>Ga0306920_100002815_pt1 | contig 21964 bp, 14 predicted proteins | sample flu12Cox44000170_FD_204666 | JGI IMG/M metagenome (GOLD analysis project Ga0306920, IMG submission 204666) | Lab enrichment of tropical soil microbial communities from Luquillo Experimental Forest, Puerto Rico - flux4day.12C.oxic.44.000.170 (v2)... | ecosystem: Environmental > Terrestrial >...
CTATGCCCGCGCCAAGCCGTCGATCAGCAGAGGCCAACCGATTCCGGTTCGCGGTCTCGCGACACTGAGGGAAGCGCTTGGCAGAGTGGGTATCGAAACAACGCCAACGCGTCTTGAGCATGCCTACAACGCCGGCGGGACAACGCAGGTACCGACCGGCCGCGTTGTGGGTGTCACGCGCCGGGTGCGCCGTAAGGTCGGTTATGGCGGGATAAAGCTGAGTTTCGAACGCATCCGAGCGGCTGGTCGTTAACGGACGGGCGCGCGTTAAACTTAAAAGTTCGCTATTTCAGGCGGTTATACGAGGCAATCGATCAGTCGGCAGCATATGGCCGATATTCGCTGCGCAGTAAATATTGGCATTTCATTGAAAATTAGCGAATCCAGGGTATATTCACTGCGCAGTGTAAAACGGTGAATTACGATGCTCAACACAGAACCGACCGAAGGGCAGCTGATCGGTGAGTTCCTCGAGGTTATCCGGGGGCTGCCGGAAGTGCATGCCGATTTGGAGCTTCGCGAGCCGCGGGCGCCCTGGTCGAACCGGAATTATGACGCCCAGGTCAATCTTCATGTCGCGGGGAAATCGGTCACGGTGCTGGTCGAGGCGATGAAGACTGTCTATCCCCGCGATGTGCGGGAGGTCCTCTGGCAGCTTAGAGAATACATTCACGGATTGGGAAGGGCGCCGGATTCGCGCGGGCCCGTGCCGCTGCTGGTTGCCGAGGCAATCTCTCCCGGGGCGAAGCAACTGCTGAAAGACGAGCGGGTAGGATACTACGACAGCGGCGGAAGCCTGTTCCTGCCGGCGGACGGCATCTATCTCTACATCGACCAACCGCCCGCGAAGTCCCTTTCGAAATCCATGCGGTCCCTGTTCTCGGGCCGGCGCGCGCAGGCGCTACACGCTCTCCTGATCGGGCACAAGGAATGGTTCAAGGTGGGCGCGCTTGCCGAACGGGCCCTGGTATCGATGGGGACAGCCTCGCAGGTGCTAACGGAGCTTGAGCGCCTCGATTGGGTCGTGGCGCGGGGACAAGGTCCCGCCAAGGAACGCCAGCTAAGAGAACCGGCGGCATTGCTGGATGCCTGGATAAAACAGCTTTCCATCACGCGGCCGGCACCCATGCGGCGATTTTTCGTGCCGTCGGGTGGAAGAGACGGACTGGTCGAAAAGGTCGGCCAGGTCTTCGCTGAGCAGAATATCGAGTATGCGGTCACACACGAGGCAGCGGGGCAGCGTTACGCTCCCTTTCTGTCGAGCGTCTCGCAGGTCCGCTGCCGGGTTCTTCCTGGCCCGGCGGTGGAACGAGCCCTCGGAGATCTCGATGCGCGGGCGGTGAGCGAAGGGTCGAACCTTTCCCTAATCGACGCAAAATCGCCGGGCGAACTGCTGTTTCGCGAGCAGGCAGAAGGAATTTGGCTGGCGAGCCCGATCCAGGTCTATCTCGACCTTATGCGTGGCGAAGGCCGCGGCAAGGAACTGGCGGAAAATCTGCGCCGGGAGAGGATCGGATTCTGATGGCCAAACCCGCCACCCGCGAAGGCTACAGGGACGAGTACACGGCCGACTGCGAGCGGGTGCTGGTGACGTTGTTGCGCGGATTGGGCCCGTGGAAGGATTCCGTCTTTCTGGTCGGCGGGCTCACGCCGCGATACCTGGTCCCCGCCCGGCCGCCGGCAGTACCGGCCCACGCCGGGACGCTCGACGTGGATGTGGTGATCGCCCTTCAAATCCTCACCGACACCGAGGCGTACCACACGCTCGAGGACAATCTCAAAAAGATGGGCTTCGAGCGCGCCGAGAATAACCAGGGGCAGAAGCTCTCCTGGCGCTGGCAGACTCACACCGAGCATGGTGTGCCGGTGGTGCTGGAATTGCTGGCCGACGCGCCGGATATCGCCGGCGGCCGGGTTCAGCCGCTACCGACCGAGGGAAGGATTTCGGCGCTTAACGTCCCGCACTCGTCGATCGTCTTCGATCTGCACCAGACAACGGAAATTCAGGCCGAGCTCCTTGGTGGCGGTGGCGTCGCTACCGAACGGGTGAAGCACGCCAACCTGGTGAGCTTTACCTGTCTCAAGGCCTTTGCCTTCGACCAGCGCTTCGAACGCAAGGATGCGCACGATCTGGTCTATTGCCTCCAATACGCGCCGGAGGGCCCGGACGCCGCGGCAGCATCTTTCCGCCGGGAGTGCAGTGGCAAGCACGGCACGGTAATCGAAGAAACGCTGGCGATCCTGCGCAAGCGGTTCGCGTCGGACGACAATACCGAGGGCTACCGTAAGGATGGCCCGGTTGCGGTGGCGCGATTTGAACAGGGGGAGGGTGATGAGCCCGATCAGCGGGAAGCGCGGCTACTGCGGCAACGCCAGGCGAGCGACATCATCGAGCAGCTGCTTGCCCGTGTCGGCTAGGAAACCATGGGTGAGTTGGGTGCCTTGTTATAGCGATTGGGTCATAAGGGGGATGATTTGTCGACCATTGCGCTGAGCCGGCAGTTTTTTGAATGGCGGGAGGGGGAGCTTTCGGATCCGAATCTCTTTCGGCGTTTTGGACGGACCGCCGATTTATTAACTTGGGAGGCAATTTCGGCGCGGCACCGGGTGGTAATCCTCGCCGAAGCCGGTAGCGGCAAGTCAACGGAGATGCGGGAACAGGCCCGCCTCCGTACGGAAGCTGGTCAATTCGCAGTGTATGCGACGGTCGAGGATGTGGGCCGCGATAATCTCGACAGCGCATTAGGGCCTGCAGACCAAGCGCGCCTGAGGTCATGGCGAGAATCTGATGAGGACGGTTGGTTTTTCGTCGACTCGGTCGACGAAGCAAAGCTGAGTGGCATTCGTCTGGAAAGAGCACTGCGCCGTCTCTGGGAAGGCATCGCTGGCGCCGAGCGGAGAGCTCATGTAATTCTTTCAGGCCGGCTCACCGATTGGGAATTCCGGCGAGACCTTAAGCGGTTGAATGAGGGTTTGCCGGTACCTGATGATCCCGTTTTGCCCCCTCCTCCGACTGCAGATCAGCTGCTGATTAGCACGCTCCGGCATCAGCGTCGAAGACGAGAGGCGGGAGAAACCTCAAAGAAAGAACAGGCGCTCGTCGTCTTGATGACGACGTTGGACCCTGCCCGTGTCCGGCTATTCGCAGCGGCAAAGGGAGCGCCAAACCTGGACGCGTTTCTGGCGCAGATTGAAGCAGCCAATCTATGGCCTTTTGCCGGACGGCCGCTCGATCTCGATTGGCTGGTAGAGTTTTGGCAGCGTTATGGACGCCTTGGTTCCCTTGAGGAGATGCTGGAAAATAGCCTGTCAAAGCGCATAGGCGAAACGGACCCGGATCGTGCGCGTGGCGACGGGCTGGATGATAGCCGCGCGTTATATGCGTTGGAGCGGATCGGAGCGGCACTCGTTTTCGGGCGGAAAACGACTATCGCGATCCCTGACAGCGAACTTGTGCTGTCGAACGAGGAGCGTCCGCTCGATTTAGCGCAAGTTTTACCAGAGTGGTCGGCGGCAGAGCGCATGCGTCTGTTGTCGCGACCGGTCGATCCGGCCACATTTGGCCGGGTTCTGCTGCATAACGACAATCAAGGCGTGGTTCGCGCCTATCTGGCGGCCAGATGGTTATGGCGCTTACGGCAAAACAACCTATCGCGGAGTGAGCTGTTTGAGCGGCTATTCGCGACAAGCTATGGGATCGAACTGATCAAGCCGTCGATGCAGGAAACTGCAGCCTGGCTCGCAATATGGGATGAGGATGTAGGACGGGAGGTTGCTCGACGCGCCCCGTTTCTGTTGCTCACGGCGGGTGACCCCGCACGTCTGCCAACGATCGTGCGTGAGGCTGTTCTTACTGATGTCATCGAGCAAATTGCGGCTGGTGGGCTGCGTTTGCCAATTCTCGACCACGACAGCGTGAAACGCTTTGTTCAGGCTGATCTGGCACCGACGGTTCGAAGCCTTTGGACCAGGCATAATGCCCATTTTGAATCGCGCGAGCGGTTGCTGTGGCTCATCTGGCTTGGGCAATTAAAGGATTGTGCGGATCTCGCTGAAGCCGCGTTCCATTTGCATCAGGACCGACGCACGCGGATTGTCGCCGGCCGCGCGATTGTGTCCGCAGGCGATGACACGATGAAGCGGCGGTATGCGGAATATATCCATACTCACTGTAGCGCGTTGCCCAATGCCCTCATTGTGAACGCGGTCGACGACCTGTTCCCTAAATTTGTGATGGTGGGTGATCTTCTGCACATCTTTCAGCAGATCGATATTACCGATGCCGACGGTGGGCTGCATGTCGAATGGCAAGCGCCAGGGTGGATTGACCGGTTAAAAAACCGGCGTGAACTGGAGCAGCTCGTGCGGGGACTGCTTGATCAGCTCGGGGTCGAATCTCAGGATATCGGTCACATTCCTGATAAGCGCGAGGAGACTTATTTCAGCGCGATCGCTGCGGCGGCCTCGCGGTTGCTGGAACAATGCGGCCAGGACGAAGCGCCGCGCGATACGATTTACGCCGCGCTGAGGCTCGGTGTGGCTCATCGTTACGGCCGCCATTCGTTACGGGAATTGAGAGACGTTGCCGCCGAACTTCACCGAACTGGCGCGCGACGTCGGCTTGCTTTTTGGCGGGCCGCAGAGGTGCGAAATAGACATCGTTGGCTACAAGGGCAATCGATCGAGCATCCTTGGCATCTCGAACTGTTTGGTTATCCGGCGAAACTGCAGATCGACGATGTCACATGGTTGCTTGCGGATGCTCCGGGGCGTGCTGTTGAAAGCGAGGCAAGCTGGTCATCAACACCGCCATGCGTCTTTGGCGCGATGCCAATGAACCGGCAGAACTCCTGGCTAAGATCTACTGTGTGGCGCGGGCCGATGCAGCGATGCAGGGGACGTATAACGCGTGGCTGAATCCGCCGCCTCCCTCGCCGGAGCAGATCGCCCTCGACCGGGAAATGAATGAGCACAGGGACCAGGTTGAAGCCGAACACGCTAAGCGGGACCGATCCTGGCTCGAATTTATTGACGGGCTGCGCAAAGATCCGAACCAGCTGCGGCAAGTTCGTCGGCCGAGCGCAGAGGGCATTGATGGACGTCTCTATAATTTGTGGCAGCTGTTGACCGAAACCGTAGATGCGAGCTCGCGGTATGCAATAGACAGCGTCGCACCCTTGGAGCTGATGCTCGGGGCGGAGCTGACCGCCGCAACTCGGGACGGACTGATTCAGCATTGGCGACTTTGGACGCCAAAATTGAAGAGTGCCAAATCCGCTGACGAGCGTAACCAGATCAATATTGCGGACTGCATGGGAATTACTGGCATCAGTCTCGAGGGCGCGGTTCAAGCCCCATTGGTCCGAGCAACTTTCGTCGGACGAAGCCGTCCTCGCCGCGCGCTATGCGATGCTTGAAATCAATGGGTTTCCGTCATGGCTTTCGGAGGTTGCAACGCGGAAGCCGGCGGAGGTCCGAGCGGTCTTGATGGGAGAGGCGCGAGCCGAGCTCGCGGACCCTGAAGGGGTAAGCAGATTTAGTGTCCTTGAGGATCTGTCCCGTGCTGACAAACCAGTTCTCGAATTGATGGCTCCTATTCTATTCGAGGAGCTGGCGCAGCGAGACGATTTAACACCGAACGCCTTGGCGCCCATGCTGAGCGTTATCGCGGCTGGTCTTCGGGAGAATCGCCAGAAGTTCGCCGAATGCGCGCTCGATCGCTTCAACAAGGCTGGCGATATTCGCGTTGCCAGCCTGTACCTAGCAGCAGCGTTCGCGGTAGCTTCGATCGCTGCCACCGACGCATTGATGGTACGCCTGGACCGGCTGGATGCGAGCTCCCAAACGGCGCTCGCTCAATTGATACTTCCGAGCATTTTCGGGACGCGTTTCCATTCCGATGAAATGACTCGTCCATTACTTTCATTTGCAAGCCTGCTGCGGCTGGTCGTGATGGCTTATCGTACGATCCGCATGGAAGAGGATCACAACCGCCCAAGTGGACAGGCTTATTCGCCAGACGAGCGCGACAACGCAGAACAGGCACGCGGCGCGGCGTTCAATCAGCTGTTCGAGACGCCGGGTCGTGCGACGTACGAAGCGCTTCATCGGCTCGCAGAAGATCAGGAATTCCCGTTGGACAAAGCGCGGTTGCGCGAATTGGCGGCCGAGCGCGCCGCCCAGGATTCGGAGAGTGCCGCGTGGCTTCCTAGCGAGGTGACCGCGTTTGAGCAAACCGCGGAGGCGGCGCCGAGCACGGGCAAAGATCTGCAGCGGACGGTGCTACGGCGCTTCGATGATATGCAACACGACCTGCTGCACGCCGATTTCGCGCAGGGCGCAACAGTGAAAGCGCTGCCGAACGAGAATGCCGTGCAAAATTGGATCGCGGATCGGCTGCGGCTTAAGCGGGGACCCGCTTACTCAATCGAGCGAGAACCCCATGTCGCCGATGAGAAGGAACCGGATGTTCGTTTGCGTGCAAAGGTGAGCGACGCCAGCATCGCCGTCGAGATCAAGGTTCCCGAGAGCTGGACGCTAGGCGAACTCGAGACGGCGCTGACGGAACAACTATGCGGCCGATACCTGCGCGCGCGTGACGCTCGTCATGGGATTCTCCTCCTAGTCCACCAGAGTGAGCGACCGAAGGGTTGGCTGGACACGAATACCGGGGCCTTTCTCAATTTCAGCGAAGTTGTTGCTCGCTTGCGTGCGTTGGCAGCCGGTATCGCGGGTGCTGAGCCAGAAGCTCCACAGCCCGAAATTGCGGTCATAGATGTCCGTCTACCGGCGAGAGTGGGCTAACGAAGACTTTTGCCTCGAAGTTGTATATACCTTGGATGAGGGGCAGGAGAAGTGCAGGCCACGATAAGTTGTAGGTCGAGACCGGGACTGGTGCCAGATGCAAGCCGATGAACTAAAACCAAATATTACCGTTTATGGCCCGCTCTTTCCAGAGCCCGTTCAGGTAATCGTAACCCTGCCAGTAGGAAGCGGGGTAAAGCTTGTCGGAAAAGGGGTGCGTTCGAACACAGTATACGAACCTATCCTGAGCCAGGATCAGCTGGGATTGCTGACGGCGTCTCCGGCAAGCGAGCCGTTCGACGGCGACGCAAGCCGGTTTCGGCTTGGTATTGAGGCGATGCGGCTTGGACTCGCTTACGAATACGACCCCTATTTTTCGCTGTCGATAGCGCGGGTCGATCCGCTGCCTCACCAGCTAGAAGCGGTTTACGATTATTTCGTTAAGCTGCCGCGCATAAGGTTCCTGCTTGCCGACGATCCCGGTGCCGGCAAAACAATCATGGCCGGCCTGCTCATTAAGGAATTGAAGATACGGGGTTTGGCCAAACGGACGCTGGTTGTCACCCCGGCCAATCTGTCTTTCCAGTGGCAGCGCGAGCTTAAAGACAAATTTCGTGAGAATTTCGAGATCATCCGCAGTGACGTGTTGCGGGCAAACTATGGGACCAATCCGTGGCAGGAGAAAAACCAGGTCATCACCTCGGTATCGTGGGTTTCGCGGATTGAGGACGCCAAGGAGTCTTTGCTGCGGAGCAACTGGGACCTGATCATCGTCGACGAAGCGCACAAGATGAGCGCGTACAGCGCCGACAAGAAAACGCTGGCATACCAGCTCGGCGAGTCGCTGTCACAGATGACCGACCACTACCTGTTAATGACTGCGACGCCGCATAAAGGCGACCCGACGAATTTCTGCCTGTTTCTGTCACTGCTCGACCGGGACGTCTATGGCGACGTGAAAAGCCTTGAAGACGCGATGGCGCGTCATGAGGCGCCCTTCTACCTGCGGCGCTTGAAGGAAGCTTTGGTGACGTTTCCCGACCCCGAAACAGGCACGGTGAAGGCGATTTTTACGAAGCGGCTGGTGCGGACCACGCCGTTTGAGATTAGCGATGACGAATTCGATCTGTATGACCGTCTAACGCGATACGTGGAGGAGCAGTCGATTAAGGCCGCCGGGGAAGATTCCGCCCGGGCGCGTGCGGTCGGCTTCACGATGGCGATGCTGCAGCGGCGCTTCGCGTCGAGCATCTACGCGGTGCGACGCACCTTGGAGCGCATGAAGGAGAAGCGCGAGCGGATCCTGGAGGATCCGGCGAAATACCGTCAAGATCAGATCGCCAAACGGCTCCCGGACGATTTTGATGAGCTGCCCGAGGACGAGCAGCAGGAGATCATGGCGGAGCTCGAAGACGCGGTAGTGTCGCTCGACCCGGTCGCGCTGCGCGAGGAGATCGCCGAACTCGAAGGTTTAATCAGACAGGCGAAAACGCTCGAAGGCCGGGAAGCTGAGGTGAAAGTACGGCGTCTCAGGCAGCTCCTGATGGACGAAGGGCTGTTTGCCGATCCGGGCATGAAGCTGCTCTTGTTCACCGAGCACAAGGACACGCTCGACTTCCTCGCGGGCGACGGCAAGGACGGACGGCCTTACGGCAAATTGCGCGAGTGGGGCCTGACACTGACGCAGATCCACGGCGGAATGAAAATCGGGGACCGAGACACTCCAGGTTCACGAATCTACGCCGAACGCGAATTTCGTGATTCTTGCCAAGTGCTGGTGGCAACTGAGGCGGCGGGGGAGGGCATCAACCTGCAATTTTGCTGGTTGATGATCAACTACGATGTGCCGTGGAATCCGGTGCGGCTGGAGCAGCGTATGGGCCGTATTCACCGGTACGGGCAGGAGAAAGACTGCCTGATCTTCAATTTCGTGACGACGAACACCCGTGAAGGCCGGGTGCTGCAGAAACTCTTCGAGCGCATTGCGCAGATCGAGGAGGATCTCGATCCCAAGCGCACCGGCAAGGTGTTTAATGTGCTGGGCGAGGTGTTCCCGTCCAATCAGCTCGAAAAAATGCTGCGCGATATGTACGCGCACAATCAAATGACCGAGGAGCTCATCAAGCAGCGGATTGTCGAGGAGGTGGACACCGAGCGGTTCCGCGACATCACGGATTCGACACTGGAAGGTCTGGCAAAGCGGGAATTGAACCTGTCGGCGATCGTAGGGAAGTCAGCCGAAGCGAAGGAACGGCGGCTGGTGCCGGAGGTGGTCGAGGATTTCTTTTTGCAGGCGGCTCCGATCAGCGGTGTGCAGGTGCAGCCTCTCGCCAGGACGCAGCACACCTATAGGATTGGACGGGTGCCCCGTCATTTGTGGCCGATCGGTGAAGAACTGGAGCGGCGCTTCGGGCGGCTGGGGCGCGAATACCGGCAGGTAGCATTCGACAAGGAAATATTAAAAACGGATCCGACATGCGAGTGGGTAACTCCGGGCCACCCGCTGTTCGAAACGGTGCGGGAAGATCTTCAGGAGCACGTCCGGCAGGATCTGGAAAAGGGAGCGGTATTTTTCGACGTGCATAGCAGCGAGCCGTCGCGGCTGAGCGTGTATTCCGCCGCGGTGCGCGATGGACGTGGTCATGCCCTGCACCGGCGCCTCTTCGTGGTGCAGGAAAACCTAGACGGCGCGATGACGGTCCGCCAGGCAACGTTGCTTCTGGACCTAATGCCTGCACCTGCGGGAACTGCAGTTCCTGACGCGGCGCTGAGCGAGCGCGAAGCGACGGAAAGGTTTCTGATATCGGAAGCGCTCGAGCCGTTCCTGGTCGAGGTCGCGGCACAGCGTGGAAAGGAAACGGAAACCGTCGCCCGGCACATGGAAATCAGCCTCAACGAGCTGATCCACCGCCAGAATCTGCGCTTGGCTGAGTTAATCGAACAGCAGCAATCAGGAGACAGCAGCCCGTTGCTTTCGGCGAATATCAAACAGGCAGAGGACCGTGTCGACGAGCTCAACGGCCGGCTAGAGCGGCGTCAGAAAGAACTCCAGCAGGAGCGCAACTGCACGATAAGCGATATTCAGCGGCTAGGCTGCGCGTGGGTACTGCCGCACCCCGAGCGGTCAAAACCGGAAGTCGCCAGTCTGGTGCGCGACGACGAAGTGGAGCGCATCGCCGTCCATGCGGTGATCGCTCATGAAGTGGCCCGTGGCTGGGCCGTGGAGAGCGTTGAGAAGGATAATCGGGGATTCGATCTCATTTCGCGGCGGCCGCATCCCGAGGACCCCCAGACCGCAATCGAGGTACGCTTCATCGAAGTGAAGGGCCGTGCCGCGATCGGCGAGGTAGCTCTTACCGCCAACGAGTACAAGACCGCGCAGCGGCTAAAAGGAGACTACTGGCTGTATGCCGTTTTTAATTGTGCTTCATCACCGCAAATTAAGTCGGTGCAAGACCCCGCACAGCTCGACTGGGAACCGATCATTAAGATCGAGCATTACCATGTGAAGCCGCAAGCCATCTTCGACGTGGCGGCTCAACAGAGCTAGGCGGCGACCACAATGGCTCACGAGTATCCGAAACGTCTTATCGAGGTCGATCTTCCTATCAAGCGGATCTCTGCGCATGCCCGGCGAGAGAAGACAATTCACCATGGGCACATTTCGACGTTGCATATCTGGTGGGCACGGCGACCATTGGCGGCGTGCCGGGCCGTGACGTGTGCCGCGCTGTGGCCGGACCCTGCCGACGAACGATGTCCGGATGGTTTTCGGAAAGTGGCGCGGCTATCGATGCAAACGTGGGCAAACAACAATTTAAAAAAAGTCAGTCAGGAGAGCTACACGCGGTTCATCGGCCTGCAGAAGCATCCGGAGCGGTTGAACGACAACAAAGAGCTGCGTGGTGCTCTCCTCGACTTTATTGCTGACTTCGCTGATTGGGATAATTCGACAGTCACGGCATACCTCGACGTCGCCCGAGTTCTCACTCAGTCGGCGCACGAGGCATTGGGCGGGGTGGCCGGCACCCGCCCTTTGGTCGTTGATCCTTTCGCTGGGGGCGGATCCATTCCCGTGGAGGCGTTGCGTGTCGGCGCGGAGGTGTTTGCGAGCGACCTAAACCCGATTCCCGTACTGCTTAACCAAGTGGCGCTAGAGTATATCCCGAAATATGGGGATCGCCTCGCCGAAGGGGTTCGTAAATGGGGTGCTTGGGTCAAGCGCGAAGCAGAAAAGGAGCTCGGGCAGTTCTATCCGAAGGAACCCGATGGTTCCACAGCCGTAGCTTATCTATGGGCGCGGACGATCCTTTGCGAGGGTCCTGGTTGTGGTCTGGAAGTACCTATGATCAGGAACATGCAGATTACGCGGAAAGGCCGCCAATGGCACTTCAAAATCGACCGCGAGGAGAACGGTGCTATTGCAGTTTCAGTCGCTGACGGTGCCACTGCGTCTGACAAACCTACGGTCGCTGGTGGCAGCGTTACTTGCCCGAATCGCGACTGCGGTTACACGACCCCCGCCAAAGCTGTGCGCACTCAACTGTCAGGGCGAAATGGAGGAGCAGACGACAGCAGGTTATTAGCTGTGTATATTGAATCTGCAACAGGAAGATATTTCCGAGCAGCGAATATACCCGATAAATCTGCAGCTGCGCTGGCGGCCGCGAAACTCGACAGAGACTGTTTGCCACGGGAAGAGATCAATTCCATTCGGCCTTACAAGAATACTCGGGGGCTTAGTGCAGTGACCCGAATTGGCATGAAGCATTTTCCAGATCTTTACAATAGCCGACAGGCGTTAGCATTCCTGACGTTTCAACGTTGCCTTCTGAGATTGGCTAAGGAAAAAACGGACGACGATGAACTGCAGAAGGCCGTTCTGTCGGTTCTGAATTGCGCCGTCAGCAGGTTCATCTTTCAGAATTGTTCGCTTTCGCGGTGGCATGCCGGGCGATCTACGATTGAAGGAGCGTTCGGCAAGCAGGCGTTGCAAGTCGTTTGGGACTTTGCCGAGTCTAATCCGCTTTCCGACGGACCGGCGAACTGGAGCGGAGCGATTGAATGGGTACTTAAGGTAATCGAGGCAAATCGCTGTCTGCCCCGCGCTGGACAAGTGGTGCGCTCGCCCGCACAGGTGCAAGTGCTGCCAGACGATGCGGCAGACGCATTGGTTACGGATCCACCTTATTTTGCTGCGATTCCGTATGGTGATCTTTCGAATGTCTTTTACGTGTGGGAGCGCCCTTTTTTTAGCGCCGTTCACCCGGAACTTTGTGAAGACGGCTTGGTGCCGCAAGAAGATGAGATTATCGTAACCAACGCCAATTCCGACAGGGAGGGTAACCCGAAATCGCCAAAGTTTTATCAGGACGAAATGGTCAAAGCGCTCCGGATGGCGCGGGATGTAGTAAAGCCAGAGGGCATCGGTGTTGTCGTATTCGCTGACAGTAGCACGAGTTCGTGGGAAGCAATCTTAGGAGCGGTAATAGACGGCGGGTGGTCGATCACAGGTTCGTGGCCTATTGACACAGAGTTGCAGAACCGAACGAAAGCCTCAAAAGCGGCTTCTCTGTTATCTTCTATTCATCTTGTGTGTCGGCCGCGTGAGACATCAAACGCCGTTGAGGACATCAGTGGAATTGGCGATTGGCGCGATGTGTTGCAGGAATTGCCGCGGCGCATCCACGAATGGATGCCGCGGCTGAGCGAGGAAGGGGTGGTCGGCGCTGACGCCATCTTTGCCTGCCTGGGACCAGCCCTCGAAATCTTCTCCCGCTACGCTCGAGTAGAGAAAGCCAGCGGCGAAGCGGTGACGCTCAGGGAATACCTTGAGCAGGTGTGGGCCGCTGTGGGCAGGGAGGCACTTACGATGGTTTTTGAGGGGGCGGACGCGACAGGATTCGAACCTGACGCTCGTCTCACGGCAATGTGGCTATGGACATTAAAGGGGGGAAGTAGCGGCGACGATATGCCTGTCGATGAGCCCGCCGAAGAGGATGGCGAGGACGAAGACGCCGTCGGAGGCAAGCAGCCTAAGGGTTTTGAGCTCGAGTACGATGCAGCACGCAAGATCGCGCAAGGTCTCGGGGCAAACCTAGAGGCTCTGGGAAGCATTGTCGAAGTACATGGTGAGCGAGCCAGGTTGTTGTCGGTTGGTGAGCGGACGCGACATCTTTTCGGCAAGGAGGAGACAGAAGGAGCGCGGCCAGGAAGGAAGAAAAAAATAGTGCAGATGGACCTGTTTGCGGAATTGGCAAACAGCGCCAATGGCGAGGCTGCTTGGCTTGAAAAGGCGGCGCCGCACGTGGGTGAGACAACTCTGGATCGGCTGCATCAGTCGATGATCCTTTTTGCTGCGGGCCGTGCAGAAGCGCTCAAAAGGTTTTTGGTCGAGGAGGGCGTAGGGCGGGATGCGCGGTTGTGGCGGCTTGCACAGGCGCTTTCAGCGCTATTCCCGGCCGCCACTGAAGAAAAGCGCTGGGTCGACGGCGTGCTGGCTCGGAAGCGGGGACTAGGATTCTGAACATTGATCGGCGGAGAGACGAATGGCTCTGAAGCCTTGGTATAGAGTGGTTACGCCACGTGAGGACCTGCGGGACGGCAAACCTCTCGACGCGTCGGAATTTGCCGTGCACTTGGATCAGGTGCGGGATGGGCGGGCACCGGCTGTGTATCAGAAGCCGGAGCAGTTCTTCGAGCGCACATTCCTGACAAAGGGGTTGACGGGCCTGGCGGCGGAAGTTTTGCGCCGGTTGTCCGGTGAGAAGACGGAAACCTCCCCCGTGTTCAATATGACAACGCAGTTCGGCGGCGGCAAAACACATTCGTTGACACTATTGTATCACCTCGCGAACGCGGGGTCGGAAGCCGGAGAATGGCAAGGAGTTTCACGACTGCTGCAGATCGCAGGTATCCGGTCTGTGCCGACGGCTAAGGCAGCAGTATTCGTAGGAACCGAGTTCGATCCTATCGCTGGCCGCGGCGGCAATGATGGGACGCCTCGGCGGTGCACGCCATGGGGCGAGATTGCGTTCCAGACCGGTGGCAAAGAGGCGCTTGCCGTTATTGCAAAACACGATGAACAGGGCGTGGCACCGGGCGGAGATGTGATCCGGGATTTCCTACCAAGAGATCGGCCCGTGCTTATCCTCATGGATGAGCTTATGAATTTTGTAAGCCGCAGTCGAAAAAGCGGCATGGCTGGCCAGCTCTATAGCTTCCTTCACAGTCTCAGCGAGGAGGCGCGCGGTCGCGATAATATGGTGTTGGCCGTGTCTATTCCGGCGTCGGAGCTCGAGATGAGCGCCGACGATCAATCAGATTACGAGAGGTTCAAAAAGCTGCTCGACCGGGTGGGTAAGGCGGTGATGATGTCCGCCGAGTCTGAGACATCGGAAATTATTCGGCGCCGATTGTTTGAGTGGGAAGAGAATGCGGTGACGGTGGATGGCCGGGTTCTGCTTAACCGTGACGCGTTGACCACCTGCAATAATTTTGGCGACTGGGTAAAAGATCACCGGCATCAGGTACCAGAGCAATTCCCATTTGACAGCGCGCGTGAAGCTTTTACGGCGACATACCCTTTCCATCCGACGGTGTTGTCGGTGTTCGAGCGGAAATGGCAGGCGTTGCCTAGATTTCAGCAAACGCGCGGCGTTTTGCGCCTGTTGGCTCTGTGGGTGTCGCGCGCCTATCAGAATGGGTTCAAGGGCGCGCACCGAGATCCGGTGATCGGTCTTGGTACGGCTCCATTGGACGATTCGCAGTTTAGGGCAGCGATGTTCGAACAGCTCGGCGAGCATCGGCTTGAGGCGGCCGTAACCACGGATATTTGTGGGAAGAAAGATTCCCACGCTGTGCGCCTCGACAGCGAAGCGATCGAGGCGATCAAAAAAACCAGGCTGCACCGCAAGGTGGCCACTACGATCTTTTTCGAGTCAAACGGCGGAATGACGCGAGCTGAAGCGACAATCCCCGAGATTCGGCTTGCGGTCGCTGAGCCGGATATGGACATCGGGAATGCGGAAACGGTGCTCGAGGCTCTAACCGAGGCGTGTTACTACCTGACCGTGGAGCGCAATAGGTACCACTTCAGCTTCAGGGAAAATTTGAACAAGCGCTACGCCGACCGCAGGGCAAATATCAAAACGGAAACGATTGACGAGTGCGTGCGATCCGAGATTCAAAAGGTGTTTTCGGCAACCGCCGGGATTGAAAGGATTTTTTACCCGGAGCGGAGCAACCAGATTCCCGACCGGCCTGTCCTGACCTTCGTAGTTCTAGCCCCAGAGCAGAGTTTAGAAGACGAGAAGCGCAGCAAGGTGCTCATTGAGGGCCTCGTCCGGGAATGCGGAACCCCTGCTCGGACGTTCAAGAGTGCTTTGATTTTTTGTATGGCGCAGTCAGCAGGCCCCTTGCGGGAGGACGCCCGTCGGCTGCTTGCGTGGGAAGAGATCGAAGATGAGCTACCTGGAATCAGCGTCGATGAAACGCAGCGCCGCCAGCTTGGCGAGAACATCAAAAAGTCGCAGCGCGATCTGCGGGAAAATGTATGGCGTAGCTATAAAAATATAGTGTTGCTCGGCAAAGACAATCAGCTAAGGGTTATCGATCTGGGCCTCGTGCATTCTAGTGCCGCGGACTCGTTGGTTCAATTTATTGTTAATTATTTGAGGCAGGCAGACGAAATACAGAGCGGGATAAGTCCGAATTTCCTTGTCCGCAACTGGCCGGGAGCATTCAAGGAATGGAGCACGCGTGCGGTGCGGGATGCTTTCTACGCGTCGCCGCTATTTCCGCGGCTGCTAAACGCAGACGCAATCAAGGAAACGATTGCGCGCGGCGTTTCCAACAGCCAGCTCGGGTACGTCGGTAAGCTGCCCGGTGAACGCTATCGGCCGTTCAATTTCGAGCGGTCGCTAAACGCGGCGGATATCGAGATCTCCGACGAGATGTTCATCGTCACCGGGGAGACAGCAGAATCTTATCGCAGACGACAGACGCAGGATCCATCGGCCGAGATAACGCTTTCGTCGTCTGGCGTGCTGACAACTAGTCTGGGGGTACGGGATGATGGCGCCGTCGTTCCAGAGCTGTTTCCGGAAGGAAATTGCGGGAGACAAGAGAACGAAGGCGTCAGAACTGGCTTCTCAGCGATTAGCTGGCGTGGTGAGGTTCCTGCACAGAAGTGGATGAATTTTTATACGCGGGTTCTGACAAAATTAGGTGTGGGAGACCGATTGAAATTGACCGTGGATGTGGAATACAAATTCGATGATGCCGCTTCGAAACAAAAGATTGATGAGGTAAGGAGTGCATTGCGTGAGTTGGGGCTCAACGATCGATTGGATGAACTCTAGATATATATGCTAGTAAAGCTTTTGGCAGGACGCATAGAGGAAGATCTGTTGTTATCAGGGCGCATAATCTTGAAAACCTGATCCGTTCTACCTAGTCTTTGCGCGACCCTGTTCTCTCCGGCAGATCGGCCTAATAGGCAACTTTGAACGTCGGGCTGTCCTCCGGCCGCGTCTTGCGGTGATCGTAGATGCGGGTGGTCGCTATGTTCGCGTGACCGAGCCATTCCTGGACTTTAGCGATGTCGGACTGGTGATCCAGAGCATTGGTGGCGGCGGTGGCGCGCAGCGCATGCGGAGCGATTTCAAACCCCAACCGCGCGGAATAGGTTCGTACGAGCAGATATACGCCGTTGGCTGTGAGCGCGCGCTTGAGGGTCTTGCTGCGGTTGTTTTTCACCGGGCGGAACAGCGCGCCGTTCTCATCGAGGGCGTGGCCGGCTGCATCGAGATAGTCGTGAATGAGAGCGTTGGTGCCCGGATGGAGCGGGAGATATCGCGTCTTCTCGCCCTTGCCCGTGACCCTCAGATGCGGGACGCCGCGGCGCGACTGGTTAAAATCCTTGACCTTAAGCTTGCAGAGTTCGTCGCGGCGCAACGCGTGAAACAGCAGCGTCGATAGGATAGCACGATCGCGCTTTTCCTTCAGGGTTGCCTCGCCGGGAGCGGCCAGCAGCTTGCGTGCTTCGTGGTCGCCCAATGCGGGCGTCTTGCCTTCGCCGCTGTCGGCCTTCGGCCGCTTGACGCCCTTGACCGGGTTGTGGCTCACCGCGTTTTTGTCACAGAGATATTCAAACAGCGAGGACAGCGCCGCGAGGCGATGCCGGATGGTGGCGCCTTCGGGAGTCCTTGGGTTGTCGGCAGAGCCGAGTTGGCGGCGCTCGAGATCGTCGCGCCAGGCAATGACATGCGCCCGGGTTACGGTGCGGAATTCTTCCGTGCGGGCGATGCCAATAAAACCGATAAAGGCGCGGATCGCATTCTCGTAGGCGCGCTTTGTGCTCTTGTTCTTGATATTGCTAAACCACTCGACCTCCGGCGGTACGTCGGCCAGCTTCTGAAAGTCGGCGGCCGTGAGACGTCGCTCGGTTCGCGCGATTTCGGCTGGAAGCTGCACCATATTGACGTCGACTGGAATTGGTCGATCAGACATCGGATCGCTCCAACAGACTGGGATCTATATATCGGTGCACGACTGTTCCGTCCCAGCACACGGCGACCCATTGCCCTTTGAGCGGTGTGAAGACGATTGTGCCACTGCAATGCATATCCATGCTCGGTATTAGTTGAATGCCCTTGCTGGTCAGCTTTACGCGATCCCCTTTGGCGAATTTGGGTGCCGCACAGGTGAGATCATTCGTGGCCATGGGCTGTTGGTGAATTTCTTCGCGCAGCTGTCGGACGAGAGCATCGAGCGGAAGCTGGTTGTCGATCGCGTAAGCTCTCATCCGGGTGTAAAGCCGATCACTGACCGTGGTTGTGGTGCCACGAATTCGATCGGTGATGAACTTTCCATCGGACACCTTCGGGACAAAGTCCTCCAGCATGACCTCGAATTGGTTAATGAGCGACATCGACCCCCTCCCCCGGACTGCTATGTTAATGTTGATAAAATCTGTTATCGAGAATAGCGCCCGATATTACGGCTGCAGCCGCCGCCCTGATCACGATGCGACGGCAAGCTGCGCTTCGAGCCCCGGCTCTCGACGCCAGCCAGCCGACCGGTGGGCTCGGCTGAGGGAAAGCGAGGGCACTGCCACCGGCAACGCCCTGGTCAAGGACATCAATCCTGGTACCGCGGGCTCGACGAGGCGGTTTCTGACGCGGCGCCACCGGCGCTGGTGCGCGCTCGTCGCGGAACAGCTCCTGGACGGGGCGCATACCGACTTCGCCCGCGTGCGTAACCGCCGCGGTCCGCGCCAGCGTCGGCGAGGTTCGCGGCGGCGAGGTGCTGTCGCTGTTGAAGGCCTGGAACATTAGCCATCCCGGCGGAGTCTGCTCGGTCCATGCGAACGACGCGCGCGGCGGGCCTCGACGAATCGAGCAGCTGATCGCGAAAGTGAGCCAAAACCCCGATGCGGGCACTCATCGGCGACGCGGCGAACCTGATCGCGTCCATCGAACCCCCGACTCCAACCTTGGCAGCTAATTCATGCAGCCGCTCGGAACAGCAAGTCATGATGGTTGCGGTCCCCCGCAACCACCGAGGCGATCCGGCTTCTGTGACACCTGGGAGCATCTTGGGCGTCTCTCAAGGTGCGCTCGACCGGTTCTTAATGCCGAGAACGCGGCCCTATGTTTCCCTGCGGCAGCGCTCGAGCGTCTCCGAGAACCCGTTCCACAGCAGACCCTCCGGCAACAGCCAAGGCTTCTTGACCAAGGTCAATGTCAATTCGGCCTTTGCCGGGTCGTGCGCGAATTGGACCACGCACTCGCCGAGCGGCGTCTGGCTGGTGGCGGTGCTGACCGGGCCCTCCGGAGGATCGTAGACGATGTTGTACTCGGCGCGTCCGAACTCCTTCATGCGGTGCAGGATTTCCGGCGTCACGTCGGAGAAGGTGCGGGTGCTGGGCATTGGCGTGCCTCCAATCTTGAGACGTCACTTGCGCGGGTAGCGCCGCTCCAGATCGTCGAGAAAGCGACCAATTTGCCGCGTCGCGGAACGCGGGGCCCAGCGCGACAGCAGTCTTGATCCACCGGGTGCGAGGACGACAGCGCCGGCAAGCAGGAATGGTGTCCCGAGCACACCCGGCACAACTAGGCCGACGACGCCGGCGGTTATCAGCAGCCAGCCGGTCTCTTTGGGCAGCTGCTCAACCCGCAGCGCGGTCTGCTCGCCAGCAGCCGTCGCGTCGCGCGTCGTGCGTGTCAGACCGGCAGCGGCAGAGCGTGGCAAGGCTTCCTTCATGCGCTCGTCCCAATCTCGCGCCGGACGGCTGCCGCACCCAGCGCCTGCTTGGCGCGGTTGTAGGCTAGACTCGTGCCGAAGTTGGAAATCAGCACCACTGCCATGGCAGTGAACTCACCCGCCAACGCGCCGCCCACGCACAGCAGGTTCGGCGCCATTACCTCGTATCCTACGCGCTTCTTGCGGGCGGCACTCTCGCGAGCGAGCGCGCAGAGCGCCGGCAGTGGAGAGATCGACGGCGCCAACAGCGCGATATCCGATCCCAATCCGATTTCGACCGGCGCGTCGGCTCGGGCGAGGCCGATCGACAGATGCGCCTTGCGCGCCACCGCCACATTCGCCGAGCAGTCGCCGACATAAGCGGCGGCAATTTGTTGTTGCTGCAGGTCGTGCAGAAGCTGGATTTTGTCCTCGGGTTTCATGCCGCCGCAATAGTGGTCGACGCCGAGCCGTCTGGCGCGGGATGCCGGGAAGTCTCCCGCGCCCTCCGACATCAGCCATACGCGCATTCCCGCCTGCTGCAGCTGCTGCACGATCTCGGCAGGCTCGGGGCGCCCATTGCGCGCGAAACGCGCCTCGGCCACCTCCATCCCGTCGAGCTCGACGATCAGCGGCGGCGGCACTGCCCCCGCAGCGACGGGGCGCCCGCGGAGCCGGACAAGATGGCGCCCGAAAACAATGGTGACGCCGTCGCGGTCGATTTCGCGGAGCTCGGTTCGCCGGATGACCAAACCGCGTTCGCGGCAGGCGCGGGCAAGTGCCGAACCGCGTTCGTCGCCGAGCCAAACGCCCGCTGCGGCCATGGCCGGCAGCAGCCGGGCCTCGTCGAGCCCCTTGGTGCGCAGCTCGGCGACATCGCAGCCGGCGCGATACAATTCCTCATGGTCGTCGAGGACGATGCACGATGCGGCGGCCAGTCGTCCGAGGGCGTCGCCGGAGCAGATCACGGCGCCTCGGCGGAAGGCCAACCTGGCATCGCGCAGTTTCTGAAGTGGCATGGCGAGCCCTACCCCCGTCGCATAGTCGGGGCTGAGGATGGCCCCGGCAGTCGTCAGATCGCCGATGGCGAGGCCGGCGCCGGCGGTCAGCAATGTCGGCGCTACCGTCCAGCTGGCGAAATCGTCGGCTTCCTGGTTCAGCCCCTGGGGGTGCGGTGGCAATACCGTCGTCTCGATCAGCGTCCGCGCAATCCGCGCCGCCCGCGTTTCATGGCCGGTGCGCAATACCTCGAGACCGAGACCGCCAGCCAGTACAATGCTGCCGGCAAGCACCTGATCACCAGCGATCTTTCGGCTCGGCGCTGATGTTCCGGACACCGCGGTTTGGTCAACCAGCGCCGCGCCCGAGCGCACAATCGCGTCGACTGGAACTGTATCACCGGAGAGAACCCGTATCCGCTGCCCCGCGGCTACCTCGCGCCTCAGCACAAGCTGCTCCAAGCCGTCGGCAGTCAGCACTCGCACCTGTTTGGGAAGGGTCGCGGTCTCATCGAGCAGGGTCTGGTTCTCGATCTCGCTGTCTTGTCGATAGCGATGTTCCCAGTAGCGGAAGAACCAAGACAACACTGCCGCGGCCAGGAATTGGCCGCTGGAAAGCCTGGCACCGACAGCGCAGGTGTAAAGCAGCGGGAGGCCAACCTTGCGCTCAAGCAGCTCAGAAGCGGCAGCGCCAAGGGTGTTCAGGGCGGCGAGAACGAGCAGGCCCGAAGCGACCGGCGCCACGAGCGGAAGGACGAACTCGCCCACCGCGGCAACCCCGAGGGTCACATTCGCGAGGCGGAAATTTACGTGCCCGGGTGCCGTCACAAGGTGTACAGCTTCTCGCCCGACGATCTGCGCCTCGGCCAACCGGATCAGCTGCAGTGCTGCGACCATATGGGGATCGAAGCGCACGCGCAGCTCTCCGGTTGCGGCAACCTGGATCACCCCCGGTACGACCCGCAACCGATTTTCGACCCGTCGCGCGAGCGCCTGATCGCTTTCCATGGCCGGATGGCGGGCCGTCAAATACCCATTCGCAATGTTCAGCTCGGCGAAGATCGAGATGACACTCGAATACCGATAGAGGATGACTGGCTCTCCATCGGTCCAGTGCGGCAACGCCGTCTCGTCCACGCCGGCTGCGGGAGCTGCGACGGTGCCAGCGAGCCGGGTCAGGAAGATACCCGGGTCGCCAGTCGCCAATCGATAGTTTAAGGTCGCTCTCGCACCAGCGGGATCGAGCGCCAATGAGTGGACTTCGCTGAAAGAGAGCACGCGTCGCGCGAACCGGCGCGCCAACGCTTCGCCACCGGGGCCGAATACCCGATCGTCGGTGACTTCGAAGGCTCCCGGGCGGGCTCTGACGGATGGGCGTGCCGCCCAAGGGTCAAGCGAGCGTCGCTCCAGCGTAGGGCCGAAGCTCACCGCTCGCGACCATGTCCTCGAGTCCCGCCGTGATCTGCGCGTCATCGGCGTCGAGCACGTCGAAGACCTCATGCAGCTTGCGGCGTCGTCGGTCGATCTCATACACCATATACCCCAGAGCGAGTGCGCTCATAAGAATGGCGACGTAATCCGTCCATCTCTCGGGCATTAGCTCCCTCCGGCTCCGTGGCTACTCGCCGATCTCGCGCGCCTCGTGATGCATGATGATGTCGATCGCGCCCGCTAGTCCCTCACGGCGAAGGTCCGTCCGAATTTCCGCTTCGAGATCGGCCGATTGGCGATGCGTGCTCAGGAAACGGGTAAAGTTCTGCAATGCCAGCAGAGCCTGCTGTGGTGTTCGCATAAGACCGAGATGCAGACGAAAGCCGTGGAAGTCAGTGGTCCCGGTCTCGCCCATCGCCGCCAGATCGTGCACCGCGATGGTCGGCTCCCGGCCGATCCGCTCCGGGTGGTGACGGATGAACTCG
>Ga0306920_100002817_pt1 | contig 21956 bp, 21 predicted proteins | sample flu12Cox44000170_FD_204666 | JGI IMG/M metagenome (GOLD analysis project Ga0306920, IMG submission 204666) | Lab enrichment of tropical soil microbial communities from Luquillo Experimental Forest, Puerto Rico - flux4day.12C.oxic.44.000.170 (v2)... | ecosystem: Environmental > Terrestrial >...
CCATATTGCACAACCCACACCTAAGGAAATGCAACAGAAGATGAAGGAACAAATGGCCAGCCAACAGGCAGCCCGCGCTGCGAGTGGCTCCTGAGTAGCGACGATTCGCCACCGATGATCGTGTCGTGGACGATTGTCTTGCGTCTTTCGAGGTGGTGCGTGATGGGTGTTGGCCGTACTTTTCCACCGGGCAGAAGATTGAAAATGCGTCTGGTTCACATCTTTGAGATGCGAGACGGCAAGATTTCAAGGGAAATTATCTTCGATATGGGGCGCCCCGTGTAACTGATGTGATGAGGCGATTACACTTGCAACCGAATGCCGCCCAGCAACCGACTGCAGCCCATTCCGGACGGGTCACGGGCCATCCGGAAGTTGTGATGCTAATGCTCAGCCGTCTTCCGTCCTCCAGCTATGCCGGTCCGCATTTAAAGGCTCCGTCGGAGGCGATGTCCCGGGCTTCCCAGTTCAGTGAACCTGTGATTTACCGCGTCCAGATTCGCATTTACCTTATCTGAGGTTAGGGCTGCCGGGTAGTTGACACTACACGGTGGCACCGTTTTTTTGTCGCCTCGGTTTCGGTTTGCGCCCTCTTCCTTTGCGATAGTGTTCCTTCTTGGCGTTTCGTAGAGGTACGCGAAAGTATCAGAAAGATGACAGCAATTCTAATCTCTAGCTCTATGCTGAATGGGATTGCATCGCGCATTGGTGTCGACGGTCGCAACATATTTGTTGTCATAAAGTTGCAGTAGGCCCAAAGCATCGGGCAGTTGGTTATCAACGTGCTGCAAGTCACAGCACCTGAGGGTATTCTGAGGGAGAAAGAGACATTAACACACATAAATGCGGCTAAGAGTAACGGTCTGTCTTGGTTTATTCGCATTCGCACTGCTTGCGGGCACTTCGGCTTTTGCTGACGATCTCCAAATCGTTTGCACTGGCACGACGACCTGTGCTGCGGGTGGGATCCAAACTACTGCCAGCACAACTCCCACTTTCGATGTAACCTTCAGCGGCAATGCCACCGGCGGTACCTTGTGGATTGCTATTTTAGATCCCTCGACCAGCGGATCCTTTACGGGTCCAGCCAACAATACTCTGTGGAACTCTCTCGGTTTGAATGGAGGGAGTGACCACAATTTTGCCAGCACCGTCAGCCAAGACAACAGTACATCTACGCACTACTTCACAGGAGCGGACAACAGCTTCACTGTTACCGCTTTTGATACACATGAAAGCTTGACGAGCAAGATGACAGACGTCGTTACGCTGCCGCCGGGCTCTTACGCTGCGGGAACAATTTTCGTAGCGTACACCCTCAACGCCGACGGTGTGATAACCGACGACTCTCCTTGGAGCGAAAGCTTGCTGATCACCGATAATGGAGGTGGCGGGGGAGGGACTTCCGTTCCCGAACCTTCGACCGGCCTGTTGATCCTCCTTGGCACCATCGGTCTGGCCGGACTCGCAGCACTGCGCAAGCTCTAGAAAGCGTTCTGGGGCTATTCCCCGTTTCGGGGAATCCGCCTCAAGAACTCAGCCCTCAAGCAAATGAAAGTGCAGAAGGTTTCTTGATCTTCTGCACTATTCATTTTTGGGCCTCGGAAAAGGCCGGAAATGGAAAGAGAGAATTGGACGCAATTGACAGCGCTGTTTCAAGAGCCTTTCGTAGCGTTGCGTCCCTCTGACCTGCCCCAGCAGCAGGCAGGCATGCCGCTCCGAAACCGGGTAGCTCTCCCGGGCATGCCTGACCACGCCACGCCGCCGCTCAGGGGCTTAGAAGTTTCCCTCCGCCGCGTCCTTTAGGATTTGCTTCTCCAGAGACAGCTCCGCCACCCGCCGCTTCAGCTTGCTCTTCTCCTTCTCCAGTTCCTTCAGCCGGGCATGGCTCAATTAGAGTTTCCGCTCGTTACGTGCACAGCAACGATAACGCGGTGGATTCAGCCTTCTCAAGATTTGAATCAGCGGTGGATCCAAAAATACTCAGGCAGTAGCCGAAACCATCCAAGCGAGAATTCGGGAGCTCTGATGAATTCCCAGTCTCCGCAAGATGGCACTACAATTGCTCAATGAAATCAGGTGGAGTCTTGTGTTTCACTCAAGTCCGAAGAGTCCAGTTAGGCTACCAGAAGACTCTCTCCACTTAGGAGTTCTCATGAGGCGCTTCAGTCTTTTGGCATCGCTACTTGTCGTCCTTTTTGGACTCAGCCCATTCATTGCCGACGCGCGGTCTCGGTCCCGGCCCCACTGGATGCACCGGAATCACGGGACCATATCCAAGAAAAACCACAGTTTCCAGCCGAAAGACAAACACCCGAAGAAACCGAAGAATCACAGCCAACCCCGAGACCATTGATTCGCGGGTTGAAATCTTCCAGTGACGTGCCAGGCAGTCGAGAGGCTCAGAGATGATCATCTTCGCGGATGAGCCAACTTAAGAAAAAAAATGACCGCGGCAGTGGCCAGTAGAGCCACAGACAAGGGCATCCACGAAGCTAGGGACCAGGACGAGTCAAGAAAACCCAAGCTCCGCGATATTTCAATACAGACCAGGAAGAACGGAAAAAGGATCAATGCAAGTACGGTTAGCGATAGTTGTCGCATCCTTGTACCTCCCAAGGCGGCTCCAACCTCTTGTGTCAAGGGGTGAGCCCCGCAGCGCCGGCAGAAGATTTGATGACGAAACGGACCAGCACCACGAGACAAGAGGCCCCGCAATCGGTGTGCTGAGAATAAACCGTTCGTCTACCAAGACGTCCTAGCCAAGCTAGCCTGCGCGCGCAATCTCAAGCCGGTCGCCAACTTTGGTGCCAGTGAGATAGATCGTGTGCACAGGAAGCTCGAGGACGCTCCATGATTTCAGCGAGACCTTGGAAATTCGGAATGGGCGGACGTGTTCTTCCATGTGAATGACCACTTTATCCCTATTCAGGAAAATGAGGTCGATTGGGAACAACATACCGATCGTGTGCACCCCGCTGGAGGGGACAATCCAAAGCCCACGCCCAGACCTTGCCCAATTCTTTGTCTTCCCGAGAAGCCCAATCAGGCGGCTAAAATAGTCATCCGCGATAGTCGTCTCGGTCGCGACAAAGGTTTCCCGTGTTCGGTTGTATACATAAAAGGTCCGATCTCCGTTATTGCCTGCCGTCATGAGCCATCCCCGCGCAAGAATTCACTGCTTAAACGATCGATGTGTTTAGCGTACGCACTAGTCGTCGATGGACCGACGCTTCCGCCGCCAAATGATGATGCCAAGAACAACCAGTGCGAGAACGCCAGCGATTACCCGAATTAGCGTGGTGCTATCCATGTTTTTCTCCTTTTAAATTAAACAACAACAAACTCGGCGAACAACGATCAAAAAAATCCTCCTCATTTTTGCATGGCAGGTATCAACTGCTGCATTATAGCCAGGACGGCCGGACCCAGAATGACCACCATCAACGCTGGGAAAATAAAGAACACCAGCGCGGGCACCATCTTGACGCTGGTTTTGGCGCTCATCTCCTCGGCGCGCTGCCGGCGCTTCGTGCGCATGTCATCCGAAAATACGCGTAGGGACTGCGCGACGCTGGTTCCAAATCTCTCTGTCTGAATCAGCATGGCAACAAGAGACTTGATGTCGCCGAGTCCGGTCCGGTGGGCAAGTTCGCGCAGCGCTTCGATGCGGCTTTTGCCGACTCTCATCTCCAGGTTGACGAGCTGCAATTCCTCACTGAGCTTAGGATGCGTGATCCTCATATCCTGGGATACTTTCACGAACGCTTGATCCAGGCCAAGCCCAGCTTCGACGCAGATCACCAGCAGATCAAGAGCATCTGGCAGTGCCCGACGAAGAAGGTGTTGCCGTGAGTGAACCCTCCAGGTGAGCAGCATGTCGGGGATAAGATACCCCAATCCCAAGGCGCCAGCCGGCACCACGAACGGATTAATGCGGTATATGCCAGTCAGAAACACGATGGTGACGGGTGCAATGAGAAACAAGAGCCGGAACCCGCGCATGGCCAGGATCGCTTCCGGGCTACGGTATCCCGCCCGGATCATCAGCAACTGAGTTCGCGAAGCTTGCTTCGTGGAAGGTGGGGGAAGCAGTTTCCCAAGACTGGCCAGACCATCCCTTACTCGCTCCCTCTGACGATCCGAAAACTGCGGTTCACCCTCCACTGGAGCCGGGACCCCTGTGAGTCGCGAAAGTCTGGCAGCGATATTGACCTCACTACTCGGAGAGAAGGCATAAAAGAGTGCTGCGATTAGCACCATCGTCCCTAGAAATGTGATTCCAGTGATGAGCCAGATCATAAACTGTTCTCCTCCCCATCTAAAAGTCGAAGTGAATAATCTTCCAGATAATCGCCGAGCCCACCACCTGCAGGCCGGCTGCAGTGGCAAGGATCAGGGGGCCTTTGGGGTCCGCGAACAGAACTTTCATATAGTTGGGGTTGAGCGCTGTTAACGCGAAGGCCACAAATATGGGTAGTGCAATCAAGATGGCCGCCGTCAGGCGCCCCTGAGCTGTACGAGCCCGTATGTCGCGGTATAGGCGGAAACGGTCGCGAACGACCCGGGCGAGTCCATCCAAAATTTCCGCCAGATTGCCTCCCGTTTCCTTCTGAATGAGAAGTGCCGTAACGAAGAAACGGACGTCAATGATAGGGACGCGCTCGCAAAGATTCAGCAACGCGTCGCGGAGAGGAAGGCCAAAATTTTGTTCTTCAAAGGTTATCCGAAATTCCCCGGCGAGTGGTTCGACAGATTCCCTAGAGATCATCTCTAGCCCGGTAGTGAACGCATGACCAGCACGTACGGCGCGCCCCAGGAGATCGAGCGCCTCGGGAAAGTGTTCTTCAAATTGATGGAGTCGGTGGCTCCGCTTCCACGCGACAACGGCAAAGGGTAGTAGAGCAGCGCCAAAACCTATCGGAACCGAAACATAGAAATGAGGATAAAACAATTGCGTAAGGAGATAGGAGCCAAGCCCCACAATGGCGCTCAAAATAACGATCTTGGCTGGCTTGGCGGACATGCCCGCCTGAAGGAGAAATTCCTGGAGTTTCGAGGACCACGTCCATTGCATCATGATCCGGTGCAGCAGAGGAATGCTGCTCATCATTTCGTCGCGTACCAGTTTAAGGTTCAACGCAACCTCACCGCGTCGTTCGGCCTTGTGGACGGCCCTCATGCGGTTCCGGATGATCTCCTGGTTCTTATCCCCACCGGACACGACCCAGATGCCCAGCACCAAGATAACTACAACAATAAATGTAAGAATAGCTATCAGTGCACCCATTATTTCGCTCCTCAGCGAACCCCCGACCGGCTTTCAAACATGTTGGTGGGGAGATGAATTCCAGAGACCAATAGGCGCTCTGCGAACTTCGGCCTGACGCCGGTGGCCACAAATTCTCCAAGCACCTCACCACTCTCCCGTACCCCACGCTTCTCGAACACGAAGATATCCTGCATGGTGACAACATTTCCCTCCATGCCGATGATTTCCGCGATACTGACAACCTTGCGCGTACCATCACTCAGGCGGCTCACTTGGACAACGACATCCAAGGCGGAAGCAATCTGGCGACGGATGGCAGCCTCAGGGATATTGAGATTGGTCATGGCGACCATGGTTTCCAGGCGGCTGAGGGCATCACGAGTGGAGTTCGCGTGGATGGTCGTCAAGGATCCGTCATGACCTGTGTTCATAGCCTGAAGCATGTCCAGCGCTTCTTCGCCGCGAACCTCACCGACGATGATGCGGTCGGGCCGCATACGGAGTGAGTTGATAACCAACTGGCGTTGATGGACAGCACCCCGGCCTTCAATGTTCGGAGGGCGGGTTTCTAAGCGAACGACGTGCTCCTGGTTGAGTAACAATTCTGCTGCATCTTCAATGGTGACGATCCGTTCCTTGTCCGAGATGTAGGCGGAAAGTACATTCAAGAAAGTGGTTTTGCCGGCGCCCGTACCGCCAGAGATGAGAACGTTCAGCCTTGCCTTGACGCAACCTCGCAGGAGTTCGAGCATCGGCTGAGTCAACGTTATATTGCTTAGGAGATCCTCGGCAGTGAGGCGCAGAACACCAAACCGCCGAATGGAAAGGCAGGGTCCGTCCAATGAAAGAGGTGGAATGATGGCGTTGACGCGCGAGCCATCCGCCAAGCGTGCATCCACCATCGGGGAAGATTCATCGATGCGGCGGCCAATGGCCGACACGATCCGGTCGATGATTCCCATCAGATGGGTATCGTCACGGAACTGAATGGATGTCTTCTCCAGAAGCCCTTTGCGCTCAACATAGACGCGTTTGTAAGTGTTCACCAGAATATCGGAGACCGTCGGATCTGCCAGCAGGGGTTCGAGCGGCCCGAGACCAAAGACCTCGTCCAGAAGTTCTTGCACCAGTCGCTCGCGCTCCTGAAGGTTCATCGGCGTCGATTCGCCGTGAACGATGGCCTCCAGAATCTGGCTGACTTCCCGGCGAACGTCCTCGCGGTGGGCTTCGGTCAGCTTGTCCAGATTCAGCTTCTGAATAAGCTTCCGATGGATCGCCGTCTTCACCGAAGTGAAGTCCGTACGGTTGATCGATGTAACTATCGCCGGCATGTCTTACCTCACTTCTTATTCGACAATGAGAACAAACTGGATAAGGACACCTTTTTCACATATGGCTGAGTTTCCATTCCAACGAGCTGGCCGGCAATCTGACGATACCGATGGACCAGAATGTTGTTGTGATTGTCAGGAATCGGAGTTCCGAGATTAACTGCCTGGCTTGCTTTCCTGAAATCGTTTGGCAAACTTGCGAAGATGGGTCGGCTCAGATTCTTCGGAATACTCTGAAGCACTTCGTCGTCCCCCTTGTGCCAGCGATTGATAATCATGCGCGCGCGCTCGGTTTCGACCCCAAAGCCTTTCAGGGCGACGAGGCGTCGTTCCAGTGTCCAGAGGGACGGCACATTAGCTTCGGCGACAATCAGAATCATGCGTGCCATGCGCAGGATTGAACTCCACTCTCTCGAAAACTGGGATCCCATGTCGAGCAGGACCAGATCGAAGGAATTCTGTGCAACGTTTATCACCCGATCGAGCAACGAGACATCAATGGACTGCCATTCTTCAGGCTGCGTCACTCCGGCCAGCAGCTCGAGGTTGGATTTGTGTTTTGTGAGCAGTCCCGCTAGAAAATGGCTGTCCAGGCGTTCCAAGTTGTCCACGGCATCGCGAACTCCGAATTTGGGATTCAGATCGAGAAGAAGGTGGGCGTTACCAAGCGGTCGGGCGAAGTCCAGCAGGACACAGTGCTTGCGTGCAAAGGTGGCAAGCTGAACGGCCAAATTCACTGCTACCGTTGTAGTGCCTACGCCGCCTTTGGCTCCCATTAGGACGATCAGCTTGTCTTGCGATGGATATTCCTTCTCCTGCGATTCTTTAGTGATTTGGAGAAGGATCTTTTTCAGGGCATCAGCTTGGATCGGCTTGGCCAGAAAATCCTGAACGCCGCTGCGCATCGCTTCCAGAAGGAGGCTGGGCTGAGTAGGCACTGCCGCAGAACAGGCAATAAGCCGGATGGCTGGATTGATGCGGCGTAGCTGGGCAGCAAAGACAAAGAAGGGTGCAGGATCGCGAGGCAGGTCCAGAAACACGACGTCCGGAATTTCAGCGGAAGAGTTGGGCAAGCGACCGGCCGGGATCGACCACTGAACCACGGACGTTACCGCCCCTGTCTGCTCCAGAGCAGCCGACAATTGTGCCGAGCTGTCTAAATCGCTACTGGCAATCGCGGCCGTAAGCATTTGCGCTAACACCTTTTTCTTTTGAACTTGCTGCGGTCACCCGATTACCCCCGGGCCGGTTAGACCGAGATCACTTGGCACCAGGAACCTTGGGTTGATCCGCATGGTCTGAGTCCAGGAAAGGAACAGGGAACACTGGGCCATGTGGTACCTGTGCAGGGTTCAAAGGCCTAACGATAATGGGTGTCACCACCACTAGCAACTCGTCTTTGCTCCTCTGAAATGACTTGCTCCGGAAGAGTTGGCCGAGCACAGGCACATCGCCGATCCAAGGAACTTTCTCTAATTGTTGGATCACGCGATTGTCTATGAGACCAGCGATGGCAAAGCTCTGGCCATCCATCAGATCCATCTCAGACTCAACTCGCCGAACGGAAAGTGCGGGAACTAGAAAGCCCTGAATCTGAAGGGCATTTGTGAAGTCGAGAGAACTGACTTCAGGTTTCACCTTGAGGTGGATTTGACCATCAGCCATGAAAGTCGGAGTGAAGTTCAACCGAATGCCGAATTCCTTGAACTGGATTGTTATGGTTGTAAAGCCCGCTGCCCCGCCGCCCTGCGGCACAGGGTAGGGGAATTCGCCACCCGCCAGAAAACTCGCGTCCTTCCCTGAAGCAGTCAGGAGATTCGGCTCCGCCAGAATCTGCAAAAGATTCTTTTCTTGGAGAGCTTTGATGGTCACGGCGAGATTGATGTCCGGCCGGAACAGGAAAACGTTCATCAGGTCGCTTAAAGTGAAAGCCGATGATCCCGTTCCATTCGCTTGGTTGGTCAGCTGAGGTGGGGCAAATTGTTGTGTAGAGATTGAGCCGACGTTTTTTGCTCCCGGCAGGCTGATGATGTTGATCCCAAACTGGTTTAGCGCGGTGCGATCCACCTCAGCAAAGCGGACCTGTAGAAGAATCTCCCCGGTTGGCGGTGCAGGCACCTGCATCATGCTGGTAACCTTTGGCGTAACGCCCTTCACCACTTCCAGGATCTTGTCGGCAACCGCCACCGACGACGCAGTTCCCGTGAGGATCACAACATCTTTCGATGTATCGACGTTCACATTCTCAGATGGGAAAACTTCGTGGATCTTCTGACTCAAGCCCATCACGTCAATATCAACGGAGACTTCGAAGGCCTGGCTCTGGTCTTTCTCATCCCAGAGCAGGAGCGAGACACCGCCCGGCTTCCTACCATTTACGAGCAGCTGCGTAGGGCTGACCACCACGGCTTCAGCAATTTCGGGATCCGCAAGAGAGACGCGCTTGATCCGGCTGGGCGAGGAGATCACTAGCGACCGCCCGACCAGCAAATGCAGCGTCTGTGGTTCGGAAGAATCTTGTGGCTGTTGGCTAGAGGTCGGAGCCGTTGCCGCGGGGAGTGCTCCATTACTCACGGAAGCGGGCTGTTGCGCGGCTGCAAGCGACCCGATGAAACAAACGGCCCCGAGAAAGACAAGTTGCGAGACTCGATGGATATTCGACAGATTCATTCGATTTATCATTAGTTCCTCTAGTGATTGTCGGAAACTGGAAACGACTTGTTCTCGCGCTTATTGCCAGTAATGACTTCCACAACGAACGTCGGTGGTGCGGAAGGCGCAGGAGCTTTCCCGGAGACTGGGCGCCTGGGTGCCGGCTTTGCATCATCGGCAGAGAAGAGCACCGCTTGCAAGACAGGAGCCGGATCATTCTTTTTGTCGTCGATGGTGTTGCGCAGAGCCAACTGGATTTTCCCTTCCGTACTGGCCATCGTCAGTTTCGTGACGTCGTCAGGCGTCACCAGCAGCGTAATTACAGGGACGGTCTGGGGCTTGCCATCACGGTCCTGCTCAATTTTTTGTCCAGCGGCCAGCACGCGAACATTTTCGAGAATGGTCCGCGTGATGTTTTCGTTTCCCGATCCGGTCGTCCTACCGGTCACCAGTACATCCACCATAGTTCCGGGGATGACGAAGCCAGCGACTCCGATCACTTCATTCACGGCCACGGAGACCGCACGCATGCCTTCGGGAATCGAGGCGGGCAATCCGGCTCCAGCTTCTTTCGGCGCAAGCTTGCTCTCCAGGATCGGTTCGTTTTCGGCAACGGCAGTAATCGGCGCCCGGTCGGCACAATCCTCGACGCGGGTAAACATTCCGGCCACCGGCTCATTGCCGGGCCATGCAATCACACGCAGATTAGAAGAATCAAGGCGCGTGCCGATCTTCAGAGGAACAGCGGCGACGACCAGCGATTGCGTGGCCACCGGCTTTATGCCCGTAGCCTGCTTGAATTGGTGATACACATATGTGCTCAGCACAGCGGCAATCGCAATCGCGATTATCACCCCCACCAGCAGGCGATTCGTGTTCATGGGTTTCCTCTCTTCTCCTCAAACTCAGTTACTGCTCGACACCAAACTCACACAACCCACTGTGCGGCACAAAAGCAAATCACTGTCGCCACCGCAACAGCTACTCCGAAAGGCAGTTTCAATAACCCCGGGTTGTCCAGCGAAATCTGCGGGTGCGCTTTCAAGCCGAAAGAAAAAAATCCGCGGACCAGTACATACACGTTACGGATGGTCTGAACAACACGCCCGGCAAGGAACATCTGCACGATGGCCATCGCACCGGAAACGAAAATGCTGCCTAGCAGAACAAACAGGAACATAATCGGCCCAAGCAGCGCTCCCACAGCTCCCATCAGTTTCCAATCGCCGGCGCCGAGCCCGCGAAGAAGGACAAGCGGAAGAAGGAGGACCAGAGCCAGACCAGCTCCCTCGAGCGCGAAAAGCATCCCATGCCAACTGGATAAGACAGTGTGTACCGTCAGTCCGACGAAGAAGCCCAGCACGGTCAGCCGATTGGGGATGCGGCGCGAGCGCCAATCGAGCAAAGCTGCGGTCAGCGTCAGTGCCAGGCTGAGAATCCAGATTATTTGCGTCGCGTGCATGCTCTCGTTCTTCTCCTGAGTACTTCGTAATCCTTACTTCACCGTAGTGTGAGAAAGGTAAGGCCGACGGGGCTTCGGCCGTTCCCCCCTTTTCCCAGGTGCTCTTTACATCGCGAGCTTCACTACCAGTCCTTTTTGGTTTCTCAATCTCTCATCCGAAAATCTCCGCGTTCGGGTTGGCCGCCGCTGGCGAAGACGTCCCAGCGGCTAGCCGCCCCTGGTATATTGGTGGTTCAATTGAGAATCCACATCGATTAGGTGGCGGTGTTGAGTTGCGCGCCCGCGTTGATAAACACGCTGTTGATAGCCCCAGCCAAGTCCTTCATTCCGGTAATGGCCCCGAGGGCAACCAAGACCACCAGAAGCCCGTACTCCACTAGGTCTTGTCCTTCCTCTTCCTTCCATAAACGAACAAAGTGATTCTTCATTTTCTTTCCTTTCAAGTGAATTAAGAAGACGGGAGAACCGCACCCGCCACTGCGACCTATCTTGCATCTGCAGGACCATTGACGGGCCGTCGTCGAGATAGTCTATGCGCCAGAAAAAGAATAACTTAGGTTGCGGACGGGTGGCGGGGACCCGCGGATCGCGTTGGGGCGGGAAAGAAGAACGTCACCTGTTGTGGACGCGGGACTTCCAGAAAGCACCTATTTCTGGTGACAACAAGAATTGCTTGTTTTCTCGCCTCTTGAGAAATGTGCTGGCTATGGTTCCAGTAGTTGACACTGCTAGGCACAATTACGCTGAGCCAGCGATTTGCACTCGACCGTCATGCGCGAAGGGAAGCAGCGGAAGAACCCTGAACAGTTGTGGAACTTAGTTCTCAGGCTTCCTGCCCCAAATGACGATATTCCATGACATCCAGCAAACACCAGGAATGCGCGTTAGCACCCCGTCCAGCCATCTCAGCGGCCACCACCACCACAGACTGCCTTCCCTTTCCCGGAGGATGCGCTTCCAGTAGCGATCCTGATTAGGATGGACTCGGTCCACGAGATAATACTTAATAAAGAGAAGCAGAGAAGCAATCCAGAATTCGCGATGACCCACTTCTTCGAAATAGTCCCCTGCCAGCCGAAGGTCAGCCCGGGTCAAGGGCGCTTCGTCGGGCGTTCGGACTTCGGTAGCCATTTTCCTGTAAAGGTTGATCACCGGATTGTAAGCAAGTGGATCAATTGAGAAAAAGACTCCTGCCGGCTTCAGCGCTCTATGAATTTGCGCGAAGAGGCCGGAGCGGTCGTGAACGTGGTGGATGGTATTGGCCACGTAAACGATATCGTACTGATTCTCCGTTACATTGAGCGATTCCGCTGTGGACACTAACCCCTCAATCTTGACCGCATATTTTTGCGCAAGTTCGTGGATTTTTTCGATCATCGCGGGAGAAATATCCACTGTCGTGACGACGGCGCCTTTCATCGCAAAGTAGATCGAGGATTCACCCAGGCCCGCGCCTATGTCGAGGACTCGCTTTCCGCGGAGATCGCCCATTTTCCGGAAAATGAAGCGATTCTCCATCGCAGTGGGAGCCTCGAAGCATTCCTCGATGAGAACTTTATCCAGTGGCGTGCTTGACGCCCATGCGTCATGAAACGATGCTTCCCGTTCGTGGAGAAAATCATCCGACACGATAGCCTGCCGCTCAGGTGTCATCCTATCGTTCCCCTTCCGAGGCGCAGGCGGGCGAGCGCATCGCCACAGGAATCTTTCTTGTTTCGAATCCCATGCGCTCGCGAACGATATAAAGCGGACGACGTTTTGCCTCGCCGTAGGTTCTTCCAACATATTCTCCGATGATTCCCAGGCAGACCAGTTGCACTCCTCCCATGAACAAGACAGCGATCACGGTGCTCGACCAACCTTTCACAAGTCCGAAGAACCCCAGGTATCTCTCCAGCAAAACCACAGCGATGCCGCAGACCGCCAATCCAGAGGCCAGAAACCCTATCCATGAAGCCAGCCTAAGGGGAAAGATGGAAAACGATACGATCCCATCCAAGGCGAACTTAATCATCTTAAGAATTGGATACTTTGTTTCTCCCGCGAACCTGGCCAGTCGCCGATAGGGAACCGCTACCTGTGAGAATCCTAGCCAACTGACCATGCCGCGCACGAACCGGTCGCGTTCGGGCATGGAGAGCAAGGCGTCCACAACACGGCGGTCCATCAATCGAAAATCACCAGTGTCGAGAGGAATGGAAGTCTCTGACATCTGGCAGATAAATCGATAAAAGATTTTGGCAGTCCAGAGCTTGAATGCTGTTTCGCCTTCCCGTTCCTGCCGAACACCATAAACCACATCGTAACCGTCAAGCCATTTCACGATAAATTCCAGGATAATCTCCGGCGGATCCTGCAAGTCCGCATCGATGATCACAACTGTGTCGCCAGAAGCATGCGCGAGCCCGGCGGTGATGGCAATTTGATGTCCGAAATTTCTGGAAAAGCGGATGACTTTTATTCGTGCGTCATGTGCTTGCAACTCACGCAAAATATCTGGCGTGGAGTCCGTGCTGCCATCGTCCACATAAACGAATTCGAGCTGGACTGGAGCGTCCTCCAGAACGGCAACTAACCGCCGGTGCGTCTCCCTCAGCACCTCTTCCTCGTTCATGCAGGGAACGATAATAGAGAGCAGTGAATCTTGAGCAGGGCCGCTTTCGGAGTGGTCCTGGGTTTTCAGCCGTCGAGGCCAGACAATTTGCGGATTCACGACTACTCCTTTCGCGCTGCCGTTTGTTTTCGCGCGGCCAAATCAAATGCCAGCGGCTCTTCCCGGCGCACGAAAATGACGTTCACCTCGTCACCGTAAACCTGCTGCCAGTCCGGATGTTCGCCTAAGGCGGTGGCCAGTGGCTCGTTCCGCTGCAGCAAGCAGGTGCGGATCCCGTGCGCTCGCAAGACAAAAAACGCTCTTGGCTTGAGATCCGCGGCCTCCAAATACTCTGCGAACGCACCCCCGATCTCGTAGAGATCGCCCCGCCCGTCAATAAACACCTTCTGTTCCGGGAGAGCCCAGATCAGATATCCGCCCGAAGCGTAGGTGTTGTAAATCGGCCCGGCAACCGCATGATTCCGAAGATAGTTCACAGCCCGGACGGGAAACTCCTTTTCGACAATCCGATCCAAGGCAGGCCGCGAAGGGAAATACCAGAACATTGCAGCGGCGACTCCAACCATTAAAATAACGTTGAGCGCAAATTTGTCCTTGGAGGGAATGTAGCGGGGAAACCAGCGGGCCAGCATGGTCGCAAGCAGCGGCGCAAAAAATGCCACGAAGAGCAGCACAAAGCGACGGTGCATGCATGCGGTTATAGTTCCGCCGAGAAACAAGATCCACTGGCTCACGCGAAACGTGAAGTGGTACATGATCTGAAAGGCGAAAAAAAATACCAGTGTTCCAAGGAAGAGTTTACCTCCGAAAAGCTCGAATGGCATTGGCTTCCATTCCAAAATGTTTGCAACATTTATGGGGAGGGAAGACGCAACCATAAATGGGTAAGCCGCGATGCGCGTCCCGTAAGGGGTAACGGGAATCATCGCCAGAGAGGCGAGCAGCATCAGTTCAAGTTGAATGCGTTGCTCCTTCGTCCAGTGCTGTGCCTCTACACTCCCTATGTGAAACTCGAACAACCCAGTTGCCAGACTGACGGCAACCAACCCTAGTCCGATGACCCACGAACCGTGAACATTCACCCAGACGACGAAAAGGGGCGGAAGGAACCAGAGGGCTCGCTGTCGGCCCCGGCGGAAAAGTTCCAGTGCAATCAACGTGAGTATTAGAAACAAAAAGCCAAACATTTGCGGTCGAAGGGTAAAGGATCCGAATGCCAAGGGGCACAGCAATACGGACGAAACAAATCCTGCCTTGGAATTCTCCGAGCAAAGTGTCGAGTAGTAATACAGTGCAAGGATCACAAGACTTGCCAGCGTAATCAGCAAGCCATCGAGAGCCTGCAGGCCGGACTTTGCCATGAATCCGAGGAGAACATCTCCGAGCCATTCGTAAGCGAGCCAGGAAGTTCCTGCTACTGTAAAGGAATATGGGTCCGTTGTGGGCCAGCGGTGCGTCGCTAAAATGTTCTGGCCGTTTCTGATGTGCCACCACAGGTCCGGGTCCACGAAGAAGGCACGGCCTCCGCTGAAGACGAGACCGACCAGAAAGGCGCCCAGCATCGCCGGGAAGGAGAAAACCCAATGCAGGAGTTCCATCAGCTTTGCGGACTTTCGCACCTCGGTGTCCGTGACAGCCTCCGGAATTGGGAGTCCCTGCGGAAAGGTCAGGTCGATCGACGGTTGGGCCGGACTGCTCTTGTTAGCAATGGCAAGTCCTTGTTCACTCATAGAATTCAGGCAACCCCGGCTAATAATTGCATCTTAACCGCCATTTCCGACCAGCCACGAGCATCGCTATATTGTTTATTCGCTGGCACTTACACTGTTATTAGGGTGCTGCGCACAGTACCAGTTGCGGACAAGGCTAAGTTGGTCACCTTTTGTGGACATGTGGGGCTGGCAGAGCGACATTCGGCCCGCCCTAATACTCTCACTGTTGCCGGCGCTAACGGGCCCCTAAACCGAACCGGTGACGCCCGAAGCCAATCAGCTGGCGTCTGGGCGTGGCTACCAGGGACTCCTAGTGGGCGATGACCATCTCAGAAGTGCTCGATAGCGTCAGCGGGTTCGTGGGTAAAAGGGGAAAAATGAACGTAAAGGGGTAGCTGACTGTAACCTGGACCGTACACCCCGGGTAGTTTATCGTGGGTCCGACACCACCAACGGCCGTGCTGCAAATTTGCGGACTACCCGTCACCGTCGGCCACGTTGTCGTGACCGTGACCTTACTGGAATCGATGCCTAGCGGAGTAATTTTGGTCACAAAAGCCTGAATGTCGGTCGCATTGGCGGGGCCGTTGTTCATGGGGGCTGTCCCATTGCAACTGTTGTCGGCGTTACAGGTGGACCCGTTTACAGCCGCCCAGCGGCTCGCCTCTTTCGCTGCGTGGTTAACGAAATGGTAGGCATAAAGCGCATGTCCAAAACCGGCGATTCCCAGTATCATCGTCATGAACATGATGAAGATGATGGCGAACTCGACGAGCGTGCTTCCGTCTTCCGCCTTCTGTCTCCGCAAAGCCCTCGGGGCGCATCCCGCGGGGAAGCGGGAATTGGGGGCTTCAGTGATCGACTCTCCTGGTTGCCTCATGTTTGGGCCACTCGCAATGTTGACGTCCTCGAGATCGTTATGGAACTTGGAATTCCCGGATAATTGAAGATGGAAGTAAAGGTCCCCGAGGCTGTTACCGACACCATCACGACCCAGTGCCCTGCGGCGCAAATACCCGCGCTGGGATTGGCGCCGGAACTGCAACCCGCGGTGATTATCGTTCCCGCGCTGTCACATCCGCAAGAAGTCAAAGAACTGACCGTGAGGTTGCTCGCGCTTTGGCCATTATTTTGGAAATCGTTGTCAGCCGCCGCCTGAATACCAGTCGTATCTACTGATTGCGGCAGGCTCTGCGCGCCATACGCGGCCCCGGTGCGTGCCGCATTTCCAACCAAGATGCCTATGTACGCATAACGTCCCAACTCGATCACTCCCAGCAACAGCAAAACAAGAAGCGGGAGCAGAAGGGCCACTTCCAGAAGACTCTGGCCCGATTGCGAGCAACGAATTCCAGGCAATCTTCGCGCGGCAGGGCTGCGTCTCCTGGTTGTGGATCTATCCCGGGTCGCGTACATCGTCGTCATGACTTATTCCACCAGAATCGCAGAAACGCTGAACCCAGGAGGCAGCCCACCAGGAACGCTTGCCGCGCCTCCCAAAGTAACAGTGGGATGGCCGCTTAGGGAAACCGCGTCCGCAACGACGATGCCCGTGGCGATGCTAGTGTTGTTCCCAAAGAAGGTGATTTGGGCCTTTGGGAAATACAAAATACCGTTGTAAAAAGTTCCGGTATTGCCTCCCACCGAAGGGCCTGTGCTGTCGTTGGGGTCTTGATAAAACAGGATTCCAGCATAGGGCCCAGAGCTCGGCGCTGTAAGTTGAACCGTGTCGTCACCAGAGCAGTTAAAGGTGGCCCCGTTTGTAAAATAGAACGTGACGCCGATACCCGTGATGGTCGGGGTTCCGTGGCAGGTGAAGTTCCCTCCATCCATTACGTAGGTGCCTGCGGGGAAGTTCACGGTCCCAGTGCTGGTGATATCAATCGCGCTATAAGTGGTTCCCGGGACAGGTGTACCGCTCCACGGGACCGGCGTTCCCACGGGTGGTGGCTTGAGGTAGGACAACGGATCTGAAGCGGCAGGCGTATCGTAAGTCGGACACGTAGGAGTGCCCCCGGTGCACGTTACAGAGCCGCCGGGACCGCTCACATTCTGACTTCCCGACACTCCGAAAGTGTTGGCAACGACGGTTAGCGCGTTTCCCTTCGTATTATAGTTACCATTATCCACGATTCCGCAGGTAGGAGCATTCAGGGTCGCGTTTCCATTGATATTGACTCCCTCGATGGAGGAGGCTGGCGGGCCTAGCGTATACAAGCAGCCGGCGCTGTTTCCGTTGGTCCCGCCGCTGACGTTCGTAGCAACCGCGCGCGCCGAAATTGTCCATTTGTTGGTTCCCAAAAGCTTCATGAAATAAGTTGGCTGACCCGCTGTTACGAAAGCCTCGACATAGTTGGCGTCGCCTTTATGTGGTCCTGTACTCGGTCCATTGCATACCGTTACTGTGACAGAACTGACGGCGAGGTTAGTGGGGGGAGTTACACACGCCCCGCCGCCGGTGTTGTCCGTGAAGTTGTTCATTGCGGAAGCAGCTTGGGCGCCGCTTGTTACCCCTCCCTGACCGAGGTTCGAAGCTCCCGCGAGAGCTGCGGCATCCGCCGCGTTTTGCTGCAGGCGCCTCTCGTAGCGCAACACGCCCATATCAATTCCGAGGCCTGCAAAACCCATGAGGACAACCAGTGCTACCGCGGTAAAGACCAGTGCTTGGCCCGCTTCGTTCTTACGTCTCATCTCGACCTCCCCGTCACTACTTTCGGTTTGTGATCGATTAGCTACTGCAAACCACGCGCGAGGGGGACACCGCACGGAGCAAACAATTACCGGTACTCTACCTCTGCAGTAAACAGTTGGTAAAACAACTGTTTGCTCGCCAATCTGGGTACCACGTTAATGTTGGCAGGCTCGGATCGCCGCCTTTTCCTGCGTTGCAGGAGAGACCCCTTGCCTGCATTCAACTTCTCCTTGTGAGATCTTCCGTCACGGCATCATCCCAAAGTGAATGCCCTAGAGGAAGAACCGAATGCCCGTGTTGCCTAAGGGCATTCCTCCGAAAATATTGACGCACTTTAAGTGCCAAAGACCACCCACTAGGCCACCAACTTCCGAAATTCCGAGAGTACGGCGAAGGGAGTGCAAACGCTCGCCAGACTTTCGCCAAGTTGTTGAATCTTCATGGAATCTATGTGCCCGAGCAGAGTTCCGGCTTGCGAGAGGTAACGGACCTTCTCCGGAATCAGGCCCATCACTCGGCAACCGGTTGCATCGACAGCCACAGGATCTTCACCAAAAATGAGAATTCCTGCCGCTTTTGGCGAACCTTGGATAGGTCCATTGCCTTCCATCCCCACAATCCCATCGATGATCGCAAAGTCTGGGCGCGCTGCCGCATTGATGTCCAGAATGGAGCCGTCAATTCCCGCCCAATGCAACACATTCTTAGGCCATCCATAACACGAGCCAGGCACAATGCCGAACATGTTCTTCAGGGAAAGTGTTATGCCAGCCCAATGATGTGTCTTCAGCTTGGGCATGGATACCAGAAAATCCACGCCCAAAACTGTCTTCGGCAAAAAAAGCTCCTTCAAGCGCGTGGCGCGCGTTTCCAGCTTTACTTTTGTGACGTCATCGATATTCAAGTCACAAAAATCATGCCCGAGCTTGCCCGTGAATTCGCTTAGCCGGACCGACTCCAGGATTGCCTGCGTGTCTCGATCCATGGCAGGCCCATCGCCGACCAGCACCCGTGCCGCACCCAGCCGGAAGAAACTCTCTCGGGTCGCGGCAATAACGGCTGGATGAGTGTTCATCACACCCAGCGGATCGAGTCCCACCAGATTCGGCTTCAGTAGCACCGTTTTCCCGTTAACTGGAAGGTTGAATTCGCGGAGGCTCTCAAGTATCAGGGACGCAAGTTCGCCCTGATAGCTGGTGGCCCTCCGAATGAGCACCCTGGAGGGGGGCCGCTGAAAGGATGGAATGAGCTGGCGATTGCGCATGCTCAATTCCCATTCCGGAGAGGGGCGGGCCACTTCCGGTGTGAATTTAGCGCCAGGCATACCCATGCAAGTACGTGAGCGGCGCAATTTTTTATCTGCTTCGGAACGAATTTCTCTAGGTTGAGCTTTACGGCCGGGGTTGCTCTGCCGTACGTCTCAAGGCACATGCCCGCTACCGCGAGAGAGCCGGGACTGCGGATTTTGCGGAACTCTGCCTCGAGCCAGGCTAGGCTCATGGATTTCCTCTCATGGTCAGGAAATGCGCGAAGCGCGATGAGCGCCCACGCTGTTGGCAGCACGAGGGCCTCGCCGGGCACACCATAGACGCGAGGATTCCCGCAATTCCATCCACCACCCGGGCACATCCGGTCGTAGAGCATTGCCGTGGCGATTTCTCGCCTGCGCTGAACGGCGTGCGGCAAGCGTTCGGGCCGGAATTGCTGGATCGAGAGCAAGGCGAAAGCGGTTGGCTCAACCCAACTACTTGTCCCTGGGGTCCAGCCCCAGCCGCTCAACGAATCGTTCTGTGCGGAGATATTTGATTTAGGCCGCAAGCTCCGAATAAGACGCAACCACGGACTGTTCGTTCGCGGCAGATCCTTGCACAGCCACTCCAACGCCGCGGCCGTTGCGTGGCCAGCTTCCTGATCGTGGGACAGCACTGCGCACGCTAGGGAGGTGACCCAGCTCCCGGTTCCTATCTCCGGATTGGACGGCCAAGAGCCGTCTTGCAATTGCCCAGAGAGCAGAAAGCTTCGAGCACGGGAAAGTGCCGCTGAATCGGACTCCATACGTGCGCTGGCGAGAGCAGACACCGCCCAACAGGTGGGTTCCGTCCAGCTTTGGGAATCCGGAAGATATCCCCAACCTCCGTCATGGTTCTGCCTCTGCCGCAAATGCGAGAAGCAAGACTCAGCAAGGTGTGAAGCGCTCATCACCCCTTCCCTCAAGAGAAAGATCCCCTCGCCTAATAATTAAAGAATCGTACAAATCTCCGTCATCAGATTACATGATGGAGCCTGCTGGGGGCATCTTCAGATCCTTGACGGTTCGCTTGCTCTCTTCCTCTTGTTTGATGTCGAGCTGATGAATCAGGCGGTGCAGATAGCCCCGGGCAACACCAAGCGTGCGGGCACTCTCTGTTTTACGCCAGCCGTTTTCCCGGAGGGTGCGCACGACCAGATTACGCTTGAACCTCCGCAGCTCTTCTTCATATGAGGAACCCAGCCGGACTGATTGGAGGGAAGTATCCTCACGGTTCCCGGTAATCAATTCAGCCACGGCTCGGGAAGTTTGCGGGGGAGCGCTTTCCTGCGAACTCTTTTGCAGCGACGCAGGAAGATGAGAAAGATTGAGTGTCTGTACCTCGGAAAGAACCACGGCACGCTGGAGTACATTTTGCAGTTCGCGCACGTTTCCCGGCCAGTCGTACCGTTCAAGCGTCTTCATAGCTGCCGGGGAGATCGACATGGGCTTCTTGTGGAAATGCTCAGCGGATTTTTCCAGGAAGTGGCGCACGAGGATTGGAATGTCATCGCGCCTTTCGCGAAGTGGTGGGATGCTCAGTTCGACAACGTTGATACGGTAGAAGAGATCTTCGCGGAATTTCCCTTCTTTCACCATGTCCTGGAGCTTGCGATTTGTGGCGGAGATTAGTCGCACATCGGCCTGGATGGTTTTGTTGCTGCCGATTCGTTCGAAGGTTTTTTCCTGGAGAACGCGAAGAAGTTTCGGCTGGAGCCCGATTCCCAAGTCACCGACCTCATCCAGAAAGAGCGTGCCACGATTGGCGGCCTCTACACGACCCTGCCGGCACGTTATGGCTCCGGTAAAGGCACCTCTCTCATGTCCGAACAGTTCGTCTTCCACCAGCGCTTCGGGCAAATTTGCGCAAGAAAACCCGACGAGGGGACTCCCGCTTCTCGGCCCCATCTGATGCATCGCCCGGGCCAGTAGTTCCTTGCCGGTTCCGGTTTCGCCGGTGATCAGCACATTGACGTCACACGGTCCAACCCTTCGGGCAAGGGCAAAGAGTTCCTGCATGACCGGGGAGCTTCCAAGTAGTTCGTGAAGCCTGCCCGCCTGCTTCTCTTCCAACCTCATCCGCTTGAGTTCGCGCTCAGCAGCGAAAACTCGGTGTTCCCTGAGGAAGAGCATGCGGAGTTCAACGATGTTCGGAGGGTTGGGAACGTAGTCCCTCGCCCCATTCTCCATGGCTTGCAGGTGGAACGCACGGTCCTCCGCGTCACAAAGGGCGAGAACAGGCGGATGGAGGGAGCATGCGCCAATGTCTTCCAGCAAGCGCAGCCCTGTCTCTTTTGTTTGCAGGTGAGATTGGCGAAGATCCACGAAGATAACGTCGGACCGGGACAGAATATCCGGGAGGTGATCCATGTTGTTCGCGCCATACGTTCGGAGGTCAAATCCCACTCCCAAGGCTCGCGCAATTGCCGCACCCAATCCATCATCACAGCTGAAAAAGGAAATCTGAAGAACTTGCTTGTCCACGAATTTAGTCTCCCACGTCTTTCACCCCAGACATCTGGGGGATGCGAGTCCAATGACACAGTTACAAACACCTGGCGGCGTGGGAGAGGTATCCAGCACTCATCTCCCCACTAGGGGGACAATTTGAGCGCAGCCAGACTAGCGGGACGGCTAGACGATATTTGAGCCACCAAAGGTGCACTTCACATGCCATTCTGGCTGTGCACGACTGGAGACACTTATTTTGGGAAGTGATAGAAAAACAGTGGTCTAGGGTGTTGGTCTTTTTATGGGCATTGGTAGATAGCCGTTCAGTGGGAAAAGCTCTTCCCCAGCTTAACTTGCAATTGTTACTTAGTTTTCCTTAATTGTGCCTTACGACCTCCTCTACCTTGGACTTCTGTCCTTGGAGTCCGACGGCGGCATTCGTCACTCCGCCGGGACCATCGGAAGGAATGCCGACAAGGATA
>Ga0306920_100002818_pt1 | contig 21954 bp, 17 predicted proteins | sample flu12Cox44000170_FD_204666 | JGI IMG/M metagenome (GOLD analysis project Ga0306920, IMG submission 204666) | Lab enrichment of tropical soil microbial communities from Luquillo Experimental Forest, Puerto Rico - flux4day.12C.oxic.44.000.170 (v2)... | ecosystem: Environmental > Terrestrial >...
CGTTTTCGACATCCGCGATCAATACCATCCGGTGGAAGTCGGCGCCCTTGTCCCTCCGCAGCCGACCAGGCTTGTCGACACAAGGCCCAATCGGGCACGTGTCATCCAGTCCGCCGACGTCTTCGTGGACCGGAACGGGATTGTGTACTGCACCGATTATAATGCCGGTCTGTACATCATGGAGTACCTTGGCTGACCGATCGCTTGCTTTCCCGGCTTTCCACGATCAGGCTTGGCATTTTTCGTGCGACAATCTCCTCTGCTTCTGCAGCGATCCGCCGCACGATTTCCGCAGCCGGCGGAATGTCGTGAATGAGGCCGGCATCCTGTCCCATTGACAGCGGACCTTCCTCGACATCGCCAGACTTGCGCGCTGCATTGAGTCGCTCCAGCGCCGTGGCGCGATCGCGCCGCAAGGCCCATTCCCGCCCGGCCCATCGCTCGATGAAGCGATTGCGCCGCGACCGCGTCATGGCGCCAGGCCAAACGAGGCCCGCTGCAATATCCGGTATTTCCGAGAGCTGCGTATCATGGCCATCGCTCTCAACGATGGCTTGCTTGAAGTTCGGATGCAGCGGCGACTCGACCGTGGCAAGAAAGCGGGTCCCGAGCAGAATGCCGTCGGCTCCCAGGGCGAGAGCAGCGGCAAGCCCGCGCCCGTCGGCGAACCCTCCGGCCGCAAGCACAGGGGTTGGCGCGACCGCATCGACGACCATCGGAATGAGAGGCAGGCTCGCTATCCAACCGACGTGGCCGCCACCTTCGGTGCCTTGGGCGATGACGATATCGGCGCCGGCACGCGCGGCGCGCACAGCTTCCGGGACGGTTGCGACCATGTGCGTGACCATGCAGCCCGCCTGGTGGGCGCGCTCGAAATAGGTTGCCAGCTCCTGCTCCGGTCGCGGCCAGGCGAACTGCATGACCGCGGGCCGCAGCTCGAGGGCCGCAGCGAAGCTGTCCGCGAGCACGTCGAACAAAAGAAAGTTAAGCCCGAACGGCTTGTTGCTTTGCCGGCGAATGGTTGCGGTGCGCTCGCGGATTTGCTCGGCGCTCAGGTAGTGGCAGCCCAAGGCACCCAGCCCGCCCGCGTTGGATACCGCGGAAACAAGCTGCGGCGAGGTGGCCGAACCCATGCCGCCAAGCGCGATCGGGTGCTCGATCTTCAGCAAGTCGCAAATGGGCGTTCGTAGCATGCGGCCCTCCACTTCGCGGCAACGCTGCCGCTACCGACTATCACGCATAGCGGCCGTGCTCGCGCGGCTCAATGGCCGAGTGCATCGCTCGAGAAATGGCACGGGCTCTTCTCGCATAGAAGGACGCGCTTGGGCGTGTCCCTCAGTCCTTTCCGCTCCGGATCATCGCCGGCCCATCGGGCGTTTCCCACAATCTGCTCGCCTTCTTAGCCCCCGGTTCCACGCCCCGTCATGCTGGATTTGTCGCGGTGCCGTGCGGGGCGGCCATACCGGCACAGGACAAGACAATCGCGCGGCGGGCGCGCTATAAGCCTTCTCGACATGACCCAGCCTCCAGCTGCGCGCGTGCTTCCTTCCTCGATCGACGCCACCGTCGAGCTGTTGGCCGAGGCGAGCTATCTCACCGACCGGTCGCTCGGCACCGTGCTCTTTCTCGCACTGCGCATGGGCCGGCCACTGTTTCTCGAGGGCGAAGCCGGAGTCGGCAAAACAGAGATTGCCAAGGTGCTTTCGGCGACGCTCAAGCGGCGCCTCATTCGCCTGCAGTGCTACGAGGGCCTCGACGTGGCAGCGGCGGTCTACGAGTGGAACTACGCCGCGCAGATGATCGCCATCCGCGTCGCCGAGGCGGAAGGCGCGCATGACCGCGAGCGGCTCGAGCATGATGTGTTCTCCGAGCGGTTCCTGATCAAGCGGCCGCTGCTGCAGGCGCTGGAGCCGGATCCGGCGGGCGCGCCGGTGCTGCTGATCGACGAGCTCGATCGCGCCGATGAGGCGTTCGAGGCTTTTCTCCTCGAAGTGCTCGCGGACTTCGCCGTCACCATACCGGAGCTCGGCACGGTGAAGGCGACACATCCGCCGATCGTGGTGATCACCTCGAACCGCACGCGCGAGATCCACGACGCGCTCAAGCGGCGCTGCCTCTATCACTGGGTCGGCTATCCGAGCGCGGAACGAGAACTAAAGATCGTGCATGCCAAGGTACCGGGCATCGGCAAGGCGCTTTCCGAGCAGGTGGTGCATTTCGTGCAGGCGCTGCGCAAGGAGGACCTGTTCAAGGCGCCGGGCGTGGCCGAGACGCTCGACTGGGCGTCCGCGCTTGCCGAGCTCGACGTGGCGGCACTCGATCCCGCGACCGTCACCGACACGCTCGGCGTGCTGCTGAAATATCAGGACGACATCGCGCGCCTCGAAGGGGGGAGGGCGAAGGAGCTGCTGAACGAGGTGCGCGCGCAGCTGCGGGCGGCGGAGTGATGCCCGCCGAGGGCGGCCGGCTTGCCGACAACCTCGTCCATTTCGCGCGTGCGCTGCGCACGGCCGGCATCCCGGTCGGGCCGGGCGCGGTGCTCGATGCACTTGCCGCGCTTGAAGTTGCCGGCATCGGCCGGCGCGAGGACTTCTACTGGATCCTGCACGCCATATTCGTGAAGCGCCACGAGCATTCGCTGCTCTTCGACCAGGCCTTCCGCATCTTCTTCCGCCGGCGCGGCACCATCGATGCGCTGCTCGCCGCCATGCTGCCGCAGGCACCAGCACCGGAGAAGGAGAAGCCGCCTCCCGGTGCCCAGCGCGTGCAGGAAGCCTTGCTCGCCGCGCGCGGGGAGCCCGAGAAGAAGCCGCCGGAATTCGAGACCGATGCGCGGCTGACCGTCTCCGATCGCGAGGTGCTGCAGAAGAAGGATTTCGCGCAGATGACCGCGGCCGAGATCGCCGCCGCCAAGGAGGCGATCAAGCGGCTCGTGCTTTCGCTCGATGAGGTGCGCACGCGCCGGCTCGCGCCCCACCCGCACGGGCACATCGTTGATATCCGGCGCACGCTGCGCGCAAGCCTCAAGGCGGGCGGCGCGGTCATCGACCTGAAATATCTCGGGCCGCGGGTGAAGGCGCCGCCGGTGGTGGCGCTGCTCGACATCTCCGGCTCCATGAGCCAGTACACGCGCCTGTTCCTGCATTTCCTGCACGCGGTCACCGACGCGCGCAAGCGCGTGCACACCTTCCTGTTCGGCACGCGCCTCACCAACGTGACGCGCGCGCTGAAGGCGAAGGATCCCGACGAGAGCCTCGCCGCGGTGGCGGCGAGCGTGCCCGACTGGTCGGGCGGCACCCGCATCGCCACCTCGCTGCATGGCTTCAACAAGCTGTGGGCGCGCCGCGTACTCACCCAGGGCGCGATCGTGCTCCTCATCACCGATGGGCTGGAGCGCGATCCCGACGACCGTCTCGCCTTCGAGGCGGACCGCCTGCATCGCTCCTGCCGGCGCCTGATCTGGCTCAACCCGCTGCTGCGCTTCTCTGGCTTCGAGGCCAAGGCCAAGGGCATCCGCGCCATGCTGCCCCATGTCGATCAGCTGCGCCCGATCCACAATCTCGATTCGATGATGGAGCTGGTGCGCGCGCTCTCCGCCGGCGGCGGCCCCAGCGGCAACCCGAAGGTCTGGCTGGAGCAGGCGGCATGATGGCCATTGCCGTCGGCGCGGCGAGCGGCCATCTAATGGAGCAATCGCTGACTCAACTGCTGTCATTGCCGGGCTTGACCCGGCAATCCATCGCCTTCCGAGGAAGGCATTTTTCGATGGACCCGCGGGTCAAGCCCGCGGGTGACCGGCATCGAAAGATGGAGGCTAATATGGAAACACTGGCGCGCGACGAAGATATCCTCCAAGCGGCTGAGGAATGGCGCAAATCCGGCCGCGGCGTTGCGCTCGCCACGGTGGTGGAGACCTGGGGCTCAGCCCCGCGAGGAGTGGGCTCGAGCCTCGTCATCGACGATCAGGGCAATTTTCTCGGCTCCGTCTCCGGCGGCTGCGTCGAGGGCGCGGTCGTGACCGAGGCCATCGATGTCATCGAGAGCGGCAAGCCGAAGACGCTCGAGTTCGGGGTTGCCGACGAGACGGCCTGGAAGGTTGGCCTCTCCTGTGGCGGCACCATCCGGGTCTATGTCGAGAAGGTGGACTAAAGGTCGTGAAACTCGACACCCTGCGCACACTCAATGCGGAGCGCGCTGCGCGCCGCCCCGTGGTGGTGGTGACGGACCTCGCAAGCGGGGAGCAGCGCGTGGTCAAGGCCGCCGACCTCGCCCGCGATCCGCTCAAGGAGCTGATCGACAAGCGCATCCGCAGCGGCAAGAGCGGTATCGAGGAGACTGCGCACGGCAAGATGTTTCTCACCGTGCACGTGCCGCCGCGGCGTCTCGTCATCACTGGTGCCGTGCACATCAGCCAGGCGCTGGCTCCGATCGGCAGGCTGCTCGGCTACGACGTGACCATTGTCGATCCGCGCACCGCGTTTGCGTCCATCGAGCGCTTTCCGGACGTGAAGGTGATCGCGGAATGGCCTGACGTGGCGCTGCCCCCGCTCGGCATCGACCACTACACCGCCTTTGTCGCGCTCACCCACGATCCCAAGATCGACGACCCGGCGCTCACTCATGCGCTCGCGCGCGACTGCTTCTATATCGGCGCGCTTGGCTCGCGCAAAACCCACGGCCGGCGCATCGAGCGGCTCAAGGCGCAAGGGCTCCCGGATGCCGCGCTTGCCCGCATCCATGCCCCGATCGGGCTTGAGATCGGCGCGGTTTCCCCGCCCGAGATCGCGGTCGCCATCATCGGCGAGATCACCCAGCGACTGCGGCAGTCGCCACGGGCCGGGGAGAAGCCGCAATGAAGTTCGGCTCCGTGCCGCTGCGCGAGGCCGAGGGCGGCATTGCCGTCCACTCCATCCGCAAGGATGGCCTCGTGCTCAAGAAGGGCACGCTGATCGGTCCCGCCGAGATTGCTGCGCTCGCGCAGGTCGGGATCGCCGAGATCGTGGTGGCCCGCATCGAGCCCGGTGATGTCTCCGAGGATGCGGCCGCCGCCGAGATCGCTGTCGCCGTGAGTGGCGGAGGAGTGCGCGTCGATCGCGCCTTTACCGGACGTGCCAACCTGTTTGCGCAAACCGCAGGCGTGCTGGTGATCGACAAGGAAGGCGTCGATCGTCTCAACGAGGTCGACGAATCCATCACCTTTGCCACCCTTGCTGCCTACAAGCCGGTGGTCGCGGGCGAGATGGTTGCAACCGTCAAGATCATTCCGTTTGCGGTCACAGCCGCCCAGCGTGATGCCGCGCTCGCGGTTGCGCGCGCGCACACGCCGCTCCTTTCCATTGCGCCCTATCGCATCCGCAAGGTGGCCGTGGTCTCGACGCTGCTGCCGGGGCTCGCGGACAAGGTCATTGACAAGACGCTCAAGGTCACCCAGCAGCGACTTGCGCCAGCAGGCGCGACAATCATTTCCGAGCAGCGCGTGCCGCACGAGCAGGGAGCGCTTGCCATAGCACTCGAACATGCGCTCGATGCGGGCGCAGAGCTCGTCCTCGTGTTCGGCGCCTCGGCCATCGCCGATCGGCGAGACGTGATTCCGGCTGCCGTGGAGGCGATCGGTGGCCGCGTCGAGCATTTCGGCATGCCGGTCGATCCCGGCAACCTGCTCCTGGTCGGCTCGGCCCGCTCGCATCCGGTGCTGGGCGCTCCCGGCTGTGCGCGCTCGCCGAAGGAGAATGGATTCGACTGGGTGCTCATGCGGCTGCTCGCGGGTCTCTCCGTGCCGCGGGCGGCGATCAGCGGCATGGGCGTGGGCGGGCTGCTCATGGAGATCGTTACGCGGCCGCAGCCGCGCGCCGAGGAAGCTGCGCCGCGCCCACGGCGCATCGCAGCCGTAATCCTGGCGGCGGGCCGCTCGACGCGGATGGGCGGGCCGAACAAGCTGCTTGCCGAGATTGCGCGCCGTCCGCTGGTGCGCATCGCCGCCGAGGCGGCGCTGGTGTCCCGCGCCGATCCCGTCATCGTTGTCACCGGGCACCAACGCGCTGAGGTAGAGAAGGTGCTTGCCGGGATGCCGGTGCGCCTCGTGCACAATCCGGATTTTGCGCAGGGGCTTGGCACGTCATTGAAGGCGGGGATTGCCGCGGTTCCGGCGGACGCGGACGGTGCCGTCGTCTGCCTCGGCGACATGCCGCGGGTCGATGCACCCCTGCTCAATCGCCTGATCGCCGCCTTCGACCCGGACCGTGGCGCGCTGGTCGTGGTGCCGACCTTCGCAGGCAAGCGTGGCAATCCGGTGCTGTGGTCGCGGCGCTTCTTTCCCGACTTGATGACAATCGAGGGCGATGTCGGTGCGCGCCATCTCATCGGTCGCTACGGGGAGGCGGTGGTCGAGGTTGCGGTCGAAGGGGAGGCGGCCTTCGTCGACGTGGACACTCCGGAAGCGCTCCTCGGCCTGAAGGCGGAAATGGAGAGCGCGGGGGGCGCCTGACATTTCGTAGCCCGGCTTGAGCTCTTGCGAAAGCCGGGATTCTTCTCCGCATTTCGCTGTGCTCAATGCGGGCTACGGTACTCCGCGCTACGCCAGCACGTCGTGCAGCTCGAGCGGCGTGTCTCGCACGGCGATCCATTCCGCCTGCGCGGCCGCGCGTGCGCGTGCGCGCTCATCGAGCGGCAGCTTGAGCGTGTCGAGCAGGGCGACCAGCTCGCGGCGCGCGGCGAGGTGGGACATGCCGGGGCGCGTCCCCAGCGTCTTCTCGTCAAGATCGTCGAGCGCGGTAAGCCCGCGCGGGAACAGCTCGCGATAGACCACGCGCTCGGCGAGCGCATCGCCGGTGCGGAATCCGAGCCGGTTTCCAAGCTCGTTGAGGCCGTTGACCATACGCGCCTTGTTGCGGGTATCGACCACGGTAAGCCGGTTTCGCACCACCACCCAGTCCATCCGTACGCCGTCCACCAGCCTGCGCTGCTGGCGCGATTCGCGAACCAGGCCGGCATAATTGCCTTCCCCGGCGACGGCATAGGTCAGAGGGTCGATGGTGCCGAGCACGTCGAAATCCACAAAGCTGTCATTGAGCGGCGTGATCAGGATATTGGCCATCGAGTGCGCAAGCCGCGTGAGGTGATGGTCCGATCCGGCCGTGTCGACCACGATGAAATCGTGCTCCTGCTCGGCTGCCGTCAGCGCGTCCACGAAGCCGGTGAACTCGAACGTCTCATTGCTCTCCTGGCTCTGGGTCACCCCACGCGCCACGCAGAAATGCGAAGGCGCCGCGAGGCGGCACGCGCACTGCTTCGCCCATTGACGCCGGTTCTCGATGTAATGGGTGAGCGTCTTCTGGCGCAGGTCGAGGTCGATGGTGGCGACGCGCTGCCCGAGGTTGATCAACGCGATCGCCAGATGCATGGCGATGGTCGATTTTCCGGTTCCGCCCTTCTCGTTGCCGAGCACCACGACGTGGGCCGCCGCGGCTTTTGCGCTGGCATTCGCCTGCATCAGCATCACGCTACCTCGTTTCAGGCTCCTCCGCCGGAAGCCACCCGCGCCGCACGCTTCTGCAGCGAGCGGATGCGCCAGGCGATCGAGCCTTTCGAATCATCTCTGCCGGCGGCGGCCGCGCCGTTGCCATTGCTGCCACTCCCGCCCGCATCCAGCGACGCGGTGAGCTCGGACGCCTTGCCCGCGAGCATGGTCTCAATCGGCGAGCCCAGGCCCTCGAGCGCATGCGCCACCCGCACCACTTCGCCGGCCACGTCGTTGATGCGCTCGCGCAGCACGGCGTTGGCCATGCGCTCGGTGGCCCAGGTCGCCTCCACCTGCCGCTTGAGGCTGGCAAGCTCATGCTCGAGCTTGATGCGCTCGTCATAGGAGGCGCCGAGCTCCTCTTCGAGCGAGCGGTTCTGCACGCGCACGCTCTCCAGCGCGGCGGCGTGGCGGCGCTCGATCTCGGCGAGGTTGTCGCGGGCGTCGACGAACTCCATGAGTGCCGTGAGCTCGGCTTTTTCCTGCGCGAGCTCTTTTTCGACCTCGGTCAACGCTGTGGACTTCAGCGCGAGTTCAGCCTCGGTGCTGCGCAGCTGCTCGTGCAGCGCCTTCTCTGTTGTCGCAAGCGCGCCCAGTGTGACCGACCGCTCGCCGAGCTCGGCCTTCAGCCGCGCGATCGCCTCGCTCGATCTGCCGATGTCCGAGAGCTGGCTGGTGGTCTTCGAGCGCATTTGCTCGACGCTCGTCTCCAGCCGGCGCGTCGCCACCGCGATCTGCGCGTGCAGCTCGCCCATGTCGGCCTCGATGTCGGCCATGAGATTGGGCGCCGCCGATTGCAGGCGCATCCTCGCCAACCGGCCGAAGCGCGAGCGCGCGAGCAGCCTGGCGCTGAAAATCAGCAATGCGGCCAGGAGAAATCCGATGCCGAAATAGACGATCGGCTCACGCATGAACGGGCCCCGACGGTCACCCCACCCGGATTGCCCAGTGACCTACGCATGGGGTAGCGCACGTGAGGCTAGCAAGTCCGCAATCGTGATGGCAACAAAAAGAATGACGCGGGCGTATCCTCGCGCATGCACGCGCGCAGATTGCACGACCAAGCGAGCGACTTGCAGAATTCATCCGGTGAAGGATCCCACATGCGAGCGCACGCCGGCGCCGTGCACCCATAATCGTGATGAGGTGCAGCGGGCGAGGATCCCCGATTATTGGTTGCAAGCTGCTGTGGCGACGCTGGGATTGGCGAAGCCTAATCCGCCATGCCGATTTGCCAATCCGGGGCAAGCTCCGCCGACAAATCCTTACATAAAGCTTACGCAAAGATGCCCCGGTAACGCACTGTTAATGTTAGCAGACGATTTCCGTGCGTGGTAAACAAGAGGCAACCCGCTTCCCGCAAGCTGTTCGCAGCAGCACCGGGGGAAGAGGGATGCTCCGATACATTTGCGCGCTCGCAGCCGTTCTCGCGTTCGGCATGATCCAGGAGGCGCCGGCCGGCGGCTGCGCCGGGGCGGGTTGCGGCTGCGCGCCCGCCGTCGTCTTGGCACCGCCGTGTCCTCCGCTTGTCCAGAGCTACCTCGTCAACCAGGGCCCGGCCCTCTCGGGGCCCGGCCACTATCTCGGCCAGTTCGAGGACGGGGCGCCCTGCTGCTACCCCTATGTCGGCTACGTCTACAGCGGTTATCCCTACGGCGTGTTTGGGCCGGGCGGCTACGCGCGCGGGTTCTATAATCCGTATCTGGGCTATCCCTATGCCGATGGACCGTTCGTCCGATACCGTTATGGTGCGCGTCACCCTGCGTGGCCGGCCTATCGCCGCGCGTACCCTATCGTGCGCTGATTGGTAAGCGCTACGCTGAACGTGAGGATGGGGGGCGGGTTTGAAACCCGCGCCTACCGCCTCATGAGCGGCGTCGTATTCTCGCCGGTGCGCTTGGTTGCAATGTAGAGCGCAAGCGCCGCCGCGTTCGACACGTTGAGACTCTTGATCCAGCCCGGCAGGTCGAGGCGCGCAAGCACGTCGCAGCTTTCGCGTATCCGCTGCCGCAGTCCCTTGCCCTCGGCGCCCAGCACGAGCGCGAGCGGCGCGCGCAGCGCTGCATCGCCGAGATCGCCTTCGGCGCTGCTGTCGAGGCCGGCGAGGAAATACCCGCGATCGCGCAGCTGCGCGAGCGCGCGCGCAAGGTTTTGCACTGCAACAAGCGGCACGTGCTCGAGCGCCCCCGAGGCCGACTTCGCCAGCACCGGTGTTGCGTCCGGGCTGTGGCGCGAGGTCGTGATGACGGCTGCCGCCGCGAATGCGGCGGCGGTGCGCAGGATCGCGCCCACATTGTGCGGATCGGTGATCTGGTCGAGCGCTAGCACAATTCCCCCGGGCGCAATCTCGTGCAGCTCGGGGGAGGTGAGCGCCTCGGCCTCCGCGAGCAGGCCGTTGTGGACCGCGTCGGCAGGGAGCCGGCGGGCGATCTCGTCGGGACGCACCAGTTGCGGCTCGACCGGGAGCGGGATGCCCTCGCCGGCGAGCCGGCGCGCCGCGTTCTCGGTAGCGAGCAGCGTCCGAATGCGACGCGCCGGGTTTTCGAGCGCAGCCCTCACCGTGTGCCAGCCGTAGAGGACGACGGTGCCCTCGGCGTGCGCTCCCGCGGGCGCGTGCGTGCCGTGCCGCCGCTCGCCCTTGCGCGCGAAGCCGCGCTCGCGCCGCACAAACGGGGATTTGCCTGAACGGCTCGACCGCAAGGGGAGACTCCGCACGGAATGCTTGCGTCCAGCCTGCTGGAGCGCCAGCGTCGCTAACTATCGTGGTGTAGCTCGGAAGGCGAGGGGGTCAACGTGGCACCACCGCAGCGTTGCCCGCTGCAAAAAGCGCACGTTTTGTGACCGCGGTCACAGCGCCTGCGCCGGACGTGCTCTATGTCAATGACACGGAGCATCTGACCAACACAGGAGATCAGGAATGCGAGCCGCGCTTTTGCTTGCCGCCGCTGCGGCAGCGATGATGCTGTCGACCCAGGCCTTCGCCCAGTCCTCCCCCGAGCTCGCCCCCACGTTGCGGGTTGAGGATGTCGCAGCCGTGCTGCGCGAGGCGGGTTTCCGCGCCGAGCTGGGCCCGGAGAACGAGAGCCCTCGCGTTTACACCGGCATGGGCGGCTACAATGTCGGCGTCTACCTTTATAACTGCGATGCCGAGCGCAACTGCAAGAACCTCCAGTTCAGCCTTGGTATCCGCGGCATGCAGAACTATCCGCTCGCCAATATCAACAAGTGGAACATCGAGAAGCGCTTTGCCCGCCTGGCAGTGGACGATCAGGGCAGCCTCTGGCTGCGCGGCGATGTGTACTTCTACGGCGGGATCACCAAACAGATGGTCAACGACACCGCGCAGCTCTTCGACAGCCTGGTCGGCGACTTCCGCGGCGGCCTGCGCAGCTGGTCAGCGCGCAACGAGGCCTCGACAAAGTCCGGCTCCAGCGCCTCGCCCTGACGGGCGAAGCCACGCCAGGCTGCGGCGCTCACCTGCTGCGAGCGGCGCCCGGGCGGCATTGCTTAAGCGCTCGGGACGGTTTACCTAACCCGCTTTGCGGGGGAGTGTCCCGAGCGGCAAAGGGGGCGGACTGTAAATCCGCTGGCTAAGCCTTCGTAGGTTCGAGTCCTACCTCCCCCACCACCCCGCACCGGATCCCTGTCCAGAGCGCCAAAGCCCCCCACGCGGGCGTGCAAGCAGCGGTCGAACCCGGCGCGGGATACCGCGTTGGTACAATAGACGACGTACCGCAAGAAGCTCGATCAAGGGCCCGATGGCACAACAACGAGGCGAGCGGAACGGGGCTCCGTCCTGCCCCCGATGTAGCGCCGCGCAGATGCTCGAGATTGTCTCGATCGCGCCGTTGCAGCACGATCCCGGTCTGATCGCCTATGAGTGCCCGGCCTGCGGCTATGTCACGAGTGTGGTCGTGCCGCCCGCCGAGCAGCGTTGCGGCTGACATGACGCCGTTAATGGAGATCACGTGCGCATGGCCATGGGTGGAACCGCATCGACGCCGCAAATCGAGGTTGAGCTCAAGCTTGAGCTTCCGCCCGGGAGCCTCCCTGCGCTCATGAAGGTTCCGCTGCTGAAACCCTTCAAGGCGCGACGCCGACGCACCAACGAGATCTCGGTGTATTTCGACACCGACCGGCGCAAGCTGCACAGGAACGGCGTGCTGCTGCGGGTGCGCCGGATCGGCGGTCGTCACGTGCAGACCATCAAGGCCGCGGGCCGCGCGGCGCCGTTCGAGCGCGACGAATGGGAAGCCGAGATCGCCGGCGAGCAGCCGGACCTCGCCCTCGCTGCCGAGAGCGGGCTTGCGCCGCTGCTGAGCGACAAGCTGCGCCGGCAGCTCAAGCCGCAGTTCGAAACCCGGGTGCAGCGCACCGTCTATCCCGTTGCCGATGGCAGCCGCGCGATCTCGTTCACCGTCGATCGCGGAACCATCGACGCCGGCAAGCGCTCGGCGCCCGTGTGCGAGATCGAGCTCGAGCTCGAGCGCGGCAGCCCGGCGCAGCTGTTCGAGCTTGCGCGCAAGCTCGTCGGCAAGCTTCCCGCGCAGCTTGCGGTGCGCAGCAAGGCCGAGCGCGGCTATGCTCTCATGGACGGGGAGGAGGATGCACCGATCAAAGCGGTGCCCGTCGTGCTGGGTAAGCGCGCCTCTGCGCGCGAAGCTTTCCAGGCAGTCGGCCGCGCCTGTCTCAAGCAGGCGGTCGGCAACGAGCCGGCGCTGCTCAAGGGCAATTCGGAAGGCGTGCACCAGATGCGAGTAGGGCTGCGCCGGCTGCGTGCGGCAATGTCGCTGTTCCGCGACCTGTTGGGCGACCAAGAGAGCGAGGCGATCAAGGCGGAGCTCAAATGGCTCACTGGCGAGCTGGGCCCGGCGCGCGAGCTCGACGTGCTGGTGAAACGCGTCGTCGCGCCGCTTCAGCAGCAGCAGGCGCGCTGGCAGGGCATGCCGGCGCTCTCGCATGCCCTTTGCGAAGGGCGGGCGGCCGCCATTGCGCACGCGCAGGAGACGGTGAGGTCGGCGCGCTTTCGCGCGCTCACGCTCGATGTCGCGGCCTGGCTCGAGACCGGGCACTGGTGCGCGCCGGATGACGAGCTCGTGCGCGACCGCGGCCAGGTTGCGGCGGCGACTGCCGCCGCCGGCGAGTTGCGCCGCCGCTGGCGGAAGGTGCGAAAGAAGGGCGGGGACCTCGCCAGGCTCGATGCGCGGTCCCGTCACAAGTTGCGCATCCAGAGCAAGAAGCTGCGCTACGCCGTTGAGTTTTTTGCAACCCTGTTCCCGGGCAGCCGCGCGGCCAAACGGCGCCGGCGTTTCGCTGCCGCGCTCGAGCGGCTGCAGGACGGCCTCGGCGACCTCAACGACATCGCCGTTCATGAGCAGCGCATGGCCGCCATCGGCCTGCGGCGACGGCGCACGAGCGCAGGACGCGCGTTTGCCGCCGGGCTGCTCGCCGGGCGCGAGGACGCGCGCACCGAGGCGGCCCTGGCGGCGGCGACCGAAGCCCTGGAGGATTTGGCTGCGGCGAAGCCGTTCTGGCGCTGACACCGAGGCAGCCGCGAGGCAATGTCGCGCAGCGTTGCAAGGTATGCTACAGGCCCGCTGGCGGCTCGCCGGCCGGCATCCGCCTGGTGCGGGTGTAGCTCAATGGTAGAGCAACAGCCTTCCAAGCTGATGACGAGGGTTCGATTCCCTTCACCCGCTCCAATACTTAGCTAGTATTTCCTTCCCAGAAACGGCGACTGGGAAGCATGTGGGAAGATTGCAACAGCTCGAGTAAAAATGCCGTTGCGTTCCCCAAAGCGGTGCCCCCGCAATGATTGGTTGGCTGCGTAGGTCATTCACCTGGATCGAGCCAAATGAGCTCAAGCGGCGGCTTGACCAGGGTGACGCGATGGCTGTTATCGATGTGCGCGGCCCCGACGAGTTCACTGGACCGCTAGGGCATATTGCGACTGCCCGTAATATTCCAGTTGCCGAACTCAATAGTCGATTGGCGGAACTCGTCGGACTTGAGCGGAAGCCGATTGTTCTTGTCTGTCTAACAGACAAGCGCTCGGCAACAGCAGCTCAGACCTTGCACGCCGCCGGCTTCTGTCAGGTTTCGGTCCTGCGTCAGGGAATGCGACACTGGAATGCGGCCGGCCTCCCGGTGAACGGTAAGTAATGAGTGAGATAATGCCATCGCGTCCGCGTAGAATGCCGCCGCCCAAATGCAAGACTGTCGCCGCCAAGAGCTGGCGTGCATCGCTGATGCGCAGGATGCGCAGCAAGGCGCAAGTGCTCGGTGACGTGGAAGCCCCGAGCCGGGAGGCCGCTGAAGCGGTAGCCGTGCGGACGTTCAACCTGAGCCCCGAGCAGCGCAGCCGATTTGTGGTGCAGGAGCGGGGCTAAACACCGTGCAATATGGGCGCGACATGAAGGTGATATGCCCGAAGTGCCGGACGATTACGAATTTGGGGGCGAGCGGTGGCGAGTACAAGCTCAAATGCCCTGTACTGCGAGAGCGCCGGATTGCAAAAGGGGGCGATATCAAGATCGAATGCCTCTACATGCGCAGAGCCAGAGAAAGCGCAATCCTGAAACTTCATCGGGGGCATAAATCGAAGCGAATGGGCGCAGCGCCGTGAGGCGCAAAAGCGGTGCCCTTTCTTTTCTTCCGCCCGTCGCTGCACACCTTGGGTAAGGCATTCCTGGTGGGGGTGGGTGTCGCCGCCGGGTATGTATTTGTCGGATTGTGGTGGGCCACACATGACACAACACCACTAACCCGAATATGCCAGCGCATCGATTACATAAACGGCCTACACAAGCAGTTCGGTGAAGACAATGCCGAGGAGGTGCGAACACAGCTCAAGGCAGCCGTCGAGGAATGCGCGGCTGCGCTTCACAACCGCGCTGCCGAAAGCGACTAGGGCGCGATAACGCGGCTTTAACGCGGTGTTCTCACCTCGCGGCGCACCGCTTCCGCGCGCAACACCCGGCGCACGAGCGAACTAGCGGCCGTTCTTCCTCAATCGCCATCGCAAAAGCTGGGCACGTAATTCTGGCTCGAGCCGAACGTGCAACGTTGTGTCGGGTTTGTGTTCCATGGCGCGCACATGGCCACACCTCCGCGACACAAAGCAACGCACTCCACCAATTCCATGGCATGCATGGAACGGACAAGCAGCAAGTGCGGCGGCAGCTTTGACGATGTGTTTTTTGCGCCGTCGTCCGGACTTGATGCATCAGGTCCGTCGATTGGTCTGCATTGGCTGCAATCCGGAGGGTTGCTGTAAGGCTGCCGTAAGCGGAAGAGATTAAGATGACTCCAAGGGCGATAACGACCGCGAGCAAAAAGGAAATCGCCATGGCGGAGCAAAATCAGCCAGATACCGAAAAATCCGACATGCGGGCGATGTGGATCATGACCGCTGTGATTGTGCTCTTCATCCTCGGCTTGATGGGATGGAACATGCTGACACATCCAGACTGGATGCACGGTGGGTGAACCCAGCCGCGGCCCAACACTCACCGCAGCGCCCGCTCAGCCCCAATCGCCGGGCGGATCACTCCCAAGCCTGGTCGCGTTCTCCACCGGGGCTTTTCTTTTAGTGCCAGCGCCCTCAAAAACCCCGCACGCTGCTCGATCAGAAAAGGAAGGCCCTCGACGTGACGCGGTGTGGTGGTCAGGTCGAGAGCCAATAGTCGCCGCTCGCGCCCTACGGATTTGCGAGCAGCAGGGAGCGCGCTTTCATGTGTCGCGCGTCGCATGCTTTGGACGGAGTAAGCGCACTCGGCGTTCAATGCGTCGAGCCGAAAAAAAGCCCCGCAACGAGGCGGGGCCAGGGAGGATTTCCAAATTCGGCCCAGTCTCTCCCGCATCACGGCCAAATCGAGGCGGCAGCCCGCAGCTAGGGTGTGGGCCAGATCACAGCACAGCAGACAATTCCAAAAAACGTGACCGGCATCACAGTATCGCTTCCTACAGCTCAATACCTTGCGCGCAAATCGAAGCGAGGTTCCCATGCGCAAACACAGCAGCTTTGCAATTGCCGCTACCATATTGGCGCTGGCCACGGTTTTCTGGGTCACATCCGGGCCCACTCAAGCCGACAGGACCGGATCGGTCAGCTCAAGCTCAAGCCCAACCATCCAGTCTTTGCCGCCGGTTTGGTGATACTGGCCCCCAAAAAGAAAATGCCCCGCCGATACGCGCGGGGCACTACAGTTTGCCGTTCCCCGCGCAGGGTGGCGGGTAGGGAACGACCCTTTCAGCCTACCAGAAAGATTGTCCGAATTAGGACACAGCGGGAACGGCCGTCTATGGGCTATCGTTCGGCATGGATTGAGCGATGATTCGCGAACATCTGGCCACAGCCGAACGCCATGTGGCCGAAGGCGAGAAGCACATCAGGCGCAACGGCAACTCGTCTCGTCGCTGAAACGCCGTTCCCCCGACTCAGAAACGCTCAAGCAGGCTCTTAGTATGTTGGCCAACATGGAGCGCCTGTCAACGCAACCACATCGCTACTCGCGACCTCCTGCGCGAACAATTAGACAAGCACCCCTAAGTGTCGACGGTGAGCTCCCCACCTGCGGGCTCGTACAAAGGGGGCGACGATGGCTGGGGCATTCATGGCAGCATAGCCCGTGACTGTCCGAGCGGTGAAGTTGATGACAATGGCCAAATCATCGACCGCCGCCGCTGAAAATCCTGGCAAAGCCCGCGCAAGTGGACAAATGTCGCGGGTTTGATCTCTGATCCAGCAACCGCGTTAGCGCCCGTCATGCCTATGCGCGAGGACTGGCAGCCGTGGCTTCTTTGGACTCGACAATTCTCGGCAGCCGGATCGTGAACGTCGAGCCGCGGCCAGGGTCGCTCTCGACCGTAATGTCGCCACCCATCATCTGACAGAACCGTTTGCTGATCGCGAGCCCAAGGCCCGTGCCGCCGTATTTGCGCGTCGTGGATGCGTCGGCCTGCGAAAATTCCTGGAACAGCTTGCCCATCTGCTCCGGCGTCATGCCGATGCCGCTATCGGCGACCTCGATGATGACGCAGTCGCGGCCGTCCTCCTGCCCTTGCCGCGCATCGATGGCGATGCTGCCGTGCTCGGTAAACTTGTTCGCGTTGCTCATGAGATTGAGCAGCGCCTGCCGCAGCCGCATTTGGTCGGCATGCAGCGTTCCGATCGCGCCATCGCATTTGACAGCGACCTGATTGGCATTCTTCGCCGCCAGCGGCTCGATGGTCTTGACCACGTCGGCGATCAGCGGCGCAAGCGGGAACGTTTCGAGCTGCAGCTCCATGCGCCCGGCCTCGATCTTGGAGAGGTCGAGTATGTCGTTTATGAGCGCGAGCAGGTGCCGGCCGGCGCCGAGTACGCGATCGAGCGGCTCAATGTCCTGCTTTGCCGCCTCCGCATCCTCGCGCAGCATCTCGCTGACGCCGATGATGGCGTTGAGCGGCGTGCGCAGCTCGTGGCTCATGTTGGCCAGAAACTGCGACTTTTGCTGGCTCGCCTCCGAAAGCTGCCGGCTCTTCTCCTGGATTTCGTCGAATAGCCGCACGTTCTCGATTGCGATCACCGCCTGGTCGGCGAAGGTCGTTAGTAGCGCAATTTGTTTGTCCGTGAATGGCCTCACCTCGGTGCGGCGAACCGCCAGCGTGCCAATGGCCTCATCCTCCCTCAGCAACGGGACGGCGAGAATAGTTCGATGGCCGCGGCGAAGGGCGAATGCGCTGCCATCGGGGAATTCGGTGACGGCGGCCTGGAGGTCGTACACGTGGACCGGTTGTCGATCAAGGAAGGCGCGTCCGGTGACCCAGCCGCGTCCGATCGGCCACTCGACAACGTGTGGAATTAGGCCGTGATGCGCTCTGGTACGAAGCCGCTCACCCTCGCGCAGGAAAATGACTGCATCGTGTGCCTGGCAAAGTCGAACAGTCATCTCTGCCAACGTATCAAGCACCACCTGCAGATCGAAATTGGAGCGGCTGATCACCTTAAGCACATCAGCGATGGTGGTCTGCTGTTGCAGCGATTGCCGCAGCTCGTTGAGCAGCCGGGTATTCTCGATGGCGATGACCGCCTGGGTGGCGAAACTTTGGATCAGCTTGATCTGTTTCTCTGTGAAGGGACGAACCTCTTGACGATAGATCGTGATCAGTCCGATCAGCTCATCGTCCTTAAGCATCGGTACAGCGGACGCGGTGCGGACGCCACCGAGTTCAACTGCTGATACGGCCGAAGGATTGCGTTCGGCATAAGCTTGCGTCGTCCTAAGATCGGCGACGTGGCCCGTTCGCTTATTGCAAAGCACCTGATAAAGGAAACTGCCCGGAGTGGGACGGAACCGACGGCTGCGGAATTCGGCAAAAGCTGGCGGTGTATTGTGCGCGGCCACGGATCGAATGGCATCCCCCTCACATAGGTAGAGCGTGCCGAATTTGGCTTCGCATAGCCGGGCCGCGTTGGCGAGCATGGTATCGAACACTGGCTGTAGCTCGCCGGGCGAGCTCGAAATGACCTGCAGCACCTCGTTGGTCGCGGACTGCAGCTCCAGCGCCTCGTTTAGCTCACCGGTGAGCAGCTCGATCTTCTTTTCCAAGTCGATGTGGGTGTCCCGCGCTCTGCCGGGGATCGTGTGATTGGGTCTTTCAGGTTGCTGCAGCGCGACTGCGTCCTGAGATGAATTCGTGCCGGTCTGGTCGTCGCGCTCGGACCAGGGACGTTTCCTTTTTTCGATTTGGCTGCTTGGCATACCAATTTTCCGTGCTTGGCACCCCGGGTGGCATGCCCGTTAGAGGCCAAGATCGACGACTTGGTTCACCCGCATTCTCGGCGAAATGCACAAGCTGCAGCCGATCGCGTTCACCCACGCCGCCTGCAGGAGGGCCGGGGTCGAACCGACATCACATCCTCTGGGGCGGCAGGATGAATTGGCGCGTATTAGAGGGCTCGGCCTCCGCTTTGGTTCAAAGAAATCGGTTGCGATGCATTGCTGCATGCCAGCCACGCCTCCGCAAACAGAACCGGCAGTTTTTGCGGCCCCGGAGGGCTCTTCCGCTCTGGCGCATTTTTCGAGACCCGGCGCTCTCCGGCGCTGCATGGCGGTTGGGTGGGCGCCGGCGACGGCCCTGCAGGTGCGGGCTCGCCGCTACCGGATGATCCAGACCACCAGGGTGCTGCCGCCGAGCACGACGAGCACAATCAACCCAATCGCAATCAATGTCTCGGCGGACATGGGCTGCCTGTCTGCAAAAGACGATGACCCCCAAGGCGCACTACGGGGGAGCCCAGCGTCGGTGCCTGTTCGTGTTGGACGGTGCCAGTCAAAGGAAGGTTCAATGCTCTTTTCGTAAAATGACCCCGGTTGTGCTGGGACAGATTTGCGCGCATTGGGGGGCCCAGCGAGCGAGCAACCCGCAGGCCGACCGGCGTTGTAGCGTGTCCGATAGCGCTTCGGCTCAAAGACTCAGCGGGGTCCGCATCGGCCGAGTGGACTAAATCAGCCCGCGCAAGTGGACAAATGTCGCGGGTTTGATCTCTGATCCAGCAACCGCGTTAGCGCCCGTCATGCCAATGCGTGAGGACTGGCAGCTGCGGCTTCTTTCGACTCGACTAATCGCGGCAGCCGTATCGTAAACGTCGATCCGCGGCCGGGCTCGCTCTCGACCGTGATATCGCCGCCCATCATCTGGCAGAAGCGTTTGCTGATCGCGAGGCCAAGGCCGGTGCCGCCGTATTTGCGGGTCGTCGATGCGTCGGCCTGCGAGAACTCCTGAAATAGCTTGCCCATCTGCTCCGGCGTCATCCCGATGCCGGTATCTGCGACCTCGATGATGACGCAGTCGCGGCCGTTTTCCTGACCTTGCCGCGCACCGATCGCGATGCTGCCGCGCTCGGTAAATTTGTTGGCGTTGCTCATCAGGTTGAGCAGCGCCTGCCGTAGCCGCATCTGGTCGGCATGCAGCATCCCGATTGCGCCATCGCATTTGACAGCGACCTGATTGGCATTCTTCGCCGCCAGCGGCTCGATGGTCTTGACCACTTCGGCGATCAGCGGCGCGAGCGGGAACGTTTCGAGCTGCAGCTCCATTCGCCCGGCCTCGATCTTGGAGAGGTCGAGGATGTCGTTGATCAACGCAAGGAGATGCCGGCCGGCGCCGAGGACGCGGTCGAGCGGCTCGGTATCCTGCTTCAATGCCTCCGCATCCTCACGCAGCATCTCGCTGACGCCGATGATGGCGTTGAGCGGCGTGCGCAGCTCGTGGCTCATGTTGGCCAAAAACTGCGATTTGTGCTGGCTTGCCTCGGCGAGCTGGCGGCTCTTGTCCTGGATTTCGTCGAACAGCCGCACGTTCTCAATCGCGATGACCGCCTGGTCGGCGAAGGTAGTGACCAATTCGATCTGCTTGTCAGTGAAAGGACGCACGGTTTTGCGCATCAGAACCATAAATCCAATAGCCTCGCCCTCGCGCAAGAGTGGCACACCAAGGACCGTGCGTTGGCCGCCAAGCTTCGCGCCCTCAGAAAAGTTGAACTCTCGATCGGCAAGTATATCCGCGACCTGAATCGGCTTTTTCTCCAACGCGGTGCGGCCAGCAACCGTCCCTCTGCCTGCTTCCAGCGGTTGTGTTGCCATGAACTTTGCAAATTCCGCTGATTGCCCATATTGCGCGGCTTGCAGATAGACATTGCCATACTGTCGGTTGATGGCAACCATATCGGCATCGCACAAACGTGCGGCAGATTGCGCCAGTGCATCGAGTACCGCTTGCAGATCAAATGCTGATCGGCTGATGACCTTGAGCACGTCGGCGGTCGCGGTTTGCTGCTGCAGCGATTCGCTGAGATCATCGGTTCGCTGGCGCAATTCGTTCAGCAGCCGCGCGTTCTCGATAGCGATCACGGCTTGGTCGGCGAAGCCGGTCATCAGATCAAGCTCGTCCTGCCGGAACGCACGTACCTCACCGCGAGATACGATCATGACACCAATTGCCTTGCCCTGCCGTGAAAGTGGCGTGAGCGCCTGCGAGCGTAGCGGTAGGTTGCGCAGAATGCGGGCAATCTCTCCGCGTTCATCCGCAATAGCAACGTGGCGATCCTCGATCGACACTTGGCGATTCTCAAGCACACAGCGCACCGCCGGGTCTGTCGGTTCGAGCGGGAGGTCAGGTAAGGCATTCCTCACTAGGGTTACGGCGGGACCTGCAGCGGCGACGATGCGAAGAACATCGCCATCCAAGCGCCAAAAGCTCACGTTGGCGGCATTGAACATCCGCGCCGCCGTTTCAGCGATCGTGTCAAGCGCACGTTTCCTATCCTCAGGTGTGGTCGCGATGACGCGCAGGATATCGGCTGTCGCCGTCTGACGATCGAGGCTTTCGCGCAGCTCGTTGAGCAGCCGGGTATTCTCGATGGCGATGACGGCTTGCGCTGCGAAGTTCGTCAGCAGCTCGATCTGCTTGTCCGCGAACGGTCTCACCTCCCGGCGATAGATGACGATAGCGCCGACCGCCTCGTTTTCTTTCACCATCGGAACCGTGACCAATGTGTGTATACCGGCGACATCGACTGCGGCCAGCGGCAGGGGGTCGTGGTCGAGATAGGCTCGGGTTGCGCTAAGGTCGGCTACTTGGACCGCCTGTCTGGTCTTCGTGGCACGGACGAGGCTGGTCTCTGGGTCGGGATGATAGAGGGTCCCGGGTCGCAATTGCTCCAGATAGGCCTCGGGCAACGGACCGTGGATCGCCCCGGTCCGGTAGCCGTCCCCGTCGCAGAGCCACAGCGCGCCGTAACTGGCTTCGCAAAGCCGCGTGGCATTCGCGAGCACCGCTTGAAATACCGGCTCCAGCTCGCTGGGCGAACTCGATATGACACGCAGGACCTCCGAGGTCGCTGTCTGCTGCTCAAGCGATTCTTTCAGCTCCCTGGTGCGCTGCTGCTCAGCCTCGAATAGCCGCACGTTCTCGATCGCGATTACTGCCTGATCGGCGAAGGTCTCCAATAGTGAGATTTGACTTTCAGTGAATGCTCGAACCTCATGCCTATAGATGCCAATTGCTCCGAATAGCTCGTTCCCCTTAAGAATCGGGACTGTGATTATGGTTCGGAAGGGATCAGCCTGCCGCGACCCGTAGGTGTACTCGGGGTCACCCTGGGCATCGAGCACTTGAACGGTGCGCCGTTCCAGAGCGGCGCGCGCCGTGGCGCTGCCTCTTCCAGGCGCAATTGGATTCTGCTCGACGAAAGCTCTGAGTTCAGGGGAGGCGTTATGGGTGGCTACGACGCGCAGATACTGACCGTCGAAGCGGTAGATGAACGAACGTTTGGCCTCGCACAGCCTGACCGCGTTCTCGGCCAATGTCTCGAAAACGGGTTGGAGGTCCAATGTGGAGCGGCCGATCACCTTGAGTAGCTCGCTCGTGGCCGCCTGCTGCTCTCGCGCTTC
>Ga0306920_100002819_pt1 | contig 21952 bp, 21 predicted proteins | sample flu12Cox44000170_FD_204666 | JGI IMG/M metagenome (GOLD analysis project Ga0306920, IMG submission 204666) | Lab enrichment of tropical soil microbial communities from Luquillo Experimental Forest, Puerto Rico - flux4day.12C.oxic.44.000.170 (v2)... | ecosystem: Environmental > Terrestrial >...
GCACCTGGAGCTGTCGCACCGGCGCATTTCACGGGATTTCGGCGAGGCGCCGTTTGCCGAGGCGGATGGGGTGTCCGAGCGCGCGCCCGAGGCGGCGCGGCAACCCAATGAGGGAGGCAATCCGCTCGAGTCGCGGAAAGAGCCGCACGAGGCGGCCGCCTGCTAGGAACCGGCCGGGGCCAGCGTCCCGGCACAGTTGGAGGAAGGAGATGCGGAAGACGAAACTCACGCGCCGGCAGTTCGTGGCCACCACGGCCGCGGCGTCCGCGACGGCGATGGCGGCACCGTTCGTGCACACCGCCCACGCCGCGGGCAAGCTGTCGATCATGTTGTGGGATCATTGGGTGCCCGGCGCCAATGGCGCCTCGACCGAACTCGTCAATGAATGGGCCGCGAAAGAGAAGGTCGAGGTCGTGATCGACTACGTGACCTCGCAGGGCTTCAAGAACCTCCTGACCATCGCCGCCGAGGCGCAGGCCAGGTCCGGGCACGACATCGTCGCCATGCCGACCTGGTGGCCGCAGGACCAGGCCAAGAACCTGGAGCCCGTCGACGACGTGATGGAGCAGCTGATCGCCCAGAACGGTGCGGTCAACGACACGGTCAAGTATCTCGGGCGTGCGGACAACCACTGGATCGCGGTGCCGGCGACGATCGGCAGCCAGATCAAAGGCCCCTGCTCGCGCATCGATCTGCTCAAAGAGCACGCCGGCATCGACATTCAAGCGATGTATCCCGCCGGCTCGCCGCCCAAGGCGGAGAATTGGACCACCGACACCTATTTGCGGGCCGCCGCAGCGTGTCACAAGGCAGGCTTTCCCTTCGGCATTGGCCTCGGGCAGACCTCCGATTCGGTGGACACCGCGGGCGCGTTCTTCCAGGCCTTCGGCGCCGAGCTGGTCAATGCCAAGGGCGACCTTACGGTCAAGACCGACGCGGTCAAAGAGGCCCTCGACTACTGCACGCGTGCGGCCGCCTTCTATCCGTCCGATGCCCCGGCGTGGGACGACGCCTCCAACAACAAATGGCTCATATCCGGCAAGGGCGCGTTGATCATGAATCCGCCGAGCGCCTGGGCCGTGGCCAAGCGCGACGCGCCCCAGATCGCCGAGCAGTGCTGGACGCACGGCTTCCCTGCCGGGCCCAAGGCTCGCGTCGCACCGTTCCTGCCATATTTCTGGGGGGTGTGGACCTTCAGCAAGAACAAGGCGGCGGCCAAGAGCCTGCTCGTGCACCTGTCGCAGTCGGCAGCCGTCGAGAAGCTGGTGGTGGCGAGCGGCGGCTATGACCTGCCGTCCTTTGCCAACCTGACCACGTTCAAGGTTTGGGCCGAGGAAGGGCCACCCAAGGGCACGCTCTACCACTACCCCAACCCGCACAACCATCAGACGTTGTCGATCGCAGCCGCGCCGGCGCCGCCGAAGATCGCCTTCCAGATCTACACGCAGGCGATCCACACCAAGATGATCGTGCGCCACCTGCAAGGCGAGCCCATGGACAAGACGCTGGCTTGGGCCGAGGGCGAGGTCGAAGGCTTCCTGCGTACCTGATGACATGTCCCTCCCCCCGTGCCGCCCGGCAGGGGGGATCGAGAACCCACCAACGCGAGGTCCACCATGGTCGATGCAGTCATCCAGCGGGGCGAGGTCGCGGTACCGGCGCGCAGGCGCGCGGGGCTGCGCCGTACCATGCAGCGCAAGTCGACCGTGGCTTTTCTGCTGACCCTGCCGCTGATCTTGCTGATCGGATTGCTGGTCCTCTACCCGGCGCTCTACTCCTTGCACTTGGCCACCCTCAACAAGTCCATGGAGCGCTTTGTCGGCCTCGGCAATTTCTTCTTCCTCTTCAAGCGCGAGACGTTCTGGATGGTGGTGCAGCAGTCTTGCATCTTCGCCATCACGGCCGTCATCTTCAAAGCCATCATCGGCTTCATCGTCGCGCATTTCGTGCACAACATCCCGGCCAAGGGTCAGCGCAAATGGCGCGGCATGCTGCTGGTACCTTGGGTGATCCCGCCGGCCATGAGCACGCTCGCCTGGCTGTGGCTGTTCGACCCGTCCTACAGCGCCTTCAATTGGGTGCTCGCCCTGTTCGGCGTCGGACCGGTGCCGTGGACGGGAGATGCCTACTGGGCGCGCTTCTCGGTGATCCTCGTCAACGTGTGGATCGGAGCGCCGTTCTTCATGATCATGTATCTTGCCGCACTGAAGTCGGTGCCCGAGCAGCTCTATGAGGCGGCGGCCATCGACGGTGCCAACTGGTGGCAACGCATCCGGTACGTGACGCTGCCGATGATGCGCAACATCATCGCCATCACTGCGCTGTTCTCCCTCATCGTCACCTTCGCCAACTTCGATATCGTGCGCATCCTGACGGCAGGCGGCCCGATCGACCGCACGCACGTGTTCGCGACGTGGGCATTTTGGCTCGGCATTCAGGGCGGCGACATCCCGCTCGGCGCCAGCGTCTCGCTGTTCATGGTGCCGATTCTGGCCGTAGCGGCAATCTTCATCCTGCGCGACATCTCCAGGCGGGGCAACGAGGCTTAGGGCATCAATGGCAACGGCAGACGCAGTGGTGGCAGCGCGGCCGGCCGCACGGCCGAGATACGGCAGCATGAGCCGGGACCGACGCTGGGCGCTGCGCTGGTCCTACTTCTTCCTTGTGCTGTTTGCGATCTTCTTCCTGATGCCGCCCATCTACATGTTGATCACCTCGCTGAAGACCAGCGCGGAGATTTCGGCGGCCACCAACCCCTGGTGGGTCTATCACCCGACCCTGTCCAACTACATCGAGCTGCTCACTTCCCCCGCATATCTCACCTACTTCCGCAACTCGGCGATGGTGTCCGTGATCGTGGTGAGCCTCACCATGCTGATCAGCGTGCCGGCGGCGTTCGCCCTGTCGCGCATGAAGTTTTGGGGATCGGCGGTGCTCGCAACCGGGATTTTCCTCACCTACCTAATCCCCGAGACGCTGCTCTTCCTACCCCTCTTCAAAATGTTTGCGGTGTTCAACGAGTGGACCGACATCCAGCTCATCAACCGTTGGTGGGTGCTGCTGTTCCTCTACCCGACGCTCACCGTGCCCTTCTGCACTTGGATCATGATCGGCTATTTTGCTTCCATTCCCAAGGAGCTGGACGAGGCCGCTCTGATCGATGGGGCCGGGTGGATCCAAACGCTGACCAAGATTTTCATCCCCGTGGCCCTGCCGGGCCTCATCGCCGCGACCATTTTCGCGTTCACGGTGAGCTGGGCGCAGTTCCTCTACCCGCTCGCCTTCACGACATCCGCCGACCAATTGGTGCTCCCGGTCGGCATCATAACGTCGCTCATCAAGGGTGACGTATTCAACTGGGGGCAGATCATGACCGGCGCGCTGTTGGGCGCCGCGCCGCCGCTCATCATCTACGCCTTCCTGATGGACTACTACATCGCCGGCCTCACCGCCGGGGCAACGAAGGGTTGAGGTTCCAAGCGAGGAAGACATGGCTGAAGTAAAGCTGCGCAAGGTCGTCAAGCGCTTCGACGAAGTCGAAGCCGTCCGCGGCATCGATCTCGATATCTCTGACCACGAGTTTGTGGTTCTGGTTGGGCCGTCGGGCTGCGGCAAGTCGACGACCCTGCGCATGATCGCGGGTCTTGAGGACATCACCGATGGGGAAGTCCTGATTGGCGGCGACGTCGTCAACGACGTGCCTCCGAAGGACCGGGACATCGCCATGGTGTTCCAGAACTACGCGCTCTACCCGCACATGACCGTGTTCCAGAACATGTCCTTCGGCCTGCGCCTCAAGCGCTATCCCAAGGCCGAGATCAGGAAGCGGGTGGATGAGGCGGCTCGCATCCTCGATATCAAGGAGCTCCTCGACCGCAAGCCCAAGCAACTTTCGGGTGGTCAGCGTCAGCGCGTCGCCATGGGCCGTGCCATCGTGCGCAACCCCAAGGTGTTCCTGTTCGACGAACCCTTGTCGAACCTCGATGCCAAGCTCAGGGTGCAGATGCGCACCGAGATCAAGAAGGTGCACCAGCAGGTGCGCACGACCACGATCTACGTCACGCACGACCAGGTGGAGGCCATGACGCTCGCCGACCGCGTGGTGGTCATGAACCAGGGCAATATCGAGCAGGTGGGGACACCGCATCAGCTCTACCACAACCCGCGGACGCGCTTCGTGGCGGGATTCATCGGCTCGCCCGCCATGAACTTCATCCCCTGCCAGGTGGAGGAAGTGAACGGGGGCCTCAGCATCCGGCTGACGAACGAGCTGTCATTCCCCATACCGCCGACGCGTGCCGCGCAGTATCAAAACCACCGGGAAAACGGCAAACTGTTGCTGGGCCTGCGTCCTGAGCACATCACCGAGGCTGGCCCGCATCTGGAGCCCGGCGAGGTGCCGTTCGAGGCCAAGCTCGATGTCACCGAGCCGATGGGAATGGAGACGCTTGTGTATTTTCCGGTCAATGGCACGCAAGTGTGCGGCCGCGTCAACCCCAATGCCGGCGCGCGCGACGGTGCACCGCTGCGGCTTGCCGCCAATCTCAATAACATGCACCTGATCGAGGAGGCGAGCGGTCGCGTGATCTAGCCGCGCGGCCTCGGAGCTCCCCGCACCTCTCGGCCCTGAGCCGGGATGCACCGCCGTCAGCCGCGGAACGCGGGGTGGGTAGCCGAGCTTGTCGAGTCGTCGATGGCCGAGGCCGGCAGCGGGCCGAGCTCGGCGGCGGCGAGCGCCTGGTCGAGGTGCCACGGGCTCGCCGATGCCGACGATGATGGTGGAGATGAGCGGGCAGGCGAGGCCGAAGCGCAGGGCGGTTTGGGTGGGCGTGGCGTGCGGCCAACGCCCGGTCAAGCACGCCCTCGCGCACCTCTTGGGTGGCTCGGATCAGCACGCTCCCGACCCAGCCGCCGCCGAAGGCCAGGACGGGGACCTCGAGCCCGGTTCTGCCCAAGCGGCGCCTTTGCATGTTTCTGCCTCGCGATTTCTCGAGTTGGTCCCTATATGGCTCCTGAGCCTCGCAGAGAGCCGCCGCACACTAGCCGACCAAGGCTCGGGTTCCGGCACTTGCAGGTGACCGGGCTGGGGCGAATGCGCTAGCTTCAGGCAACGCCAACGCGCGGGCGGCGGGCGCCGCCGGCAAGGAGCCACCATGGACTTGATGAAGATGATGAAGCAGGCCCAGGAGATCCAGGGCCGCATGCAGAAGATGCAGGAGGAGTTGGTCGGCCTCGAGGTGGAAGGCCAATCGGGCGGGGGTCTCGTGAAGATCAAGCTCAACGGCAAGCTCGATGCCCGAGGGCTGAAGATCGATCCGAGCCTCATCAAGCCGGAGGAAGCCGAAATGCTCGAGGACCTGATCGTCGCCGCCTTCCAGGACGCCAAGGCCAAGGCCGAAGCAGCCGTCGAGGCCAAGATGCGTGAGGTCACCGGCGGCCTCCCCCTCCCACCCGGCCTGAAGTTGTTCTGAGGACGGAGCCTCGCAAGCGGGCCTTCGCAAATGCGCAAAACGTCCTCGGGCACGGAGATCGAACGGCTGATCGCCTTGCTGGCGCGGCTGCCGGGGCTCGGGCACCGCTCGGCGCGCAAGGCGGCGCTGGCGCTCATCAAGCGGCGGGAGGACCTGCTGCAACCATTGGCGGCGGCGCTCAACGCGGCGGCGCAAAAGATCATCGAATGTCCAAACTGCGGGAACATCGACACGGTCAGTCCCTGCACCATCTGCCAGGACCCGCGCCGTGATCGGAGCATGATCGTGGTGGTTGAGGAGATCGCCGACCTGTGGGCCCTGGAGCGGGCCGGCGTGGTCAATGCCCTCTACCATGTGCTGGGCGGCCACCTCTCGCCGCTCGACGGCATCGGACCAGGCGAGCTCAACATTTCCCGCTTGGTCGAGCGGGCAGGCCCGCCCGTCGCGGAGGTGCTGCTCGCCCTCAACGCCACGGTGGAGGGCCAGTCGACGGCGCACTATCTCACCGAGCAGCTGCAGGGCCACGGCGTGGCGGTGACGCGGCTGGCTCAGGGCGTGCCCATCGGCGGCGAGCTCGACTATCTCGACGAAGGCACGCTGGCCGCCGCCATCAAGAGCCGGCGGCCGCTCTAACGCTCAACCAATCCCCGCCCCGCGTCATCTTGGCTCCAGCCAGCGGCCGCCGACGAGCGCCGCGCGTCACCGCGTGCGAATGCCTTCTCTCGGGCGATCTGGCGTGCTTCAATCTGGCAAATGCGAGCTCGATGGAGGAAGCGATGGATCTCGGCATGACGCCAAAGGTGAAGCCGCTGGTGGAGAAAGTGCGCAGCATGGTGCGCGAGGAGATCATGCCGGTGGAGGCAGAATTCGAAGGCGAGATCGGCAAGAGCGGCAACCGTTGGACCTACACCAAGCGCCAGGAGGAGATTCGCGAGGGCCTCAAGGCCAAGGCGCGCGAGCGCGGCCTGTGGAACTTCTGGCTGACGAAAAGCAAAGAAGGCTACGGGCTCACCACCGTCGAGTACGCGTATCTGGCCGAGGAGATGGGCTGGTCGCGGCTAGCGCCCGAGACCTTCAATTGCGCGGCGCCCGACACCGGCAACATGGAGGTGCTGGAGCGCTACGGCTCGCCCGAACAGAAGGAGAAATGGCTGAAGCCCTTGCTGGAGGGCAAGATTCGCTCGGCCTTTGTCATGACGGAGCCGGCGGTGGCCTCCTCGGACGCTACCAACATCGCCATGGATGCCAAGCTCGACGGCAGCGAATGGGTGTTGAACGGCGAAAAATGGTTCGCCTCGGGCGCCGGCGATCCGCGCTGCAAGATCTACATCGTCATGGTGTGCACGGATCCGAAGGCGGAGAAGCACAAGCGCCACTCGCAGATCTTGGTCCCCGCGGGCACCAAGGGTGTCGACATCCTGCGCGGCATGAAGGTTTATGGCGATGACGACGCGCCGCACGGCCACATGCACATCCGCTTCACCAACGTGCGCGTGCCGAAGGAGAACCTGATCCTCGGGGCTGGCCGCGGCTTCGAGGTGTCGCAGGGCCGGCTGGGTCCGGGCCGCATTCACCATTGCATGCGCGCGATCGGTCAGGCAGAGCGAGCGCTGGAGTTGCTGTGCAAGCGTTCGCTGACGCGGGAGGCATTCGGCAAGCCGCTCCATCAACTGGGCGCCAACTACGATATCATCGCCGAAAGCCGCATGAAGATCGAGATGGCGCGGCTCCTGTGCTTGAAAGCAGCCCACATGATGGACACTGCAAGCCCACGCGAGGCGGCGCCCTGGATCTCGCAGATCAAGGTCATCGCTCCGCGCATCGCTCTTGAGATCACCGATGAGGCAGTGCAGATGCACGGCGCCATGGGCATCACCCAGGACGTGCCGCTCGCGCACATGTGGACGCATCTGCGCACGTTGCGACTGGCCGACGGCCCAGACGCGGTGCACCGCCGCCAGGTCGCCCGCGCCGAGCTCAGGCGGTACACCAACCAGAAGCTCTGAAATGCCTGCCGGCGCTTGCCGCCGCGGTCCACTCTTGTGCGTGCTCGGGAGCACGTGAGCTCGATCCCGGGCACAAGGTCGGGAATGAGGAAGCACCGCGCATGACCGCATTGGCGCATCAGGCCGCGCAGATCGACACTTTGGCGCTGGCCAAATACCTCGAACGCGAGCTGCCTCGCTTCAAGGGGCCGGTTGCGGCCGAGAAGACGCCTACCGGCCAGTCAAACCCCACCTTCATCCTTTCGAGCCCCAGCGGCAAATATGTGCTGCGCAAAAAACCGCCGGGCCAGCTGTTGAAGAGCGCGCACCAGGTCGACCGCGAATATCGCGTGATGAAGGGCCTAGGAGAGACCGACGTACCCGTGCCGCGCATGCTGCTCCTGTGCGAGGACGACGGCGTGATCGGCACCGCATTTTTCGTCATGGAGTTCGTCGACGGTACCGTGTTTTGGGATCCGGCGCTCCCGGAGCTCACCAACGCCCAGCGCAGCAAGCTCTACGACGAGCAGAACCGGGCGCTGGCCGCGCTGCACCTCGCCGACCCCGCCCGGATCGGTCTGGCGGATTTCGGACGGCCCGGCAGCTATTTCGCGCGCCAACGCGACCGCTGGACCAAGCAGTATCGTGCCTCGGAGACCGAGCACATCGAGGACATGGAGATATTGATCAAGTGGCTCGAGGAGAACGAGCCGCCCGATGACGGGCGCTCTAGCCTGGTGCACGGCGATTACCGCATCGACAACATGATCTTCACAGCCGACGGCTCGCGCCTGCTTGCCATCATCGACTGGGAGCTCTCCACCATCGGCCACCCGTTCTCCGACCTCGCTTACCAGTGCATGCAATGGCGCTTTCCCAACCACGAGACGATGCGCGGCCTCGCCAGCGTCGATCGCAAGGCGCTCGGCATTCCCACGGAAGAGGAGTATGTGGCCAAGTATTGCGTGCGGGTGGGCATCCCTTCCATTCTGTCGTGGAAGTATTGCCTCGCCTTCTCCTTCTTCCGCCTTGCGGCCATCGTGCAGGGCGTCAAGAAGCGCGGCCTCGACGGCACCGCCTCCAATCCGCAGAAGGCGCTCAAATCCGGCGAGCGCGTGCCGCTGATGGCAAGGATGGGAGTGGAGGTGATTTAGGAGTACAGCCGGCGGCAACGACAGGTTATCAAGCCTAGGCATCGGCCGCACATTGCCCAGGGTCCATTTCGACTTCGCCAAGAACCCAGTGTGTCTTCCCAAGGGCTCCATGTCCGCCACTGCCGCCGTCCGCAACAATCCCGCCCGCAGCCGATAGGAGCTCGAGGTGGATGGTCGCCTGGCGGTCGCGGTTTACACGGCTCTCCCAGGCGCGATCAGCTTCGTGCACACGGAGGTGCCGGGCGAACTTAGATGGCGCGGTGTTGGCTCGACACTCGTCGGGGGGCTTGCGGACGCGCGCCGGCAGGAGTTGAAGGTGGTCGTTGAGTGTCATTCGTCAAAGCCTCCATGGCCAAGCATCGAGAGTTCGACGACCTGGCCTGATGCTCGCGTTCCGGCGCGATTTGCCGGCATCCTCGCAATGACGGTTGTGCGAGTTGGGAGCCGGCGATCTAGATGCCATGTTGCGGAGGAGGTCGGCAGATGCGGCTTTTCTGCTTCGGCTTCGGATACGCGGCGGAGGCGCTGGCGCGTCGTCTGAGCGCCCGCACGAGCGCGCTTGCCGGGACCCGAACGCGCCTCGAGGAAGGCCCACCGCCGTTGGGCGCCAGGCTCGCCGCGTTCCAGAGCGATGGCGGCGCGGCCGAAGTGCGCGGTCTGCTGTCTGGCACGACGCATCTCCTCATCAGCATTCCCCCGGACCTCGAAGGCGACGCGGTGCTCCGGTCTTTCCGCGATGACCTGCTGACATTGCCCGAGCTGAGCTGGGTCGGTTACCTTTCCACCGTCGGGGTCTACGGCGATTGTCAGGGCCGATGGGTCGACGAGATGAGTCCCGCCCAGCCCATGAGCGAGCGCAGCCTGCGGCGCCTGCAGGCCGAACATGCCTGGCTGGACTTCGGCCGTGAGAGCGGCCGCCGCGTCGAGCTGTTTCGGCTGGCCGGCATCTATGGGCCCGGGCGGAGCGTCATCGACAGTCTGAGGGCCGGCACGCAACGGCGCATCGTCAAGCCTGGTCAGGTATTCAACCGCATCCACGTCGACGACATCGCGCTCGTCCTCGCTGCCGCCATCGACAAGCCCACCGGCCACTTGATCTACAACGTCAGCGACGATGCGCCGGCCCCGCCCGAGGACGTGGTCGCCTACGCCGCCGAGCTCTTGGGACTGCCCCTTCCCCCCGAAGTCGGTTTCGCAGAGGCTGGGCTTTCGGGCATGGCGGCGAGCTTCTGGGCCGAGAGCAAGCGCGTCAGCAACGCGCGGATCAGGACGGCGCTCGGGGTGGCGCTCGCCTATCCCACCTATCGCGAGGGCCTGCGCGCGCTGATCTCGACTGGCTAGCCCAAGAGGGCGAAACGTGTGTGCCTGCTTGCGGCCGAGGTTGACAGGGCCGAGGCTGACAGGGCCGAGCTTGGAGCTCGCGGCGCGCCGATCCGCCATTGTTGCAGGCCCGATCAGCCCTGCAGGGCCCGCCCGTCCATCCCCTCGGCCGGGATTTGCAAGTGCGCCAGGATTGTCGGGGCGATGTCGACGGGGGAGGTCGGCGCGCTGGCAATGGTGCCGCCGGTGAAGCCGGCGCCATCGAGCATCAGAAACGGCATCTGCTCATAGCGCGCCAGGCCACCGTGCTGGCCACAATGCAGGTGCGTGGCTTTGCCGGAGGCGGGTTGCGCCTCGCAGCTGCGCCCGCGCACGCCGAACGGGTTGGGCTCCTCGTCCGACTTCAGCGAAATGGCCAATGCCAGCCCATGGTGCGGTGCCAGGCCGATGCTGGCGAGCTGGGTCCCCGGCACGACGCGATCGACCCAATCCCGGCTGCTTAAGAAGGCGGCGATGGCATCGACCTTCGCCGCACAGTCGGGATGCACATAGACCAGCGAGGAGGTGCCGCTGGTGGGCGCCAACACGTCGCCCAACTCGCGGCCGTCCTTGAGCCCGGCCGCCACCAGCTCCGCCTCCACGTCGATCACGCGCGACACCGTCTGATGGCCGTGGTCGGAGCAGGCGATCAGCAGCGTCTCATCGCCGCGGTCGCGCAGCCGGTCCACGGCCTCCAACACGCGCGCGGCGTTGGCATCGGCCTGGCGCAAGACGGCCAAATGTTCGGGCGAGCCCAATGGCCGGATATGCTGCGTGGCGTCGGGCTCGCCCATCCACAGGATCGCCAGCGGCGGCCGGCGTTCGACCAACACCTCGTCGATGAAGCGTGAGGTCATGGCGCTCTCGCCTGCGGCGTGCTGGTCGATGCTGAGCGCCTGCGCGCCCTCGAGCCGCCTGCGGCCGGGCGCGAACGATCCGGCGCGGTGGTAGACATGACCGTGACCGTCCGGGTCGTGCGCATAGGCCGCGCCGGGCGAAACGTTGGAGAACAGGATCATGCCGCCGTAGGGCGCAACACGTTCGGCCAGCGTCGGCACGGCCAGCGAGCGGCCCGTCACGCGGCGCTTATGTTGCAGGAATTCGGGATGTCCCGCGTCGTGGCAGACAAGGCGGCCATCCTCCATCAGGGCCAGCGTATTGCCCTGCAGCTCGTGGCGCGCGGGCGTGCAGCCGGTTGCAAACGAGGCGGATACCACGCGCGTGGCCGACGGAAATACGGAGCTGTGGGCGGCGAAGCTCTGCGAGCGGCGGGCAAATCGCGCCAGCGCCGGCGTGCGGACCTCATCGATCAGGTCCCGCCGCAGGCCGTCCAGCACGACCACCACAACTCGCCGCATCGCTCAGCATCCCGTTCTCGAGATGCATCTAGCACGCCAACGTGCAAGGACGGAAGCGGGGCAGACCTCTCGAACGGCCGGTCCGTTCCGCGCCGGCCTGCCCCCTCGTGTTCTCACGTCACCCATGCCGCGATGGCGTTGGACGTGGGGAGCGGCCGGCTCATAGACTGAGCCCCACGCGCCGAGCAGGAGGATACCGGTCATGGATTTTGGCACCACCAAGATGATCGCCCGCACCCAGGGTGGCATTGGCTGGATGATCTTCAATCAGCCGGAAAAGCACAACGCGGTGTCCTATGAGATGTGGCTGGCGGTGCCGAAGATCATGGCCGCCTTCGAGGCCGATCCAGCCGTGCGCGTGATCGTGCTGGCGGGAGCGGGCGAAAGGGCGTTCGTGTCGGGGGCGGACATCTCCGAGTTCGAGGAGAAGCGCGAAAGCGCCGAAGCCATCAAGATTTATGACGAGGCGGGCAATGCGGCGCACGCGGCTCTCAACGCCGCCTTGAAGCCCACCATCTCCATGATCCGCGGCATCTGCATCGGCGGGGGCTTGGCGATCACGCTGTCGACCGACCTGCGCATTTGCTCCACCGATTCGCTGTTCGCGGTGCCCGCGGCGCGGCTGGGGTTGGGCTATCGCTACAGCGGCATCAAGAAGCTCGTGGACATTGTCGGTCCGGCCTTCGCCAAGGAGATCTTCTTCACCGCGGGCAAGTTCACCGCGGAGGACGCGCGCATCATGGGTCTCGTCAACCGCGTGGTGCCGCCGGCCGAGCTCGAGGCCCACGTTGAGAGGATCGCTTCCACCATCTCCAACAACGCTCCGCTTACCATCAAGGCCGCCAAGCTCGCCATCAATGCGGCCGCCGACGACCCCGACAACCGGCGGTTCGGAGACATCGACGAGGCGATCAAGGCCTGCTTTGCCAGCGCCGACTACATCGAGGGCCGCCGCGCCTTCATGGCCAAGCGCAAGCCCATGTTCAAGGGCAGATGAAGGCGGCGATCATGCCGGTTGCCGCGGCCGCGCCAGGGGAACGGCGGGGCCGGCATCGTGCAGGTGACAGGCAGCCCAGTGTCGCGGCACGACTTCGCGCAGCGGCGGGCGCTCGCTGCGGCAGCGCGCATGCACGTAAGGACAGCGCGTGTGGAAGTGGCATCCCGGTGGGGGATTGATCGGACTTGGCACGTCGCCCTTGAGGATCACGCGCTGGCGCCGGCGTGCGCTCGCCTTCGGAATCGGCACGGCCGACAGCAGCGCTTCCGAGTAGGGATGGAGCGGCATGGCGAAGAGGTTCGCCTTGTCGGCCATCTCGACGATCCGGCCGAGATACATGACGGCAATGCGGTGCGAGATGTGCTCGATCACGGCAAGGTCGTGCGCCACGAGCAGATAGGACAGTTTGAAGTCGTCCTGCAGATCCATGAGCAGGTTGATGATCTGTGCCTGGATCGACACGTCGAGCGCCGATACCGGCTCGTCGCCGACGATCAGCTGCGGGTTGAGCGCGAGCGCGCGGGCGATGCCGATGCGCTGGCGCTGGCCGCCGGAAAACTCGTGCGGAAAAGAGTGCACGAGCTCCGGCCGCAAGCCAACGCGCTCGAACAGCCAAGCGACCCGTTCGCGCTGCTCCCGGGGCCGGCCGATGCCGTGGATGACCAGCGGCTCGCCCACGATCTGGCCTGCCGACATGCGCGGGTTGAGCGACGCGTAGGGGTCTTGGTAGATCATCTGCAGGCGCTTGCGATAGGGCAACATGGCCTTGGCATCGAGGCCGGTGATGTCCTCACCCTCGACGCGGATGGTGCCGGCAGTCGGCTCCAGCAGTTTCAGCAGCGTGCGCCCCACCGTCGACTTTCCGCACCCCGATTCGCCGACAAGACCAAGCGTCTCGCCCGGCTCGATGTGGAACGAGACGCCGTCCACGGCGTGTACCTGGCCCGAGACGCGCGAGAACAGGCCCTTGATGATCGGGAAGCGCTTTTCGAGGTTTTCCACTTCCAACAGAGGCACGCGTGCGACCGCGCCGTTGGGCCCGCCGTTCGCTTGATTCGGAGGCGGCAGCACGCTCAATCTCCCCGCTGCAGGTCCGACGCGTGCCAGCAGGCCACCCAATGGCCGGGCCAATGCTCCTTGAGCGGCGGCGCCGACGCCCGGCACCGGTCGCTGGCGTGGCCGCAGCGGGGTGCGAAGCTGCACCCCGCCGGAAGATGCACCAGCGAGGGGACCATGCCCTTGATCTCGTTGAGCCGCACGCGCGGCGCATCGGCTTTGCCGGCCCCGTCGAGATGGGGGATGGAGTGGAGCAGACCACGCGTGTAGGGGTGGGCCGGGCGCTCGAACAGATCGTCGATGTCGGCTTCCTCAACCTTCCTGCCTGCATACATCACGACCACCCGGTCGGCATTCTCGGCCACGACACCCATGTCATGCGTAATGAGCACAACCGCCATGCCGTAGGCCTGCTGCAGCTCACGCATGAGCTGCAGGATTTGCGCCTGAATGGTGACGTCGAGGGCCGTCGTAGGCTCGTCGGCGATGAGCACCTTCGGACTGCACGACAGCGCCATGGCAATCATGACGCGCTGGCGCATGCCGCCCGACAGCTGGTGGGGATAACTGTGTGCGCGCTGCTCGGGCTCGGGACTGGACACGCGGCGCAGCATCTCGACCGCCCTCACCATGGCCTTGCGCTTGGGCAGCCCCTGGTGCAGGGCGATCGCCTCGCCGACCTGGTGGCCGACCGTGTACAGGGGATTGAGCGAGGTCATCGGCTCCTGGAAAATCATCGAGATCTCGTTGCCGCGGATCTCCTCCATCTGCTGCTGTCCGAGGTCGAGCAGATTGCGGCCCGCAAAGCGGATGGCCCCGCCGACGATGCGGCCCGGCGGATCGGCTACGAGGCGCAGGATGGAGAGCGCCGTCACGCTCTTGCCGCAGCCGGATTCGCCGACCACGCCGAGCGTCTCGCCGCTGCGCACCGAGCAGGAGACGCCGTCGACTGCCTTGACGATGCCGGCGGGCGTGAAGAAGTAGGTCTTAAGGTTATCGATTTCGAGTAGCGGTGTGCCGGTTCCATCACCCGATCCGCTGCCGTTTTCTTCGCCGACGACCCGGCCCACAACGTGACTCCCTCAGGAACGGCGTGTAGTCTTCAGGCGCCAGCAGGCGACGGAGACACCGCATCGAAGTAAGGCCTGAGCATAACAGAAAATACAAAGTGTGGAGGAAACAGCATGACTGGTCGGGGCACGAGGCGTTCGCAATGGAGCCGACGTGAGGTTCTGCACACGGCGCTAAAGGGAGGCACAGCTGCGGTGGCCGCTGCCTACGGTTTGCGGCCCGATCGCGCGCTGGCGGACATTCCCGCCGCGTTCGATGGTAGCAAGTTCCAGCTCGCCGCCCCCGAGCCCAATCCCAAGCGTGGCGGCGTGCTGCGCTATGGCATCACCTCCCGCCCGCCGCACTTCGACGTGCATCAGTCCGGCACCATCAATAACTTGGGCTGCCAGGGCTGCATGTTCGACAATCTCATCCGCCGCGATCCGCGCGACAGCGGCAAGACCATCATCCCGGATCTCGCGCACAGCTGGCAGATCTCCAAGGACGGCAAAACCTACACGTTCTTCCTGCGCAAGGACGTCCTGTTCCACGATGGCGCCGAGTTTACCGCCGAGGACGTGAAGGCCACCTACGATCGCATTTGGAAGCCACCGACGGGCATCTCAATCCCACGCTCAATCCTGTTCAGTTCGGTGAGCGAGATCAACGTCCGCGACAAGTACACGATCGAATTCAAGCTTTCGCAACCCCGACCCGCCAACTTCATCATGTCGGCGTTCGCCAGCGGCTGGAACGTGATCGTGCGCAAGAAGACCCTCGAAGACAACCAGTACAACCTCCGGCGCGTGGTCGATATCCCCGGCACCGGCCCCTTCAAGAGCAAGCGGCGCGTCGAGAACGAAGTGTGGGTGATGGAACGCAACGACAAGTATTGGAACCAGGGCTTGCCTTACCTTGACGGCATCGAGTTCTATCATGGCCTGCCGTTCTCGCCCGAATTGGGCTCCGCAGTCCTTTCCGGTCGCACCGATTACGCGCGCATCGTCGACCCGGTAACGGCGCGCAAGGCCAAGGCGACGCCCGGCATGTCCTCGCTCAACTTCTACCAGAGCGTGATCCAGGGCACATGGCCCAATGCCACGAAGAAGCCCTTCGAGGATGCCCGCGTGCGCCGCGCCGTGCACCTGGTGCTCGATAAGCACGTGCTGGTAGACGTGGTGAAGGATGTGGCGCCCATGATGGTGGGCGGTTTCATCTATCCCTTCTCGGAGTTCGCCACGCCCCTCGACCAGCTCGAAAAGCGGCTGGGGTATCAGGCCGACCCGACGGCCTCCATCAAAGAGGCGAAGGCCCTGATGGCCGCCGCCGGCCATGCCAATGGCGTCCAGGGGCTCGATTTCCTGGTGCGCGACGTGGCGACGTTCAAGCTGTGGGCACAGGCCATCCAGGCCATGCTGCAACAGTCCCTCAACTTGGAATGCAAGCTGCGCACGGTGGTGGAATCGGTGTGGTTCGACGACATCAAGTCCGGCAACTACGACCTGGCGGTCGGCGCCGTAGTCTCCACCCTGCTCGATCCGTCCGACTACTTCAACGCCTGGTACAAAAAGGACGGACCACAGAATTATTCGGGCTGGAGCAACGACGACTTCAACGAGCTGATGCCCCAGATCGACAGCGAGGTGGATCCCGCCAAGCGCCTCGCCTTGATCCGCAAGGCCGAGGATATCCTGGAGCGGGAGGTGCCGGTGTTCCCGATCTGCTGGGAGAAGATCAACGACGTCTGGTACAACTATGTCAAAGGCCACAATCCGAAGGACTATTTCGGCATCTATGACGTCGTGCGCATGGACACCATGTGGCTCGATAAGGCGTAATCCTCGATCCTGCGCCCGATTGTGAGAACAAACGAAGGCAGGGCTCAACCTGCCCTTCCGGGGCTTCCTCCGGGATCGAGCCATCGGCAAACTGAGAAGCGAGCCCGAATCAAAAGACCAGGGCTTGGCGACGGCGATAGGATAGGACGGCGATAGGATAGAAGGCTGAGCGATGGCACTGTCGCCGCAGGCCATACGGCAATACGCGCCGGACGGTTACGTCTCGCCGATAGGCGTGCAGGCGCCTGCGCGAGCGCAGCGCTATCGCCAGCGCCTCGAGGCGATCGAGGCCTTCCCGCGCCCGCCGGCAGGCGGCCTGCGCTGCAACGGTAATCTCCTGCTCACGTGGGGGAACGCCATTGTGCGCCACCCAAAGGTTCTCGATGCTGTCGCGAGCCTTATCGGGTCCGATATTCTGGTGCGGGGCACGAGCTTCTTCATTTCGATGGCGAAGGTGGACAGCGAGGAACCAGCAGATCGCCTGCGGGCGTGCCGCGGGCTCGATCCGTTGGCGCCGCGGCCGGTTGATCGGCGGTCCTAAATGTTCAACTACATCCTGCGTCGTCTGATGTTGGGAGCGCTAACCGTCGTCGGTGTCTCCATCGTGGTATTTGTGCTGATGCGCATCCTGCCCGGCGACCCTCTCGTCGCCATCTTCGGGCCGGAGGGCTTCACCAAGCTCAGCGAGGCCGAGCGCGCGCATTACATGGCTGAGCTCGGCCTCAGCGATCCCTTGTGGCTCCAATACGTGAGCTGGGTGCAGGAGATCGCCCGCGGCAATTTCGGACGCTCCTTCTTCCGCTCCGAAAGCGTGGCGGAGACGATCCTGCGACGCGGCCCGCTCACGGCCCAGATCGCCTTCCTGTCGGTGGCGCTGTCGTGGGTCGTCGGGATTCCCGTTGCCGTTGTCAGCGCGCTGCGCCCCAACAGCTTTGCCGACAACCTCGCGCGCTTCATGAGCATCCTGTTCCTCGCGGTGCCAGGCTTCTGGCTCGGCATGCTGATCGTGCTCACACTCCTCTTCGCATTCGGCTACCGCGCGCCGCTGACCGGGGCATCGCTGCTGTCCGACCCGTGGACCACCCTGCAGATGATTATTGGGCCGGCGATCGTGCTGGGCCTTGGACAGGCGGCCTATATCGCGCGCATGGCACGGTCGAGCATGCTGGAGGTGGTGCGGGAGGACTACGTGCGCACGGCGCGCGCCAAGGGGCTTAGCAACCGCCTCGTCATCGCGCTGCACGCCTTACCCAATGCGTTGCTGCCGGTCATCACGCTGTCGGGCGTCCTGTTGGGTTTCGTGCTGGCGGGCTCGATCCCCGTAGAGCGGGCATTCGGCACGCCCGGGCTCGGCAACGCCATGTTCACGGCGGTGAGCGAGCGCGACGTGTTTGTGATGCAGAACCTCGTGTTTCTGTACGCCGTCGTGTTCGTGCTGCTCAACCTCCTTGTCGACATCATCATTGCCTGGTTGGACCCGAGGATACGTCTCAGATGACCGTCACGTCGCCCGACCTAGCCACGCGCGAGCAGCCGCTACCGCAGTCGGCGTCCGTTTCGCTGCGACCAACGTCGGGTTGGACTCGCGTCGGACGCTCGCTCAGCATGTTCGTGCGCCGCTCGCCGATGTCGGCCTTGTGGGGGCTCGTGGCCCTGGCTGTCATCGTGATGGCCATCGCCTCTCCCGCCATCGCCCCTTGGGATCCCCTGAAGTCGAACTTCCGGGTCATGACGAAGCCGCCTAGCATCGAGCATAGTTTCGGCACCGACCAGATCGGCCGCGATACGCTGAGCCGCGTGGTGTGGGGCAGCCGAGCGTCGCTCACGGTGGCGTTCGGCGCCGTGCTGCTTGGCACGACGCTAGGCGGCCTGTGGGGCCTCGCCTGCGGCTTTTTCGGCGGGCGCTTCGACATCGCCAGCCAGCGCGCCATCGAATTCATGCAGTCGTTTCCCGATCTGGTGCTCGCCATGGCCATTGCCATGGCGCTCGGCGCCGGCACGGGCACGGTCATCGTGGCCATCGCCATCACGCGCATTCCTTTCGGCGGCCGCGTGATCCGCGCGGTGGTGCTGTCGCTCAAGGAGATGCCGTTCGTGGAGGCCGCGCGCGGTCTGGGGGCTTCTAACACGCGCCTGATGTTCCGCCATATCCTGCCTCAGTGCGTGGCTCCCTTCCTGATCCTGGCGACGACCCATCTTGGCGTTTCCATCATTATCGAAGCGTCCCTGGGTTTCCTTGGCGTCGGCATCCCGCCGCCGACGCCGACCTGGGGCAACATGCTGGCCGACGCTCTCAATTCAGGTCTCGTTCCGCCGTGGTGGCTGGTGCTGTTCCCGGGGCTCGCCATCACCATCACCGTGCTCGCCTTCAACCTGTTGGGCGATGGCATCCGCGACTTGCTCGACCCGAGGCTGCGCGGGGCGGTGTAGCGCTCCGGCGCTCGTCGGCGATGGAGCCGACCCAAGCGCCGGAGCTGGCGAAGGCGAGTTCGCGCTGCCGCTGCCTGTGCTGTCAACCGCAGGCTACCGAGTAGATGTCCTTGACGGGTCCAGGGAGGGGCATGGCGGCCCAGGTCTCACCGCCGTCCTGGGTGCCGAAGATTTCGCCCTGATAGCGCGCGCCGATGTAGACCTGTTTGGGGTCGGCGTGGTTGAGGCCCACCGACATGATGGTGCCGTGGACCTGGACCTTGTCGAAGCGCTTCCACGTCTTGCCCGCGTCCTGGCTGCGATAGAGGCCGCCGTCGTGGCTGGCCGCGGCGACGCTCAGCGCCGCATACATGGTGTTGGGCTGCTGCGGTGCCACCTTTACGTCGCGACCATAGGTGACTGGCGAGAAGCGCTTCATCTCCATGTCCTGCCAGCTCTTGCCCTTGTCGGTGGAGCGGAAGAGGCCCATGCGGCAGGCGAGCACCACCGCTTCGGGATCCGCCGGGCTGATGGTGATGGCGTGCCCATCGAGCATGCCCTCAGCGAAGGTGTCGCTGATGATCTTGCTCTTGAGATGCGGCAGCTCCGAGAGGCGGAGCAGGTCGGCGCTGCAATCTTCCCACGCCTCGCCACCATTGGTGGTGCGGATGACGCCATTGACCTCTAGGGCGGCGTAGATTTCGTCGGGCCGTCCGGGATGCTGCACCATGCGCATGACGCGCACGGCGAAGGGCGCAGTGGCGCGCTCCTTGATGCCGGGGTTGGGTAAACGCCGCCAGCTCGCACCGGTGTCGTCGCTGCGATAGATGTCGACCGGCGAGCCGCCGGCAAAGATGCGCCGGCCGTCCCTGGAATCGACGAGGAACGACCAGATCTGCTTGCCCTGGTCGGGGAAGCTCGGTCGCTCGAAGGTGGCGCCGTGATCGGTGCTGCGCCACACGCCGTCGACCGTGCCGGCGAATACGACGGCGGGGTTGGTCGGATGCACTAAGACGGCGTGAGTCTCAACATTGGTCAAGACATGCTGCCAATCGCCACCCCCGACCGCACGGCGGAAGACGCCAATCTTGCCCGTCTCGTTGGGGCGTCCGACATAGCCGGCCACGCCGGCGAAGATGTACGATTGATCCGCCATATGACGTTCCTCCTGTGGTTGTTCGGTCCTTTCCCAATCCTCTCGTGCAAGGGGCGGGCATGTTATTCTGAGGCAGTATGAGGCGCGCTCGGCCTTTCGAGATCGGCGGCCCGAAGCGGGCGGGAGATGCTATCAAGCACGCGTCCGCAGCAGCATTCAAGCGCTGCGATAGAGCTTGGTCATGACAAATTCGCGATGGCCCAGCGCCTCGGCCGCCGTCAGCCGGCCATTGGCGGTGCGGATCACCATGTCGATCAGCGCGTCGCCGGCCTGCTCGAGCGTCAGCTCGCGGCGCAGGATGCCCGACACATCGAGATCGATGTGCTCGCCCATGGTGCGCACGGTGCGCGGGTTGCCCGAGATCTTAATGACGGGCACGATCGGGTTGCCGATGACGTTGCCCTGGCCGGTCGGGAAGGTGTGCACGACATAGCCCGCCGCCGCCATCAGCGTCACGCACTCGGCGGCCGCGGAGGAGGTGTCCATGTAATAAAGCCCCGGGCCGGCAGCAGGTGTCTCGGCCGGCTCCAGCACCTCGATGTAGCGGCAGGTGCGGCCGATCTTCTCGAGGTTGCCGAGCGCTTTCTCCTCGATGGTGGTGAGCCCGCCGGCGATGTTGCCCTTGGTCGGCTGACTGTCCATGAGATTGTCCACCCTATGGGCCTCGATCACCTCGTCCTGGTAGGCCTGGAACACCCGCATCCACTTTGCGCCGACCTTCGCGTTAATGGCGCGCGACTTGGCGATGTGCTCGGCCCCGGTGATCTCGGAGGTCTCGCCGAATACCCCGGTGATGCCCTTGGGGATTAGCTTGTCGTACATGTTGCCGACGGTCGGACAGGAGGCGAGGCCGGTGGTCGTGTCGCTCTCGCCGCACTTGGTCGACACCCACAGCTTGCTGATCGGGCACTCCGCACGCTCGAGCTCCGAGGCCCAGTGCAGGAACTCCTTGGCCTTGTAGGAAGCCTTGGCCACGGTGGCGATATCGCCGTGGCCCTCGATGCCGAAGCCGACCACTGGCTTGCCGGTCTTGGCGATGCCGTCGACCACGCGCTTGGTCCAGCCGTCCTCGATGCCGATGACGACGGCGGCAGCCACGTTGGGGTTGGAGCCGGTGCCGATCAGTGTGCGGAAGAAGAGGTCGAGGTCGGCGCCGAACTGCAGCCGGCCATAGGCGTGCGGCAGCGCCAGCGTGCCCTTGACGTTGTTGGCAACCGCTTCGCTGGCGGCATTGGAGAGGTCGTCGAGCGGTAGGATGACGACGTGGTTGCGCACGCCGACGCGGCCGTTCTCGCGCCGCCAGCCGCGAAAGCGCAGGTTGCCGGGGGAAGTGCGTCGCTTGCCGTCGGATTTAGCAGCCATGGTTTGAGGCCTCACCAGCGCTTGGTCTTGAGATTCTGCACGTGCACGTGCTCGCCCGCGGCAGCATCGGCGGTCATGCGGCCGATGTCCTCGCCGTACTTGAAGACCGTATCGCCCTTTTTCAGGGGCTTGAGAGCCACCTTGTGGCCGATTGGAATATCATCGCTGGCTTTGAGCTTCAGCGTCTTATCGGTCTCGGTGATGACGCCCAGCATGTCGGTGCCGGCGTGCAGCCCCTCGACCACCACGACGCCGACATTGTCCTTCTGGCTATGGACCAGAAAGTGCGGTGTCGCCACGCGTTTTTCCCCTTGTTTCTCGGCGGGCGCCCATGTTTGGCTGGGTGACCGTCCATCCTCATTCTTATATAAGACATGGCCGGCGATCCAGTCACGCGCTTTTGCCAGATGGCGCATCGATGAGCCTGCCCGACAAAGACGCCAATCGCCCGCTCTACGCTCGGGTGCGCGAGCGGCTCATCGACCGCATTCGCTCGGGCGAGTGGAAGCCCGGCCAGCTCATCGCCAACGAGTTCGACATTGCGGCCGAGTTCGGGGTCAGCCAGGGCACCGCGCGCAAGGCGATCAGTGACCTGGCGTCCGAAGGGCTGGTGGTGCGCCGGCAGGGCCGCGGCACGTTCGTGGTCGAGCACACGCCCGCCCACGTGCTGTTTCGCTTCTTCAACCTGTTCGATGCGGCGGGTGCGGCGGTGATCCCCGACAGCCGGGATTGCAAGGCAAACCTCGCAGCCGCCAGC
>Ga0306920_100002821_pt1 | contig 21942 bp, 17 predicted proteins | sample flu12Cox44000170_FD_204666 | JGI IMG/M metagenome (GOLD analysis project Ga0306920, IMG submission 204666) | Lab enrichment of tropical soil microbial communities from Luquillo Experimental Forest, Puerto Rico - flux4day.12C.oxic.44.000.170 (v2)... | ecosystem: Environmental > Terrestrial >...
CAACACCGTCTGGCAGCGTGGGCACCAGTTGACGATGTACTCTCCGCGGTAGATCAGGCCTTCCTCCCACAGCCGGACGAAGACTTCGCGGACCGCGGCGGACAGACCCGGATCCATGGTGAACCGTTCGCGTTCCCAGTCGCAGGAGGCACCCAAGCGCTTGAGCTGCCGGGTGATCGTTCCCCCGAACTCCTCCTTCCACTTCCACACGCGCTGGACGAACGCCTCCCGCCCGAGGGCCTCCTTCGTCGTCCCTTCGAGAGCAAGCTGGCGCTCCACCACCACCTGCGTCGCGATGCCGGCGTGGTCGGTCCCCGGCTGCCACAGGGTCGTGAAGCCGTCCATGCGCTTCCAGCGGACCAGGGCGTCCTGGAGGGTGTTGTTGAGGGCGTGGCCGACGTGGAGGGAACCCGTTACGTTGGGTGGGGGCATGACGATGCAGTAGGGCCGCTGCTTGGCGAAGGGATCGGCCCGGAAGTAGCCTCGGCTCTCCCAGAACCCGTACCACCGGTCCTCGACCGGATGGGGATCGTACCGGTCGGGGAGCGCAGATGCGGGGCTCGCCGGAGACGTCGACGTCGGGGTCTCGGCGGACACGAACGCCATTCTAGCATGTAGAATACCTCGGGGTGCCCGTGCTGAAGATCATCGATCGCTACATCTTGCGCGAGCTGGTTACTCCGTTCCTCATCGGGTTGTCAGTCTTCACGTTCCTCCTCCTCATCGACAAGATCTTCGATCTCGTCGACCTCATCATCAACAAGGGCGTCCCCGTCCACCAAGTTCTCCTCCTGCTCGCCTACATCCTCCCCGCCTTCCTCGTCCTCACGATCCCCATCGGCTTCCTCCTCGCCATCCTGGTCGCCTTCGGGCGCCTCTCCGGCGACATGGAAGTCGTCGCCTTCAAGGCCTCGGGGGTGAGCCCCTTGCGCCTCCTCCGACCCGTCCTCGTCTTCGCGACGGCCGCCGCCCTCGTCACCGCCTGGCTGATGATGGAGGCCGTTCCCCGCTCGAACTACGCCTTCAAGAGCCTCATCTACGACATCCTCCGAACACAGGCGTCCATCGGAATCAAGGAGCGTGTCTTCAACGACACCTTCGGGAACTTCGTGATCTACGTGGACGAGCTGGCCCCGGATCAGGTCGCGCTCAAGCACGTCTTCGTTTCCGACGAGCGGAAGCCCGACGAGTTGCGCGTCATCACGGCGCAGGAGGGACGCCTGCTCAACGACGACGTGAGCCACCGCGTCACCCTGCGGCTTCTGAATGGCTCGATCCACGAGACGGCCGCCCAGGCGCTCCAGAAGTACCGCCAGGTCAACTTCCGCCTCTATGACATCACCCTGGTCCTCGAGAACCCGCTGGTCAAGCAGGGCGAGGCCTCGAAGGGCGGCCGAGAGATGACCCTGGCCGAGCTCCGCCAGAGCGTCGCCGAGGCGACCCAGAACAACGTCAATCCCAACGGCCTCATCGTCGAGATCCACAAGAAGTTCGCGATCCCGACCGCGTGCTTTGTCTTCGGTGTCCTGGGCGTGCCACTCGGCATCCGGGCCCACCGGGGCGGACGGTGGGCGGCCTTCGTGGCCCTCCTGCCCGTCGTGCTCTTCTACTACGTCTTCCTGACGCTCGGCGAGACGATGGCCGGCCGCGGGCAACTCCCACCGTGGCTGGCGATGTGGGGGCCGAACATCGTCGTCGGTGTGGTCGGCGCATACCTCCTGTGGAGCAACGTGAAGGAGCGCACCATCCCGCTCGCCACCGCGGTCCCGCGTCTGACCTGGATCGTCACCGACACCCTGGCGGCCCACGTGCTCGGCTTCCGACGGTCGGCCGCGCCGGCGGACGGTGCCCCCCGCCCCGCCAAGAGCCTGATGGTGCGGCGGCGCCGCCCGAGGGACTCGGCGGTGCCCCGGATCCTCCGGACCGCCGTCGGTATCCTCAACCGCCACCTGGCGCGCGAGTTCGGGACCCTCTTCGTCTACGGATTGGCGCTGGCCGCCGTGATCGTGATCGTGGGCGACCTCATGACGACGCTCGATCGCTACCTCCGGCTCCGGCCGCCGTTCATCTACATCGTCGAGCACTTCGTCTATCGGACCCCGCCGTTCGTGTACCAGGGCCTCCACATCGTGGTGCTCATGTGCACGATCCTCCTCTTCCTCGGCCTCTCCCGCTCGAACGAGCTGACCGCCCTCAAGGCCAGCGGGTTGAGCCTCTATCGTGTCAGTCTCCCCGTCTTCGGCCTGGCCTGTGTCATCACGGTCGGTGCCCTCGGTTTCCAGGAGAAGGTCATCCCCACACTGAACCAACGGGGAGTCGAGGTGGACGAGGCCAAGATCAAGCGGCGGGCCCTGCCCCAGCTCCAGAAGCGGACGCAGATCTGGTACCGGGGCCAGGACGACCAGTCGGGCGAGAGCCGCATCTACCACATCGAGCTGCTCGACCCGAGCAGCCGCGAGATGAACGGGGTGTCGATCCTGGCGCTCGGCCCCCAGTTCACCGTGCGGCGGCGCTGGGACGCCAAGGCCATGCGGTGGTCCGACGGGGGCGAGAACTGGCGACTGAGCGACGGCATGCGCCGCGACTTCACGCCGGGGCAGGCCGATCGCATCACGCCCTTCAAGGAGGTCCCGGTGCGCTTGCCCGACCGCTTCGAGGACTTCGCCCAGATCCCCAAGGCGCCCGACGTGATGAACTACGGCGAGCTACGCGACTACATCGGCCGGCTGCAGCAGGCCGGTCATCAGGTGGGCCAGTACCTGGTGGCGCTCTACTCGAAGCTGGCCTTCCCGGTGGCCGCGCCCATCATGGTCCTGGTCGGGATCCCGTTCGCCCTCCAGTCGCCCCGGGGCGGTCGGGTCATCGGGATCGCCCTCTGCCTGGTCCTCGGTCTCGGCTACTTCGTGGTGCACTCCGCAGCCGTGGCCCTCGCCCGGGCCGACCTCCTGCCGCCCATCGTGGCGGCGTGGGCCGCGAACGTCCTCTTCGCGACCCTCGGGCTCTTCCTCTATCTCCGCGCGCGAACCTGACGCCGGGCTCCCCTCACCTCGGCGCCTGGCGGTTGCGCAGAGCGCGGAGGGCCGCCTCGAGGCGACGCTGCGCCTCTCCGTAGGCCGCCCAGTCGCCGCGCCGCAGCGCTTCCTGGCCGCGGGTCCACGCCTCCCAGGCGTCGTCGATCGGTCCGGGGGGTTCGCCCTCGCGGGGCATCACCGCCCCTCGCGAAGGCTCGGTCTCGGGCCCGGCCGTGAGCCCCGATCGCCGGCCGAAGATCGTTCGCAGCGAGGCGTCGAGCGTCTCCTCCATCGCGATCTGGTTGCCGTAGGCGACGAACACCCGCTTCAGCTCCGGAATCGAGCCCTTCTCGGCAGCCAGGTAGAGCGGCTGGACGTAGAGGAGCGATTCCTCGACCGGGATCGCGAGCAAGCTCCCCCGGATCACCGTCGATCCCCGCTGGTTCCAGAGGGAGAGCTGCTGAGAGATGGCCGGATCCTGGTCGATGCGGGCCGCGATCTGGCGGGGGCCGTAGATCAGCCGCTGCTTTGGAAACAGGAAGGCGGCCAGACGGCCGTACTCGGCCCCGTCGGAGCGGGCGGCGAGCCAAGCGATCATGTTGTCGCGACGCAGGGGCGTGAACGGCATCAGGAGGACGAACTCCTCCCGCGGCTGTCCGGGGAGGCGCATGATCGTGTAGTAGGGCTCGATCTCCCGCTCGCGGCCGCCTTCCACGGGCTTGGGAACGGACCAGAGGTCTTCCTTGTTGTAGAAGACCCGGGGATCCTGCATGTGGTAGGTGGCGTACATCCGGGCCTGGACGCCGAAGAGGCCGGCGGGGTAGCGCAGGTGACGACGCAGGTCCGCGGGCATCTGGTCCAGGGGTCGCAGGAGCGACGGGAACGCCTGGACGTAGGCGCGGGCGATCGGGTCCTGAGAATCGGCGAGGTAGAGCGTCACCGCGCCGTGGTACGCGTCCACGGTCGCCTTCACGGAGTTTCGCACGTAGTTTCCGATGCCGGGGATTCGCTCGGCGTAGGGGAAGCGATCGCTCACCGTGTACCCGTCGAGGATCCACACGAGGGTGCCGTCGTCGCGGATGACGAGATAGGGGTCGGCGTCGAATCGGAAGAACGGCGCGACCCGTCGGACGCGCTCCGCCACCTGGCGGTGGAAGAGCACCCGGCTATCCGGGGTGATCTCGTTGCTCAGGAGGATCCGGTAGGAGCCGAACCGGAGCGCCAGGAGCGCGCGTCGCCACCAGGATCCGACCGCGACCCCACCCCGGCCGCGATAGGTCGTGTAGACGTTCTCGTCCCCCGACGGGTAGTCGATCTCCTGGGACCGCGTGCCCACGAAGACATAGTCGTTCGAGACCTCGCCGTAGTAGATTTCGGGCCGGCTGATCCGCAGAGAGGTCCGGGACGCGGGCGGGATGTCCTTGACGTACAGCTCCGGCAGGCCTTCCGGCGTGATGCGGTTGACGGGACCCACCACTGCCCCGTAGCCATGGGTGTACTGGAGGTGCTCGTTGATCCACTGGCGATCGGCGTCGCGGCCCTGCGGGTCGCGTGGGAGGTTCTGGTACGACAGCTCGCGGGCGGACAGCATGACCTGCTGGTACTCCCCGTCGACCACGTACCGGTCGTTGTCGACGTCGACGAACTTGTAGTAGGTCCGGATCTCCTGGAGCTGGGCGAAAGTGGCCAGGAGCGGCGCCCCGTCCCAGAGCCGCACGTTGCGGAGGGTGGGACTGTTCTTGGCGATGTCCGCGGGCACCAGCGTCTCCCGGGCGGGAAACTCCCGCTCCTCCACGTGGTCGAGGGCGAAGGCCCGCCGGGTCAGACGGATGTGGTGGGCGATGTAGGGGCTCTCCGCCACCAGGGCGTTCGGCGCGACGCGAAGACGCTGGACGAGGGCCGGATAGGCCCACACGCCGAGTATCCAGCCGCCGGCGAGCACGATCAGGCCCGCGAACACCGGTCGAGCGCCCCGGCGGAAGATCTGGAGGATGGCCGCTCCGGCGCAGAGGACGGCCAGAGCCGCCAGCCAGGACAGGGCCGGCAAGGTGGCGTTGACGTCGGTGTAGGTCGCGCCGAACACGCCGCCCCTCTGCGAGTACAGGAGGTCGAAGCGGTCGAGATAGAAATCGAGCGCCTTGGCCCCCAGGAGGAGCGCCACGAGGCCGAGGAGGTGGGCGCGCGCCCGCGCCGTGATGACCGGGCCCCGGGCCGTCAGCACCAGGACCCGGCCCAGGAAGTAGACGAGCGCCGTCCCCAGGAGCGTGAGCCCCACCAGTCGGAATCCCCAGCCCAGGAGCTCTTGCCAGAAGGGAAGCCGGAACACGTAGAACCCGACGTCTTGACCGAACAGCGGATCGGCGACGCCAAACGGCTGCGCCGCCTGGTAGAGGAGGAGCGTCAACCATTCCGCGCTGGCCGCGAGCCCGAGGCCCAGGGCCACGGCGGCGACCACCGGCGTGATGAGGCGCGTCAGCAGCGGCTCCAGGACCACTCGGCTGGGCAGCCCCATGGGCTCCTCCAGCTCCCAGAAGACGTCGGGCGGGCGGGCGCGGACCGCCGCGCGAAGGTTGAGGGACAGGAACAGGTAGGCGACGAGCCCGGCGCCGACCAGGAGGCTCCCACGCAGGGCCGCGGTCTTCAGGAAGACCGGGACGTACCCCACCTCCGCGAACCACAGCCAGTCGGTATAGAAGGGCACGGCCTCCAGCCCCGCCAGGAGGACCACGCCGATCGCGACCAGGGCCGCGGGTCGGAGCCTCACCGACGCTCCTCCTCCACCTCGTAGGCCAGCCGGCGGCGGGCCATCCAGCGCACAGCCCACAGATCGGCGAGCCCGCCCCAGAGGCGACCCCAGTTCCCGTACTTCGACACGCCCGCTCGTCGGGGCCGGTGGTGGACGGGCACCTCGACCACCCGAAACCCTTCCATCGTGAAGAGCGCCGGCAGGAACCGGTGCATCCCGCGGTACAGCTTCAGTGTATCGAGGGCCTCGTGGCGCATCGCCTTCAGGGTGCACCCGGTATCGTGGACCCTGTCGCCCGTCAGACGGCGGCGCACTCGGTTGGCGACTCGCGAGGCGGCGCGCTTGGTCCAGGGATCCCGTCGATCGATCCGCCAGCCGCAGACCAGGTCCGCCCCCTCCAGGGCGGCGAGCAACGCCGGGATGTCGTGGGGGTCGTTCTGGAGGTCGGCGTCCATCGTGACAACGACGGCGCCCGCGGCCGCCCGGAAGCCGGCATCGAGCGCGGCGGTCTGGCCGCAGTTCCGGCGGAACCGGATCACCCGGAGCCGGGGATCCGCGACCGCCAGCTTGCGGAGGATCTCCCCCGTCCCGTCGGTCGAGCCGTCGTCGACCACGATCGCCTCGAACGGGTCCGTTCGGGCCTCGAGGACGTCCACCAGCTCGCGGTAACAGGCCTCGACGTTCGGGGCCTCGTTGAAGGCCGGGATCACCACGGACAGGAGGGCCGGCTGGCGGGCTGCGGGTGGCGACACGCGAAGGCGCCCAGACTAGTACTTGGTCGGCGGGGCCTCGTCGATCAGTCCCCGGAAGCCGTAGCCCCGGTGCAGAGAGAAGGTCCTGACGACCCGGCCCGCACGGTGCACTTCGAGGACGACGGATTCGTCGACCCGGTCGAACGCCGCGCGTACCCGTTCGTCCAGCGGTCGGACTCCCTCCTCGACGTACACGGCGTCCCAGCCCATCCGGACGGATGGACTTTCCCACAGGTCGTATTGGTTCCGTCGCCGTCCCAAGGCCAGATTATACGCAGGGGGACTCCCGGGGACGTAGAAGGCCAGCTCGCTGGTGATCTGGTACTGATCGGAGAGGAGCATCGTCTGCTCCGGCCGGGGCATGGCAGCCCGCAGCCGTCCCGCCTCGGAGCCCAGCTCCGCCCAGCCGCGGAGGCGTGTCGCGGGATCCAGGCGCGGGGGAATCGCGAGATGGTCGGTGACGTGGCCCAGGAGCACCACCACCAGGGCGACCACCGCCGCGCTGATCAGCCATCGATCGTGGGCGCGTCGGCCGGCGGTGCCGGCCCGGGCGCGGCCCTCGACCCAGAGACCGGCGGCCGCGAGCCCCAGCGAGGGATAGGCCGCCGCCGGCCAGTTCGCCTGGACCTTCCCTTGAAGCGACAGCGCGCCATAGAACGCGAGAAGGGGCACGGCCCAGGCGACCAAGAAGCGGTAGGGCTCACGTCCGCGAACGAGCCCCTCGCGGATGCCGACCCACAAGGCCCACGCCAGGAGCCCGGCGATGACGGGACTCAGCACGCCGATCTGTGAGGCCAGGAACTCCGCGGGATACAGCGCGCTGAACCCCGCCCCTTCTCCTTGGCTCAGCACGTGGCGCGCCGTTACCCAGCCCTGGCGGAGATTCCAGACGACGACGGGCGAGGACACCAGCCCGGCCACGACCGCCCCCGCCCAGAACGCTGGCCGGCGGAGCCATCGGCGCGACTCGGGGGCGCGCCACAGGTAGAGGACGAGTCCGGGAACCACGAAGAGCATGGTGTACTTCGCGAGTACCCCCAAGCCGACCGCCAGGCCCGCCACGAGCCAGGCGCCGGGTTGGTGTGCGAACAGGGCCCGCCGGAGCCAGAAGAGGGCTAGGAGCCAGAGGGAAAGGAAAGGCGCGTCGATAGTCATGAGGAGGCTCCCCGCCCACACCAGCGGGGTCAGCTCCAGGCCGATCGCCGCGAGGGCGCCCGGCCGGGCGTCGCCGAAGGCCTCGGCGCCGAGCCGGTAGGTGAGCCATGCCCCCACCACGCTCAGCGCCAGCGCGCCGAACCGGATCGCGATCATTGCGGAGCCGAGCAACGCCGTCTCCAGGGCGATGAGCCACGCCACGAGCGGACCCTTCGAGTAGTACGCCCAGTCGAGGCGTCGCGACCACTCCCAGTAGTGCGCCTCGTCGGGAGACAGGTCGAGCCCCCCGACCAGAAGGAAGAGGAGCCGGAGCAGGGTGAGGCCGAGCAGGCCGGCCAGGATCGGGCCGGTTCGCGCCCACGCCGGGGGCGGGGCGGGCGTCGCCCGCTTCGGTGGATCGGACGGGGCGAGTCGACCGTTGGGTCCGGTTCCCGCCTCAGCCGGCGCCGCGGGCCGCGGACTCAAGCGCGGCGGGTCCCGGAGGATCGTGAATCCGACCCGACGCCGGTGACCGGACCGCCGCTCACCGCCCGTCGGCGCTCGGGGTGGTCAGCGACCCGCGTCCTCGCGGAGCTCCTCCACGCGATTCGTCTGCTCCCACGTGAACTCGGGCTCGTCGCGGCCGAAGTGCCCGAACGCCGCCGTCTTGCGGTAGATCGGCCGGCGGAGGTCTAGATACTCGATGATCGCGCGCGGGCGGAAATCGAAGTGGCGCCGGACCAGCTCCTCGATGCGGCCCTCGGGGATCTTGTGCGTGCCGCCGGTATCGACCATGATCGAGACCGGCTCCGGCACCCCGATCGCATAGGCCACCTGGACCTGGGCGCGATCGGCGAGCCCCGCCGCCACGAGATTCTTGGCCACGTGCCTGGCCATGTACGCCCCGGAGCGGTCGACCTTCGTGGGGTCCTTCCCCGAGAAGGCGCCGCCGCCGTGCGGACACGACCCGCCGTAGGTGTCGACGATGATCTTGCGGCCGGTGAGACCCGTGTCCCCCATCGGGCCGCCGGTCACGAACCGTCCGGTCGGATTGATGTGGAACACCGCCCGCGACGGGTCGAGAAGGGCCGCCGGGATGACCGGGCGGATGACGTGCTCGATCACGTCCTCGCGGATCCGCGCCTGGCCGACCTCCTCGGCGTGCTGGGTCGACACGACCACCGTCTCCACCCCGACGGGTGCGCCGTCTCGGTAGCGCACGCTCACCTGGCTCTTCCCGTCGGGACGCAGGTAGTCCAGCACCCCCTGACGTCGCACCTCGCTTAGTCGCCGCACCAGGCGATGCGAGAGCGTGATCGGGAGCGGCATGAGCTCGGGCGTGTCTCGGCAGGCATAGCCGAACATGAGGCCCTGGTCGCCGGCGCCTTCCTTGTCCACACCGAGGGCGATGTCCCCGGACTGCTTGTCGATGGCGGTGATGACGCCGCAGGTGTGGCAGTCGAAGCCGTAGTCCGCGCGGACGTAGCCCACGTCCCGGATCGTGTCCCGGGCGACCTGGGCGAAGTCGACGAAGCCCTTGGTGGTGATCTCGCCGGCCACCACGACCAGGCCGGTGGTCAGGAGGGCCTCGCAGGCCACGCGACCGCGGGGGTCCTGGGCGAGGACGGCGTCCAGCACCGCATCCGAGATCTGGTCTGCGATCTTGTCCGGGTGCCCTTCCGTGACCGACTCCGACGTGAACAGGTACTCGCCCCGCGCCATCTCCGCCTCCTAACCTCCCGCCGCGGCCATTCCTGGCGGGCCCGTCAGGCGAGCCCGCAACCCGGTCACTTTAGCACGCGGCCGACGGCTCGCTCAAGGCGAGGACACCGTCGTGCTGTTGCCAGCTAAAAAATGTGGCATCCCCTAGCTGCGCCGTGAAAGGGTCGCCCCCATGGAGACATGGGAGGCCCTCACGATGTCGCGGCAACGAGGTGGTACGGCCAGGGTCGCGGCGTGCCCTGGTCGCGGGGCCGCTCACGCATCGCCCGGTGGCCGCCGCCGTCCGGCCTCAGTGTCCGGCAGGTCCAGCGGCTCAAGCGCCGCGTTCGAGCTGCGGGCGTGACGGGCCTGGGGCATCGCCCCCGCGGGCCGCCCTCCCGCCGGTGCCTGGCCGCGGCCGTGCCATGTTCATGTTGCAGCGACCGGCGAGGACACCGTCGAGGCACGCTCAGGGCGCGTTCGTGCCGGCGCGACCGTAGCGGTCGTGGAGACGCACCACGTCGTCGAGCTCCGGCGTCGACACCTCAAGGACGTCGCTGTCCTCGATCCCCTCGAGCGTGTGGATCTCGCCCGGCGGGTTTCGCCACGCGAAACCTTCCCCCACCTCGACGACGGTGAGCTGGTCGAGGCTCCGTCCCCGCGTCAGCCAGAGTCGCCCGCGGAGTACGTAGCTCGACTCGTCCTTCCGCTCGTGGTACTGGAGGGACAGACGGCCACCCGGTCGGACGTGAAGGAGCTTGCCCGCGTAACGGTCCGTCCACGCGTACCAGATCTCGTAGCCCCAGGGCTTCTCGATGCGCCGGGGTAGCCCGTCGGGCGGCGCGCTCATCGGCCCGTGTCCGGCCCTCTCCTCAGCCCTCGCGCTCCAGGTCACGATGCGTCACCGTGACGCCAGCCCCCCAGCCCTCGACCGTGCCCCGCAGCTCCTCGACCAGGGCGACCGAGCGGTGTCGGCCACCCGTGCAGCCGATCGCCACGGTCAGATACGCCTTCCCCTCCTGCTGGTACCGCGGGAGCAGGTAGCTCAGCAGGTCGGCCACTCGCCGGACGAACTCGCGCCCCTCCGGCTGGTCGACGACGAACTGGCGGACAGCCGCGGCCCGGCCGTCCTGGGACTTCAGGCTGTCGACGAAGAACGGATTTGGCAGGAAGCGGCAATCGAGGACGAGGTCGGCGTCGTAGGGAATCCCGTACTTGTACCCGAAGGACACGAGGCTCACGCTCAGTCCGCTCCGGGTCGAGGGCTCACCGTACAGCGTCACGAGCTGGTGCTTCAGCTGGTGGACGGTGATGTGGGAGGTGTCGATCACGCGGTCGGCGAGCTCCCGCAAGTTGCCGAGCAGCCGGCGCTCGGCGCGGATGCCGTCCAGGAGGGTGCCCGAGACCGGATGCCGTCGCCGAGTCTCCTGGTAGCGGCGAACCAACGTTTCTTCCGCCGCGTCCAGGAAGAGCACCTCCGTCCGGAAGCCGGCAGTCCGGAGCTGCGCCAGGACGTCGACCACCGAGTGGAGGTACTCGCGCTCTCGGATGTCGACGCCCAGGGCCACGCGCTCGATCCGCCGGGTGGAGTGGGCGGCCAGCTCGGCGAACGTCGGGATGAGGGTCGTGGGCAGATTGTCGACGCAGTAGTATCCGAGATCCTCCAGGCACTTGATCGCGTAGCTCTTCCCGGCCCCCGACAGGCCCGTGATGATGATGAGCCGCGGCCGTTCAGCGCCGTCGAGACTCGGCCGGACGGGGCTAACCGCCGGGCTCGACAAGCTCGAGGCCCCCGCGGGCCCGCCGGCGCAGGACGTTGACGACGCGCGTCGCCGCGTTGGTGAAGACGAGCAGGCGCCGCCGCCCCACCTCCAACTGCAAGAGCGCCTCCTCGACCGACATCGGCTTGGCCGGGACCCGGCGAACCGTCAGCGTCGTCGCCGCCTCACCCGCGGTGTCGGCCGGGGGGACGCGCTCACCCCTCCGCCGGGGGTTCGTCCGCGACAGGCGCGGCTTCCGGGCGGTGATCCGATCCTTGCGCCGCCGGACCTGCTGGCCGAGATTCTCCAGCGCCAGATCCACGGCCGAGTGGACGTCGGCGGCCGCCGCCTCGGCCCGCAGGGTTGTGCCCTTCGCGTGCAGCGTGACCTCGGCGACGTGGCGGTAGCGCTGCCGGGCCAGGACGACCCGCGCCTCCCTAATCTTCGGGAGCACGCGCGTGAGCTTCGCCACCTTGGCTTCGACGCGGCGGCCCACCATCGCGTCGAGCACAACCCCGCGCCCGCTGAGGTGAATCGGGGTGGTGGCCACCGCTCAGACGCGCTTCTTCAGGGTCAGCCGCCGCTGGTGCGAGGGGAGAATGCCCAGCTCCTCCCGGTACTTCGCCACGGTGCGACGGGCGATGTTGAGACCCTCGCCCTTCAGCCGCCGCGTGATGTCCTGGTCGGACAGCGTTGTCGCGACGTCCTCCTTGTTCACGAGGTCCTTGATCATCTTCTTCACGGACAGCGAGGAGACCTCGTCGCCCTGGGTCTTCGCAATGCCACTGTGGAAGAAGAACTTCAGCGGGAACACGCCCTGGGGCGTCTCCACATACTTGCTGTTGGTGACCCGGCTGACCGTGGACTCGTGCATCTGGATGTCCTCGGCCACGTGTCGCAGGGAGAGCGGTCGCAGGTGGGGAAGGCCGCCATCGAGGAACGCCTTCTGGAACTGGACGATGGAATGGGTGACCCTGTAGAGGGTCTTCTGCCGCTGCTGGACGCTCTTGATGAGCCAGAGCGCCGACCGGAAGCGGTCCTCCACGTAGCGCCGCGCCTCGTCGCCCTGGTCCCGGCCGATCACCGAGCGGTAGTAGTGGTTGATCCGGAGGCGCGGAATGCCGTCCTCGTTCAGGATCACCACGTAGTCGTCGTCCACCTTCCGAACGTGCACATCGGGCGTGACGTAGCGTGTCTCGTCGGGGGCGAAGGGCCGGCCCGGTCTTGGCTCGAGCTTGGCGATCCGGGAGAGCGCCTGCCGGACCCGCTCCTGGTCGACCTTGAGCGCTCGGGCCAGCTCGGCGTACTTCTGTCGCTGGAAGAGCTCGAAGTGTCGCTCGAGGATCTCGACCGCCACCGGGTCCGGGCAAGTCTGGGCCCGCAGCTGGATGAGGAGACATTCCCGGAGATCCCGGGCGGCCACCCCGACCGGGTCGAACCCCTGAACCACGGTGAGGGCGCGCTCGACGACGGGGTCTTGGAGGCCAGTCCGCTCCGCCAGCTCCGCGATGCTCGCCCGCAGATAGCCATCGTCGTCGAGGTTGCCGATGATCTCCTCCCCAGCCCGGCGCTCCGCCTCGCCGGCCGGAGAGAGCCGGAGCTGCTCGCCGAGATGATCGGCCAGGGACGTCGGCGCCCCCACGAACTGCTCGAAGCGCGTCTCCCCGGGCTCCTCCTGCTGGACCAGACTTCGCTCGTCGGGCGGCCCGAACATCACGTCGGTGATGTCGAATGGCAGCTCCGCCGCCTCCCCGGTGTCCACGGTGGCCCCGTCGGCCGGGGGAGCCTCCTGACCGGCGGTCTCGCCGCCAGTCTCCGGCAGGGCCTCGTCGGCGGCGGCCTCCTCCAGGAGCGGGTTCTCGGTCAGCTCCTGCTGCACCAGCTCCTGCAGCTCGACCGTCGAGAGCTGAAGCAGCCGGATGGCCAGCTGGAGCATTGGCGTCATGACTAGCCGCTGCTCGACCCGCGGGGCGATGCTCATCCGGACTTCCATGGCCATCAGAGGGAAAACTTCTCGCCGAGATAGATCTCGCGCGCGCGCTCGTTGGTGGCTAGCTCGTGGGCGGTTCCGGCGACGAGGATCTGGCCTCCGTAGAGGATGTACGAGCGGTCGGTGATGGGCAGGGTCGCCCGGACGTTGTGGTCGGTGATGAGCACGCCGATGCCCTTGTCCTTGAGTCGGGCCACGATCCCCTGGATCTCCTCGATCGCGATGGGATCGATGCCGGTGAAGGGCTCGTCGAGAAGGATGTAGTTGGGGGCGCTGATCAGGCACCGGGTGATCTCGAGGCGCCGCCGCTCGCCTCCCGACAGGGTGTACGCGCGCTGCTTCGCCACGTGTCCCAGGGACAGCTCGCGGAGGAGGCCGACCAGGCGCTCGTGGCGCTCGTGGGCGGTCAGGTCCAGGGTCTCCAGGATGCAGAGGAGGTTCTCCTCAACCGTGAGCTTGCGAAAGACCGAGGACTCCTGGGGCAGGTAGCCGATCCCCTGCCGGGCGCGCCGGTACATGGGCAACTCCGTGACGTCGACCCCGTCGAGGAGGATGCGGCCGCCGTCGGGCGTCAGGAGACCAACCACCATGTAGAAGGTGGTCGTCTTCCCCGCCCCGTTCGGGCCGAGGAGACCGACCACCTCTCCCCGCTCGATCGAGATATTCACGTCGTTGACGACCTTCCGGGAGCGAAAGCTCTTCTGCAGGCTGCGCGCCTCGATGCCCATCGGACTGGGTGTGCGGCGGACGCGGCTCAGGAGCCGCAGGTCGCGCGCTTCTCTTCCTTCTTGGGGGTGGGCGTGGCGGCCTCCGTCTGGTTGTCGTCACGCTTGGGGTAGAACACCGATTTGACGCGGCCCTGGGAGCCAGCCTTCACGGTGCTCCGGTCCTCGGCGAGGAGCATCTCGATCTCGTCGCCGGTGACGACGTTCTCGTCCTGCCAGACCTTGGCGTCGCCGATCAGGAGGAGCCGCTGGGTGTCGTCGTAGTACTCCGCTCGCCGCGCGGTGCCCGTTCGGCAGTCCTCGGTCACGATCCGCACGTTTCCCGTCGAGACGATGCGTATGACCCGCTCGCCCTTGTCGTCCAGGTAGACCTCCATCCGGTCGGCCGTCTGGGTCGAGTTCTCCTGCTTGGCGACCACCGTCCCCGTGAAGACCACCAGTCCCTCTTTCTTGTTCGCCTCCATTCGGTCCGCGTCGATGACGATGGGAGCCTTCGAACCCCCCGGCTTGCCCGTTCCACTCGCGGCTCCGGTGGTCGCTCCCCGCGGGCTCGACGGGGGGGCCGCGGTGGCGCCGGGAGTCGTGGCGGGGCTCTTCGGAGCCGGTGGCGCCACCTGGGTCGATGACGGCCCGGGAGCCGGTGGCGCCGCCCCGGCGGGCTTGGGGACCGGCGGCGGTCCCTGGCCCCACAGGGCGGTCGCGGCGAGGAGGACAGTGCCGAGGAGCACCGCGGTCAGGACCGTCACGCGCGTCGTCATGGTCCGCTCCTGGGGAAGATCGCGAGGTTGGCCCGATTCCGGTCCGTGATCACCACGCGGACGTTCTTTTGCAGGACCGCCTGCTCCTCGGCCATGCGGACGTCGAAGCCCCGCCCCGTGATCGTGGTGCCCTCACGCTCGATCTCGACCGCGGCCTCGGTGAAGAGGTTCCGGTCCGCGTTCCGCCAGCCCAGCTCCGTCGTCTTGAGGGTGAGACCGTCACTCGACGTCAGGATCACGTTCCCCTGGATGGAGACGTTTCGGTTCTGGTTGTCGAGGGAGCCCTGATCCCCGGTGACGGTCCACGTGCTGTCCTTGGTAAACACCTTGATCACGACCTTCTTCATGTCGGTCCGCTGATCCTTGTCGAAGACCTCGGCCCGGTCGGCGTCGAGCGTCCATCGGAGGTTCCCCTCCAGCGTCTCGTTAATGTGGATCTCGGTGATCTGGTAGTCGGCCTGGGCCGGCGCCGCCGCCGGGGGTGGCGGTCGCCGCGCCATGCGCTTCCACACGATCGCTCCCCCGAGGCCCCCGACCAGGGCCACGAAGCACACCAGGAACACCGTCGACAACCGTCGCACGCCCGTCACTCTCCAGTCGGCTCGAGTCGAGGGCACCGTAGCATAAACCGTGCCGGGTGTAAACCTCGCGGCGCCCCGAGAGTTTGCCCCTCAGGCGATCGTGACCCGCAGAAGGTCGTGGAGATGGAGGATGCCGTCCGGCCTCCCGCCGTCGTCGAGGATCAGAAGCTGAGTGATGGCGTGCCGCTCCATGAGCGCGAGCGCCGTCGCCGCCAGCTCGCCGCGGCCGACCGCCTTGGGTGCCCGCGTCATGAGCTCGGCCGCCGTGACGGGCATGCGGCCCTCGCCGCGCTCCAAGGCCCGCCGCAGGTCCCCGTCGGTCACGATGCCGACCAGGCGCCCTCCCTGGTCGACGACGGCCGTCGCCCCGAGTCGCTTCCGGGTCATCTCCCTGATCACCTCGATCAGCGTCGCGTCCGCCGGAACACGGGGCACTTCGTCCCCCACGTGCATCAGCTCGTCCACACGGACGAGCCGGCGCCCCAGGCTGCCCCCCGGGTGGAGCTGTGCGAAGTCGTCGGGACCGATGCCCCGGCGGGTCAGAACGGCCACGGCGAGGGCATCGCCCAGGGCCAGCATCGCGGCCGCTGAGGAGGTGGGCGTCAGGTTCATCGGACAGGCTTCCTCGCCCACCGACACGTCCAGAACGATCTCCCCGTCGCGGGCCAGTCGGGAGTCCGGTCGTCCCGTCAGGACGATGAGCGGCAGGCCCAACCGCTTGATGGCCGGAAGGAGCGCCATGAGCTCTGCGGTCTCGCCGCTCTTGGAGAGGGCGACCACGAGGTCGCCCCGGGCGAGCATGCCGAGGTCCCCGTGGACCGCCTCCGCGGCGTGGAGGAAGAGGGCGGGAGTGCCGGTGGCGGCCAGCGTCGCGGCCAGCTTCCGCCCGATCAGCCCGGATTTGCCCATCCCCGTCACCACGACCCGGCCCCGGCACTCGGCCACCAGAGCCACTGCGGCGGCGAAGCGCGCATCGAGACGCTCAGCCAGGGCCCGCACGGCCTCGGCCTCCATCTCCAGGACGCGGCGGCCGACCTTGACCAGCTCGTCGCCGGACCGATCGAGTGGCTCCAGTGCGCGCGTCATGGCCGGGCCGCCGCGGGCCGGCCGTCCCGTGGCGCGACCCCCCTGAGGGCGCCCGCGATCGCGCGCACCTCGGCCAGGAGGGCGGGGAGGCGACAGAGCGGGAGCATCGTCGGCCCGTCGGAGGGCGCCCGGTCGGGGTCCTCGTGAACCTCCATGAAGAGGGCGTCCACTCCGAACCCCACCGCCGCGCGGGCAAGGCCCGCCACGTACTCCCGCTCGCCCCCCGAGCGGCTTCCCTCCCCCCCCGGGAGCTGCACGGCGTGAGTGGCGTCGAAGACCACGGGAACCCCCAGCCCGCGCATGACGGCAAGCCCGCGGAAGTCGACGACCAGATTGTTGTAGCCGAAGCTCGCCCCTCGCTCGGTCAGGAGCACGTCCTCGCACCCCACCGAGCGGAGCTTGTCGACCACGTTCTCCATGTCCCAGGGGGCCATGAACTGTCCCTTCTTCACGCTCACCGGCCGCCCGCTCCGACCGCAGGCGAGGACGAGGTCGGTCTGACGGCAGAGAAACGCCGGGATCTGGAGCAGGTCGAGCACCTCGGCGGCCGCGTCGACCTCGGACGGCAGGTGGACATCCGACAGCACCGGACAGCCGAAGGCCGCCTTGACCCGCGCCAGGATCCGGAGGCCCTCCCGGAGGCCGGGCCCGCGGTAGGAGCGCGCCGAGGAGCGGTTGGCCTTGTCGTAGGAGGACTTGTAGACGAGCGGGACACCCGCGTCGCTCGTCATGCGGAGGAGGGTCTCGGCCGTGCGGAGCGCGTGGGGCTCGTCCTCGATGGCGCACGGTCCCGCCAGGAGGGCGAGCGGGGCGTCTCCCCCGACGACGACCGCTCCGATCGCCACCGACCGAACCCGAGCGGGAGGCCGCGGGCGACGGGCTGCCTCACCCCAATCCTGACCGTCAGAAGCCGACGAAGTAATACTCGAGTCCTGCTTTCCGGGTCGCGTACAACTTGTTCCGGGCCGCCTCGCGGCAGACCTCGGCGTTCCGCCCGACGAGCTCGCCGCAGGTCTTGAGAGCCAACGGCTCGTCCAGTTCCGCCAGCTTCTCGACCACGCCCTGGATGCACAGCCACTGGGAGGCCGCCTCACCGTGGCTGCACACCTGCCGTATCCTGGCCGGCGCCTGGGCGACGGTCCCGACGTTGATGTGCCCGACGCCGTGGAAGCAGGCCGGCTGGACCCGAGCGGGAAGCGCCAGGCACTCGTTCACGAGCGCGTCCAAGCCCTTCCCGGCTCGCTGGAGCCGGTCGATCATGAAGAACACCTCGTAACGGTAGCACGCCGCCGCGAAGCGCGACGCCTCGTCGCACGGATACTGGTCGCTCCGGGCGGCGATCTTGGGCTGGAAGGTCATGAAGAACTGCATGTAGGCGCCGGAGGCGCAGTAGTACTGGTAGGCCTTATCTCCGACCGCGCCGCAGAGGTCGACGGCCCGCTGGAGGTCGTACCCGGTCACGTAGGCGACGCCGTGGCCCACGCCATGGACACAGTCACCCCGCTTGTGGATGCGACGCATCGCGGGGTCGTCGCAGATCGAGGCCAGGCGGGCCCGGAGATTCTCCGGCTTCTCCGTGAAGGCCTCCATGAGGACGCCGTGCATGCAACCGGACAGGCAGCGCGTGGAGCAGGCCTGGAGGACACCCGCCATGTCGTGGCTCTGGGCGTAGGCGACCTTCCCCACCTCGTGGGCGCTGCCGTGGCAGTTGGGCGTGCCCTGCTCGAGCGCATCGAGCATCCCGCCGATTCCGAGCGTCGGCAGGTAGGCGGCGAACAGCTGGCGCCGCTCGTCCGGCGGGACCTTCGCGTACTCGGCCAGGAACCGCTGCCGGAGTGCGGGGTCGGACGGCACGGGCGGCTGCGGCGTGCCGGGATGCTCGTCGAAGACCGAGGTCCTGGCCGCGATGCCGGACGGGACCGCCGTGACCGGGCGGAGGAGACTTCCCGCCAGGCCGAGGACGGCCAGGCCGACTCGGATCCCCGCCATCCGCCAGCAGCGGCCCGACCCGCGGCTCGTGCGCCCGTCCCGGTCGCTCAACCCCGTTCCCGGAAGTCGCAGGCGGCCCCCACGAAGCCGGCAAAGAGCGGGTGCGGGCTCCACGGCCGCGAGCGAAATTCGGGATGGAACTGCCCCGCCACGAACCAGGGGTGGTCGGGGATCTCGACGATCTCCACGATCCCCTTGTCCGCCCACACCCCCGACACCCGGAAGCCGTTCTTCTCGAGTAGCGTCCGGTACTCGTTGGAGACCTCATAGCGGTGACGGTGCCGCTCCTGGATCTCCCGGACGCCGTAGACCTTCGCGGCCAACGAGTCCTCGACCAGCGTGATGGGATAGAGCCCGAGCCGCATGGTGCCGCCGAGGTCGCGCAGGTTTCGCTGCTCGGGGAGAAGGTCGATCACCGGGTGCGCCGTGTCCCGATCGAACTCCGCGGAGTTCGCCCCGGCCAGCCCGGCCATGTGGCGGGCGAACTCGATCACGGCGCACTGGAGGCCGAGACAAATACCGAGGAAGGGGATCGCGCGCTCTCGAGCGTGACGGATGGCCTCGATCTTCCCCGGAATCCCCCGATCGCCGAACCCTCCGGGCACGAGCACGCCGTCGGCGTCGGCGAGGTGGACGTCGGGACCGTCAGCGACCAGCTGTTCGGCATCCACCCACTTCAGGTCGACGCGCGAGTCGCTCGCGATGCCGCCGTGCACCAGCGCCTCGACGAGGCTCTTGTACGAGTCCCTCAGCTCCACGTACTTGCCCACGATCGCGATCCGGGCGAGCCGCCGGGGGTGCTTGATCTTGTCGACGATGGCCGTCCACGTCCGGAGGTCGATGGGCCGGGCGGGCAAACCCAGCAGCTTCACGATGATCTCGTCGAGACCCTCCTGGTGGAAGACCAGCGGCACCTCGTAGATCGTATCCACGTCCTTGGCCGTGATGACCGCCTCCTCGTCGACGTCGCAGAAGAGGGCGATCTTCGATTTGATCGCGGCCGGCAGGAAGCGGTCGGTCCGGCAGAGGACGATGTCAGGCTGGATGCCGATCGCCCGCAGCTCCTTGACCGAGTGCTGGGTCGCCTTGGTCTTCAGCTCACCGGACGCCTTGATGAACGGAACGAGGGTGAGGTGGATGTACAGGACGTTCTCCCGTCCCACGTCCTTCTTGAACTGGCGGACAGCCTCCAGGAAGGGGAGGCCCTCGATGTCGCCGACGGTCCCGCCGATCTCGACGATCACGACGTCGACGTCCACCGCCACGTTCCGGATCGACGCCTTGATCTCATCGGTGATGTGGGGGATCACCTGTACCGTCCGCCCAAGGTAGTCGCCCCGCCGCTCGCGGCTGATGACGGTGTGATAGACCTTCCCCGTCGTGACGTTGTGGTCGCGAGTCATCCGGGCGCGCGTGAAGCGCTCGTAGTGGCCGAGATCGAGATCCGTCTCGCCCCCGTCGTCCGTGACGAAGACCTCCCCGTGCTGGTAGGGGCTCATCGTGCCGGCGTCCACGTTGATGTAGGGATCCATTTTCTGGAGGGTCACGCGAAACCCGCGGGCTTCCAGAAGGCATCCGATGGACGCGGCGGCCAGCCCCTTGCCCAGCGAGGACACCACCCCACCGGTCACGAACACGTACTTCGTGGTCACACGACGCCTCCCTTTCGCTGGGGATCGTCCGGCGAACGACGAGACGTGGACGGAGGAGCGGCACGGGCACCCGGGACCGCGGTCTGACGGCGGAGCCAGCGGAGCGCGGCGGTCCGCGTCCGAATACGACCGGAGAGCTGAGCCGCCCGCGCGGCGCGCAGCAGGACGCCGACGCGTGGGCCAGGGGCGAGGCCGAGCTTCCTGACGTCGTCGCCTCCGAGGAGCGGCTGGGTGACCGTGCCGCCCGACCAGACACGCAGGTAGCGGCCGAGGCGGCGGGCGACGAGGCCGGGAGATGCGAGGATCAGGCCCCAGGCGGCCACGGCCTCGGGGGTCCCGTCGAGCATCGCGCACGCGCTCCCGAAGCCGGACGCGGCGGCCAGGCGGTCGAGCAGCGAGGGCGCCCTGGCCCGGGCCCAGGCGAGCGCCGCGGCGCGTCTCGGTGGGAGTCCCAGGCGCTGGGTCATCCGCTCCACGGCGGGCTCCCCCGCGTCGCTCGCGAGCGCGAGCACGGCGAGGGCTTCACGCGTGTCGGCGGACAGGGGGAGCCGAGCCGTTCGGCGGGCGAGGCGCGCGAGCCGGATCTGGCTCGGGGGGCCGAAGGGCGCCTCCAGGCCGAGAAGCGGCAACGCGCCTGCGCGGGCAAGGCCCGCGAGCACCGTCGCCGGCGCGGGCTCCGCAAGGACCCGACGCCACTCGGCCCGCAGGCGATCCGCCGACAGGGCGGCATAGACGTCCAGGCGCAGCGCTTCCCGGAGGAGACGCGCCGTGGACGCCTCCAGCCGGAAACCAAGCCGGCCCGCCAGCCGAACGGCTCGCAGGCCCCGGGTGGGATCCTCGACGAAGGACAGCGGGTGGAGGATGCGCAGCTGGCGGCGGCCGAGGTCGTCGAGCCCTCCGGTTGGATCCAGCACCTGACCCCACCGGTCGCCGCGGAGGCCGATCGCGAGGGCGTTGATCGAGAAGTCTCGGCGCCAGAGGTCCTCGCGGATCGCCGCGGGCGCGACCTCGGGCAAGGCCCCCGGCCGCCGGTACCGCTCAGCTCGTGCGGTGGCCAGGTCCAGTCGAGGCCGGTGGGGAGCCTCCACCGTGGCCGTGAGGAACGCGGCGTGCTCGCGCACCCCTCCCCCAAGCCGCCTCGCCAGGCGCCGCGCCACCCGGCGGGCGTCTCCCTCGACGACGAGATCGAGGTCACGCGACGCGCCCGTGATGCCCAGCGCCAGGTCCCGCACGACACCGCCGACCAGCCACACGTCGAGCCCGGACTCGGACGCGGCCCACGCCGCCTCGCGCAGGAGGGTCCGCGCTTCTTCGGGCAGGCGATCGAGCGCCGCCCGCAGCGAGCCCGGCAACCCAGCCAGGATTCCGGTCTCGCGGAGCACCGCCCCCCGCGGTCGCCCGCGCTCGAGAAGGAGCGCCCCAGGAGCCCCCGACCGGAGCAGGCGCCGCACGGCGACCTCGGGCATTCGGGGTTCGATCACCGGAGTCTCCCACAGGGCCACCCTCACGGGGGTCCGCCCGAGCCCCAGCGCGAGGGCGTGGTCGAGCGTTCCCGGTGTCACGCCGCGCCACGCGGGACTGCGCCCGGTGGCCTCGCGCACCACCAACAGCCGAGCGCCTCGGCGGTGGGCGAGGCGCCGAGCGTCGCCGATGGGGAGGGCCGGCGGAATCTCGGCCACGGCGGGGGTCATGAGGTCCACCGCCCGCGGCTCGACCTGCGGGTAGCTGCCACGTCGGATCGCCGCCATAGTCACGAGAGCCACGCGTCAGGCACGAGGATGGAAGCGGCGGTACAGCCGGCGTACCGCATCGGTGGGGAGATGGGTGTAGATCTCGGTCGTCCCGATGTCCGCGTGACCGAGAAGGGCCTGGACCGAGCGCAGATCCGCCCCGCCCTCGAGGAGGTGACTGGCAAAGGAATGGCGCAGAGCGTGTGGAAACGCCCGCCTGATCCCGGCCGCGCGGGCGCGGGCGCGAACCATCGTCCAGAGTCCCTGGCGGGTCAGCGGCCGCCCCGTCCGGCTGACGAAGAGGGCGCCAGAATCGCCGCGGCGCAC
>Ga0306920_100002823_pt1 | contig 21938 bp, 20 predicted proteins | sample flu12Cox44000170_FD_204666 | JGI IMG/M metagenome (GOLD analysis project Ga0306920, IMG submission 204666) | Lab enrichment of tropical soil microbial communities from Luquillo Experimental Forest, Puerto Rico - flux4day.12C.oxic.44.000.170 (v2)... | ecosystem: Environmental > Terrestrial >...
CCTCTTCGGTCGCCGGGTTGATGTTGTCGAACGTCTTCCCCGAGGCGGCCTCGACGAGGTCGCCTCCGATGAGCATGCGAACTTCACCTGTTCCGGACATGTGCCACCCCCTGGTGATCGACGGCTCTCGCAATGGAGAGTACGAACGGGCCTTGCGGGCGGTCAAGGCGGAGGGGCCCGCGGCAGGGTGAGGGCCGTCGGGAGAGGGTCCGGCGAATCTCGGGGCGGCCGGCTTCCCGAAAATTTTCGATTTCTTTGTCGGGCGTGTCGATTCGGCGGCGACCCGTTCGACGCTTCTGTCAGAGTGAGGCGAACGGCGCCCCACCGAGACAAAGGAGCACCACCATGCGATTCCTGGGTTACACCCTGGCCAACGAGGCCGAGACGCCGACCGAGCCGCCTCGGCCCGAGCTGTACGAAGAGATGGGCAAGTTCGTGGCGGAGGCCGTAGCGGCCGGCGTCATCGTCGCCACCGGCGGCATCTCGCCGACGTCCGAGGGCGTGAAGATCACGCTGAAGGACGGCGACTTCACGGTCGTCGACGGCCCGTTCGCGGAGGCGAAGGAGATCGTCGGCGGGTGGGCGCTGATGGAGTGCCGCGACCTGGCCGAGGCCACGGAATGGTCGAAGCGCTTCCTCGGCGTGCTGGGAGAGGGTGAGGTGCGGGTCCGTCCCGTGTCGGGGCCCGAATAGAGCGCGTTTGGGCTGTTCAGTCCTCTCCAGTTCGGACCCCGTTCGACGCGGTGGTGGTTGAATCGGTGGCGTGCCGGCCACCGATTCGACTGCCGCGGTGGAGGCGGTCTTCCGTATCGAGTTCCCGCGTGTCGTGGCGGTGCTGGCCCGCGCCTGCGGCGGGGATCTTGGGCTGGCCGAGGAGCTGGCGCAGGACGCGCTCGTGGACGCGTTGCGGCAGTGGCCCCTCGAGGGGACGCCGCGGAATCCGGGCGCCTGGCTCACCGCCGTGGGGAAGCGCAAAGCGGTCGACCGCCTCCGGCGCGACCGCGTGCTGGCGGCGAAGTACGAGGAATTGGGGCGGGCCGCGGAGGGAGGAAGCGGTGGCGGTGGCGGTGGCGGTGGTGCCGTCAGTGGGGTCCGTGGCGGCGAGGTGGGCGTCGAGCCCGAGTTCGTGGCCGCCTTCGACGATGAGATCGAGGACGACCGCCTCCGCCTGATCTTCGTGGCGTGCCACCCGGTGCTGGCGGTACCCGCCCGGGTCGCCCTCACGCTGCGGCTGGTCGGAGGTCTGACCGTGCCGGAGATCGCCCGGGCGTATCTCGATCAGGAAGCGACCGTCGCGCAGCGCATCGTCCGGGCCAAGAAGACGATCGCCGCAGCAGCCGTGCCGTTCGAAGTGCCTTCGGGCGACGACAGGTCGGCCCGGTTGGGCGCGGTGCTCGAAGTCATCTACCTCATCTACAACGAGGGCTACTCGGCCACGGCGGGTTCGTCGTGGGTGCGGCCCGAGCTGTGCGCCGAGGCCTTGCGTCTCGGCCGCGTGCTGGCCGCGTTGGCGCCCGACGAACCGGAGGTGCACGGGCTCGTCGCCTTGATGGAGTTCCAGTCGTCGCGCTTGCGCGCACGGGTGGGTTCCACGGGCGCACCGGTGTTGCTGTTCGACCAGGACCGGCGATCGTGGGACCCGTTGCACATCACCCGCGGCGAGGCGGCGCTGGCACGGGCGGAGACGATCGTGGTGGCGAACGCTTCGGCGGATCCTGCGGGTTCCGCCGCTCGGGGCCCGTACGTGTTGCAAGCGGCCATCGCTTCGTGCCACGCGCGCTCGTATCGCCCCGAGGACACCGACTGGGCGCGGCTGGTGTCGCTCTACAGCGAGCTGGCGCAACGCACGGCGTCCCCGGTGGTGGAGCTGAACCGTGCGGTGGCGCTGTCCTACGCGTCCGGGCCGGCGGCGGCGCTGCCGTACGTCGACCTGATCGTCGCCAGCGGGACCCTCGAGCGGTACCACCTGCTCTACAGCGTGCGGGCCGATCTCCTCGACCGCCTCGGCCGCCCCGACGAGGCGGCGGCCGAATGGGAGCAGGCGGCCGGGTTGGCGGGGAACGCCGCCGAGCGGGACCTCTTGGAAAGCCGTGCGGCAGCGAGCCGGGCGCGGGCGGTTGATGCAATGGAGTAACTCTGTAATCTCGTAACCATGAGTGACGAGATTCAGGCATTTGTCCAGGCCAAGGTCCCGGAAGGGTGGTTCACCGGGCCGCCGAACGTGGAGGCGGACGAGGAGGAGATCCTCGTCCTCGGGGCGCTCCCCGCCGAGCGGGCCGTCGACGCCTTTCGCGAGTCGACCCGCACCGAGCGCGTGGCGATCGCCCGCGAGACCGAGTCGCGCTTCGGGCGCCCGGTGTCGTGGGGCGTCGAGCGCGACGGCGCCACGACGCTGTTCACCACGCAGGCCTCGCCGGTGATGACCCGGTTGCGGCTGCGGGAGCGGGCCGTGCTGACGACGCTGATCGACGCGGGGATCGCGCGGAGCCGGAGCGAGGCGCTCGCGTGGTGCGTGAAGCTGGTGGAACGGCACCAGGCCGACTGGCTGGCCGAGCTGCGCGAGGCGCTGGCCGGTGTCGAGCAGGTGCGCGTGGGTGGACCGAGCCTGATATGACCGATCTGCTCGCTCCCCCGCCGTCGGATCCCGCCGCGCCGTCGGCACCACTCGAGCGCGAGGCGCTCGACGCGTACTCGGCGATCGTGGTCTCGGTGGCCGAGCACATCGTCCCCTCCGTCGCCTCGTTGCGCGTCGCCGCACGCGGCCGGGAGGGCGCCGGAAGCGCAGTGGTCCTCTCCGCCGACGGCTACCTCTTGACGTCGGCCCATGTGGTCGCCGGCGCCGAGCGCGGCACGGCGTCCTTCGCCGACTGGCGCGAGGCGCCGTTCGAACTGGTGGGTCGCGACCCTTTGTCCGATCTGGCGGTGGTGCGCGTCGCCGCGTCGGGTCTGGCCCAAGTGGAGCTCGGCAACGCCGACGGGCTCCGGGTGGGCCAGCTGGTCGTCGCGGTCGGGAACCCGCACGGCTTCGCCGGCTCGGTGACGGCCGGCGTGGTCTCGGCGCTCGGACGTTCCCTGCCCTCGGGCGGGCGCGTCGTGGAGAACGTGATCCAGACGGACGCCGCGCTCAACCCGGGCAACTCGGGAGGCGCGCTCGTGGACTCGCACGCCCGGCTGGTCGGCGTGAACACCGCGCTGGCCGGGATCGGCCTCGGCCTCGCGGTGCCCGTCAACGCGACGACGCTCGACATCGTCGCGACCCTGCTGCGGGAGGGGCGGGTGCGTCGCGCCTACCTCGGCGTCGTCGGCGGGGCCCGTCCCTTGTCCCCTCGGCGAGCGGAGGAGCTCGGGCAGAAGAGCGGCGTCGGGATCATCGAGGTGCCGTCCGGGAGCCCTGCCGAGCGCGCCGGGCTGCGGCCCACGGACACGATCGTCGCCGTCGACGGCGACGTCGTCGAAGGCACCGGTGACCTCCAGCGCCTCATGACCGCCGGCGCCATCGGCCGCACGCTGTCGCTGCGCGTGCTGCGCGACGACCGCGTAGTCACCATCGGTGTGACGCCGGTCGAGTTGGTGTAGTCATCGGCGTCGCGGTCGCGTCGGCGTCGCCGTTCGGTCTGCCTCGGGGCGGTTCTTCTTTGCGGGCCCACCAGGGCCGGAGCCGGAGGCGGGCCGGCGGCAGCGTGCCGTAGACGAGCACGGCCTGGCCCGGCGGTAGGCAGCGCAGTGCTTCGGGCGGCAACAGGCGCCGGGACGCCGTCGTGGACGTCGTCGAGCGCCGTCCGGTGGGGTCACGGGTCACCGACGGGTGTGCGACCTCCTCGTCGCCCACCAGGCGACTGGCGTACTCGAGCGTGTCCGGGTCGGCGATGCCCGGGAGGAAGAGCTTCGCCCGGTGGTTGTTCAGCACGGTGGGGGCCCGGGCGCCGTAGCGGCCGCGGACCTGCGCCAGGTCCTGCCAGATCGTCACCAGCTGGATCCCGTGCGATGCGCAGGTGGCAGCGAGCGCATCGAGCTCTGCGAGGGGGGCGATGTGCGCCGCCTCGTCCAGGACGACGAGGAGCGGCGGGTCGAGCGGCTGGGCGGTGCGCGTGGAGCACTCGAAGGCGTGCGTCAGCACCTGCTGGGTCAGCGCCGTGAAATAGCCGCGCAGCCGGCGCTGGTCGTGCGCCGGTGCGCAGAGATAGAGCGTGTTGGCGCCGTCGCCGGCGAGCAGGTCCGACGGCACGAAGCGGGCCGGCGTCATGCGTGTCGGCGTGGACGGCGCCGCCGCCGAGTGCGCGAACGGCGCCAGCACGGTCTCCGCCGTCGTGTACACCGAGCTGCGCGTGCGGTCGTCGCGGCACCACGTGGCGCGGGCGGCGTCGAGCGCCTCGGGCGCCCCCACCCGTTCCAGCACGTCGGCCAGCTCGCCGATCTCTTGGGTGTCCACCCAGCGCACCACGTCGGCCATGGAGCGCCGGTCCAACGCAGCGGCGTGGAAGAGCGGGGCCAGCAACTTGGCGGCGGTGGCGTACCAGAACTCCCCGTCCGCGGTCGTGCCGTCCGCCCGCGCCGCCTGGCACAGGTCGGTCGCCATCGCGCCCGCCATTCGCCAGTCGGTGCAGTCTCCGAGCAGGAACCACTCGTCGCCCGCGCTCCCGGTGCACCCGGTGGGATCGATACGCCAGACCCGGCCGCGGCAGGCCCGGGCCGCCTGGGTGTCTCGCAGCAGGTCCGTCTTCACGCTGGCCGCGAGGACAGGGCCCGGCCAGGTGAGGATGGCGGGCACCGCGAGCGACGTCGTCTTGCCGCTCTGGGTGGGGCCGACCACGACGAGCGACTGGCCCGGCTCGGCCGCGATGCCGGTAACCCGGCTCAGGCCGAGCCCCACGGCGCCGGAGATGCCGGCGGTCAGGACACCAAGGAACAGCCGGCCAGGTGGGACGGAGTCGGCCGGCACCCGCAGCGCACGCAGGTCGTTGCGGCGGGCCCAGCGTGCGCCACGGCGCGCCTGCGGCGTACCCGCCCGGCGGACGGCCGGCGAGCGCAGCACCTCACGGGACGAGATCCCCGCCCAGAGTGCGGCGCCGACCGCGAGCGGCACGACATCGGCGACGAGGCCGGTCATCGCCCGGCGGACCCGGTCATGGCGCCGTCGGTGTCCACGATGTACCGCTCGAGCGCGCTGAGCCGGTGCTGTACGAGGAACGACCGCTGCCCGACCTTCCACAGTGCAATCCCCCGCCGCAGCTGCGGCAACAAATCGGACTCGGTGTCGGAAAGGGAGAGCAGCTCCGACGCCACCTCGAGCTCGCCGGGCGACTGCGCGTAGACGACGCGCGTCTCGGAGTCGGACAACAGGCCCTGCGCCAGCGCGACCTGCTCGGAATCGGACGCGCCGACGGAGCGCAGGTCCGACACCCGGTGGAGCACCGCCACGTTCGAGACCCCGAACGAGCGCGACAGCTTCCAGGACGACTGGAGCCAGCGCGCCACGCCGAGATTCGAGAGGATCGCCCACGCCTCGTCCACCACGAGGAAGAACCGGCCGCCTCCCGGCCCGGATCCGCTGACTCGTTTGTCCGCACCCGACGCACCCGACTCCGGCGACCCAGCCGTCCTCGCCAGCGCCGACTGGAGCCACGCCGTGGCGCACGCCATGAGGACGCCGAGCGCGGCCGACGTATAGAGCGCCGAGAGGTCGAGCACGACGAGGGGGGCCGACAGGTCGAGCCCGGGGGTCGTCGGCCCGTCGAACATCCCCGCCAGGTCGCCGTGCACCAGCCGGCGCAGCTCGAGGGCGACGTCGCGGCCGTCCTCGAGCAGGTCGCGCCGTTCGGTCCGCAGTGCGCGCGCCGCCTCGGCGCTCGGGGCCAACAGCGCCTCCACGACCTGGGGCACAGTCGGGTTGTCACACCATGCCACCGTGTCCGAGAGGGCGGCGCCCAGGGCGGCGCGCTCACGTGGGGCCAGACTGCGCCCGAGACAGGCGCTGGCGAGAGAGGCCAGGAGCTCCATCCGCCGGCGCGCCGTGGCGTCGGTGCCTTCGGTGCCCGCCCTGCCCGCCGCCGACGCATCCCCCGCCTCGGGACCGCGGTCGAGCGGGTTCAGCCGTATCGCCCCGCCGGGCCGCAGCGCCACCGGGCGCACGCCCCACGCGTCGGCGAGGTCACCGTACTCGCCCTTGGGGTCGACGACCCAGGCGCGCCGCCCGAATACGGCCTGGCGCCAGAGGAAGGTCTTGACGAACGAGCTCTTGCCCCGGCCGATCTGGCCGAACACCACCATGTTCGGGTTCGACACGACGCCCGCCGCGTAGAGCTCGAAGGGATCGAAGACGAAGGAGCCGCCGAGCAGGTCGTCACCGATGACCACGCCGCGCTGCCCCAGACCGGCCTCCGCGATGAACGGGTACGCCGCACCCAGGTTGCGCGTGGTCACCTGATGCGCCGGCAGTTTCGGCATGCGCTCCCTCACGCCGGCGAACGGTCGCCGGGATAGCCCTGCGTTGCCCGCTCGTCTGCCTCCGTTACCTTGACGAACGGCCGGAGTCCCTCGATGCAAAAGGTGGAGCGCACATGAGCGAACCGGATAATCCGTCCCAGCCCCTGGTGCTGTCCCTGGCGGCGCTCACGGTGGTGAGCGGCATCGTCGATGCCGTGAGCTATCTCGGCCTCGGCCACGTGTTCACGGCCAACATGACCGGCAACATCGTCCTCGTGGGCTTCGCCCTCGCCGGTGCGCCCGGCTTCTCCGTCGCCGCCAGCGCCACCGCCCTCGTCGCCTTCGTCGCCGGTGCCGTCGCCGGTGGCCGCCTCGGCCTGCGCGTGCCCCGCAAGCGCTCGCTCCTGGTGACGGCCGTCACCCTGGAGGCCGCGTTCACCGTGGTGGCTGCCGTGATCGCCGCCAGCGTGGCGGTGCTCGGATCGGGATGGCCACGCTTCACCGTGATCGGCTTGCTCGCCCTCGCCATGGGCATCCGCAACTCCGTCGTGCGGCGGATGGGTGTGGCCGACATGACGACGACGGTCATCACCACGACGCTCACCGGGCTCGCCGCGGAGTCCTCGCTCGGCGGCGGCCAGAACCCGAACTCGTCACGCCGCGCCATTTCCGTGGTGTGCATGTTCGTCGGCGCGCTCGTCGGGGCTGCCTTCGTCGTCCACGTGCATCCGGGCGCCGCGCTCGGCCTCGCCGGCGCCCTCACGGTCGGCCTCGCGACCTACCTCCACTTGACCTCGCCGTACCGGCTCGGCCTGGCCTCCTGACCGCTAGACCGGCAGGCCTTCCTCCAGGTAGACGCACTCGTCCGGACCCGCCCCGAGCGCGGCACCCACACGCCGCCGCAACGGCCCGCTCAAGATCTCCAGCGCCTCAGCCGGCACGGCCAGCCGGTGCTCGGACAGCTCCTCTTCCTGCAGCCTGATCGCCGCCAACTCGCCGTCCTCGACGACCCCGCAGTCGAAGAGGAACCGCATGCCGCCCGCGTCCTTGCGTCGCGGCCGGAGGAAGTCGACCGCCACCAGCCGGCCATGCCTCACGTCGAGCCCGATCTCTTCGCGCACCTCGCGGCGGCAGCCCTCCCAGGGCGTCTCGCCGTTCGCCTCCATGATCCCGCCCGGGATCGTCCAGTGCTTCTTGTAGGTCGGGTTCACGATGAGCAACCGGCCCGATCCGTCGAAGATCAGCGCACCGGCCGAGGCCGGGATCCGCGGCAGCACGAACACGGCACCGCCACCGCCTTCGTCGTCCAGACCCGCTGCCTCACTCACGCGACCCCCAGCCGCTCCAGCTGCTCGTCGGGCGCCTCGACGTCCTTCAGCGCGACTCGCAGCAGCTCGACCATGTCCGCCTCGGCCACCGAGCCACGACGTACCCCGGCACCACCCGCGAGGTTCTCGTCCTCATCCGGATCGTCGGCCAGATCGAACAGGAAATGGTTGTCCACCGCACCGTGCCCCACCCAGAACGGCAGCCGGTCACGGGGTGCGAACGGCTGGCGGATGACCGGGACGTCGGTGCCTGGCATGAAGTCGAGCCGGGCCCGGCGGTCGGGCGGCGGCAGGCGCACCGCGTCCTCCAGACCGTGCACCGGCATTGTCGACCAGCGGTTCGACCACATGGACAAAGGGAAGTTGTCCCCTACCGGGCCCCGCGCGTACTTCCGGCGCCCGTCGGTCACCTGCACCCAGTTGCCGTAGACCCCGCCGATGGCCCAGGCGCGCACCTCCGACGCCGCGCCCGTCAGCAGCGGCACGAGCGAGCGGCCGTGGCTCGCACTCGACACCCCGGGCCCCGCCGCCGTCGCCCCCACCTCGAACATGTCGGCGATCGTCGCGTGCAGGTCGACGTTCGTCGTCAACGCATCGCACGTCGACCCACCAGCGACGCCCGGCCAATGCACCAGCAGCGGGATATGGCCGAGTGGCTCGTACTGCATCACCCCCGGTTTGCCCCAGATGTCCTTCTCCCCGAGATAGTGGCCATGGTCCGTGCACACCACCACCGCCGTCGTGTCCCACAGTCCCCGCGCCTCCAGCGCGTCGAACACCATCCCAACCCACGCATCGATCATCGAGAGCTTTGACCCGTAGTTGGCCCGGATGTGGCGTCCCTCCCGCTCGCTCAAGCGCCCCTTCTCCACGGCGCCCACGTCGTAGGGCGGCCAGATCAGCAGCTCGCCCTCCCACTCCGGGTCGTAGCGCCCCGCCCACCGCGTCGGCGTGTCGAAAGGCTCGTGCGGGTCGAACTCGTCGACGAACAACAGGAACGGCGCCGCACCTTCGTCATCGGGCCCGGGCGCCCCCCGCCGCAGCCACTCGGCGGCGGTGCGCATCGTGCGGGGCCCCGGGAAGTCGGCCTCCTCCCGGAAGAACGTGCGCGACCGGTCGTACGGCCGGTCTCCCATCCCGTCGAACCCGCTCCGCTCGCGCCAGTACCACCCGCCTCCCCGCGCCGGCAGCGCCGGCGCGCCCACCCAGCTCGGGTCGCTGTACGTCCGCCACGGGTCGCCCTCGTGCCCGCGCACGTAGTCCCACGCCGAGAAGTCCGCGTGATAGTTCTCGCCGCCTACCTCGAAGAGGTGCGGGTGGTCCGACACCAACATGGTGGTGACGCCGGATCGCCGCAGCGGCACCGTCACCGGCTCCTCCCACACCTCGATCGACCCCCACGGCCTCCACAGGAAGTCGAGCGCCCCGCACAAGATGTCGTGGCGCGCCGGCATGCACGGCAGCGACCCCGTCACGTGTGCCGTGAACCGCACAGCCCGCTCTCGGGCGAACCGATCCAAGTTCGGCGTCTCGAACTCCGTCCCGCCGTAGCACCCCAGCATGTGGCGGTTCAGGCTGTCGAGCAGCAGCACGACCAGGTTCTTCGGACCACCGTGCTCTGCCCCCGGGCCTCCTCTGGGCGGTGTCTCGTCGGCGGCACCAGGCATGCCCGCCATTCTGTCGCGGCGGTATACGCGACGGACCGCCTGCCCCGAGTTTGGCTGTATACGGGCCTTCCAGCTCAAACGGCGAACCAAACAGGAACCCGCGTATACACCCGAACGAACGTGCCCCATCAGCGCTCATATACGACCGCGCGACATTGCCGGACTCACCGAGTGGTCCGCGTGACCTTCAACGCGGCGGCGTCAGTGTGCGACTGGGTGTCTTGGGCGCTTCTCTAGCCGGTTCTCGAGGTCGCGCCCCGGCGCTGGATGCGCCCGCTCAGCGCAGCCCTCGACACAGCGGCAACGTGCAGGTGTACGCCGACGCCTGGTCGCCATACAACCGACGCAGCGCCAGCCGGCTCTGCCCGGCCGCGTGCTGCACGGTGTCACAGGCCGTCGCGAGGTCCTCTTCGTTGGCCGCCGAGATCGTGACGAACCCCGCATAGCGGAACGACGCGTGACCCTCTGCCAGCTCCGACTCGCGCCGCGCCAGCACCTCCGACTCACGCGCATGGCGCGCCGTCGACACGAAGCCGCCCCGCCGCCGGAGCTCGGAGTCTGCGAGATCCGCTGTGCGCGAGGCCTCCACCTTGCGCACAGCGGCGTCCGAACCGAGTGGCTCCATCACCACGGCGAAGGTCGAGCGGGCGGATCCCAGAAGGAGCGGGGCCAGGAAGTCGCTGCGCACCTCGATACGCGGCCACTCGGCCACCCAGAAGGTTGCGTGCACCATGCCGTCGACCCGGACGCTCGACCAGGTCTCCTCCATCGCCATCGGCCACGGGTCCTCGGCCGACCCTCCAGACGCAGTCGCAGACGCAGACGCCGACGCCCGCGCCGCGCTCGGTACGCCGGGCTCGTAGGTGCGGAGCAACTGGTGGGCCAGTTCCTCGGCGCTCAACACCGACTCCACGTGCACGTCGGCATCGGCCAGCAGCCTCGTCAGCGACCCCACTTCGCGGGCGAGGGTCGCACAACCCACGTCCACCGACTTCGTCAGCCGAACTTGAACGGCCAGCACCACGTCGTGAGCGCACGCATACGAGTCGATGTCGGCCAACAGTGCCTCGTAGGACGCCGAGCTGGCCGACGCCGCGTCCGCCACGGCTTCGGCGGTCAGATACGCGTGCACCCCCCGTCCGTCGTCGGGGAACGATGCGGCCACCCACTGGACCCGGTGCACGGGCGAGCCTTCTCGCGCCAGCGACGCCAGGACCGAGGACCAGGCCCCGACCCGACGATCCTGCTCGTCGGGGCCGAGGAGCGCGAAGCTGCGACCGCGCAGCGACACCGCCGCGGTCAGGGTCCTCCCGGACCGGTCGTGCACGACGCCCATGTCCTGCCACCCGGCTCGCAACAGCCGTACCCCGCGCAGCGCACCCATCGCGCGGCCACCCGGAACACGCGAACGCCGCGCTGCCCAGCAGACCACGACGGGCAGCCACTCGTCCCCGGTGCGGCCCGATACGGGCACGGTGGCCATGGCGCCGTAGAGGACCAGCACGCACACGGCGGCCGCGACCCCGGCCACGTTGGGCTCGCCTCGGAGCACGAGCACGCCGATCACGAGGCCGACGGCCACGGTGAGGATCTGGCCGGGCCTCCACCCGGCCAGCGAGCCTCCCCGCTCGCGCGGGCCGAAGCGGTAGCGAGCCCCACCGGCCGGGCTCATTCGTCGCCCCGCGGGTCATCGGACGGCCACACGGGATCGAGTCCGACCATTTTTGGAAGACCCCTGTCGTCGTGGTCGAGATAGAACCGGTGCACCCCGGGGTAGACCGGGTACAAGAACTTCTTGCCGGCCGGGAGGTCCTTGTACTTCCATGCATCCGCCCTTGTGGGGTGGCCCGTGGGCGCGACACTCGCCACGCTCGTCCCGGTCCCGCCTGCAGGCCCTCGGTCTCCGTCCGATTCGCTGCATCCGAGGATCGGCCTCGGACCCTTCGGACGGGTCTCGACGCCACCGCCCGCCATCAACTCGTCGTACATTTCGCTCGGCGTCACGAACAAGCCTCCGCTGTCGGGATCGGTGCTGATCCCCTCCCTCTCCGAAACGTCGCCCGCGCCGTCGCCTCCACGCCCCCCTCCGCCTACACGCCCCCCGCCCGCACCACCACTCCCGAGGGCGCCGTCCGCCGCTGTCATGCCCATCAGCCGTGCCGCGCCGACGGACTGGAGTCCCTCGTGCAGCGCGAAGTTGGCGGCGGTGCGCAGCGGGCCGCTCACCACACCCGTCCCGCGCTGGCGCAGGCCCTCCATATGTCCGACCGCCCCCGCCTCGATCGCCGGGATCATGCGCAAGATCGCGAACGGCACGAACGTCGCCAGCACCAACAGCGCGCCACCGGCCAAGACGGCGTTGAACCCGCCGCTGTTCGCCGACCCCGATGCGCCCGACGCGACGGCGCCCGCCGCCAGGCTGAGGACCGCGACGATGACGAACTTGGACAGGATGAGTGCGGCCAGCGTCTCGACCAGCCGACGGCACCAGTGCGCCACGGCCGGCCATACCAACGTCGCCAGCGCCAGCGGGAGGAACAGGACGGCGACGTACACGGCGGCCGCCCGAATCAAGAGCTCCATCCACAGGACGAACGCCGCCACCCCGATCAGCAGCGAAATCAGCAACAGCACGAAGCTCGCGATCGTCGGATCGGACGCGGCCAGGACCAGCCCCTTGGTCACGCTCGAGAGCAGCGAGGTCACGTCGGCCCCGGAGCCGCCGGCGACGGCGTCGCTCATGGAGTCGGTTGCCGCCAGGCTGAGGATCACCACCTGCATCGCCACCACCGCCAGCAACAGCGCCAGGGGCAGCTGGACAAGATACGTGCGCACCAGTTGCCCCGGGTTCTGCCGCATCACCGCCTGCAAGGTTGAGACCAGCAGCATCGGGAGGATCACGACGCCGGCCAGCGCCGTCATCTGCCCGTAGTGGGTGCGGAACCAGGTCGCCCCGACGTCGATGGTCGTCGTCGAGACGAGCACCGCGCCGATCTGGCGGAGCAGGTACTCCGCTCCGCTCGCCACCCACTGGCTGATCCCGTTGAGGACGGACTCGAACCCCGACGTGGCGAGCGAGCCCCCGAGACTGCCGATCTGGCAGACGGGATTGAGGGCGTCGAGTCCGGTACACCCGGCTGCTTGCATGACGGCGGCTCCCGGCGATCTGCGGCGCGGATCAGTGCAGCGCCGTGCCGGTGTGGAAGAAGAAGTTGACGATCGGCGGCGCCGCGCCGATCAAGAGGGCGGCCAGGCCCGACACGAGGACGGCCCGGCGTCCGACGAGCGTCTGCTGGAAGTTCTGCGAGTGGACCCCGAGCGCCCAGGCGGCGGCGCCGATCAACAGGCCGGCGAGTGCCGCGATCAGCGCCCAGGCGCCGATCCCGTTCGTCAGCTCCTGCAACGTCCCCCCGCCGGGCAATGCGTTCACGCTCGGGTTGAGCGTGACGTCGGCCAGGTGCCACACGACCATTGGGTGCCCTCCGCTTTCTTGGATCCCTCACGGGATCACCGACCGGCCCGGGCCATCCGGGACCGCTTCGGCCGGAGAATGGTTGCGACGTCTCCTCGATCCGCGCCCCACCCACCACCGCACCCCCCACACCACCGACTCCCACCAGCGTTCCCGCCCGACCCGGCGCCCCCCAATCGGGTGGGAGGGATGGTGCGACCACCGGCGCGCCACCCCCATCACCAGCGGCGACGCCCGGCGGCGCGCATCCACCGAGTCCCCCAACGAGCGATCAGCCGGTTGGCCCGCGTGTTCGCCCCGCACGCGCTCGCCTGTCATATTGGGGGCGTTCCCGATGACGACCCCGGCCGAAGTCCACCTCAGCCAGACCCAGGCGATCATCTACGTCGCAGTCGCAGTCGCGGTCTGCGTCCTGGTTGGGGTCCTGGCCGCCTACCTCGGCCGCCGCGCCCGGAGCAGGGCCATCAGCCAACGCCTGGCTGCCCTCGGCACCCGCCTGGGCCTCGATCCGCCCGAGGACGAAAACAACATCGAGACTTCGCTCGCGTACCTCGAGTCCGTCACCGGCGGTGCGGCCCAGGCCGTCACCGAGTCCAGCTCGGACGCCATCCGGCTGCGCCGCTCGCTCGACACCCTCACCCAAGGCGTGGTCCTCTGCGACGAGAACGGCACGGTGATCTATCGCAACGGCCGCGCCAACGCCCTTATGTTGAGCCGCCACGGTGATGCCCTCGCCGCACAGGCGGTGACCGAAGTTCTCGAGGACGCGTGGCACGAGGGTTCCGCGGAGCGCACGCTTGACCTCTACGGCCCGCCCCGCCGCACGCTCCAGGTGCGCGCCCGTCAGATCGACGACGGCCGTCGGCCCCTCGGCGTCATCGCACTGATCGAGGACATCTCCGAGCGCCGCCGCCTCGAAGAGATCCGCCGCGACTTCGTTGCCAACGTGAGCCACGAGCTGAAGACGCCGATGGGCGCCCTTGGGCTTCTCGCCGAGACCCTCGTCTCGGAGCCCGACCCCCAGGTGGCCCAGCGCCTCGCCGGGCGCATCCACAACGAGGCGTTCCGGGTCAGCCGCATCATCGACGATTTGCTCGACCTGTCCCGCATCGAGTCCGAGGAAGCGCCACCGCGCGAGCCGGTGTTGGTCAACCTCGTGATGGCCGACGCCATCGAGCGAGTGCGGGCCACCTCGGATCAGCGCGGCATCGAGATCGTCCTACACGAGCCGTCGCCCCCTGTCGCCGTGATGGGCGACCGCCGCCAGCTCGTCTCCGCCATGCACGCCCTCTTGGAGAACGCCATCACCTACTCATACGACAACTCCAAGGTCGTCGTGACGGGCACGGTCCAGCGCACCAACCCCACCCTCGAGCATCCGGCCGTCCGGCCGGCCGACGTATCCAACGGGGGTGCCGACGCGGCCGAGGGTACGGTGTCCGACGACACGCCGGCCTCCGGGCAGGCGCCGGTGGCCAAGGCAGACGAATCGGCATCTGAGGAGGGTCCGATCGAGCCCGTGTTCACTCCTGAGATTCTCGAGGCCTACACACCGCCCGACGAGGACGCCGGCGTCTCTGCCCTCGCGACGGGCTCGACCCTGTCGACGACTCCACCGGGTGAGGCCGAAAAAGGTGACGCCGCCGGGACGGGCCAGCTCGAGACTTCCTCGGCCGGTTCCCCGAGTTGGCGTGTCGAGGAGCGCGACAGCGTGCGGCTCTCGGTGCAGGACCACGGGGTCGGCATCCCCGCCCGCGACCTCGACCGCATCTTCGAGCGCTTCTACCGCGTCGACCACGGCCGCAGCCGCGACACGGGCGGAACCGGCCTGGGCCTTTCGATCGTGCGCCATGTCGCCAACAACCACCAGGGATGGGTCGACGTCGAATCGCGCGAAGGTGAGGGCTCGACGTTCACGCTGGTGCTGCCGATCCAGTCAGAGGTCGCCTCGTGACCAAGACGAAGGAGAAGAAGAAGGGTAGCGGCAGGAGTGCGCCGACTGAAGGCCCGGTCAAGGTGCTGCTGGCCGAGGACGAGGAATCCTTCATCGAGGCGCTCGTGATCGGGCTCAACAACGAAGGCTTCCGGGTGACGGTGGCGCGAGACGGGAACGAGGCGTTGTCGCTCTTCGACGAGGCGGAGCCCGACATCATCTTGTTGGATCTCATGTTGCCGAAGATGTCGGGCATCGATGTCTGTCGCACCATCCGCTCCCGCTCGCAGGTGCCGATCATCATGGTGACCGCCAAGGGCACTGAGATCGACACCGTGGTCGCGTTGGAAGTCGGGGCCGACGACTACGTCACCAAGCCCTACCGGCTGCGTGAGCTCGTGGCCCGCATGCGGGCCGTGCTCCGGCGAGCGCCGGGCGGGCCCGAGGCCTCCGATGCGGGGACGATCGAGTTCGGGAGCGACGGCACCTGGGAGGCCAACGGGATCATGGTCGACTTCGACCAGCGCCGGGTGTTCGTACGCGGCGACGAGGTCCACCTGCGGCGCAAGGAGTTCGAGCTCCTGCGGCTGTTGGTCGAGAACGCCGGCCGCGTATTGACACGTGACGTCCTGATCGACCGGGTCTGGGGCACCGACTACATCGGGGACACAAAGACGTTGGACGTGCACATCAAGCGGCTGCGTTCCCGGATCGAGGCCGACCCGTCCACGCCTGTCCTGATCACGACCGTGCGCGGGGTCGGCTACCGCTTCGCTGCCGCGAACTGAACGAAAGTTCGGGCATCTTCGGCGCTCGCGCGCCATCTGGTTGGCAGTTCCGCACGAACCCTGGTCCTCTTTGTGAGCCGTATACGCGCAGGAGATCGTCCTTCGTTTGCGACTGTATAGGCGTGGCACGACGCGAGGGGCGCGCGTGTGTATACGCGTGCGAGCCAGGAGGACCGGCTCCGTATACAGGCGCGCGGGGTGGCCACGCTCCCTCGCGTACACAGACTGAAGAGATAGCCGGGATCGCCGTGTCCCCGATCGCCTCCAGGCGAGGGTTCCTAGACCGTCAGACGCTCGAAGTCGTCCGGAATCGTCACGCCCGGCATCGAGGTCGTGTCGACCTGTTCGCCTAGGTGCGTGAGCACGAAGTGCGTGTCCGGGTGTGCCGTCTGGAGCTCGCGCACGTCGCTCTCCTCCATGTGCGTGTGCGGTCCGTCGTGCGCCCCGTTGCATTCGAGCACCAGCACGTCGGCTTCGACCGCGAGCTCGGTGAGGCCGAGGCAGGGCCTCACGTCGCCGCTGTAGGCAACGAACCGGTCGCCCCGCTCGAAGAGGTAGCCGAAGCAGCGAAGGTACGGGACGTGCTCCACCTCGATGGCCCGAAAGCGCAATCCGCCGACTTCCTGCCAGGATCCGTCGACGTCGACGAAGCGCAGGTCGAGACGCTCATGGGCCATCTCCAATGTCGAGCGCACCTTGGCAACGTCGATCATGTGGGCTAGGTGCTCCTCGAGCCCGGGCGGCCCGACGACATACAACGTCCGACCCCCGCCGGCCTCGGCGACGGCCTGGAGGAAGAAGGGCCAGCCGAAGCAGTGATCGGCGTGGAAATGGGAGATGACGACCACGTCGATTGAAGCCGGATGGAATCCGCACTTCCGCAGATGGGGCAGCGCCGTCGGGCACGGTTCGACCAGCACGTTCGAATCCATGACGAAGCTGTTCCAGTAGCGGCCCGGCGGAGCGAGGAAATTGCCAGTGCCGAGGAAGGTGAGCTCGGTCACGACGTGTCCGCCAGCGCAAGGAGAGAGGCCACCAACATCGGGTCCCCGTTGACGTCGGCGTCGGGAACGGGCAGGCGGCGGTACAGCATCAGGACGAGATCCGATGCGGTCGCATTGAGCTCGGCCGTGCGGGTGGGCTGGCCACCCGCCGCGGCGTCGGGCCCGATCCGCCAGCTTCCGTTGGTGTCGACGGCGTTCAGCCTGACTGCGCCACGTAGCGCCGCAACGTCGGGTCCGACCATGACCTCGATGAACTCTGGCACCCCGTCGTTGGCGAGCGCCGCCGGCAAGGGCGACGAGCTCCCGGCGGACCCTTCGGCATCCCAGCGGTGGACGGCCGCCTCCTGAGCCTGGTGGCGGGCGACGGCCCCGGCGGTGTGCGGCGAAGGCTCGCCCCACCAGGCCCAGCTGGGCGATGAGGGCCCGGCCTCGCGCAACGCGCTGAGCAACGAATAGGTGCACCAACCGAGCCAGGCCACCAGGTCCGTGTCAGGAGGCAGGGCGCTCAGCTGGCCGATGGCACGCTCGGCGGGATTCTTGGCGCGGACGTTGGCGGACCAGTACCACTGCACCGTGCCGATGTGGTGGGCCAGGTCACGCAGGGACCATTTGGGGGTGGTCGGGACGCGGGTATTGAGGTCGGACGCGGCCACGACCTCCTGGAGGCGACGGCTCTCGTGGGCGATGGCGTCTACCGCGTCGTCGAAGCCGAACTCGCCATTCTCGGACACCGCGCTCATGGCGCCTTGATCAGTAACTCGCCGCCCAGATACGGCGCCAAGGCCTCGGGCAACATGACGGTCCCGTCCTCCTGGCGCCCGTTCTCCACCAGGGCCGCCCAGATCCTCGGCCACGCCAACGCCGATCCGTTGACGGTGTGCACAAGTTGTGCCTGTCCGCCGCCGGCCGGCCGGAATCGGACGTTGGCCCGGCGGGCCTGGTAGTCGCGGAACCAGCTGACCGAGGAGACCTCGAGCCAGCGATCGACGCCGGGCGAGTATGCCTCCAGGTCGAACGTGCGAGCCGACGAACCACCGAGGTCACCTGTGCACAGGTCGAGGACGCGGTAGGGCAGTTCGAGCTCCTGGAGCATCGACTCGGCCCGGCGCAAGATGTCCGCCTGGGCCTCGAGCGCATCGTCCGGCGTGGTGTAGGCGAACAGCTCCACCTTGTAGAACTCGTGCACGCGGAGCAAGCCCCTCGTGTCACGCCCGGCCGACCCCGCCTCACGCCGGTAACACGCCGTCGAAGCAGTGAAGCGAACCGGGAGGTGCGACTCTTCGAGGATCTCGCCTCGGTGCATGGAGGTGAGTGGCACCTCGGCGGTGGGTATGAGCCACAGATCGTCGCGCTCCATGTGGTAGGCGTCGTCGGCGAACTTCGGCAGGTGTCCCGTCGACGTCATCGTGTCGGTCAACACAACGGTCGGCGGAAGGATCTCCTCGTACTCGGGCGAATGCCGGTCGATCGCGAAAGCGGTCAGGGCGCGCAGCAGACGCGCCCCAGGCCCCCTGTAGAGCGGGAACATTGAACCGGCCAGCCGGGCGCCGCGTTCCATGTCGAGGATCTGGAGGGACTCGCCGATCGCCCAATGCGGCACCTGCTGGTGCTCGAGCCGCTCTGGCTCGGGCCGCCCGAGGTCCTGTCCCGGCCACCAGCGGCGGATCTCGACGTTGTCCTCCTCACCGGTCCCGTCGGGAGCATCGTCCGCCGGGATGTTGGGCAGGTACAGAAGGCCCGTCCGCCTGCGCTCGTCTGTGGCTTCCGCCTCTGCCGCGGCCGCCCGTTCGTCGTCACCGAGAGCTCGGCTCCGGGCGCTCAACTCGCCAGCCCGCGCCTCGTCGCCCGCTTTCTTCGCCTCGGCGATTTGCTTCGAGAGAGCCTTCACCTCGGCTCGCAGGTCTTCGGCGGTCTTGACCTTCGCCCGCCACTCCTCGTCGGCCTCGAGAACGGCCTCGACCTCCGACGATTCAACCCCGCGGCGCGCCAACGCGGCCTTCACCGCTTCGGGGTCCTCGCGCAGGGCCCGGATATCGATCATTCCTCGTCAAAGTAGCCTGCGACGCCGTGCCAGCAGTCGAGGTCCGCGGCCTCACCGTGCGCTACGGGCCGCCCGGAACGAGCCCTGCCGTCGACAATCTCGACCTGTCCGCCGAACCGGGCGAGGTGCTCGTCGTCCTCGGACCGAACGGCGCGGGTAAGACGTCGACGGTCGAAACGCTCGAGGGTTACCGCCGCCCCACAGCGGGCGCGGTGCGCGTGCTCGGCCTCGATCCCGTCACCGACCACACCGCCCTGACCGGGCGGATGGGCGTCATGCTGCAGAGAGGCGGTGTCTATCCCATGCTCGGGCCCGAGCGCGTGGTCGGCCTCTTCGCCGCCTACTACTCGGACCCGGTACCCACCGGCGAGCTGCTTGACCTCGTCGGCCTCCGCCCCGTCGCCACCACGCCCTGGCGTCACCTGTCGGGCGGCGAGCAGCAACGCCTGTCGCTCGCGCTGGCGCTCATCGGCCGGCCCGACGTCGCGTTCCTCGACGAGCCGACCAGTGGCGTCGACCCGGAGGGTCGGATCGCCATCCGCTCCGTTGTCGCTGGGCTGAGGGACAACGGAGTCGGCGTTGTGCTGACGACGCACGAGTTGGCCGAGGCCGAACGCATGGCCGACCGCATCGTGATCTTGTCCAAGGGGCGCGTTGCCGTCGAGGGCACGCCGCGCGAGCTGACGGCTTCGGCGAGTGATCCTTTTACGGCCACTGTCACATTCGGCGCGCCGCCCGGATTGGACGCCAAGCCGTTGGCCACCGTCGTCGGGCCGCGGACGAACATCACAGAGACCCCACCTGGCCGTTATCGCATCGAGACGGCCGACCAGTCCGGGCCCGTTCTCGCTGCTGCGGTCACCTCGTTTCTCGCCGAACGCGGGGTGGCCATGACGGATCTCGTCGTTGGCCGGACACTCGAAGACGTCTACTTCTCTGCCGTCGGGCGCGAGGCACTCAGAAGCGACGTCGACACTTCCGATAGGACGCACACCGCCCGCGCAGGCCGACGGAGGCGGAGGCGGAGGCCACGACGGTGAGCCAAACGGCCGCCCAGCCGCCACGACCGTCGGCTCCAGCACTTCGTCCCCTCGTTGCCCAGACCGGTGCCGAGATCTACATGACGCTGCGCCGCGGCGAGACACTCCTGCTCACCATCGGCATCCCCGTCGTGTTCCTGGTCTTCTTCTCGAAGGTCTCGGTCATCTCGACGCCGACGACCAACCCCGTGGACTTCTTCGTGCCGGGCATCCTCGCCCTCGCGGTCATGTCGACCGCCATGGTGTCGCTCGGCATCGCGACTGGATTTGAGCGCGGCTACGGCGTGCTCAAGCGCCTCGGCGCGACGCCCCTCGGCCGCCCCCGCCTCCTCGGTGCCAAGATCGTCACGATCGTCGCCGTCGAGCTCCTCCAAGCCGCGGTTCTGCTTCCCGTCGGCGCCGGGCTCGGTTGGAACCCCGGCGGCGGCGGCGCCGTGGCGGTCGGCGCAGCGATCGGTGCCGTACTCCTCGGTTCGGTCGCCTTCGCCGGCATCGGGTTGTTGATGGCCGGAACCCTGAGGGCCGAGGTCAACCTCGCCGCCGCCAACGGCCTCTACCTGATCCTGCTCCTTTTGGGCGGCATGATCGTCCCACTCGACAAATTGGGCACTGGGTTGGCCGACTTCGCCAAGCTGCTGCCTGCTGCTGCCCTTTCGATCGCATTGCACGCGAGCCTCGGCAGTGGAAGCGCCGTTCCGGCCGAGTCGTGGGTCGTGCTTGCCGTCTGGGCCGTCGCCGCCCCGGCGACCGCCGCCCTTACGTTCCGCTGGGAATGAGGGCTCGCTCGTCAGCCGTCAGCGACGACGGCGTGAGCACGTCACCGCGCACGATCCTGGCAATCGTGCCATCAGCATTCACGAAGACCGCGTAGGGATCGCCCGTGAAGTAGAAGAGTCCGCTCGTGATGTTCACGTTGGGGTCATAGGCCACCGGAAACGTCACCCCGGAGTCGTGGATGAACGACGTGGCGTTCCCGACCGTGTCCTCGCTGTCGACGCCGACAACCCGGACTCCCGACAAACCACCGCCGGCGCTCCGCTGACTGCGCACCGCCGCCGCCAACGGCGGCAATTCCTGATGACAGCTCGGGCACCAATTGCCGAAGAAGAGGAGCACGGTGGGCTGTCCGCCATGCCGAGGCGACATGGACACCGACGGCCCCCCGACCGGCCCTAGGTTTTGAGCCTTGAAGGACGGCACGGGGTCCCCGACGCTCGGTGCCGAGCCCGATCCCGACCCGGTCGTCCCCGACCCGTCGCTCGTCCCCAGGCCGGTGAACAGGAAGATGCCGATGATCACAGCGAGCACGACGCCCACGAGCAAGAAAATCTTGCGCGGCTTCCGCACCTCGACGGCGCCCGAACCCGAACCCGGTCCGGGACCCTCTCCCGAAGGCGGCGCAACGTCAGTCATCGCAACTCATCCGAGAGACCCGTCAGTGGATGTGCACGTGGGCGGAGATCAACACGTCGCACGCCATCGCCACGAACAGCACCGTCAAGTAGGTGATGGAATAGCCGAAGACCCGCATGGCGTCGCGACCCGTGACCACACCAAGCTGCGCCTGCCCCCACAACCGCGTGACCAGGTACAAGAACACCGCCCCTGTCACCGCTGCGGTGATCATGTAGATCCAGCCCAAGTGCGCGACCGGCCCCAGCACGAAGGACACCGCGACCAGCGCGATCGTGTAGTAGGCGATCTCCGCCGTCGTCCGCTTCATCGAAGCCACCACGGGGAGCATCGGCACTGACGCCGCCGAATAATCCTCGCGGTAGCGAACCGCCAGCGACCAGAAGTGCGGCGGCGTCCAGATGAAGATGATCGCGAACAGCACGACCGGGACCCACGCCAACCGATCTGTCACCGCCGCCCACCCGACGAGCACCGGCACGGCACCGGCCGCACCCCCGATAACAATGTTCTGGGTCGACCGACGCTTGAGCCACAGGGTGTAGACGAAGACGTAGAACAGCGTCGCCGAGATCGCCAGCACCGCGGACAGCAGGTTCACCGCCAGCCACAGCTCGAGGAACGCCGCGACCTCCAAGAGCAACGCGAACACCAACGCCGCCGAAGCGGTCATCGCGCCCGTCACGAGCGGCCGGTCCTTGGTCCGGTTCATGAGCCGGTCGATGTCGCGGTCGACGACCATGTTGATGGCGTTCGCGCCCCCGGCCGCCAACGCACCGCCCGCCAGGGTGGCCACCATCAGCCAAACCGGGGGCAGGCCGCGCTGGGC
>Ga0306920_100002825_pt1 | contig 21932 bp, 17 predicted proteins | sample flu12Cox44000170_FD_204666 | JGI IMG/M metagenome (GOLD analysis project Ga0306920, IMG submission 204666) | Lab enrichment of tropical soil microbial communities from Luquillo Experimental Forest, Puerto Rico - flux4day.12C.oxic.44.000.170 (v2)... | ecosystem: Environmental > Terrestrial >...
GAAGTTGTGCGGCAGCCGAAGGTCATGGGTGAATTGAAGAAAAGTGCCGGCGTGTTAATGCCTTCGGCGAGCCAGGACCGTGACGGTGGTGTGCAGATTGATCTTGGCGCAAAAGGCGTGGTCGAGCTGGAGCTGGTTTCAAGCGGCGAGAAATGGGGACGAGGCCCGAAGAATGACGTGCATTCCAGTCTCGAAGCGACACTCGACAGCCCGACTTGGCACCTGGTGCAGGCGCTCAGCACGCTCGTCGGTCCCGATGGGCACACACCGGCAGTAACCGGCTTTTTCGATAAAGTGAAGCCACTCACGCCGGAGCAATTGCAAATGATCAAAGCGGTTTCCGAGCACCGCAGCGAACAGATGATGAAAGACCAACTTGGCGTGAGCCGCTGGTACGGCGACAAATCGTGGTACGACGCAATGGTTCAGTTGGAGTCGCAGCCGACCATCAATATCGAGGGCTTGGTTGCAGGCTACACCGGCCCCGGCGGCAAAACCGTGCTGCCGCATCGCGCCGTGGCGAAGATTGACATGCGGCTGGTGCCCGACATGACTGCTTCCGGAACGCTCCAATTGCTGAAGGACTACCTCGCCCAGAAGGGGTTTGGCGACATCGAAATCAATATGAGCGGGGGCTACGATCCCAACCAGACACCGCCGGATGCAAAGCTCATTCAGGCGCAGGTAGCAACGTATCGCAAGCTGGACCTGGATCCATTGATGTGGCCGCGCTCCGCGGGCTCTTGGCCGGGATACATCTTCACGTCGGAACCGCTTAGCCTTCCGGCAGGGCACTTCGGTCTCGGGCACGGATCGGGCGCCCATGCTCCCAACGAGTACTACGTCATTGACTCGAGTAACCCGAAAGTCGCGGGGATCGATGGCGCGACAGCCTCGTTCGTGCAGTATCTTTACGCGATCGCATGAACCGAGCCGGTTCCAGTTAATCAGCCCCAAGGGAACGGCCGGATGCGCTGAGCATAAATCAACGCTACAGCGCTTTTAGAGTTGCTGTGGGCATGGGCGGTTAATAGGTGAGCCCGAAGGGCGTGTGATGACATGCCGTATATGACAACGTCGGGAGACATTGCCACTGGCCACGCGGCACAGGAAGAGCACGCACATCCTTGTATGCGACCGTCACAACCGCGGGGATATATCACGAGACAAGCCATCCCTTCAGCAACGTGAATAACGCCACTGGGAGGAGGGGCTTTGGTGGGGGAGGAAACCGTAGGCACGGCCCCGACACCAACCCGTGCGTTAGTTGGGTTGTACCGGTCCTACGGGATTCTGAGTATACGGCGAATCCGGCCCTGGTGTTGTCAAATCAACAAAGTTTAAAAACAAAAGTTCCACAACGGTACCTTCGCCAACCCATAAGGGTAAGTTCCTCGTCACCTATCCGCAATCGTTTTCACCTTCTCTTCACGTTCTCTGGCGGGCAATGTCAGCAACGGGCGCCTGAAATCACGGCGACAGTAGTACACGCAGGTGTAAACTTTCGGCGGATGCCCCGCAGCTCACCATCGCCGAAGGAAGCCCTTGGCGGGCCTCGCTCTGCTGCGGGAACGTTGTACCTGGTAGGCACTCCTATCGGCAACCTGGAAGACATTACACTTCGCGCCCTGCGCACCTTGAGAGACGTTGACCTGATTGCCTGCGAGGATACTCGCCAGACGCAAAAGTTGCTAAATCATTACGGTATCGAAAAGAGGACCGTTAGCTATCACGAGCACAACGAACTGGAGCGCGCACCCGAGCTCATCGTGCATCTCGAGAACGGAGACGACGTCGCCATCGTCAGCGACGCCGGCATGCCGGGAGTCAGCGACCCGGGGTATCGTCTGGTTGCGCTGGCGGTGCGGCACCACATTCGCGTGGTGCCGATTCCCGGAGCATCCGCTTTTCTGTCCGCTTTGGTGGCCAGCGGCCTGCCCACCGATTCCTTCCGCTTCGGCGGATTTCTCCCAGCCAAGGCCGGAGCACGCCGTTCCGTGCTGGAGTCGGTTCAATCTTCACCCCGCACGCTGATCTTTTACGAAGCGCCACACCGGCTCATTGAAACCATGCGCGACATCGTAGGGGTCGTCGGCCCGGAGCGCCGCGTGGTGGTAGCGCGGGAAGTGACCAAGCTGCACGAAGAGTTCTTGCGCGGCCCCGCTAACGAGGTCCTTGCGGAGCTGTCGAAGCGTGAGGAGATCAAAGGGGAGATCACGCTTCTTATCGCAAAAGGGGAAGAAAATGCTGGTCCCCAGCCTGCGGCATCCCAAAGTCTCGCCAGGCGAGTTCGTGAGCTGATCGCGGCCGGCCAGCTGGAAGAAAAAACTGCCCTGAAGAAGGCAGCCAGAGAGTTTGGCCTCTCCAGGAGTGAAGCCTATCGCGAGTGGCAACGGACCAAATAGCCAGCTTCGCCGAGCTTGATTCGGGGAGAATGACCCTAGCTGGTTGTCCGCTGCGGAGGAGTCAGCTTTCCAATCAGTTTGCCAGCATCCGGGACCCATACTTCAATAATGGTATGGAGATGTGGACACTCGACTACTACAACGACGACGGCTACGTGCAGAGTTGAAAGCCGTTGCCTCTCCGGGACCGGGAAGCATGGCATTGTTGAGCGGAGGCTTGCTCCCAGCCGTTGCTGTCTTGCGCCGCTGCAGGGTCTAGGAGCGAGATCGTCCTGCGTCTGAATACCGAGGCCCACCCTGGGGCAGGGAGGGCTATTGTGATGAATTGGCTGCGGCCTTCTCGGCCTTAGCGTTCTTCGTCGCGATGGTCCTGTCAACCCACTCGTCGGCCGTCTTCAGATCGGCCGCGCGCTGTTCCGGCTCATCACATTCATACTCCGCCTTCTCGCGGTAAAGCAGGTTCATGTAGGCCATGGCATCGTCGTAGTCGCAACGAAGCTCCAGCGCCTTTTGCAACTTCTGAATGCCATCCTCTACTTTCTTCTGGTTCATGGATCGAAGCAGGGCGCAAGCGCTCACCGTGGTGATTTCGTCCGTAGGCTTCAGGTGCATAGAGGCGCGAAGTTCCATCCGGGGTGTATATGTTTGCGTCCAGCCGATTACAGCGAGTGAATAGTATGTCTCGGAATTTTCTGCATCGTATTTGAGCAGCTCTTCGTATGTTTCTCGTGCGGCATCGAACTGCTTCATGTTGTATTGCAGCGAAGCGAGGCCTTGCAGGCTCTGCACCCGCTGCTCAATGCTAGGTTGCTGCGTGAGCACCAGCTTGAATTCCCGGATAGCCCTTTCTGCCCTCAGAAGGTTGCTGGGTGACTCAGCGCCGGGTATGTACTCCTGAGCGTGAGCATAGGCCAGGTACAAATGAGCGATCACCAGCGTGGGCTCCATCTCCGCAGCTTTCTGGAAATAGACGATAGCCTGGTCGTAAAGCGCCAACTTGTAGGCCTCCACACCGGCCCTCATCTCGTCGGAAGCCGATTGCCCCAGGGAGGGGCATAAACCGCCAGCAACTACGACTGCAAGCAGAAGGAAGCGTGCCATGAAGGCTCCTTCGCATAAAGACACCGAATATTTGAAGAGGGTTCCTGGTTTAGAGGGCTTTATTCCATTTCCTGCGCCCGGCGCAGACGGCGGCTCTCCACCAACAACGCCATGCTGTGGGTAAGGTTTTGGAGGGTAACAATGCCTACGAGGCGGAGGTCGTCAACGACCGGAATCATCGTCAGCCCACGCGAGCCAAGCTTGCGGAAGGCAGCAGCCAGCGAGTCGGTGCGGTGCGCAATCTCAAAAGTGCGCATCATGGCTGATTGCACGTATCCGTTGCCTTCGCGTCGCAAGGCCTCCACGATGCGCTGCTTGTTGATGACACCCACCATCTCGCTGCCCCGCACGACGGGAAAGTCATCCTGCAAGGTATGCACCGCTTTGTCCAGCGCATCTTCCAGGGTGTCAGCGGGCGAGAGCACGCTGAAGTCGGTCAGCATGATATCTTCTATGCGCACGCTTTCGAGAATCGAATGAAACAGGACCGAGCGGTCCTCCATCTGTGCGCCAAGGAACAGGAAGAAACCGATCAGCACCAGCCAGGCATTCCATGCCAGTCCGATCAGCATCAGCAACATAGCGAGGCCTTGACCGATCAGCACCGCGCGGCGGGTAGCGACAACCTGGTCCATGCGTTCGGCCAACCACGCCCGCAGCACTCGTCCGCCGTCCATGGGATAGGCCGGAAGCAGATTGAAGAGCCCGAGAAAGACATTGCCCCACACGAGACTTCGCGGCAAATTGCCGGCGTGGACCAGCGGCTGTCCCCAGAGCTTCACCTGCGGAGCCAGGGCAGCGATCATGACTGCAGCAACAGCGGCAAGCATAAGGTTCACCAGAGGCCCAGCCATCGCGATGCGGAAATCACGCCTCGGATCAGGGCGCTCGCGACCCTCTTCCATCAGGGTCATGCCGCCAATCGGCAATAGAAGGATGGAGCGCACCAGCAACCCGTAGCGGCGGGCCACCAAAGCATGCCCCAACTCATGCAGGATCACGGATCCGAAGATGATGCCTACGAGCAACAGCCCACGGACAGCGCCGCCGGTGCCCATGGTCGCCGATTGGGTGAACCACACGAAAACAAGCAGGAACAGAAAGGTGAAGTGGATCCGGATATCCACGCCAAACAACCGGCCTGCCGGAAATGACCAGCCTCGAAACACGCCCAGCCCTCAACAAAATTTTATATCCTACAGAAATGCGAATTATCGCCGGTGAGTACCGCAGCCGGGCTTTGCGCTCGACACCTGGCACCGATCTCCGGCCGACCAGCGATCGCCTCCGCGAGACCTTGTTTGACGTGCTCACGGCAGGCAGGAGTCTGGACGGCAGTGTCTGGCTCGATCTGTTCGCCGGAACAGGCGCGGTCGGGATTGAAGCCCTAAGCCGTGGTGCCCGGCAGGTGTACTTTGTGGAGTCGGACGAAAAGCATGGGCGGCTGATACGGGAGAACCTGGCAGCATTGAAGATCACTGCCGGATACGAGGTGCTGGAGCGTGAGGTGGCACGGGCTTTGCCGCTGCTGGAAGCCACCGGGGTAGTGTGCGATTTCTGTTTTCTCGATCCGCCCTACCGCTTGCGCGGCAGCTACGAACGGACGCTCGGATTTCTTTCGCAATCGCGCCTGTTACAGCCGTCAAGCATTGTGGTGGCTGAGCACGAGAAACGATTCGATCCAGGGGAGCGTTTCGGAGCCCTGGTGCGCTACCGCAAGCTGGAGCAAGGCGATGCAGAGCTGAGCTTCTACAAGCTGGCTTGATCCAGAGTCAGCAATGAGCGGAAGGAACCATATGAACGGCATGCAGGGCCGAGAGCCTATGGCGCGCCTGCACGGGAGCAAAATTTTGAGAACTGGTATCCACGGGGTAGATCGTTATCTCAGAGGGGTGAAGCACCGGTTGAAGCAAATTCCACTCGTACAAGCCGCGGTGCCTCCAAGGCCCGTAAAGGTAAGGACCGGGTTTGAGGACCTGAACGCTTTCTTGGCCGAGATTAGGCGGAAGCTGGAGGTCACGGACGCTCAGCAGCAGCTCGTGGGATTGAGTGAGGTCTACTTCAAGTTCGACAGCTCCGAATTAGAGCGGCTACATCCCTTTGGCGAGGCGTACCGCGCCAAGGTCTTGGAGTTCTACAGGAACGTGACCGGGAACTCGCATTACGACCCGATGGAAATGGAGAAAACCAACGCTGCCGATAATCTGCAAGATGACTTCTGTCCGATTCCGTATCGGTTCCAGAATAGCGAATTGGTTGGCGAGCACTTAAGTTGCTATGGGGCAGTGCTACAGCGCCTTAACGTCCGCGCCGGGGCTGACATTCTGGAATATGGACCTGGCGAGGGACAGCTTTGCATCAACTTGGCGCGTATGGGCTGTAATGTCCACGCCGTTGATATCGAATCGCGCTTCCTGAGACTCATCGAGAAACAGTGCGAGGCGCTAGGCATTAACATATCGACACGGCAGGCCCGCTTTGGCGAAGGTTTCGATGGAAAACAGTTCGACCGCATTATCTTTTTCGAAGCTTTCCATCATTGCTTCGATCACTACAACGTATTGATGCGTATCCGTGACCAGCTCAAGCCGGACGGATTCATCTGCTTCTCTGGTGAGCCGGTGATTCCTGAGGGTTCGCCGGACAGTATCCTGGTTCCCTATCCCTGGGGCTTGCGGCTGGATGGCGAAGCCATGCGCTCGATTCACGAGTTTGGCTGGATGGAGTTGGGTTACTCAGAACCGTATTTTCTTGAGCTGCTGGCACGCTGCGGTTATTCCGTTGAGCGGAACCGTCATCCAATGCATCCCCGGGCCGACATCTATATCGCTCGAAGGATTACAAATCGTTACCCCATTGAGCGGGACACAGTCATCTCTACGTACACTGGCCAGTCTGGCTGGCATGCCACCGAGGGCGGGCATCGCTGGACCGATGGTGACGCCTGGATGCCACTTCCGGTGAATGGGTACAGCACGGTTTCCGTAGCCCTGCACAACATGAGCCCGCGCCCGGTCGAGGTGCAGATTTCTTGTGCGACGGACGCCCAGAAGCTGAATCTGCCTTCCGGCGGCGAGGCAAGGGTCCAGCTCACGGTCTCATCGTGGCCGAGCAATTTGCGCATTCGCTCGGGAACTTTCCAACCAGGCTTGGGAGACCCGCGGACGCTCGGGGTCGCGGTGAGGGCAATTGAGTTTTCCTGAACCATCGGCGTTCCAATGCCAGCGCAATGAAGCAGAAGGAGCACCATGAGCGAAGTCACTGAGAAAGTTCCATGCCACCGATAACCTATCTTGAAGCCATTCGCCAGGGAATCTGGGAAGAGATGGAGCGCGACCCGGCCGTGTTCTGCATTGGCGAGGACATTGGCGTGTACGGCGGCGCCTTCAAAGTCACCGAAGGCCTGATTGACCGCTTTGGCCCTGAGCGCGTCGTGGATACGCCGATCTCCGAGATGGCGATCGTCAACGCCAGCTTCGGCGCGGCGCTCACCGGAATGCGCCCGGTCGCCGAGTTCCAGTTCATGGATTTCATCAGCTGCGCCTTCAACCAGATCACCAATCTGCTGGCGAAGGCACATTATCGCTGGGGAGCGCCGGTGCCCGTCGTCCTGCGAGGTCCCTCGGGCGGCGGAGTTCACGGCGGGCCGTTTCACTCGCAGAATCCCGAGACCTATTTCGCGCACACTCCGGGCCTGAAGGTGATCTGCCCGGCAAGCGCCTACGATGCAAAGGGCCTGATCAAATCAGCGATTCGAGACAATAATCCCGTGCTCTTCTTCGAGCACAAGTACCTGTATCGTCGAATCAAAGAACAGTTTCCCGCAGACGACTACACTGTCCCGATCGGTAAGGCGCGCGTTGTGCGCGAAGGCCGCGATGTTAGCGTGATTAGTTACGCGGCGATGGTGTATGTCGCGCTTGAAGCGGCCGACATCCTCGCCAGAGAAGGGATCGAACTGGAAGTCGTAGATCTGCGCACCGTGCTCCCGCTCGATCGTGAGGCCATCCGCAACACCGTCGAGAAGACCAATCGCGCGATCATTCTGCACGAAGACACGAAGACGGGCGGCATTGCCGGAGAAGTCGCGGCCATCATCAACGAGGAATGCTTCGATGCGCTGGACGCCCCAATCGCGCGCATCGCGTCAGCGGATTCGCCGGTACCGTTTTCGCCGCCTCTGGAGGAAGCCTTCCTGCCCAAAGTCGGGGACGTGGTGCGCGAGGCGCGGCGGCTGCGACGCTATTGAAACGACAACCCCGGATTGACTTGGACCACCTCGAAAAAACAACTGCGGATGCCGCGGAGAAATGCGGGGCAGAAAGTCAGCTTTGCTAGATCCGCGTGTATCGGCGCAAATCCGCGGTTGACGTTTCTGGTCTGTCGAGTCACTCTTTCAGCTTCGGTTAAGCTAGTGTGACGTAACATCGCTGTACACGAGGAGAGCTATGCGCGGATTCATTCTGGGAGTGATTGTCACGCTGCTGGTGATTTTTTGCGGAGCTTACTTTTACGCCACAACGGGCCACTTTGATACTCGTGCTGTGCCTAATTCACCGGGCAGCTTCGAGCGGAAGCTCGCCAACCAGTCGCTCGATGAATGGGTGGACGAGCACGCTCCCAAGAAGGACAATCCCTTCCAGCCCACGATGGAAAACATCATGGACGGCTCCATGACTTACGACAAGAACTGCGCGCTGTGTCATGGCAGCTTGAAGCAGACGGAATCGCCAATGCACAGGAAGTTCTATCCGCCGGTGCCGCAATTGATGACCCGCACTCCAGATGATCCGGACGCAAATCTGTTCTACATCACCAAATACGGAATTCGATTCAGCGCTATGCCTGGTTGGGACGGCGTACTCTCCGACGACGACATCTGGAAGACCGTGCTGTTCATCAAGAACTCAAACCAGATGAAGGACACTGGGCAGCAGCCGGAGCAGAAAAAATAGCTATCAGCTCTCAGCCGTCAGCTAAGCAAACTACGGTGTCAGGATAGGGCGGAGGCACACACCGCCTCGGAGATCTGCTTTTTTCAACTGATAGCTGATGGCTGATAGCTGACGGCTATTTTTATTCATACGCCAGCGCGTCGATCGGGTCCTTCTGCGCCGCCTTCAGCGCAGGATAAGTCGCTCCCAGAAGCGAACCGACGATGGCGATAATCGTCGCTCTTACCAGCCAGCCGCCAGTGATCAGCACTGGCAATGTCTGAAAACGCGCCCTGAGGCCCGTCCGCGCCGCGTAGCTGATGGCAATTCCCAGGATTATTCCGCCAATCGCGATCAATAGCGTTTCGCGCAGGATGACGTTCACGATATAGAGCTTGCCGGCGCCCAGCGACTTCAGGATACCGATCTCCCGCGTGCGCTCCATCACCGCCGCATACATCGCCTGGAAGATGACGATGAAGCCGATGATCATGGCGATCCCAATGACAACGCGAATTACCGTGGTCAGCCCCGGAATACCGGCGGAGGTCATCAGGCTTATATATTCCTTCAGCGAGTGCACGCCATACTGCTGCATGCCGGGCACGCTCTTGATCTCCTGCACCACCCCGTCGACGTTGTTCGGGTTATCGACTTTGACGTAGAAGATGGAAGCCCGTCCCTTAGCCCCAATCAGCTCCTGCAACGTCTCAATTGGTAAAAATTCGCGCGCCCCTCGCCCGTGCTCCACGACACCCACGATGCGAAACTCATGGTTCAGCGTCTCGACCGTATCGCCGACCTTGCGGTGCTTTGAAGCGGCTTCCAAGTCGTCGATGATCATGTCATACGGTCCCTGAAATTGCCCGCCATCCAGATAGCGGAATGGGCCTCCCATCGCCTCGAACGATTTCAAATCGATTCCATCGACGACCTGCACATTGCCAGCGGTGGAAAGCTGCGCCACTACGGGCGCTACCGCAACCACGTGGGGCAGTTGACGCAGCTTGTCTGCGACCTTGATGGAGACCGGAGCACCGCTTACACCCATGAAAAGCGATGCGCCAGGCGGTTGCACCATGATGTCGGCCCCAATGCCTTGCTGCCGTTTGGTGTTGTCATTCACCATACCCAGCATGATACCCACGATCAGCAGGATCAGCGTGACTTCGACCGCGACCGCCACAATGCTGATCAGCGCTCGAATCGGCCGGTGCACCAGGTTGGCGAGTATCATCCGGTTCATAAGCGGAATCTTCGATTGTATAGGATGCAAGCCTGCTCGCAGGATACGCGTGGCGGCCTACAATAAACCGGATGAGTGGTGCAGCACAGCAGCAATGGAATCCCAAGCTGAGCCAAGGGACAGCGCGGGATACCACAAGCGTGCGCAGAGCCAGAATTCTCGGTCGTGACTTCTACGATCGCGATCCGGTGACGGTCGCGCGCGAGCTGCTGGGCAAGCTGCTCATTCGGCGACAAGGGAGGAAGTTGCTGGCCGGACGCATCGTGGAAGACGAGGCCTACCTGGGCGCTGAAGATCCTGCCGCTCATGCCTACTCGGGACGCACCCCACGCAACGCAGTGCTGTTCGGGCCGCCCGGTCACGCGTACGTCTATTTCATCTACGGCAATCACTACTGCCTGAATGTTTCCTGTATGCCGGAAGGGAATGCGGGGTGCGTGCTTTTACGCGCGATGGAACCGGTGGCCGGGATTGGAGAGATGGCACAAGCCCGGGGGGTGGAGCTCGGTTCTTCGACGGGCCTGGCCTCTTTGCGATTGATTTCGAGCGGGCCTGGCCGATTGTCCCAAGCACTGGGTATAACGCGCGAGCGCGACAATGCAAAGGACCTCACCTCACCACTTTCGGATCTATGGTTTGCCGATGATCGTGTAACACCGAGGCAAATCATCGCTACCCCACGGATTGGCATCAGGAAAGCCGTCGAGGAACCTTTCCGGTTCGGCATCGCTGGCAATCCGTACGTCTCCGCAAAGCGTGTTTCCTAACCCATTTCAACCGTAGGCTGTCGCCGGGCACGGCACTAGCAGGAACTTGTTTTCCACACTGTTCACCGACTGCAACGGTGTGCTCCGACGCATAAAATTAAGAAGAGCGCAACCCAACAATGCCTGAATTCGTTCATCTCCACCTGCACACCGACTATTCCATGCTCGATGGAGCATGTGGGACCAAGAAGCTTGTCAAGCGTGTGAAAGAGCTCGGAATGCCCGCGGTGGCCATGACCGACCACGGCAACATATTCGGCGCGGTCGAGTTCGTCGATGCCGCCAAGGCAGCCGGTATTAAGCCGATCATCGGGTGCGAGCTCTACATCTGCAAGAAGGAAGACCACCGCGCCTCGCCCGAGGGCGACAGCTACAACCACCTGGTGGTGCTTGCGGAAACAGACGTGGGCTATCGCAACCTGGTAAAGATCGTCTCTGAGGCGTCGCTCTACGGGTTCTATTACAAGCCAAGAGTAAGCAAGCAATTCCTGGCCGCGCATTCGAGGGGGCTGATTGGCCTTTCAGCTTGCCTGAAGGGCGAGGTTGCCGAGGAACTCCTCGAAGGCAAGTACGACAAGGCTCGCCGGGCGGCAGTCACCTTCAATGACATCTTCGGCCCGGGCAACTTCTATCTCGAGATTCAGGACCAGGGACTGCCGGAAGAGAGGCGCATCCAGCCCAACTTGCTGAAGCTGGAACAGGAGCTCGGTATTCCGCTGGTCGCGACGAACGATAGCCACTACCTTTGCGAAGACGATGCCCATGCGCAGGATGTCATGGTCTGCATACAGACGGGCAAGTCGATCAACGACACCAATCGGCTGAAGTTCGCCAACAATCAATTCTTCGTGAAGAGTGCGGCGGAGATGGCGAAGGTCTTTTCCGGCTATGAGGGCGTGCTCGCGCGAACCATGGAGATTGCCGAACGCTGCAAGGTCGAGCTGAAGAAGGTGCGCGAGCCGTTTCCCAGGTTCGAAGTGCCGTCAGGCTTCTCTCTCGATGAGTACTTCGAACATGTGACACGCGAAGGCTTTGCGAAAAGGCTTGTTTTGCTGCGTGAACTACAGGCCCTGCGCCGCCTGAAGCACCCGCTGGGGGATTATGAAGCTCGCCTCAACCGCGAGATTGGCATCATCCGCCAGATGCAGTTCGCCGGGTACTTCCTCATCGTTTGGGACTTCATCCGCTACGCGAAAGAGAACAATATTCCGGTTGGTCCCGGTCGTGGCTCTGCGGCAGGCGCTTTGGTCGCCTATGCGCTGGGCATCACTGACATCGATCCTCTTCAAAATGAGCTGCTTTTTGAGCGGTTCCTGAACCCTGAGCGCGTGACGATGCCCGACATCGATATCGACTTTTGCATGAATCGGCGCGGAGAGGTCATTAACTACGTCACCGAGAAGTACGGACGCGACCAGGTTGCACAGATCATCACCTTCGGCACGATGGCCGCGAAGGCCGCAATCAAGGACTCGGGCCGGGCGATGGACGTGCCTTACGCGGAAGTCGATCGCATCGCCAAGATGGTGCCGCCCACCTTGAATATCACTATCGACGGCGCGCTGAAGGATTCTCCAGCATTGGCGACCGCCTATCAAACCGAACCGCAGACGAAGAGCCTTATCGATACCGCAAAAAAACTGGAAGGCCTGGTGCGCAATGCGGGGGTTCACGCCGCCGGCGTCGTGATCGCGCCGCAGCCCCTCACCGATCTCGTCCCGCTCTATCGCACCAAGAACGACGAAATTGTTACCGCGTTTGACATGAAGGCGATCGAGAAGCTGGGCCTGCTGAAGATGGACTTCCTCGGGCTGACCACACTCACGATCATTGATGACGCGTTGCGCCTCATTGAGCAGACGCGCGGCGAACGGCTGAATCTGGAGCGGCTGGAACTCGATGACGCGACCACCTACGAACGCGTCTTCCATACCGGGTTGACGTCAGGGGTGTTCCAGTTTGAATCGCACGGCATGCGCGACGTGCTGCGCCGCTACAAGCCAACCACCGTCGAGGACCTCACCGCACTAAACGCTCTCTACCGCCCTGGCCCCATCCAGGGCGGCATGATCGATGACTTCATCGACCGTAAGCACGGGCGCAAGACCATCGAATATGAACTGCCGCAGCTCGAAGCGGTGCTGAAGGAGACGCTGGGAGTAATCGTTTACCAGGAGCAGGTAATTCAGATAGCGAACCTGCTCGCCGGATATTCACTGGGTGAGGCCGACCTGCTGCGCCGCGCTATGGGCAAGAAGAAGCCGGAGGAGATGGCAAAACAGCGCGAGCGCTTCGTGCAGGGGGCAGTCGAGCGCGGCTTCCCGCCAAAGAAAATCGAGAAGATCTTCGATTTGATGGAGCAGTTTGCCGGATACGGCTTTAATAAGTCGCACTCGGCCGCATACGCGCTGCTCGCGTACCAAACGGCTTATCTGAAGACACACTACCCCATCGAATTCATGGCGGCGCTGCTGACCTCGGTTTCGTCGAGCACCGATGATGTGGTGAAGTACATCAATGAGTGCCGCGAGATGGGCATCGCCGTCGAGCCGCCGGATGTAAACGTCAGCGACTGGTCTTTCACGCCTCATGGCAACGCGATCCGCTTCGGGCTGGGCGCAGTGAAAAACGTCGGCCAGCACGCCATCGAATCGATTGTCGCTGCGCGCAGGCAAGTCGGCCGGTATACCTCGATTTTCCAGTTCTGCGAGAAAGTCGACCTGCACTTGCTCAATAAACGCGTGATCGAGTCGCTCATCAAAAGCGGAGCCATGGACCAACTCGGCCGCCGAGCGCAACTCATCGCTGTGGTTGATAATGCGATGGAACATGCGGCCAAGGTGCAGCGGGATTCTGCTATGGGCCAACATGGCCTCTTCGGCGTCTTCGCCGACGACGAGCCGCAGGCGAAAGAGAAGCCGCTGCCCAATATCCCTGATTGGGACGAACATCAGCGACTCGCATACGAAAAGGAAATTCTCGGATTCTTCATCACTGGGCATCCGTTGGAGAAGTACCGTGACAAGCTGCTCGATTTCAATGCGCTGACTACGGTGGAGGCCTGCGAGATGAAGTCCTCGACAGGCAAAGACGACACCCTGATCGGCGGTGTTCTGAAGAACGTTCGTATTGCTAAGTCCAAGAAGGGTGACCTGTATGCGACGGGGCAGCTTGAGGATATGTACGGCTCCGTGGACATCCTATGCTTCAACGAAGCTTACCGTCGGCTGGGCGACAAGCTGAAGCTGGACGTGCCTGTGCTGGTAAAGGGCGGCGTTAGGGTTGAGGAAGCTTCGAACACCAAGATCCTCATCGGTGACATCACACCGCTCGAGGAAGCCCAACCCAAGCTACCCCGCAGTTTGCGGATCAAGATTCCGCTGGAGAACGCTTCGGACAGTACCGTAGCTGACTTGTATGTGCTCTGCCAGGAACGGCGCGGCGAAGCCAAGGTGCTGTTCGATTTGGAACGCAAGGGCGACTTCACGGTGGTCATGGAAGCGGAAGGCTATAATGTTCTGCCGGATCGTGCTTTCATCCACCGCGTGGAAGAGCTTTGCGGGCGCGGCAGCGTGCGGGTGATTGACTAGTTCTCAGGTCGCTTGCACATCGGGGGCGTGTGCTCCGCCCGGCGGCAAGTCAAATCAAAATCACTCCAGCGAGGGCAATTACCACATTATGGAAGCTGCTTCGAAGGCCCAAACCGAGCTGGAGCGCATCGAGAAACAAATCGAGCAGTTGCAGGTGGCAGCGAAAGACAACCAGGACGCACGCAGGCAACTGGAGCAGCTCAGCGGACGGGTTGAAGCCTTGCGCCGCCAAGTGTCAGGCCAGCTCAGCGCATGGGAGCGCACTGAGCTGGCCCGTAACCCCAACCGGCCCTATCCCCTCGATTACATTGAGCGTATCTTCCCTGATTTCAGCGAAGTCCATGGCGACCGCGGCTTCGCCGATGATCCCGCGATCGTTGCCGGTATGGCACGATTTAATGGTCGTGAAGTAGCGATCGTCGGTACCCAGAAGGGGCACGAAACCAAACAGCGCATTTATCGGAACTTCGGGCAGCCGAATCCTGAAGGTTACCGCAAGGCGCTGCGCGTCATGCGTTTCGCGGAGAAGTGGCGTCGCCCGGTAATCACGCTTATTGATGTGCCCGGCGCTTATCCCGGTCTTGGTGCAGAAGAGCGCGGACAGGCCGAGGCTATCGCCAGCAACCTGCGCGAGATGGCGCGGCTTAGGGTTCCGTTCATCGCTGCGATCACTGGCGAAGGTGGCAGCGGAGGCGCACTGGCCGTTGCCGTCGCCGATCGCGTGCTGATGATGGAGAACAGCATCTATTCGGTCATCTCACCTGAAGGCTGCGCGTCGATCATGTGGCGCGATTCCAGCAAGCGGGAGCTGGCAGCCCAGGCCATGCGCATCACCGCGGAAGATAATTTGGAGATGGGATTCTGCGACGAGGTTATCCCCGAGCCACCCGGCGGCGCACACCACGACTACGATGCCACGGCTGCCGCGCTTAGCTCGGCTTTGGAGAAGCATCTGTCCCAACTAGAGAAGATACCGCTCCAGGACCTGCTGGAAGCCCGCTACAAGAAGTTCCGCAATATGGCGCAGTACTTCGATGTACTCAGCTAATTCTCAGCGACATTGTGCCGGCAACAACTAAGGTCTCCCGAAAACCCGGAAATACGTGTTCAGCAGGCCGGATCGCATCTCTTCCGGCCGTGTTGAGTGCCATTCGTAGACCTGCCGCTCGGAATCGCGCAAGAGGGATTCAAATTCTTCGTCGCTGATGCGGCGCTTTTGCATGAGCTCAAGGTGTTTTCTGCGCATGGCCGATAGTCTTCGGATGGCTCCGAAAGCCCCGCGAAGATAGGCTGCCAATCCCCCGTTCCGAACGGCGTAGGCGAGCCACAGCAGATGAAACAGCAGGATGCGCGGGAAAAACCTTCGAAGAAGGGAGCCCGGGTAGTCTTTTGCCAAAACCCACAACTGGTTCTGCGTGACGTATTCGATAATCCGCGGATGGACCGCTGCCCCAATCGTCGCGCTGCCGATGTGGTACGCGACTGCCTGCGGCACGTAGATGCCGCGAAACCCGATCCAGTGTGAGCGCAATCCAAGGTCGATGTCATCGATGTAGGCGAAGAAGTCCTCATCCAGGTAGCCGCAGTTCTCGAAGACTTCGCGGCGGTACAAAACCGCTGCGCCGCATCCTGCTATGACCGGCGCGATGCGGTCGAATTGCCCGCGGTCTTCCTCCGTGGTGCCCAATCTGTATGCGCCTCCGGCAATCAGCATTGCATCGCCGGCCCCATCAATATGGGTTCGCTGCGTGGCCCGCAACAACTTTCCCGCCGCGAACCCCAGGCGCGGGTCGCTGTCCAAGGTGCCAACGAGGACCTCCAGGTAGTCAGGCTCAAGCTCAATATCGTTGTTCAGCAAGAGAACGTACTTCGATGCGGTGCCTGCCACGGCGCGGTTGATCGACCCGGTCGTGCCCTCGTTCCGCTCCAGTTCAATGCGGCTGGTATTCGGCGGAAGCGGATCGAGAAGCATACTTTCCGGTTGCGCCTCGTTCTCGATGACGACAATCTCCCATTCGCAGGCAGGCAGGGTCTGCCGCTGGATGAATTCAATGCAGCGCTGGGTGAGATCGGGACGGTGCAGCGCCGGAATGGCGATCGTGACGGTTTTCACGAGGCTTTCCGTGATTGTACATAGCGGCGCGAACTGCGTTTGTCCTGCCCGTTATAGCGTGTTGCGGGTTTCGAACTTGGTGTACACAACAACGGTCGCTGGACCATTCAGCATGTAGGAGTCCCCCAGAATCGCTTGTGGTGGACCGTTATTCGAAAAGATGGCATACCCGGAATCATTGCGAGGCAGGTTCAGGTCGGAATGGTTGGACATTCGATACGCCTGTCCTCCGGGCGGCACCGTGATCTGCACGGTGGTCAACAGCCGATTGCTGCTCTCGGAAATCGAGAGTGTGCCGGTTATATTCATGTCCGACGTGTTGGTAAAGCCCCATTGTGTGTCGTATCCGGAATAGGTGCTCCACCGTGCATTGAAAAGCGTGGTGTCGACAACTCGGTAGGAGTAGAGACCTTTATCCTGATTGTTCGATACGGAAAGGACAGTCAATCCTGAAACCGGTTGCACCAGTGACACGCGCAATCCGCTGCCGTACACGTCGCGCGCCAGCGTCGGAGAGTACCGCGCTGTGGTCGCGTATGACAGGGTCGAAGGCCCGTGGCAGCCATTCTGCTGCAAGACGGGAACGTCGTTCGGCCCCCAGAGGACCAGATTGAAAAGATGAACTGAGGTATTCGAGATCTCATTATCCACAGTAGGGACGAACTCCACGGAATAGGAGTGCCCCGCCTGTCCATAGAAGCCATACCAATACGTGGGGTTAAAGCCGTTGAAACTGGCCTCGAATTGCGAAGTCACGATCCGTCCGTCCGTTACCATCAAGCCGGGATTGAGGCAGTCCTTGCTCTCGCTGTGGGCGGCGAGGACAAGCGCCAATATGCCGATAAGCACTGCCGAGATCTTCACGGAGGCTGGCTCCTGAGGCCTGTATCTCCCATTCTGCCGATCCGGTAACCGGCCAAGTTACTTCGCTAGTCCGCGAGGACCTTTCTGGTATTTAGTCCCGAAATGGGAATTTGCCAGGTTACTTCCAGCCGATGGCCGCGTAATCCTGGTATCCGTAGAGCAGCTCATTGAGCCGTTCGATGCCGGCGTTGAAGTGGTCAAGGGCCTGAGAGCCGCCATCCAGGTATAGGCGGGGAATCTGCATCCCGCCGGCCGGTGCGGAGAAGCGTAGCTCGACGCTGCGGAACTTGTGAGATTCCATTGCGAAGCGCAATGTCAGAGGATGGGTGGGACGCACGTGAGTAGGGTCGAGGAAGAAGTTGTGGACGAGCGCGAACACGCACTCAGGGTTGATGGTTTCAAAGATGACCGGCGAGCCTGGTTTCGTCTTCCTGTAGGCTAGAGCGACATAACGTAGTTGATCGCTGGCGGTCATGTGCTCGATAACCTGGGCGCTGAAAATGCCGCCTAGCGACTCATCGGGAGTTGACTCCAAGAATGTGAACAGATCCTGCTGGACCACGTCCAGACCCTTCTCTTTGCAGAGCAGATATTGATCCGTCCCCAGTTCAACGCCGTGTGCGGATATGCCGTTGTCGCGCAGCAATTCCAGGAACTCGCCGCGGCCGCAGCCGATATCGACGACATTGTCGCGGCCCTGAAAGTATTCCAGATAAGCCTGCTGTCTTTCCCGAATATCAGCCTCACTGCCCCGATACTGCTCTTCAAAAGCGAAGTAATCGAACTGCGCCTCGTCCGTAATCTCTGACGGGAACATCGGTGGAACGGGAGAAATCGCTGCCGGTTCATGCTGCTGCGGTCCGGATTCCAACGTATGGATCTTGCGCCTCATATCCCGCTCACGAATGCGCTGCTGCGAGGCAGCCTGGCGGGTCTGGAGCAGCAGTTGCTGCGACTCGCCTCTAAGCGTCTGCACTTCCTTATCCAGGCGCTCAATTTCGTGAGCGTTGCACTCACCGCGGTCCGCGACTCCCTTGTAGCTATTGAGGGAGGCTTCCAAGGCGAGCAGACGCTCGTCGTGTACGCTCGCCAAGCGTGAAAGCTTCTGCTCATAACTTGCTACGCTTACTTCGACCTGCTCACTAAGGTGCTGGAGCTTCTCGCGGTGACTGGTTGCCTCTGACTGCACCTGCTCCACGGTCCAGGCACGGTTTCGTTCGATCAAGTCCGCGTGCAGGTTCAGCGTTTCCGAGAGCTTCTGTAGGTGCCCACGTTGCTGGTCAACGATATTGCCGGCATGCTGGAGCGCGCGAATTGCCGCGCCTTCGAACATATGCAGCGGACGCGTGTACCAGGTGAGCGATCGCCGCATGACTTTCTTTGCGAGCTGAATGAAGTTGTTAACGGCGCCGGGAGCGCGCGGGTTCAACTGCCCGGTTTGGCGGCTGGCTTCGAGCGCATTTGCAATTTCAGCGCGTAGTTCGAAAATTTCGTCACTTCCGAGGATCGATTCAGCCACCCCCGCCGCGGCACGCATGCGCTGCAAGATTCCTTCGACACTTTGTGATTGGCTCATATTTTCGCTAGATCAATGAAGCTTGTACGGCTTGTAAGAAGCATCAGGCGGCTTAGGACTTGCCGGTAAAGGAGAAAGCTCTCGGAAACAAAGCCTATCAACCGGTACAGTTTTCTGCAATCGGAGCCTCGCCGGTGCGCGCCTGACCAGCGCGTACGTCCAGATTGCCGCAAACGCGGATACGGCTTGCTATGTGCAATGCACATAGGTCGTGTACTGCTCGTCGCGAATCGACGTAAAGGGGAGGAGCTTCATTGTTCCATCTTTGGTTTCGACCGACCACACTCCCGTGCCCGCCGGTTTGGCTGCGAGCAGCTGCTGGTGCGCGACATTGGGCTCTTTGGCGACGATGGGGGAACAAGACCAGCGGCCCACGGCGCACCGCAACGATATCGGGATGTTTCGAGTCGATGCTTTGCAAGCGTGTCCTCATTGGCAGTTCGAGATCGACACGGTCACCGGCTCTTCCACCCCCGGGCCTACTCCGTCCTGAGTGCTTTAACAGGATCAATGGACGCTGCCCGTTGCGCCGGGATAATGCTGGCGAAGAAGGCGCAGAGCCCGAGCGTGACGATGGCCCCGCCGAGGACCACGGGATCCCAACCCTTGACATGATAAAGCTGTGCAGCAATTAGTCGCGCGCATCCAATCGATATTGGGATGCCGAGGAGCAATCCGATCAGGATTTGCAGGAATGCTCCGCGCAGCACCATACGGATTACGTTGGTTCGGTTTGCACCCAGCGCCATGCGCACGCCGATCTCGCCCGTCCGCCGTTCCACCGCGTAAGCGGTGACACCGTAGAGTCCGACCGCCGCGAGAATCAGCGCGAGCATGCCGAATAAGCCGGTCAGGTCGGCGACAGCACGCTGCTGATCAAGGTTGGCGTCGATTTGCTCTTGCATGCTGCGCATCTTCAGCAGGGTGAGGTTGGGATCAACCTCGCTGAACGCCCGGCGCACCTGCGCCTCCAAGCCCTCGATGTTTCCGTGCACCTTCAGCACCGCCCCCTCGATGAAGTGAGTGCTGTCGTCCAGGCTCTGCATCAGCGGTTCGTCGTAGTGAGTCCGCTGCGCCAGCGGCACAAAGAACAACGGACGGCGCCACTGGCCGGAAGGGTCGGTGTAGTTGGCCTCATGCGTGATGCCCACGATCTCGTAGGTCGCGCTGTACTTCGGCAGGTCGAGCCCGAAATGTGCCCCGATGGGATCCTCCCCCGGCGTGAAGAACTTCTTAACGAAGACCTCATCGACCACGGCGACGGGCTGTGTCGATGCCGTGTCCTGCTCGGTGATGCTGCGCCCCCGGATGATCTGCTGGCCGATAGTTTCCAGATAACCCACACCGACGCGGTCCCAGGATGACCCGGAATTCTCATCCATGCCGGGCATTTGATGGCCCTGTCGAATGACAATCTCTCCCCAGTTGTCCTGCAAGGGAGCGTAGAGAGCGAGCGCGGCACGCTCGACTCCCGGAATGTGGGAGAGCTGGTCCTGCAACTCGCGATACATCGCATCGAGCTTCGCTTGCGGATAAGAAGAGAACGGCGCAGTCAAGCTCAGAACGACGCGGTTTTCCACTTCGTAGCCGAAGTCCTGGTGCTGCATCTTCAAAAGGCTGCGGGTAAGCAGCCCGGCGCCCGCCAGCAGGACGACCGACAGCGTCGCCTGCACAACTACAAGCGCCTTCTGCGAGAACGAGGCGTGATCGCGAGTGCTGCGGTTTGCGCCGCGCAATGCGTCAGCCGGATCAGCGTGCGAGGTGAACCATGCTGGCGCTATTCCAAACAGTACTGCGGTGATGAGCGAAACTCCGAACGCGAATGCCAATACGGCGAGCGATGGCGTGGCCTCGATCGGGACGAAACGGGCGCTGCGGAAGGTAAGCGCCACAACCGCTCTGACACCGAAATATGCGACGGCCAGTCCCAGCAGGCCGCCAAGGACAGCCAACACCACGCTCTCGGTCAGCGACTGCCGTATGATTCGTTGCCGCGAAGCACCGAGCGCGAGCCGGATGGAAGTCTGCGCGCGGCGGGCGGCTCCGCGGGCCAGCAGAAGGTTAGCGATATTAGCGCAGGCGATGAGCAGCACCAAGCTGCATACGGTGAGCAGGATGCGCAGGCTGTCACCGTAGTCGGCCTTCATTGCGCCGACGCCCGTGCCGCCCGGAATGATCTTAATGATCTGCTTCGGCAGCGTGGCCTTCAGCCCGGCCATCCAGTCGGCGGGCATGCCACTGTCGTTGACGAGGTAAAGGCGCAGTTCATTGGTGAGCCGCTCGGCCAGCCCGTTTGTAGAGGCTCCCGGGCGCAACCTCCCGATGACGCGCAGCCAGGCCGGAAATTTGTGCAGCATCGAGTTCGCTCTGCGGAAGAGCGGTTCCTGCTGGATGGGCACCCATACCTCGGGCGGATTGCTGCGCAGCGTCTCGCCGAAAAAGCCTGGAGGCGCAATGCCAATCACGGTGAAGGGATTGCCATCGAGAATCAGCGTGGAGCCCACCACAGACCGGTCGGAGCCGTACTGCTGCTGCCAGGTGCGATAGCTCAGCATCGCGACGGGCGGGGCACCCGGCTGATCATCGGCCGGGATGATGGTGCGGCCGACGAAAGCTCCCAGACCGAAGGTGGAGAAATAGTTTCCGCTGACGAACTCGCCGCGCAATGGCTTTGCCATGCGATCGCTTTCGCCTTTACGCGCACTGAATTGGGTGGTGCCGGCTTGAAACGCGGCCAGTTCTGCAAATTCAGGCGTAGTCTCCTTCATGTGTAGATAGAAGGGGTATGAATACATGCCCCAGTTGTCCTGGGGGCTCCCTTCCACGCAGCAATCCTGGCCATCGCCAATGCGATAGAGGCTCGCCGGATCGACCACCGGCAGCGACTTCAGCATGACCGTATGAATCAGCGAAAAAATCGCCGTGGTCGCACCAATGCCGAGCGCCAATGTAATGGTCGCGGTCAGGGTGAAGATCGGTGACTGACGCATTTGCCGGAATGCGTAGCCAATGTCCTGCCTGAGATTTTGCATCGAGGACCCCTCGGGAAACGTACGGCCCACGCCGTGGGATTGTTCCCAGAAATTCAAGGCTGCGGCCCCCATTAATGGCGCTTTGACGCTGGTTTCCGAGAGCAGCATAATCTGGCTCTTGTGTTTCGGAATCCGCTAAGCTATGGTTCGCGGCTCACTCAATATTGCGCGAAAGAGGGCTGATGAATCGAAGCCGGGCTTTGTCTTTGCTGCTGGCGGGTGTCCCCTTTGTTGCCGTCTGCTTCTCGGTGCCTTTGTGGGACCGAGTTTATCCCCTGGTGCTCGGGCTGCCCTTCAACTTGTT
>Ga0306920_100002826_pt1 | contig 21931 bp, 29 predicted proteins | sample flu12Cox44000170_FD_204666 | JGI IMG/M metagenome (GOLD analysis project Ga0306920, IMG submission 204666) | Lab enrichment of tropical soil microbial communities from Luquillo Experimental Forest, Puerto Rico - flux4day.12C.oxic.44.000.170 (v2)... | ecosystem: Environmental > Terrestrial >...
CGCTGCGCCACCTGCAATTCGGTGCGCAATTGACCCATTTCCGATTGTGTCGACGCCGCCAATTGCTCGATCGCATCGCCCAAGTTCCGGCGCACCGAGTCGAGAACCCCGAGTTGCTGCGCCAATGCCTCGTAGTCACCCCTTGGCCCAAATGCTCCGGCCGATTCCGTGAGAGAACTCATGACGTCGTAGAGGGCATTTGCGTTGCGATAGAGCTTGAACTCCGCGCCGAGATCCTGTGGCGAGGAACGAACGCTATCGATCATTCTCGGCAAGGCCGAGGTTAGGTTGCGCTGAATGGAGTCGGCATTCGACTGTGCCTGCTGTTTCGAGTTACTGTCGGCTTTCCACCTTTCGATTCGCATGTGGCTAATGGTCGCGGAGATCTGCGAAGCAGCAGCCTGAAGCCGATCCAAATCGGGAATAACGGAAGTCATCGCGGGGTGGCCTGCCGTCGAGGCCGTCGCCGGGCTAGCTGGAGGGGGTTGCGATGCTGTTTGGGCCAGAAGTGATCCGGCTGCCGCGCACAATCCAAGGCATGAGATGACGAGTTTCATCCTTAACTTGCTGCCGAAGCAGAATCTCCTCACGAGAGCGGCGAAGAATTTGAGCACGCTATAACTGCGAGTCGTAGATGTTAGTTTGATGCAGCAAAATGCCCAACAGGTGTTGGGAAAAAGGCTTTGACCGGCATGCCCGACCCGCGTTCAGCGGTCGACCTGCGAGAATGCGACCTTACGCAGGCTGCCAAGGAGGTCATGACGATGCCGGTCGGCACAAATGAGGCGGCTTCCGTGCCAACAGATGAGTGCTGCATGAACTCGGCTCCTTGGGCTTCAGCTCGTTGAGTTGTTTGACTAAGCTGCGCGGCTGCGAGAAAATCCAAGAGGTGCCCTGTTGCTATTTTGCAAGTATGGCAACGGCATTGCCTAACCAAGTGGGCCTGTGGCGCAGCTGGGAGCGCGCTTCCATGGCATGGAAGAGGTCGTCGGTTCGATCCCGACCAGGTCCACCAAATCCCTCAATCAATTAGACGGGTTTCTTTGTCAGAGTCACGACATTTGTGTCGTGAGTTGTGTCATAACCCGCACGTTTAGTGCTTTCGGCGAGGGCTTCCATTGCCTTACGCTTGGCTTCCATGCAGACGTGACTATACCTCCCCAGCATCCGTTTGCTGACATGCCCTGCCAGGCTCATGATCGTTGCACCCGACGCCCCTCCTTCCGCGAGCTGGGTAATAGCGCAGTGACGCAAATCGTGAAAGCGGAAGCCCGGCAACCCGGCTTTCTTTGTCAGAGTGCACCACGCTGAGCGACAACTCCCGATAAGGCGGGTCGGGTCCCATCCGGTTATACAGCATAGCTTGCAATCTCCGTGCCGCTGAAGGTGAACTTCTGCGTAAAGGCCGCGAATACAAATTTGTCCCTGCTCAACGGGCCAAAGGATTGAGCCCCCGCGGCGTAACCTTGCCAGTGCGGAGGCTGCCACATCCGTTAGCGGCACAATGCGCTCACCCGCCGTGTTTTCGATTTGCGAAACGTTAAATTAGAATACCGGAGAAAAGGTCAACGTCACCCCACCTCAGACCCTTCAACTCACAGCTTCTCGCCGTCGTGTTAAGTGAGAGGACGGCCGCCAAGTAGGCGGTTTCCCACTCAGGCCGCGTTACAGCCATTTGGAACATAAATCATTGGGAGTTCAGCACCCCGTCTCTGAACGGCGCTTAGCCACGACCAAAAGTAGCTTTTTGTCGTTCGTCGATGCCGATACACACCGGGACTCTGATTCGTGTCCTTGATGAGCTCACGTGTCACTGGTCACTGCCGTCAACATCGAAGCACCCTGGATTCAATGACATAGCTGATCGAGTTATCGCAGAATGATAGGTTGCTTCCTGGTCGGCGCATTTTCTCGCTTGCGGCTTCCCAAGTTCGTACATCGGGCGGCGGAGTTAGCCAGTACTCTGCACCGTCGGTGCAATCGAGAATGCCGAGTCACATGGAGGTCAGATAGATAAATGAGAGACAAAAGATAGACGCAGAGGATTAATCTTTTCAGAGGCAGAGCACAAAGTACCCGGAGGCAAAACCCCAACCCGGCCCCGGCTGCTTAGCGGCAGACTAAACGAGACCGAGTTGAGGTTTTGTGAGAGCTCAGCGTGCCACCGTCCCAGGTCCGCAGATTCACAAGCATTGCTCGTGGAAGCGAAGCACGAGTCTGGCGGCCATGACGGAGAAAACAGGAGAATAATGAAACAGAAACTCTTGACCCCCCTAACCCAAGGCCGAGATTCAGGATTTCCCTTACGCCTTCCGTTTGTGCCTGGCTTCGGCTTGCGCCACGCATAAAGATTTCGCGACATTTCTTTCTCGCCTGAAAGGAGAGACCAGATGAGAACCTGCCGAATGTTTCCGGTCCTGCTGATGTGGTGTGCTTCCTTGTTGTTTGCTCAGCCGAGTTCAACGGGAGCTACCGGGGCAAGCGTAACTCCGCCGTCACAGGGATCTTGCAACGTTTCCGCCTTGCCCAATGTGAACCAGTTGGCTTTGCTGGGCTGGTATGGCGCGAATGTGGTTAATACGCTTCCAATAGGCGGCCGTCCCAACGGTCTGGCTTTTGATGGGCAGAATATCTGGGCCGTGGGTGGGCCTACCAACTCTGTCTCCAAAATACGAGCCAATGATGGTCGGCTGCTGGGAACGTTTCCCGTTGGGAATATTCCCGGATATGCGGCTTTCGATGGGGCGAATATCTGGGTGACCAATCTTCTGGATAACACGGTCAGCAAGCTACGCGCCAGCGATGGAAAGAATCTGGGTACGTTTCCGACCGGCAAGTTTCCCTGGGTCATTGCGTTTGATGGGGCCAGCATTTGGATCGCTGACATCCTGGACAATGCGGTCAGCAAGGTGCGCCCGAGCGATGGGGCGACATTAGGCGTTTTTCCGGCTGGCTCCAATCCGATTGGCTTGGCATTTGATGGGGAAAACATCTGGGTGGCGAACCAGGGCAATGCGAATACCGTGACAAAACTGCGTGCGAGGGATGGGGCGCTGCTAGGAACGTTCGCGGTGGGTCAGAATCCGGTGGGGGTGGCCTTCGATGGAACATCCATCTGGGTAGCCAACTCCAACAGTAATACCCTAACCCGACTGCGTTCTAAGGACGGAAAAATTACCGGGACATTCGCCGTGGGATCTAGTCCGCAGTTCATCGCTTTCGACGGAACAAATCTGTGGGTGACTAATCTGGGGAGCAATAACATCACCAAGTTGCGCGACTGTGATGGAACGGTGCTCGGGACTTTTCCAACGGGGAACGCTCCGGTAGGAATAGCTTTTGATGGTGCGAATGTGTGGACGGCCAACAATACCGGCGGATCGGTTTCAAAGCGATAACGGTTCTCCGGGTGTGCTGGTATCGCCCAAACAAAGCCCATGCCACTGCGAAGCGGTGCCACTACGGGCAGGCCGACATGCCAACCCCCGATGAGGTTGCGGGAAAGAACACTACCCTTGGGTCTCAATCGAGTCAATAGGTGCTTGTTGCTCCTGCTTTTAGGTGAGTACAAAAGGGCTAGTTCATTCAGGGGTATTTACCTCAGGACTCTCGACTTATAATTCCTGTTCAGCTCTTTACGGGGATAAGGGTAGTCTTCCCGCATTGTCGTCTCACGGGATGGGCTATCCTTATTTCTTTGCTCTTCCTTCTGATCTATCTCTGCATGCCACTCTTGGGCTGTTTGTGCGCGTTACACGACCTCAACTATTGTTGGCCCGTAGCAATATAGGCGCGAGAATGACCCCCAAGCTCTTTTCGGCTTGCCCACGTCAAGCTGTGGACGGGTTATAAACTCTTGCCGATTCGGTTAGTTAAGCTGTGTTGTGCAGGAAGTTCTGTACGGACCGACGAACCCTGCAAGTATCCCACAAAAGCCCAAAAACAGAAGCACCGCTAATTGCTCCGGTGCAACGACAGCAAATCGCTGCATTGCTACTGGTTCTCCGTGACGTTGTCTACGGCTGGGCCAAGGGATTCAGCTTATATACGGCACGTCCATACGTGGCCTACCTCCAGCACGGCTTAGGGAAAGCCTTCTTGTGCCATCGTTGTTTCCTGGATCATGGGTATGCTCTGCCTCAACCCGTCTCACACGACTTCTTGCCCAAACGAATTAGTACTTTCGAACTCATCCACACAGGTGATTGCCCGATGTGTAGAGGCTGCTGCACTGTTATTGGATCTTTGCCCCGTACACTAGACCCACAACTCGAACAGCGCGTGGTGAGCGCGGCGTTGTGCCTGCTCGATGCCGGAGGTCTCCCTGCTACCCTGAGGGCGGTCTCACGTCAGGCTCGCACTACAACTCCCATCATCTATGAGCGCTTCACGAACCGCGACAAGCCGTTGCAGTCAGTCAGACGGAAAGGCGCGTTGGAACTGGTGAGTGCTGTTCGTCTGGTTCAATCCATAATTAGCTTCGTCAACGGCTTAGTGGAGTTTCTGAATTCAGCACCCCCCAGCTGTTTGAACTGGTGACACAGTTTGCTTTCACGCGGTGGCAGGATAGCCATGCCGAACCAATTGCTGAAGGCGCAACTCGCCAAGGAGGTAGTGGTGCATGGGACAAGGTGCCAGCAACTGGCCATCGCAATCGCCTCACTGCACGGTACGAGGAATGACTGGAGCAGGAAGCGATATGCCTGTGGCCAAAGAGTTCTACGGGACGTGCCTAGTGGCACTGCAACTCCTACTGAAGGTGTTGTCGGGTTTACATCCAGGGCCTAACGATGAGAAACGGTCTACAACCAACCTCAGAGATACGCTCCAAATTAGGTTCCCTGACCAAAGTCGAGTGGCGGAGTAAGAAATTACGCGCTTTCGAGGTGGATTTTTCGACCTCTCCTGGTATTTTGCTGCTCACCTCCTCGCTTGATACCGTCGCGTACAACCAGGAAGCTTTGCAAATCCTTGCGTTTCCTAATGATCCCAACCGCCTTAAACGTCTGCCTTCTTTTCTAGCGGACCGCATTCGCAGCAAGATCGCAACTCGATCCTTTATCGAAGGTCAAGAATTTGTTCGTGAATTTAAGTCCGGGAGCCGCACCTATCAATGCCGCGCTCTGATCCTTCAGCCTGCTAAGGTGGCCACGGGAAAGGCCACTGTCGCACTGTTGTTTGAGCGCCCGCCAGCCGCTGCCCTGTCTCTGAAACGGCGGATTTGGAAAGAGTTTGAACTCACTCGAAGGGAGCGTCAAACGGTTGAGTTGCTGCTTCAGGGGATGACTACCAAGGAAATTGCGCACTCGATGAATGTGAGCTCCAACACCGTCAAGACCTACCTGCGCCAGATTATGACGAAGATGAGGGTTTCAAGGCGGACTGGAATCATAGGAAAGATCATCGCTACATAGCTTAATCAGACCTCATAGCAGGAGCGAAGACTGAGATGCTCAACCGCTTTTCACATGAGTCGCTCCTTGAAAGGTGTGCCGCCTAAGTTCCGCCATTCTACGTTCCATTCTTAGGCAATCGCCGACACTCGAACAAGAATTCGGTAAGTGCTGCCGTCCGTTCCCCAGAGGAGCCGATGTCCCCCAAGGTCGGCTCAAGCGCTCAAGCCTTAGCTTTGTGCTCAGAAGTCCTCACCTTGCCTCTTGCGCCTCCCCCAAACGGATAAGCGCTTTTGGTCTCATCCACACGGGTGATTGCAAGGAAGGCTCTACTAGGCGGAAAATCTGCCGGATACTCTCGAATGCTGTCCGTATCGGCTTGGGTCAGCGATCGGCCTAAGGAGCTGTGCGCGTCGTGCGCCATCGACGTGATGTGGCTGTTCAACACTCGCAAGGGGAATAGGGGAGCAATGGGCGGAGGACTCTAGTAAATCAGGAGTGAGACGCATGATAAATAAATTTGGCTTCGGAGTGTTGCTATTAGCAGTTGTGGGCATACTTGCCGGCATGGGCTCCGCAACACAAGTTACCCTCGCGGACAGCACACAAGCGGTGACTTTTACGGGAACGACGACAGGGGCTGATGTCACTTTCACCACCCTGAGCGGCCCTGGATTGTTTAACAGCGATCTTGGACAATATACGATGACGCTAACGTCAGGGCCAATCCCGTTGTCTGCGTCTAATGTTGTCGGGTTATACGATGTAATCTCTGGAGGTTGGACACTTTCGTTGAGCTTCACCGATATTACGAGTCCAGGTATGTTTTCCGGAACCTGGGATCTTGCGACTCTCAGCGGTGGGACAACCAGGGTTCCTCAGTTTATTGGCTCCCTTCTGGTCACGTCGGGGACAAATCAATTCCAAGGTTGGGTGGGCACTACTCTCCTGGGCGATTTCAGCGTCAACTTGGGCCACAATCAAACCGTGAACCAGATTTTCCAAGTCGTCGGCGCGCAGACCTCAGGAAAAGTCTCCAGTGGCGAATTGGCTCCCGCACCAGAGCCCGAAGCACTTGGCCTGCTTGGGTTCGGTGTGCTCACTCTTGCAGGATTGTTGAAACGGTACTCGCTGTTGTGACTGGGCTAGCAGATTTCCCGCCTACTTCGAGTTAGATTCACGATCAAATGGCTTGGCTAGCCCAATCTGACATGAGATGGATTTGCCTGATGTCGAAGTGGGAGCATTCCATCGCCAAGGAGTGGGCGTGTCCGATTGCCCATGTCCTCGGCTTGTTTGCCAGCCTCTGTAACATTCGCAAAAAGCACAGCCGATTACCGGAGCACCTGCGACCGTGCTGCCGCGACGATTTGTAACCCTGATGCCGAGCGGGACTTTTCCGCTAACTGAACAACGCTGCCGTGGTCTCTTTCTTGCTCGCTCTCCAACAATGAACTCTCGATGACAAAGGCAGAAGGAATGCGTAGGACACCTCAGTGCGGACAGTGCGAACAGGACATCCCCGCGGGCAAGGCTATGGCATTGGTTCCTTGCCGGATAAAATCTGTTCCACAAATCGACAGATCCGTTAAGCCGTTTCGCGTTGAGTGGGAAGTGAGAGTTCTCGCATGGACGCCTAAGTGTCTAAGCTGTTTCATCGCGGAACCAAATCCCGGCCAATGGGTGCCGAGATTGTGTATCTATTGCGGGCGTGAGTTGTACATCGACATCGAACAACCGCCAAAAGTGCTGGCCTGCAGTGCCAGTTGCCGCGATGGCGCTCGCGCCAAACAGCGCCGGGCCTTACGTCGTCGTGCCTAATGCTTGCGTCCATTACATTCCCTTCACGCCATAACGCAACCGCGAGCCGCAATCGCTCCAGCGTGCCCGCAAGCAGAATGCCTACCGATTGAGGTCAAGGCCGCGCAGGAGCGGCCGAAAGTGTCAATCGCGGACAATTCCCGCGGCGTGAGCAGCGAGGAGGGGTTGAAAGGGCGCCATGGCGCCATGACGCGCCGCCTGGGTTCTTGTGTCGTTACCGGGGCATCCCTACCGGAATCTCGCCGTGTCAGAGCATGTCACTCAGGAATAGGTGAAAGGCGACAAGTCACGGTCAAGGGCGCATGAATACTGCCTTTCAATATCAGTCGATCTCATTTTGCTGTCGTTTCGGTACATTCAGTTGAGGGACTTGGCATGAAGAGGTCGTCGGTTCGATCCCGACCAGGTCCGCCACCTAGTCCTACATTGTAGGATGTTCTCTGTAGAAACTGCCCAAAAGGCGGCGAAGTTCCGGTTGGCAAGTAGGCGGAAGTCGATTACCGGTTCGGCCGCCCGCATTTCCCAGATCACCATGGCAATCCAGCCGAGCACTGCCAGCGCCAGCATCCAGCAGATGAAGGTACTACCAAACCAATCCTCGATCTGACCGCGGTCAAGCGCGATCTCGAGTGTGGCGGAAGCGACCGCGATAAGACCTATACCGACGCCATCGACGGGCAGCTTACCTCTCTTCCTGTCCGCTGCCCGCTCGGCAGCGAAGGAGGGCGGATCATGGACCAGCCTGCTGGTAAGCAACAACGCCAGAATACCGACTGGAATGTTGATGAAGAAGATCCAGCGCCAACTATAGTTGTCGGTGATCCAGCCTCCCAGGACCGGGCCAATTGCCGGGGCCGTGACGATTACGATCGTGTACAGGGCGAATGCCGAGGCCCGTTTCTCCGCGGGGAATTTATCGACGAGTATCGCCTGCGTCACTGGCGCCAAGCCGCCGCCCGCAATGCCCTGAAGCACACGGCTGGACAACATGATGCCGAGTGTGGGCGCGAGACCACAGAACAGCGAGGTGAGATGGCTAGACTACGTGCCAAGGTAGAAAATGAGCGTATGGCGGGCAATGATGTGGGCTGGCCAGCTTTGTTCTGAGCAGCAACAAAATGACAGAAAGATTTATTGGCAGTGGTTTCTTGAACACTATAGCGCCGGGAATGCAATGCGAGTGATCGAAGAAGCCGTCGGAGACAACGGTCGTATAAGATGGATCGACTATCGATTGCCCCCATCAAAGGAAGGCGACACGCTTCATTTGCAATTGGTAATTCAAGATGGTACTTTTCGCACGAATAGATGAGTGTTAGGTTGCGCTGCTGATAAAGTTCAGACCGGAAGAGACAAAACCTAATTCCAAGGAGGGCCGCGTGAGCACAGGTCGCGATCGACCATACTCACAATTCAAGGTCCAGGTCGCGCTGAGGTAATCTTCAAAAGCCTGATGCTGCCTTTCAGGAGGTCAGTGGCTTAGGGCATGAAATAAATTCTTTAGACCACAACGAAGATAACCCGATGAAGATCGCCGGCTCTACAAAGTGTCAGACGTAACGCTCAAGCGCCCAGTCATAGGTAGCCTTGGCAGGTTTGCAGCATGGCTCCAGCAAGTGAAAGACGGAGATCCGAATGCCCGGCGCAATGTGACAATCCACGTAAGTTAACCCTAGCTCTTCGTCGAGCATGTAGAAGTAATAATGCAAGCATTTCCCATCGGCCGGCTTCAAATACGTCTTGCCGGTCTGCTTGTTATGCCAAGGTTGGTAGCTGGCGCAAGGTTCCATGGCCGAAAAGATGGCGACCGGCCCGGGCTGCCGCCCGCGCTTGGCCAACACGGCTTCCACCAGAGCCTCCTTGCGTACACTCCTCTTGCGGATATGTTCGATCTCCATCCCGTTTTCTTTGCCCAGCCGTTCCGCGTTCTCTCGCAATTCATCGCGAAACCGCTGGGCGAACCGTGGGTAGTCGAAGATCCGTACTTGGTGGGTGTACAAGTACGCGGTCATCCCCTCGGCGAAACACACGCTGGGCAAAGTGCCAAACACCAAAATGCGGTCATAGCAGGAAAGCACCCCAGCTATCTGGTCCGCATGCCGTTCAGTGAGAAGCGTCAATCCCATTTAGGCATCATAATGGACGCCTGTTTGGTTCCGGCTCTGCCGGGTTAGGAATCAGAAGTCAAATCAGCTTTCGTGTTCTGTTCGGATTGCCATCGCAAAGGCTTCACCGTTTGGGCATGAGCGAAACCGACCTACCGTCGTGGGCTCCAGAGAAACAGTGCCGCAAGGCGGCTCTGCGCTCACTGAGTTGTCCTTTTCTCCGGTTCGTTTGCACCACAAATAGCTCGTAAAACGCGGCCTCATCGCTTACTCGCACTTGCGGCCCGAGCAGAACAATCGAGCATCGAGCTTAACGAATTTCTTCCGTAATTGGGGTGGCAGTTTCGGTATCGCACTTGTCACGACAGTGGCCAAACGTCGCCAGCAGTTCCATCAGACGAACGTCGGAGCGACCGCCACAGCGAGTTCCCAGCAATTTGCAGAGCGCACGCACGCGCTAGCTGGTTACCTCGTCAGCAAGGGCTTCACCGGTCCGGACGCCGCACTCGCCGCCCAAGGCAGTGTCCTTCAGCAGCTCCAGCATCAGGTGAGCTTGCTGGCCTTTATGGACTGCTTCCGTATCCTTGCGTGGGTCACACTGGCGACGCTCCCGTTACTTTTCGCCGTTCGCCATTTCAAACCTGCGGGGAAACCTCCGGCGGCGCACTAATCAAGGGTCTAGAAATACGGATACTCCGGTTTACCGCCAACCCTTTGCGGACTGGAAAGGCGGGAACCGTGCTGCAGACAATTCCTGTTCTGTTTTCGTATCAGGGAAATGCAATTCCCTGATTTGTGCATTTAATTCCCTGTTCCGATTGCGGCCCAATTGCTCGATTCTTGCAGCTATCCCACTGTGCACCTGTGGATTTGCGGAACATGCTGGCGCAATTCAGAACGGAAATCTGCGAAATTCCCTGTAAATTTCCCTGTTAGCAGGGAATTTGGGCCCAGAGAACGGTTCGCAGCTGACTGCATCCTCCACCAAATTCCTCAATGCATTATAAGAGGGCGCTCCGCTCAGAAAGGCGGGAGCTTGTGTCAGCGGCTCTGCTCCGTCTGGCTGCATAGCAATCGAAAAACTGAGCCTTGCGACTGTGTCGTGGGAAGAGAGTGCTGGGCGCTGCCCGGTGGTGGGGCTGTGCCCCCGCACCCCCAGGATTTATTGCTTTGATGCCTGTCCCGATGAGGGGACTCTGCCAACGTTGAATGAAAAAGGGATGCCGTAACATCCCCCTCGATCGGTCCAGGCCACTGCGTCGGCGCTCGGGTAGCTTCCCAGCATCGCCCTATCCTCCGCTCTGCTCCAGCTGGGTATAACCGCGGCGGGCGCGGTTGTTCTCGATGGGTGTGGAGTATGGCACTGTTGAGAGGAATCGCCTTTCCCCCAAGGGAGGCAACTCGAATGAGTAGCAACGTTAAGCATATCGGGCTCGACGTTCACAAAGAAGCGATCTCGATTGCCGTTCTGAATAGCGCTGGGAAGTTGGTGATGGAATCCATCATCGAAACCCAAGCCGCCACCCTGCTACAGTTCCTGCAGGGTTTGTGGGGAAAGCTGCCTGTGACTCTGGAAGAAGGGGCTGGGCGGCTTGGCTGTACGATGTGCCAGCCTCACAAATAAGTGCCTGCTATAAACTTCCGATATGTTGCCTGACCTCATTCCTTTGCTTGCACATCCGCTGCAGGCACCTGCGGCGTTTACTCCTGAAGCTTTGGTTAGGGCCGTGCGTGCCGAGCGTGGCTTGAAGTGTGAACCGGTTCCGCCAGTCTGCATCTTGGAGTTCGATGGTGACTTGACGGATTGGCTGGCTTCGTCCGGCCTGGCACGGCCGTGGAAGTCATGGGCATGCTTTCACACGACCATGTACTCGTTGGAAGTGGATGGTACGCTGTGTGGAGTCGTGCCGAGAAGCATCGGCGGACCGTACGCTGTTCTTATCGCGGAGCAAATGCGGGCGTCTGGCGCACGCGTTGTGTTGGGGCTGACTTCCGCTGGACGGGTTTGCGGTACACTCCCCGTGCCGAGCTTGGTTGTTCCCTCCGAGGCAATCCGCGATGAAGGTACTTCGTACCATTATCTGGCAGCGAGCCGGTCTGTCGTCGCAGATCTCGAACTCGCCGATTGTATCGCCGCGGGCCTGCAAGGACTGAGTGTACCCATTTCCCGCGGAACGGTTTGGACCACGGATGCGCCTTACCGGGAGACGGAGGAGCAACTGGCACAGTACGCAAAAGATGGGGTGCTCGCAGTCGAGATGCAGGCGGCCTCGCTTTTCGCATTCGCCATAGCGAGGGGCATTGCGGTCGGCGAGGTTGCGCACATAACAAATGCGCTTGACCACGAGGAAGATCAGTTCAACAAAGGGTCCCACGCATTCGGTCAGCGCTTGCTGGAAGCAATGTGCCGGGCTGCCAGGACCTACCTGAGCAAGATAACGCACATAACTAGCGCGGTGGAGCCCCGCGGATAGCCGCCACCCTGCCGCTTACCCGTTGTGTGCTATGACGACGCACAGACTGCGCCGGAGAGCAGAAACACCGTGGCTTCTATTTCTTCACGCGTTGTCGTGCGGCCCAGGCTGAAGCGAATCGCACCCCTGCCAATTTCATGCCGGATGTTCATAGCCTTTAAGACGGGAGACAACTCCACCGAACCAGAATGGCAGGCAGAACCGGTGGAAGCGGCGACTTCTTTCATGAGTGCCAGGATCTCTGACCCGACTTTGCCGACAAAGCTGACGTTTAGCGTATTTGGCAGGCGTTCGTAAGGATGGCCGTTAAGAACAACTCGAGTGCCGAATCTTTCTTGGAGCAGATTCCAGAAGAGATCGCGTAACTTTCGGACTGGTTCCATTCCGACCCAGCTTTCGGCCGCAACGCAAGCTGCGCCTAGTCCAACATCAAGCAGAACGTTTTCAGTTCCCGCGCGACGACCGGATTCGTGCCCGGCGCCGTGAACTAGAGGCTCCAAACGGACACCTTCGCGGACATAAAGTGCTCCGATCCCCTTCGGCCCGTATAACTTGTGACCGGCTAATGACAACAAGTCAACACCAAGTTCGCCCACGCGAGCGGGAATCTTACCGACAGATTGTGCCGCGTCGGTGTGAAAAAGAATCCCGTGCTCGCGCGCTATCTTTGAAATGTCAGTGATCAGCTGAATGGTGCCGACCTCGTTGTTGGCGTGCATTACGGAAATCAGCACCGTTCGAGGCGTAATCGCTCGTCGCACGTTGTCGGGGTCAACTTGGCCGAAATGGTCCACGCCCAGGTACGTAACTGCGGCGCCGAGGCGCTCCAGAAAACGGCAGGGATTCAGAATGGCGGGATGCTCTATGTACGTTGTAATGATCTGGGCATTGGGCTTTCCGCTAGCAAAATAAACGCCTTTGAGAGCGTGGTTGTTCGATTCGCTTCCCCCGCTGGTGAACAAGATTTCCTGCGGTTTGCAGCCTAAGAAGTTGGAAATCTCGTTCCTCGCGTTCTCTACTGCTACCTGCGCCGGTCGTCCGGCCCAGTGTTCGCTGGATGGGTTGCCAAACGGCTCCTCCAGTACCTTCCTCATCGCCGCGGCTACTTCAGGCGCGAGTGGTGTCGTCGCGTTGAAATCAAGGTATATGGGTCGCCGGTCTGTTGGGCTCATAAGAAGAGTCTACGAGTTTAAGAGCGCGTTGAAACCTTCTTGGCGACCATCGGACACATGACGCTGGGAAAGTGACCTCTGCAACACGGCCATAGTTTCTTCATCATCAGCTTCGGCAGCACAGGCCATATGCAACCTTCGCGGCTGGCGTTTTGGAAACCGTTTGCTGCATGTACACGTCCGGCGGTTGTTGCCGCACCGAGTGTTGCAGCAGGCCTTAGATGTCCGAAACACGGCGAGGCCTAACCTCGTCACGGCTGCACGGGCCGGACCGCTGTGGCAAATACTGTTTGTCTGCTCGTTCACTAAAGTGCAACTGCCTAACGCAATCAGCGCCACTGCAATGAGCCTTGTTGGCTACGTAGGAGCCGTGTCCGACTCTGGCTGGCAGGATTCGATAGCTCAAACGAAAATGGGCCTCCCCAGTCGGGGGAGTCCCATGTTTCGTAGTACGGCAGACCGTGTCGAAATGACCGCAGCCCTATCTCGAAGATCTGTGATGGCGGAAAAATATCGTGCTTGGTCATGTCTCTTTGTGCTGCCTTTTTCCTCATGCCTATGCAATCAACCATGCCTGATGAACTTGGGTGCCGCCGAGGCATGCTCGAACGTCACAGAAAGCAAAGCTCCTCGGCGGACATTCATGACAAGAGCAGGTCGAAAGCAACTTATCCAGTCGCCGGGCCTCTTCTCCCTCACGCTCGGATAGACAATACCTGCCGATCCTTGCTGCAAGAGCGTTTGAGCTAATCGTTGTGAGCTGGCATAGGTGTCAGGCGCCAGGCAGTCATGAAATTCTTGGCGATTACGAATGTCGTGGAACTCTGCCCTGAAATCCGCCACGTATTCGACGTACTCGAAGGCCTCGGGATAAGGCCAGTTGATCTCCAGAAGCTCTCTGGCACGATGAAACCCTACTTCGGCTTCGGACGTTTCCAGTTGAAATGGCGCGTACCAGGCTCCGCGATCCGAGCCATTGAACCTGCTGCCCGTCGGGTGGGCGTAGGTAAATGCCGCATTCACGATATGCGTGTAACAAACCCCAAACACCAACTCGTGGATGCCGATGCCCGGCAACAGTCCCGATTCCCCAAGTACACGATTGTCAGTCGAGCGTTCCAGTTCGCTAAGCCCACTGAATTCGCTGTCATCCTCGGCCAGTCTTAATAAAGGGCCTTGCTCGTCGAGTGCGTATTTGCTGGGAACAAGCCGGTGTGTGTCATCTTGACAAAGCCTGATAACCGGAGGCAGTTTCATCCCGCTACTCGGCGGGCATCCAGCAGCTGACGCACCCTCATCATGGCCGGCTGGCCACCCTTGACTATGTAGGCCAGAGGGGTGTCGCCCGCAAACATCGGGTTGCTGTTAGGCAGGGAGATCCATGCATCAGCCAGTTTCTGGCTGTAGAGCGCGTTCAGCGCCTTGAAGATGCCGACCAGGAGGGAGACTCGGACCAGACGGTCCTGGTCGAGCGTTGTCTTGGACTCCCCGCTTTTCAGCTGATAAAACGCTCCGTTGGAGATCCCGCCCAGCAATTGTTTGGCTTCTTCGTCGCGAATCCTCCATGCGGTTGCAATCTTGAAGAAAGCTTTACGGGCTGCAGGGCTTAAGCGCTTCTGGACCTGTTTGTCGGCCAAGTCGGCTGCCAAGTCCGCGCTGAATCCGGCAGCCGGCTGGGAGAGAACAGCCATTGATTCACCTCCTATTACGGAGTACTTTAGCTCCGATTTTGGAACAACGCAACCTGGACCGCCGGAGCTCGGATTTGCATATTCGCCTTTTGTTCGCCTAAACTGCTGGCATGTCAGAAGAACGTGACCGCGGTGCCCTGCTTATTGCTGCTTGTTTGGTTGCCGCCATTCGGCTCCGGGGAGAACCAATCCAGCCCGGTCCAAAGCTGAAAGCGACAATCTACGATTCCGTTCAGCTGGCTGTGCTGGTCTGGCGGGAGATACAGGGGCGCGGTCCCAAGCTGGTAAATTGACGTGGGCGGTCATGATTGATGCAGAGATCCTGAAATCAATCGCCTCGCAGTTGATGACGAACAGCTCTGTCAAAGTGGAGGGTAGTGTAGCGCCTGTTCGCCACACGAGTACTCAACGCCTAAAAACCGTGGGGTTCAGCATCGATGGCCACGAATATCACGCTTCGAGCAGAACCCGGAAAAGGCGAGTCGTTGGGGACGGCTGGTGCGTAGCGGTCATCAAGTCGTGCAATTCAAGGACGCGGAACGAAACAAATTTGTGGCGGTGGTTGTGGATGGCGAGGTCACGTTCTACGGCACAAGCAAGAAGCGGCTCTGAAGCCTCAGCCGCTATCGGAGACCCCGAAACTCAGTAACCCGTCCGCGCCAGTAGGCGAACGAGCCTTCGCGCAGGTGCCAGGGTGCCTCGGCTGTGGTCGGTACTTGAACCTGATCAAATGTCCGGTACTCGCGAAAATGCTCCCGACCAGGCAGTTTCCACCACCTCCTTTCCTACCACTCGCGGACGACTGGGCAAGCTACCCCAAGCACGTGTCCTTCGGCATCGATCTCGAATTCGACCGCCGCGTGGGCCTTCCCGTCGTCGAAAGCTCCGCGCAATTTGTCTGTTCGGACTGCCTCCCAGGTGAGGCACGGCATTTCCCGGAAAGCGGACGGGTTGCCCCGGAAGCTCGGCCAAGCCGTGCCTTGCGTGAGATCTTAACGACCTCTTTAAGACAATGGCTCGCAACCCAAGATCGATCGTGAGTTTGCAAAATACCCGTGGAACGATCAACCTGCGGGACACTTGTGCTCGATGTGCCGGAATGTCAGGTTGATCCGCGGCAGAACGATACCAGGTTCTTTCGGCACCTCATGTTTGAAGTTTTTCTGAGTGTTGCCCGCCATGATGAAGAGGCTACCGTGGGGCAACCGTTTCGCAAAGGCGACCACTCCATTTTTATCTTTCAGACGGAATAGGCGTTCAGCGCCCAGGCTGACCGCGGCGATCACCGGTCCCATTTCGGGTTCCGCATCCGCATGCAATCCGACGCTGTCCGTTCCGTTCCGATAAAAGTTACAAAGCACTGCGTTATAGCCCCGCGGCGACCCCAAATTGGAGTAGGCGCTCGCGGGAGTGGCCTCCTCGACGCGAGTCCTCAGAGAGAGTAATTCCGGAATCCAAGCGAGCGGCTTGTATTCGCGCCGGGAATAACTGTAAGTGGTGCCGGGGTCGCCATAGTACGCTTCATCGCGAGGCACGGAGTGGTTGAACGACGATTTGTGCCGCTGCCAGGCGCACTTACTCTCCAACACGTTGAAGAAGATCGTTGCTTCCTCAGCGGACAGGAAATTCTTGTCGTAATAGATTTCTGCTCCCGGGATGGGAATCATTTCCATCATTGCTTCTAATCGAAGAGAACCCGCTGAGATCCTTGAATCACCGCTTTCAAGATTTTGCAAGTCGCACGTGCACCCCTCATAGCCGCTGTGTTGTTGTCGGGAAATGAAGGTCGATCTATTCCATTGACTCCGTCTTCCGTTTGTCTTTGCGGCGCTTCTCTTTGCTTTTGTTCTTTAGCCTCCCCGACTCCTGGTCCGCGGCTTCATGGTACTGGGTGCGAATGACCTCGAGGTCCACGTTTGGCTTGGGCATTCTCATGCCGAGGTCTGCCATGGTGTCGGCGACGATCTGCGAGATAGTCAGGTTGCGGAACCACTTGTGGTCGGAGGGAATAAGGTACCAGGGTGCATGTTTGGTACTAGTCTTGGCGAAAACATCCTCGAACGCCCTCATGTAACTGTCCCAGAGCTCGCGTTCCTTGTAGTCGCCATTACTAATTTTCCAGTTCCGCGCGGGATCATCGAGCCGCTGTTTGAATCGGGCAAGCTGTTCTTCCCGGCTGATATGCGGGAAGAATTTGAGGATGCGAGTTTTGTTCTGGCGGTACAGAAGTTCCTCGAAGTCGTTGATTAGCTCATACCGCTCCGACCACTCTCTTTTCGGAGCCAGCTTGTGAACCCGTACGACCAATACATCTTCATAGTGAGATCGGTTGAAGATCGCCACCACGCCCTTTTCCGGAGCATGAGGATGAATCCGCCAGAGAAAATCGTGCTCCAGCTCCAAAGCAGTTGGCACCTTGAATCCGGTGACCGTGGCTCCCTGCGGATTCATGGCGCTCATGACGTGATTAACTGTGCCGTCCTTGCCCGCTGCATCTAGCCCCTGCAAAACGATGAGTAGGGCGTGTTCCTTCTCGGCATAGAGCAGGTACTGCCGCGCAGCGATCTGGCTGCGACACTTTTCGATTTCAGCGCGCGCATGGTCTTCCGAGACATGCTTGCCTTTGTAGTCGGGATCGATGTCGGCCAGCTTGACCTTGCTTCCCGGCTTCACCAGAAACTCTTTGCGATAGTCCATCTCACTCTCCTGGTTCAATGCCCCCCAAACGGTAGAGCTCCCAGCAAATCGTGGCGCATGCTTTACGTACAAGATGCATCTAGGCACTCAGGCGCCTCCTCTGTGCCAAACATGTGGCGTCGATTTCGACCTGCGCATTGGCGAGAAGGTCTCCGGTGGCGATCTGGACCACGCTGATGCCACTGTCAGCCTATACGTGCAGGCGACGCTGACCTTCCTTCTGTGCATGGCTGAGGCAGCGACAGCCCTGGGCCCCGCAGAGGAGGAAAGGAAGACCTGGCGCGAGTGGTGTCGGCTGCGCCACCACCTAAAGGCGAGAACAAATCGATGCTCAGGGAAATCTGATTCCCTCGAAATGCGCTGCTGCTTCGCACGTGCGGTGCGGGCGTACTACATTCTGCCTGGCAAGGTAGTGCGGCGGGATCCCGTGCAGCCCTAGCCTACGAGTGAATCCGATTCCTTGTCAGCCCTTTCCAGCTAGCTATTCGGAGACCGCCCAGGGGATGTGGCCGGCGCCTTTTCTTCGTGATTGGCCGCACGCAGATGAGTGATTGCGTCGCGAAGTGTCCTGCTAATCGAAGCGGGAGTGGTCTCTAGGATGTCAGCTAATGTCTGGAGCCGCAGTCCGTTATATTGCTTGAGCTGAAGGACGATACGCTCTTCGGGCGGTAGGGATTCCAACACGCTTTGGGCGGTTGGCTGCGATGCGAAATGGGAGCGAGACTCGGGAAGATCGTTTGTCATCATGTTTTCCTGGCTCGACTTGCGAGAGCGTTCCTTCGGCTTTGCCAGAGCGTGGCTCGTCCTGTTTTGTCGGAGGAACGTGATGGAACGTTTCGCAAGCATTCGATGGACCAACAGGAACAACGAGGTTTCAGAACCACGCTTGCTCAACACTACGAAAACGTCTCTGAATACCCGGGAATAGATTTCCTCCGCCGCCCTCTCGGAGCCAGTGACGTTCAGCGCGAATCGCAGCACAGTCTCTTCATACGGCGCAATGAGCTGCCGGAAAGCCGCTTTGTCGCCGCGCTGCATTGCTGCCCCCAGTTTCCGCAAGCCCTGTTGCGGGAAGCGCAGCTCGAACCCGAGCCTGCCGCAACTGGTTCCATGCTCCACCAGCAACTCTCTCCTCCCTGTATCGAGCGGGATTCAGGCACCCGAGATGTTTGAATCACGCTGAATTACTGTCAGGCTAACGTCGTCGCGCAGAGGGCTGCCATTCGCGAAGTCCTGCACTGCAGCTAACAGCGTAAGGAGGATCGCCTGCGCAGATGACTGCTTTGTGGCCTGCAAGATGGTCATTAGCCGGTTCGATCCGAATTCCTCGCCTGCCTTGTTGCAGCACTCAAGTACGCCATCGGAATATGCGACGAGGGTATCGCCGGGCTCAAGGGTTACAACAGCTGCTTGGAACTCCGCTCCGTCAACCGCCCCCAAGAGAGGCCCACCGATATCGAGTTGTTCCGTGCGTCCATCGGCGCGCAGCAAAATCGGCGGAAAATGACCGGCGTTGCAGTACGTCACCCCGCCCTGGGCACAATCGATCTGCGCAAGAAACGCTGTCACGAACGGCGCGACAGGCCGCAGATAGCAAAGGTGCCGATTAATTTCCGAGGCAATGTTCGCCGGGTCAGAACCTGGACGGCCATAATTCTGCAAGAGCCCAACGAGGTTTGTGAACCACATTCCTGCAGAGAAACCTTTCCCTGCGATGTCTCCAAGTGCCGCCAGGACGGTAAAGCCATGCGGCGACAGTACGGCAAAATCGCCCGTCAAATAGTGGGCCGCGAAGGCCTCGGTCGCGAATGCCACACTGCCATGATGCAAAGTCCTCGGGCCGCTCAATTTGCGTTGAATCTGTGCGGCCTCAAAGAGCTGTGCATGCAGGTCAAGCCTCTCTCGGAGCAGTGAATCGACTTCATCCTGGAGCGGGACGCTTACGGCCAGGGCCTTTCCTGATCGTGCGTGCGCGGTGCTCCAGTTTTGCGCTACAGCGTTTGTTCGCGTCTTCATTCGATTTCTTGCTGGTCTTGCCCGCTCCATGTTCAAGGCCCCCAATTCAAATTGGCCACGCTATCCCACGAATCGATAGCCGGTTCCATGCACCGTGAGGAAATATTGTGGTTGTTCCGGGTCAGGTTCGAGTTTTTGCCGCAAACGCACAAGATGGGTATCCACGGTACGCGTCGTGGGATAATTGTCGTATCCCCAGACATCTTCCAGGAGCCGATCGCGACTCAAAGTCTCGCCCGAGTGACATATGAAGTACTTTAAGAGCTCGAATTCTTTCGACGAAACATCGATCGCTATGCCGGACTTGAGAACTCGACGGCGTCGCAGGTCCACTTCAACATCCGCGAACGAATGTTTGTCCTGATCTTTCGGAATGACTGCCGTCCGCCTCAAGACCGCCCTAACGCGCGCCAACAATTCACGTATCGAAAACGGCTTGGTCACGTAGTCATCTGCGCCTAGCTCCAGGCCAACCACCTTGTCGACTTCCTGGCCGCGTGCCGTCAGCATGATAATAGGGATCGAGCCGCGTTTGGCGCGCAACTGTTTACATACCTCTAGTCCGCTCATTCGAGGCATCATCACGTCGAGAACGACCAGATCAGGTGACTCTTCCAGTGCCCGTCCAAGACCTTCAACCCCATCCCGGGCCGTAATTACGTGATAGCCCTCAAACTCGAAGTTGTCGCGTAACCCGGCGACCATGTTAGGTTCGTCTTCCACAATCAATATCTTGGCCGGACGCTGCCCATCGTCCGACTTCACCTTCTCCGCTGATTTCATGCGGGTACCTCCTTCGCCTGCTCTGCCGCCGCATTTGGGACAGGCAGGATGATGACGAATTTGCTGCCCTTTCCAGGCGTGCTCTCGACCATTACGTCGCCCCCATGCGCTTGCACGATGTGGAGTACCAGCGACAGACCTAATCCGCTTCCTTTGGTGTTGTGCACCAGAGGATCGCACACCCGATAGAACTTCTCGAAGACTTTGGATTGTTCGCTCTCGGGAATGCCGATCCCGTGATCCACCACCGCGAGGTTTACCTTGCCGTTGTCGCGATAGAGGTGTACGCCGAGGTATTTCTCCTTGGAGGAATACTTCACCGCATTGTTCACTAGGTTCAGCAGCGAACGAGCGATCGCCTCGCGGTCTACGCGCAATGGGGGCAGATTGTTATCGATCTTCTGCTCGAACTTAAATCCGTTTTGTTCGATTTCAAAGCGGTAGGACTCCAGTGTGCTCCGTACCAGGTCGGCGACGTCGGTCTCGCGGAAGGTATACTCTTTCTTTCCCGCCTCAATTCGCGAGAAGTCGAGGATGTTGTTAATGAGCGCACTCAACCGCTCGCTCTCCTTGCGAATGATCTCGTAGTATTCGTGCTGTTTGCCGGGGTTCGCAATGCGTCCCAGTTCAAGGGTCTCCGCATAGAGGCGGATCAGGGCAAGAGGTGTTCTGAGTTCGTGCGAGACATTGGAAACAAAATCCGACTTCAGTTTTGCAAGCGCAAGTTCGCGGGTTACGCTGCGGTACGTGAGGAACATGCCAGCTCCCATCAGAAGTGAAAGGGCAGCAAGGGTCAGAAAGTAAGTCCGCAGAAACTTTCTGCTTATAGTGGCGATGGTTGTGCCTCGGAGCTTGATTCCAAGAACCAATCCCGGAAAGACGCTCTCAAAACTTTTTTCGACCTCCGGCGATCCCCCATCCCAACATACCGAAGCTGCCATGGGATTCTGGTCCTTCGACGAACGCACCATGATCGCGGATTGGAGATGTGATGTGTCATTCGGATCCTGGTCTGGCAGGACAGTGTTGAGGGCATGCGGAAAGAAATCTTTGCTCAAGTAATCGGCGTCATACGCGAACCCGGCCAGAGCAGGATGTTCAGGCGTCGCGCCACCAGGCACGAAGAACACCAAAGACTGATATTGGAACTGGCTTCCCCTAGGCACCCAATTCGAGGTGATGTACGACCGGCGGCCTTCCAGGTCATGGATCTTCTGCAGCTTGTAGAGGAAATCCTTATGCTCGGTATCGAACCATATGCCAACCGAAGATAAGAGTCTCTTGCTCTCCTCCCGGAAGTCGGGATCACTCATCCGCGCAGGCTGGGAAGCAAATGACAGCTTCCCCTTGTCGGTCCACAGAAAAGCATGTGCGACGTGGGGATTGGTTGCCAGGAAGGTGTCAAGCTCTTCGGGGTGATCGACATCCGGAAACCGCGTCTTGGTATCTTCCGTGATCTCGTAAGCGCGTGAGGCAATGCGCTTTTCGGCGATGCCCAGGACCTGCTGATACTCCCTTTGGATGACCGCCTCGACTGCCTTTTCGCGCTGTATTGTCCTCAGATGGAGCACGCTCACCACAATTAGCGCAGCCGCCGGCAGAACCATTGCCAGCATCAGCACCAGCATGCGCTGCCTCTCAGACCAACGCGGGAGCTGTAGCTTGAGCATATAGAGTTCCTTCAGAAATCGCCCCACGACCCAGAGCTTAAGTCAGTGGATTCAAAGGTGTGTCAAGCGGAAGCAACAAATTGCAAAAAGTTGTGAACTGATGATTGCG
>Ga0306920_100002829_pt1 | contig 21921 bp, 27 predicted proteins | sample flu12Cox44000170_FD_204666 | JGI IMG/M metagenome (GOLD analysis project Ga0306920, IMG submission 204666) | Lab enrichment of tropical soil microbial communities from Luquillo Experimental Forest, Puerto Rico - flux4day.12C.oxic.44.000.170 (v2)... | ecosystem: Environmental > Terrestrial >...
CCCTGGTGGCCTTAGCCGAAACGCTGGCGAACGCGGGCATCGGCTTGATGCAGCTGCGAGATAAGCATTCGCCTCCCCGGCGGATTTATGACCAGGCTTGCGAACTCACTCAGATTCTGGGGCGGCGAGTCCGTTTCCTCGTGAACGACCGCGCCGACATCGCCGCCCTGAGCGGCGCGGGAGGCGTTCACGTAGGCCAGACGGATTTGCCCGTGGAGGACGCGCGGAGAATATGCGGTCCCTCCCGCTGGGTAGGTGTTTCGACACATAACCTTGAGCAACTGTGCGCGGCCGAGCGCACTTCGGCGGACTATATTGCTGTGGGACCTATCTTCCCAACAGGCACCAAAGAGAACCCCGACCCCGTGGTCGGCGTCGACTTCGTGCGTCTGGCTCGCGAGATGACCCGAAAGCCGCTGGTGGCCATCGGCGGCATCACAAGGGAGTCGGCGGCAGACGTGTTTCGGGCAGGTGCGGATTGTGTAGCAGTCATCCGAGACCTGATTGCTGTGCCTGACCCGGGTGAACGAGCGCGGGAATATATGGCCATCGCAGAGCGGGCACGCAACTTGCGTGCGTAAGGCGGCTTGATGGCAGTCACACCCAATATAGCGGCGTCGGCCCCAGCCGAGCCTTCTTCCGAACTGGTCAAGGGCCTGGATTTGTTCGATTCCACCATGATCGTCATCGGTTCCATGATCGGGTCGGGCATATTCATCGTTTCAGCCGACATCGCACATCAAGTCGAGAGCCCCGGCCTACTGATTGCCGTGTGGCTGCTTTCCGGGCTCATGACTCTGATTTGCGCGCTCAGTTATGGTGAATTAGCGGCGGCCATGCCCCATGCGGGAGGCCAGTATGTTTATCTGCGCGAGTCGCTCGGCCCCTTAGCAGGTTTCCTTTACGGCTGGACCATGCTGCTGGCGATTCAGACCGCTACCATCGCCGCCGTGGCGATCGCCTTTGCCAAATTCGCCGCGGTGATCGTGCCTTGGTTCTCGGCATCCGAGTGGATCTGGAAAGTCGGGACGTTTGGCCCTTGGAAGCTTTGGTTTGGCTCGCTCGGGCCCTATAACGTGGGCCTCAATCACCAGAATCTTCTGGCCATTTCGTCTATCGTCTTGTTGACCTGGGTAAACACGCGCGGCCTGCGCCTCGGAAAAGTCGTTCAAAACGTCTTCACCATCGCCAAAACTGTGGCACTCGCCGCTCTGGTCCTCGCGGGGTTTGCGTTTGCAACTTCCGCGGCGCGCGCGGCCAACTTTCCCTCCTTTTGGCGCAATACTGGCTGGAGTGCCGTGCACCCCTACCCGCCGGACAATCCCAGTTGGATGATCGGCACGATCACGCTGATTGGCGTCGCCATGGTGGGTTCTTTGTTCGCAATGGACGCGTGGAACAACGTCACCTTCACTGCCGCCGAAGTGAAGAATCCGAGCCGCAATCTGCCATTTTCGCTGGCGCTCGGCACCGGCACCGTGATCCTGCTCTACACGCTTGCCAACTTCAGCTACTTGCGCGTGCTGCCGCTAGCGGGTGACCCACAGGCCTCTAATGCTCTCGCGCGAGGCATCGAGTTTGCCGCGGATGGTCGTGTGGGGACCGCGGCGATGCAGGTTATCTTCGGCCCCTCCGGCGCAATCCTGATGGCCGTGGCCATCCTGGTTTCCACCTTCGGGTGCAACAACGGACTGATCCTTTCGGGAGCCCGAATTTACTATGCAATGGCCAAAGACGGATTATTTTTCGCCTCCACAGGCAAGGTGAACAAGAACCATGCACCGGCAGCCGCGCTTATCTTCCAGTGCGTCTGGGCGTCGATGCTGTGCCTGTCTGGAACCTACAGTCAATTGCTCGATTTTCTGATCTTCGCTGCGGTCATCTTCTACCTCCTGACTCTCGGCGGCCTGTTCCTGTTGCGCTGGAGGCGCCCGGACCTGCCTCGCCCCTATCGGGCGGTCGGATACCCATTTCTGCCCGCGCTCTATCTGGCAATGGGGTTATTCTTGGAGGTTCAGTTGCTGCGCTACAAACCACAATACACTTGGCCTGGACTGATTATCGTTCTGTTGGGCGTACCAGTCTACGCGGTTTGGAGGTTGGTGCGCGGCCGAGCTCGACTGGCCAGCACAAGCTGAGTGAGCAACGGAGCAATTTTGACGATTCTTGGGGAGGCAACTCCGAATGGGCAATTTACTGCTCGCTAGAAAGCCGCTAAACCGAATCATCCAGGAGGCCAATGAGACGGGTGAAACGACTCTCCGCCGGGCGCTCGGCCCCACGAATCTGGTTTCTCTCGGCATTGGGGCGATCATTGGCACTGGAATCTTCGTTCTCACCGGTACCGCTGCGGCCAACCATGCGGGTCCCGCGATCGTGCTCTCCTTTAGCCTCGCCGCCGTTGCTTGCGTGTTTGCCGGACTTTGCTACGCCGAATTCGCCTCCATGATTCCCGTGGCTGGTTCTGCCTACACCTACGGTTACGCCACGCTGGGTGAGCTGATCGCCTGGATCATCGGGTGGGATCTCATCCTCGAATACGCTCTTGGAGCAGCCACGGTAGCCAGCGGTTGGAGCGGATACGTGATGAGCTTTCTCGGCGATTTCGGAATTCGCCTTTCGCCAAAACTGGCCGGCGCGCCGGGAACGGTGTTCCTTTTCTACAACGGTACCTGGGAGCGGCTTACCGCGCAGTTCCAGAAATTGCTGGACCTCCATCACATCGATGCTGCTAGCTTGCCCCATCAGTATTCCTCCTTCAACCTGTTTGGCTTTCTTGGCATTTTGTTGGTCACTGCCATCCTGGTGGTAGGCATCAAGGAATCGGCGAATTTCAACTCGCTCATCGTGATTATCAAGGTTTGCGTGCTGTTGATCTTCATCGGCCTTGGCCTGCACTACATTTTGGGTCATCGCTCGGAAGCCACGGCGAACTGGACGCCGTTCCTTCCCTCCAATGCCGGACACTACGGCAATTTCGGATGGTCGGGCATCGCCACCGCTGCGGGAATCATATTTTTCGCCTACATCGGCTTCGATGCGGTATCGACCGCCGCCCAGGAATCAAAAAACCCAAAGCGTGATATGCCCATTGGCATACTCGGCTCACTGGTCATCTGCACGATTCTGTACATCCTGGTCGCCGGCGTGCTTACGGGCCTTGTGAAATACACGAGCCTTGACGTTCCCGACCCGATTGCCATCGGCATTGACATCACCGGCGTCGCCTGGGGCAGCAGGCTCGTAAAATTGGGCGCTATCTGCGGATTGAGCAGCACCATGGTTGTGATGCTGCTGGGGCAATCGCGCGTCTTGTTCTCCATGTCAAAGGATGGCCTATTGCCCGCCTGGGCTAGCGCCGTCCACCCCCGGTTTCGTACGCCCTACATCTCGACCATCCTTGTCGGCGTGGTCGTAGCGGCGGTGGCTGCGTTGACACCGATCAATATTCTCGGCGAACTCGTCTCGATCGGCACCCTGCTCGCCTTCGTGATTGTCTGCAGCGGTGTTTGGATTCTGCGTTGGCGCAGGACGGACGTTCCCCGCGCCTTTGTCGCGCCCTGGGTTCCGTTCACGCCGATTATGGGCATTGCTGTTTCCTTGCTGATGATGTTCAGCTTGGCCTGGCAAACCTGGGCGCGGCTGATCATTTGGCTCGCCGTTGGCTTGATCGTTTACTTCAGCTACAGCCGGTATCATAGCCGCGTGCAAAAGAGTGCCCAGCCAGCCCCGGACAAGGCTGCTTTCCCCGTCCCTCAATAAACAAGTTCGGGCCGCAGCAGTCCGTGCTAGATTGCGGTATCTGGGCGCCAGCGGACGCGACTCTCACTAGTCTTTAGCCCAGCCCTTTCATGAACCGGATCTCCCCCCGACGCCTATCGTTCTGGCTGCGGAGAATGTCGTTGCCGGACCGCATATCTGTTGGTGTGCTGATCCTTTACGCACTCATGCAGATTCCGCTTCATTTCGGCCTGCGCGTGCCCCTTGAATCCTTCGCTACGTTCCTGTCATTCGTAGCAGTGGTCTACCTGATCGTGCGGCTGATTCCCTGGGTTCGCCGCCAGCTTCTGTGGCGACTCCGCAACAGGCTAATTGTCGCCTACGTGTTCATGGCCGTGGTTCCCGTAGCCCTGCTTCTTTCTATGGTAGGACTCGCCTTTTATCTGCTGGAACTGCAGATTGGAGCCCACCTTCTTCGCGATGATCTGCAGACTCACTACGACGTCATCGCGGCTGATACGGCTGCCATTGCCGCGGCGTTGGGCCGCGAACCCGGTTTAAAGCCGGACACCCCCGTTTCACCTGCCTCGGCCGCAGTCGAGGACCCCGTCCTTTCTCGCCCAAGCGTGGCGAGCGTGATCGCAGCGGCGCAGACGAAATGGCCGGAGCTACGCGCCTACGTGAATCACGGCCAGCAGCTAGTCCACGCGGCGAAAGGCTCACAGTTTGCAGGAATGGCCGAATTTCGCAACCAGCTTTGGTATGCGTCCGCAGTGAGCCTGCCCATTCCACAGGGCCACACAACTGTGCTCGTCGTGGCCCCCATCACCTCCGACACTCTGAATAGTCTTCCTTCCAAGCTCGGACCAATCCAACTGACGCTTCTTGAGCCTGCGGCGCACGGTTCTGCGAACGAGCCGACAATTGAGTTCAACAGCACGCGCTACGTGCTGGGCGAGCGCATAGCCAGCAGCAATCGGGCACTGGTGCCCGCGGCCAATTGGTTCGACCCACGGATCACTGGCGGCGCTACCCTCGAAGCGGAACGGGCCGACTTGGGAGCGGACACGGTCGAGCGGCCGGTTTTCGTGCAGTTCTCGTTCCGAGCTTCATCTGTTAACAGCGACCTTTTGACCTCCGTGGGCTACCTCGCACCGACTCTCGTCGATATACTCTTCGTTGCCGGTCTCGTGTTCTTGTTGTTGGAAGCTGCTGCGCTGGCAACCGGCGTGGTGCTGACGCGCACGATTACCCGCTCCATTGGGGATCTCTACGAGGGAACGCTGCACGTTCGGCGGGGTGATTTTAGCCATCGTGTGCGGGTCCTAAAGCGCGACCAGCTCGGCGCTCTCGCCGAATCGTTCAACGAGATGACCGGCTCGATTACCGAGCTGATCGAGGAGCAGCGCCAGCGCCAGCGGCTCGAGCATGAAGTGGCCATTGCGCGGGAGGTGCAGCAGCAACTCTTTCCGCATTCCGTGCCGTCGCTTCCCGGCCTGGATCTTTCGGCGATCTGCCGCCCGGCTCGGGTGGTGAGCGGCGACTACTACGATTTTGTTCCCCTGGGACGCGCACGGGTTGGGATTGCGCTGGCGGACATCAGCGGAAAGGGGATTTTCGCGGCGCTGCTGATGGCCAGCCTGCAGGCTGCCTTGCGCAGCACGGCTGTGATCGACACGGATCGGGGGGCCGCCGATGTGGTTACACGTCTGAATCAGCATTTGTTCAAGAACACATCGGACGACCGCTACGCGACGCTGTTCTACGCTGTATACGACGCGGCGGGCAAGACCTTGACGTACACCAATGCCGGCCACCTGGCACCGGTTTTTGCTTCCGAAGGCTGCACCCGCTCGCTCGATCAAGGCGGAACGGTAATCGGGCTTTTCGAGGATGCCCAGTACTCAGAGTGCACGATCGAGGTGAAACCCGGAAGCTTGCTGGTAGCTTTCAGCGATGGACTCACCGAACCGGAAAGCGTCTATGGCGAAGAATACGGAATCGAACGCCTGAAAGCAGAGATTCTGCGGCAGCGCAGCCTTGCGGCCGACCGCTTGACAGCAAATCTCATCTCCGGTGTCGAGCAATGGGCCGGCACCGCCGAGCAGGCGGATGATATGACCGTGATCGTCGCCCGCATGACCTGACATCTCTACTCTCGAGCTAGCGACTTTACTGGCGCGATCGCCAACGAGGCTTATCGCCGCATGAAAATTCTGAGCGCCGCTGAGATGAGCGAAGTCGATCGGCTCACAACAGCGAAATACGGTGTCGCCGGCCTCACCCTCATGGAGAACGCCGGCCAGAGTGTTGCCGAATTCGTTCAGAAACTGTTCTCGAATTTCGCCAGGCGGCGCATCCTCGTTTTTTGCGGAAAGGGAAACAACGGCGGTGACGGCTTCGTGACCGCGCGACATCTGCGGGAGAACGGCGCTGGCGTCTCGGTATATCTCTTTGGTGATCCGCGCGACGTAAAGGGAGACGCCGCGACCAACCTGGAACGGTGGCGGAAAATCGCCGAGCCGGTGATCGACGCGCAAGGGACTGGGACCACCCTTCCTAAGTTCCAGGATGGCGACATTATCGTCGACGCTCTTCTCGGCACGGGTGTCCGAGGTCCGGTCGAGGGACCGCTCGGCAGAGTGATTTCGGCCATCAATCAGCACCCTGCGGATTCGGCGGTCATCGCGGTGGACATCCCGTCAGGCTTAGACGCGGACTCTGGCCATGCGCCCGGAGCCGTGATTCTCGCCGACTACACAGTCACCTTCACGGCGCCCAAGCTTGGCCTGGTCCTGCGGGAAGGGCCTGGTCACACCGGTACTCTCGTTGTCCGCGAGATCGGCTCGCCCCTTTCACTCGTCGAGCAAACCGCCAAGAGCGCACTGCGCTGGAGCGAGGCATCGGAATTCACCAGGTTCTCATTCCCCCGCAAGGCAGCGGGGCACAAAGGCGACTACGGCCACGCGCTGATCGTTTCGGGAGCGCTCGGCAAGAGCGGCGCCGCTGTAATGGCGGGGACAGCGGCACTGCGAGCCGGCGCCGGGCTGGTGACGGTTGGCACTCCCGAGCCGGTCCTGCCGATCGTCGCGGCGCACACGCCCGAGATCATGACCGAGCCGCTTGCCGCAACACTCACCGGAACAGTTTCAGAACGCTGCCTTGAAGGAAACCTCTTCGGCAAACTTCTCGAGGGCAAGCGTGTGCTGGCCCTGGGCCCCGGACTAACGACCCAGCAGGAGACTCAGGAATTCGTGCGCCGCGTCGTGCGTTCCCGCGCCGACCTTCCCCTTATTCTCGATGCGGACGGATTGAATGCCTTTGCGGGGCAGGGTGGGGAACTGCGGAGTGTGAAAGGCCTGCTGGCCATCACCCCGCATCCTGGCGAAATGGCGCGCCTGCTGGGCTGCGCGACACAGGAGGTCCAAGCCAACCGCGTGGAAATTGCGTTGAAAGCAGCCCGTGATTGGAACGCTTCGGTTGTGCTCAAAGGATATCAAACTGTCGCGGCCGCACCCGATGGTCGCGGGTGGATCAACTCCACCGGAAATCCCGGAATGGGGACAGCCGGCACGGGCGATGTGCTTACGGGGATCCTGGCTGGTCTAACTGCCCAGTATGGGCGAGACTCGTGGCCCCAGATGCTGGCCTTCGGCGTCTACTTGCACGGACTGGCCGGCGATATCGCTTACGCCGGTGTCGGCGGTGCCCCGTTGCTGGCGACCGACTTGATCGGCTGCCTGCCGCGCGCCTTCCACCAGTTCTACAATGAGTGTGGCCGTGGCTAGCCAGGTCTTGCTCACCCACTCGAGCGAAGAAACGATCGGGCGAGGACGCGAAATCGGTAAGCGTCTAAAGCCTCCTGTTCTGATCTTACTTTCGGGCGACCTCGGATCAGGGAAGACCACGCTGACCAAAGGGATCGCGAGCGGTCTTGGGGCGGCGCGGGAAGACGAAGTCACCAGCCCGACCTTTGCGCTGGTGCACAAGTATGAGCGCGACACGCGTGTCTACCATGTCGATCTCTACCGCATCACTAGCCCGCACGATTTCGAAACACTCGGCCTCGAAGACCTTTTCGATGAGCAGGCGATCGTGATCGTCGAATGGCCTGACAAGCTCCATCTCGAAATCGATTGGCCGGTATTGCGAATACAACTCGAGCACGTCTCAGAAGATGAGCGGCGCATTTCGGTCGAGGATGCGGCCAACTTGCTCACAGCCCCATGATGTGAAAACCGGCGTCGACGTAAATCACATTGCCGGTCACTCCACGCCCCAAATCGCTGCCGAGAAAGACGGCTGCGTCAGCCACTTCCCCCACATCGGTATTGCGCCGGAGAGGAGCCCGTTGCGCGGAAATTTCGAGCATCTTCGACAGATCTTTGACGCCTCGTGCAGAGATGGTCTTGATGGCACCCGCCGAAATCGCGTTGACGCGAATCTTCTTTGGCCCCAATTCGCTCGCCAAATATCGAACCTCGGCTTCGAGCGCCGCTTTGGCAACCCCCATCACGTTGTAATTGGTCACCACACGCGTCGAGCCAAGGTAGGTGAGCGTCGTGATCGAGCCGCCCTTGGTCATCAGTGGAGCGAGTGCGCGCGAAATGGCGACCAGTGAGTACGCGCTTACGTCGAGCGCGAGCTGAAAGCCTTCGCGCGATGTGCCGAGAAACGGCTGATTGAGTTCTTCGTGTTTTGCGGCAGCCAGGCTGTGCACGACCACGTCGAGCGTGTGGCCCGCTGATTGGAGCGAGGCAGCCAATTGTTCGATGTCTGACTCTTTCTGTACTTCACAGGGGTAGAAGCCGATGGCCCCTAGCTCGCGTCCCAATTCTTCGACCGATGGTTTCGCGCGCTCATTTTGATAGGTCAACAGCAGCCCTGCGCCTTCGCGCGTGAATGCCTGTGCGATTGCGTACGCGATGCTCCATTTGTTCCACACTCCGAGAACGATGGCGATCTTGCCTTCCAGCAGACTTGACATGGCCCGCATTCTAACTGAAAAATCAGCGGGAGTGCGCCCACCGGATGATTTCGCGCACGAGGAAGTCCAGATAAGGCCACAAGATGCCGATGATGGCTGCCGCAGCGGTCAAGAGGCGAGCCGGCCTGACCGAACCAGCCTTGGCCTTGCCTGGCCCGGGCCGGTGTGACGCGCAGAAGCCGGTCGCGAGCGCGCGTTTGCTGCAGCGCTGTCCGTTTGGTCCGAAGTAAAGGCAGGGTGCGTGATCAAAGCCGAGAGCGGCAACTCGGGTTTCGCCCACCGGCGCACCCTCGGTATCCTGCTCGGAAGGTTCCAGATTGGGCCACCATCCCTGCGGGAGACCATCCGGTGTGATCACCGGGGTTACAATTTCATTAACGTTTACGCGTCGTTCCATTGCTTATCGGTTTTCGCCTAAGCTACAGTAAAAATTTAGTCGATAGAATACTTTAGAACATGCCGGAAACGCGCATCGCGCAGCCCTCTGCCCATCCGGGACGGATGAAGCTTGAGCCCTACTCCGCCGAGATCCGGCTTGCCCAGCTTACCCTGGGCATCGACAACATTCACTATGACATCTTCCTAAGCCCAAAATTTATTGAATTCACCCGCAAGTACCTTCTCGACTTGCTCCGCCAGGTGATCAACGTCAGCCTGCTGTATGGCAAAGAGCACGAGCGCGGCAGTCGCGATCGCGACCGGCGCCAGCCGGGAACTCCTGAGCACTCCGCTTTCCGAAAGATGCTGTCCGAGATTCTGCAGGAATCGCTCACTCGCGCAAAGTTCAATCAGTCCATCGAAGCCGACGTCCTGCACCGGCTGGCGTTGCTGAAATTCCTATCGCAGGAAACGGGCAATCAGTTTTCGAGCATTCTAGTCGAGTGCAAGGAATGGATTCGTTCTCGCGGCGAACTCTTCGAGCATAGTGAACAGGCCCACGTATTGCGATCGAAAATCGCCGACGTGCAGGCCGACCGCAAGAACGTGATTCGCCAGGTGGGCGAGACGCTCTGCCGCGTGTGGTGCGACGTAGAGGAAGGCACCCTCTCCAAGGCACGCCGAGCCCTTTTCGGCGACGATTTTCGCGAAACGTACGAGCTTCTACAAAACCGCTTTCTCTTTGTTGAGGCTGGCAACGACGATCAGTTTTTTGTTGAACACTACGTGCTGCTGGGAAAGTTCGTCAACGACCCAGACCGATTCGAGGTGTTCGACACGCTTTTGCTCGACTTCGTGCGCGACTATGTACTGTCTGGCGATGACGATGAGGAACTGACCAAAGCCCGCAAGGTTCACGAGCGCCTGCTCGAGCAAGCACGGTTGCTGCGATCGGAAATCGCGCGACTCGATGAAGAACGTGAGGAAGCCGTCGGCCGGGCGACCGACGCGGACCATTCGTTTCCGTCACTCTTCAAGCGCAGGCTGCCTTCCTCCGATGCGCGGCACGAGGTGGAAGAACTCAGGCGAAAAATGGCTTCGCTCGAGATGAATCTCCAGGAGCTCGATCCCCAGATCGAAGCGGCCAAGCAGCGCCTGGACTTTCTGGCGGACGAGCTGAAGAACCGCATCGGCGACTATCTGAATCAACCCGCCAATGCTGCGCGAATTTTCGACGCGCGCGCGGCCGAACATGAACCTCCCGACGAAGCCGGAACCCCTCCGGAAGCTCGCACGCATCTGCTTGAGGAATGGGTTCACCGGCTCGAAGAGCGCGACTTGCTGTTCCACGTACTTGCGGGCTACGAACTGCGCCGAATCGCTCCGGAGTATTGTCCGCCGATCCACTTGCAACAGCTGAAGAAGGCGCTCGTTTATCGGGAGGAGGCCAAGCGGGTAGCGCAGATCCTGGAAAACTTTCCGGCGCGCAATGTGTCCATGAAAAAACTTGACGAGTCGTCGCGAGCAATTCGGCGTCGCACCGTCCAGGAGACGCTCGGTACCGGGCTGCGCTTTGCCGAGGATTTGATGCGTCTTCGCCGCGACCGGCGGAATTACCAGCAAGTGGCTGCCTGGATGGAGCGCATCAATCTTGTCACGTCGGAAAGGACCCGTGAGCTGTCCCGTGCCAATAAGAGTCTCTACGAGTTTCTTCACCCTGATGAAAGCCGGCCCGCCGACGATCCGGTGATCAACCACGTGGTCATTAAGGCGGATGTACGCGGTTCGACCGGGATTACCAAAGATCTTCTGGCGCGCGGCATGAATCCTGCTTCCCACTTCAGCATGAACTTGCACGAGCCGGTGAAGCGCATGCTGGAGCGGTACGGCGCGGCAAAAGTCTTCATCGAAGGCGACGCGATCATCCTGGCCATCTACGAAACCGAGGCGACGCGCGCGAAACAGCGAGCCGTGGCTTGCGCGTGCGTTCTGGCACAGGAAATTCTGGCGGTCACGGCTGCGTACAATGCGCGGGCGAGGGCCAGCGACCTCCCGCCGCTGGAATTGGGCGTCGGCGTGGCGTTTCAGGACTCGGCACCCTCTTTGTGGATGGACGCCGATTCTCGGATCATGATTTCGCGCGCCCTGAACCTATCCGATCGACTTTCAAGCTGTTCGAAGATTGCCAAGCGGCTTTTCCAGTCAAATCCAGCTCCCTTCAACGTCTATTTGCTGCAGACGTTGATGGAGGACGTTGCGGCGGACGAGGGCGAAGAGCTTCTGGTACGCTACAACCTCAATGGAATCGAGCTCAATGAAGAAGGCTTCCAGAAGCTGAACTCGGAAATTTCGCTTTCGCCCATGGGCGGGAATTTCCCACTGCCCTGGGGCAAAGAGCGCGTGCAGCTCTATTTCGGTGAAGTGCCACTCGGCGAATCGCTCGAACCGATCGTGGTTCGCAAAGGATTCGTGCGGCAGCTCTTGCCAGGCGGAAAGATCGGAACCCAGGGTACGCGTGCGTACTACGAAGTGTGCACGGATGCTAAATTGCTGGAGCTGGCCCGCAAGCGGTTCGTCGAAGCAAACCCGAAAGCCTGATCCTGCCGGATTCGATTGTGTCTAAGAGCACGTCGCGTAGGCGGCGGCTGCCTCCAAAAGAAAATAGATCGCCCTTCGGCTCAGCGCCAATGCCATGTCGCATTCTTCGACGGTACGATCTCGCTGACCCAAGCGCCGCCGCTGCACGCGCTTCGCGCAGGAATCCTTCCGGGGCCTGCTTGTCGTTCGAGACTTCGCTCGGAGAACTTTAGTGCGACAGTCCGACCGAGCGTCGTGTCCTCGGCCTCGCAAACAGTCGGCTCCGCATAGAACCGATCCATGAACCGCTCCGCGATACAACGCCTTGATTGTAATGAGTTGTCAGACGCCCAAAGGATGGAGTGCCTACTGGGTTCGCAACACTGTCCACACGCTCGATACCCTGAAAAGCCTGGGCTTTACTTATTATCCGGACGAAGCCGGTCGCGAGGAGCCCTTCATTGTGCGGTAAAAGGCGGCGATTTCGCCACAGTGCCCTACACGTTCCACATGAACGATATCGTCTCGTTTCCCTTCGACGGATGGAACCCAGCGGCTTACCAGCAGGCTCTCACGGATGAATTCGATCAGCTCTATGAGGAGGGTGCGACCCGACGCAGAATGATGGTCATCAGTTTGCACGATCGAATTTCGGGCCGCGCGGGGCGAGTTAGAGTGCTCGACCGCCAAGTCAAAGCCCGGTGTGTGGTTTGCACGTAAGGACGAAATCGCCGAGTGGACTCTCAAGACTCGGAACCATCGCGCACACCCCTGCGTTCGCGCAGAACTCTCCTGTCGCTAGAGCGATCTTTAGGCTCTAATGCGTGTTCACCCTAAGCGTTCACTCCTGTGTCGCTTCATCGCTTGGGTGTTGCCCACCAAGCATCTCTTCGATCATCGCAGACCATGGGACGCTACGCGACGGCCTACTTAGCGCACTCACGAACAGCAAATTACATCTCACCGGAGTGAGTCGGACCGAGTGCGCTCCATCGTAGGGGTCTTCTCTAGCGGTGGCCGTCCGGTCGAGACACCCGGGTTCGAGAGAGAGCCCCAGCCGATTAGTTAGGCTGCTGTGTGCTTCGGGCACCTAGTCTCTACCGCCGACCCTAGGCCCTCCCGCATAACCCAAAAAAGCTATAGGCCACGAGTCTAAGATAGAACTGTGGTCGCCATTTGACCATCGTTCTGCTTTGCTGGTTTCGGAACTGATGGGCTTCGTCGCGAAGAAGCGATGAAAACCGCTGATAGAGAAAGCCCAAACCGTTGGGCTCTACCACCCTGCAACCGAGCACATGGCGCGGCAGGTCAGAACCGCTCTCGTTCATTCAAGTGGGCTGCGAAACAAGAAAAATCTCAATCGCGGCCGTGGGAGCTGTTTTTTTCTTGAGTTCCCCTTAACCGGGCCCCAGCTCAAGACTAGCAGTTTTGACAGTTTCGATGGGCTCAACGTCCCTCCAATACTCCGCTAGTTATCCGCGCTCAGGTAAAAGGGGAAAAAATGCCGGGGCACCCCTCCCTATACCGGAACTTACTGCGCGACTCACCAGGGATCAAGCCCAACTGCGCAGTGGGGACAATCCTATGTGCAGCGGGGCAATCAAGCTGCATATACACAGCACTACTCGACCGCTCAGGGCACCGTGGCGTCGGCCCAAGGGTTCCAGGGTGGCAAGGCCTACGCGTCATCAGGCGCTTACGGAAATACGGTCGCGGGCAAAGCCGCAAGCGGCGACATGTACGCCGGACATGACGGCAACGTCTACCAAAACACCGGCTCAGGCTGGCAAAAGTACAACAACAGCACCGGCTCCTGGAACAACGTCAACACCCAGCGGACACAGCAGGAGGCCCACCAGCAGGCGCAGAATTACGAGCAGCAGCACCCCGAAGGCCAGGCCAACGCGCAGCAGCGAGAGCAGAGCAATTAACCAATCGCGATCGTCGGGCAGCATGTCTTCGGAGATTCTCAATTCCGAAATGCAGAACCGGCAGCGAGGTTCTGCGCAAAGTCAGAACTACGAACGCTCGGGTGGGAGCAGCGGCGGCTATGGCGGTGGTGGCCGAAGTTGGGGCGGTGGAGGTGGAGGTGGTCGGCGTTAGGTTAGGGATCGATTATCGCTGAACAGGGCCATATGGACACGAAGGAGGATTAGGTCTGCAAATCAGGAGAAATTTCTATGGCAAAGAAAATAAGAATGCCAATTGTTGGAGTCGCGATCGCATCGTTAGCTCTCGGTCTGTTTGCTCTCCAGAGTTCAGGTCAAGAGGAAAGGATGCGTCCAGAAGAATACCAGGCACAGGCCATGGGGCAAGGAACCCAGATGGGCCAGACGTTCAATGTAACCGTTCACATCGAGGAATACTCGACGCCCGACGAGAGGCAGGTCCTCGTTGATGCGTTTGAAAAGGCAGGGTCTCAGGGCCTCTACAATGCTCTGAATAAGATGAAGTCCAAGGGACACATTGCGATCACCGGAACGCTCGGCTACGACATCAGTTTCGCGAGGAAAATGGCGTCCCCCAACGGGACGACGACCATTCGGGTCCTTACGAGTCGTCCCATCAGGATTGGCGAGGAGTGGACCGATAGTCGATCGGTCGATTACAACCTGTCCGCGCTCGAGTTGGACTTGAGCAATGAGAAAAACAAGAGCACTGGGATTTTGCTGCCCGCGAGCGAGTTCACCATCGATAAGAAAACGAAGGAACTACACATCGAAAACTACCAAAACCCCTGGAAGCTGGTGGATGTCCTGGTTAGGAACTAGATGGAAAACTGAATAGGAATGGGGCATTCGACGTATTTCGCTCTTGTTCTTCCAAGCGGCTCGCCTGCATCGGTTTCGTCTAGCGGCGGAAGAAACATCAGTTTGAAAAAAGGATCGACCTCCTCCGAGATTAGTCTTCCGCGTTCGTCGCGCAGCATGGCGGCCTCCTTTACTGGCCTAGCCCAAGCTTGAATTTCAAATCCGCGGACTCGGCCAAGGACGAATGAAATCTGCGCAGCAGCTCGTCCCGCTTCGCCTCCAGCTCCTGCAAATGAGCATCCGATTGCCGCACCACTGAATTATTCATCATGCCGACTTTCAGCTCCGTATTTGCTTCGCGGTGCCGAATGATTTCCTGTGCAATCGCCGGCATCCCGACGCAGTCGAGCTGATGGATCTCGGCCAGACATGCGCGGTACCGCTGTATTGGGACAGATTCAGCGGTCGGCTCGGACGCGACACTCATGAACGATCACGGTACACAAAAAACGGGGCACGCCAAACGGTTTCTCGGGAATTTCGGATTTCTAGGGAGTGATGAGTTTGGCTCCGTTTCTAGGGGGTCAGTCGGGAATGCCGATGCGCTTCACCAGCGCGTCGAAGCGGGGGTCGTCGTGCAGGCCGGTAAAGTAATTTTCGTTTTGAGAGTGACTAAGAAGCTGGCGTGCTCCTGAAAGGCCGTTTCCAGCCATTCGAACGCCGCGTCCTTCTCATCGAGGGATGCGTGGACGGCCGCGATCCAAAATGATGTGGCGCCATCGGACGCGGAGCCTGTTTCTTATGTCAATTAACTTTTGTAGGATGTGAGCATTGCAGAGGTGGAGGCGAAAGGGGTCCGGTGATCCTCGTGGCCTTCAAAGCCATTGATCCTGTCCTTCGCGGCCAGGATGGTGGGTTCGACTCCCACACGCTTCCGCCAAAGTCCCGTTGAATCTGCTGGCCTTCCTCTCCTCAACCTCCTGATTTGTGGCCTCGCAGCCTGGGTTGGAATGAGCCCTTGAACTGAGACACGGCAGATGGGCACACTTTGCAGGGAAAGGAACTGCAAAGTGAAGCGGAAGAGATACTCCCGAAAGTTTCAACGGATAGCCGTAGAGCGTATGAGGACTTGTGAAAGTGTCACTGAATTAGCACGCGAGCTCGGGGTAAGGCCAAGATGCCTCTACAAGTGGCGGGCTAAGCTCGATCTCGTGGAGCCTGGAGAAGAGTCGGCTCGGCCGAGCACGCACGAAGGATCCTACCGCAAGCAGGTCCAACAGCTGAAGCGCCTCCTAGGGGAGAAGGTGATGGAGGTGGATTTTTTAAAGGGTGCCTTGCAAAAAGTCGAGGCTCGACGCCGAGCGAACAACGGACCTGGCGAGACGGCATCTACGACCAAATCCGAGGACTGATGTCATTGCAAGGCAGCATGACGGTCGAGCGCATGTGTGAGCAGGCACGAGTAGTCGAGCGAGCTTCTACCGATCGCTGCAGGAGCAGCGACCAGCCGAGGAAGAAACGGAGGTACGGTCTACGATTCAGCAGATTGCCCTGGAACATCGCCGACGCTATGACTATCGACGAATCTGTACAGAGTTGCGCCGACGAGGCATGCAGGTGAATCACAAGAGGGTCCTGCGGATGATGCGGCGAGACAATCTGCTGGCCCTGCGACGGCGGCGATTCATGGTCACGACCAATTCGAACCACAAGTTCGAGGTGTATTTGAACTTGGCTCGTCGCATGAAGCTGAGCGGGATCGATCAGCTTTGGGTAGCCGACATTACCTACATTCGTCTGAAGGCCGAGTTCGTCTACCTGGCGGTGATTCTCGATGCCTTCTCTCGGAAGGTGGTGGGCTGGGCGCTGGATCGAACGCTAGCGAACCGGCTGACGATTTCGGCACTGGAGCAGGCGATTGCGCAACGACGGCCACGATCTGGTCTGGTTCACCACTCGGACCGCGGACTGCAATACGCTCGTGGCGAGTATGTGGCTCTCTTGGAGAAGTTCGGGATAGTTGCCAGCATGAGCCGTCCGGCGAATCCTTACGATAACGCCAGCTGTGAGAGTTTCATGAAGACGCTAAAGCGAGAGGAAATCTATGCGAACCGGTACGAGGATTTAGAACACCTGCGAACGAACATCGAGGGATTCATCGAGCAGTATTACAATCGACAGCGATTGCACTCGGCGCTGGGCCACCGTAGGCGATGGCAAGATCCATTTTCTTTTGTGAGTACTGGCACGGAATTGTTATGGGTACGTGACAGCCGTGGCAGCTGGTGTTAGCATCGCTCTCTTCCGAAAGGCCCCCCTAAGCAGCCTTCCTGCGTCGCCAAGCCTTCCGTGAATTGGAACGACAATCCAGATTTGTTTGCCCGCCCGAAGCCGACATCGGCGGGCAATCTTGGGAAGTGAAGACCGACGGGGCGAGAGTTCTTGCAGAGATTTTCAATCGGCTGTCCGATACTCGCGTAGCCTTTGACAAAACGAAGCACGCGATCCGTCTCACGGAATGGCTAATCGAGAACGCTCCGGGAGAACTACGGCAGGTCGCCGACCTGATTCAAGCATGTTTGGTGGCCTCTGGCCCCGAGTCCGTGGAAACTGCCAAAAGCGCTCTGTTTGATTCTATTTGATTTTGCGGGCCATCCTGGGCGACATCTAGGACTCCAGGCGAATACCTGGCGATAACCTCGTCGTATGCATGGGCAAGGCGGAGTGAGTTTACCATGCGTCTTTCCCGCGTTAGCCGTCCAGTAATAATTGCTGGCGATCACCGCGCTTCCGTACTAAGAGAAAATGAATCTTGGCAGCGTTCCACCCTGCGCGTACCGTCTTGCATCTTTTGGCGCCGTGCTGGAGTTAGGAGAATGCGAAAATCACTGTGGCTTGTGCTGGCACTGCTTGTGGTAGGCGGTGCTCAGGTCGCTCACGCGGATTCTTTCACTGTCTCAGGAACTGCGACGAACGATTCAGGAGGAAGCCTGGGCTCTTGCTCAAGTGGCGCTACTTGCGCGTTCTCCGGAACGCTCACCATTGACCCGACCAGCGGCATTCTAACTGCCATGGACATCACCTTCCCGGGCTTCACTTCCTTCACTAGCCCGCAGTTCGCAGAACCAATCAATACATCGGACTTTTTCATTGGCGCACTCAACAGCAGCGGCGATACTGCGCTGACTCTTGATTTCACCACAACAATGACACCGGGGTCGCTGGTGGGCTTTACCGGCGGCAGTATTTTCGGGGAGAGTGTTCTTAATAATACGACAGCAGCGCCGGAATACTCTGACCTCAGTGGTAGCATCACACCAGCCCCTGCGCCTGAGCCTAGCTCCCCAACTCTGATCCCCCTTGGACTTGTCGCCCTGCTGCTCATGCGGAAACGCATCCGTCCATTGGCTGTTTGAACCTGCGATTAGTTTATCGAGGGCCTCGAGGCGGGTCATTCTGCGCCCTCAACCACTTCCATAACCTTGATACTGTTTGATTTACAGGTGCGTCCTGCGCTGCTGGTAAGGCCGGAACGCTATGTCTGGCAATGATGCCGTCATAGGCTTGTGCAAGTCCCCGCTAAAGCCTCGTTCGAGAGTTGTGTCAGTCGCGGATCGCGAGTGTGGGCATGAACAAGCCCGCCAGAAATGCCCAACTCCTTTAGGTCCGAAGAACGACCACCACATCCTACGAAGTATGGCCATGGACTAATGAGTTGGTTCGTATACTCGCACGTTGCTCGTGGCATGACCATGTACCGAGTAGAGAAGAGTGTGGCGGACATCTTTGGCCTTGCGCTCCCTCCGGCCGAACCGTACAGGTCGAAAAAGTACCTAATGAATTTATACCAACCCCTTTACTCAGAGATTCTACAAAGCATCTTGACAAGTCCGATCTTACATATAGACGAAACCACGGTCGGGCTTCGAAAGCAGCGGGGTTATGTCTGGGTGCTGACAAGTATGGATAAGGCGTACTACTTTTATAAAACGAGTCGAGAAGCTTCCTTCCTCCATGAACTTCTGGGCGACTTCCGGGGCGTCGTAATATCAGATTTCTTTACTGCTTATGACTCTCTTGATTGTGAACAACAGAAATGTCTTGTGCATCTGATACGCGAGATTGACGATGATTTGTTCAGGCATCCACTGGATGTCGAATTGAAGGGCCTGGCTCAGGATTTTGGAGGTCTGCGGCGAATAATCATTGAGACTGTTGATCGTCGTGGTCTCAAGAGCCGATATCTGCATAAGCACAAGCGGTCTGCAGAGCGCTTTCTGCGATCTCTGGCTAAGGCAGAGTTGGTGTCCCCAGTGGCCCAAAATACCAGAAACGGATTCAGAAGAGCGGCGCAAAGTTGTTCACGTTTCTAGATCATGATGGTGTTCCATGGAATAACAATAACGCCGAACATGCGATCAAACGCTTTGCTAAATATCGAAGGGATGCCGACGGACGTTTTACCGAGCAATCGCTGCAAGAATACCTCGTTCTGGCAACGGTATTCGAGACCTGCGAGCTGAACAACATCAACGTTCTCAAATTCATGCTCTCGAAAGAGACGACATTGGAAGGACTATTGAAAATGGCTGGCCGCAGGCCCGAACGTCATCGAGCATTGAGTCCATCGCATGAGCCGTGCCTTGGATTTGCCTCGCCGTCTACAAACACGATCTCTGATGAGCCCCTCGGTACGCAGCAGGCCGCGAGGCCGGCTGTCTTACCCGAGGAAAGATAAAATGAACGCCATTCCAATGCAGCAGTGACACTACCGCGCTGTCTCCTATCCCGTCAGGGATCATCCGGGGTTAGAACACGTAGGGAGCAATTCGGCAACACGGACGCGGAGCCGCAGTCTAGAGACGTTGCGAAGACGCGTCAATGCGTTGAAGGGTATGCGGATAGGGACGGGAAAAAGGGACCACCCCCCTCGCTTGGCACAGGGATGCCGCGCAGCGCGCGCGAGGCGCGACGGCTCTGTGCGGGAAGATACTGTTAGGCGCCAACGTTGCCTGCGGCCCCACGGATAAGTACGGTTTGCCCAGCCGTTACGTGGGCATAATCAAAGACCATCTGCCAAGCGGTGACTGTCACAATTGGAGCCGAGGCCGCCTCAATGAAGTTACGCGGACCAACAGTTGCCCGGCGGCGGGTTCCGGCCGAGGGAGGTCATCGTTTGTGATGACACTCGGCGGACCCAACCGTAGAACTCGTGCAGCTTTCATCTATCCTCCTCTCATTCTCCTAGCTCTTGGGTTAGTCTCAGTCCTGTCAATCAATTTGGCTACTTATGGTGTCTTTTGCGAGGCAGGAATCCCGACGGTGATGGGCCCTTCGTGGTCGCACACAAAAAATGCAATCAACCTTGCTGGTTCGGTCTGGCTGGCATTCGCGGACACCCGATGAACTCCGTTGGGGGCTTCATAGAAGGTTTCGCCAACCTTGTAGACACGCTCCGGCTCATCGTTAACCTGGCTGCGGATAGCGCCTTCCGCGACGTATGCGAGCACCGGGCACGGATGGCTGTGCGGCAGACTGGACGCTCCGGGCTGGTAGGTGACTTCGATTGCTTTTGCTTCCAGATGATCACCGTCCATTCGAGGCAACGTTTGTGAAATGGCAACCCGAATATTCTCTCCGGTTTCATGCGCCTGGTTGGATGTACCTATAGCAGTCAGCCTCCAAGACCCCAGGGTGGTAACACCGACCGTCATTACTATGATTGCGGGTATGCTTGCTTGCATTTTCATGTGTTCCTCTTTGGCTCTTGCCGGAGCAAATCGAGGCTCCAGAAATGATTTCACGCTATCGAAGTTAGTGTTGATCGTGAATCAGACATTGACGACTACCTTGCCAATCTGAGCGTTGGATTCGAGGAAACGCGTCGCTTGTTGGATCTGCTCAAAAGGGAACGTGCGCGCGATGACGGGCTTCAGATGCCCCGAAGAAAGCCCCTTGGTGATGAAAGCTTTTGCACGCTCTAGGGCAGCGTCGTCGTTCGTGATCTCTCCATTCAGATAACCCTTCAAGGTCAAGCTCTTGCCCAGCACTGTGAACAGAGGAAACGGCGTCGGCTCCACGCTGAGTGCTCCATATAACAGCAGGATGCCGCCGTGCACCATGCTCCCGGTGAGGGGGATAAAGGACGGGCCACCAACCGGATCGAACACAACACGCGCACCGACGCCGCCAGTGAACTTCATTACCCGTGCCACCAGATCCTCTTCATCGGTCACAACAACATGATCTGCGCCGTGCTCAATCAGCGCTTGCCTCTTGGCTTGGGTCCGAGTGGTTGCGATAACTGTCGCGCCCACGGCTTTTGCAACCTGGAACGCCGCAATCCCGACGCTGCTTGATGCCGCTGTGACGATGACGAAATCTCCTCTACTGAGCCTGGCTTGCTCAATAAGGGCGCCCCACGCCGTCACGTACTGCATCCAGGATGCTGCAGCCACTTCGAACGAGATGTTCTCGGGATGCTTGACAAGATTGCGAGCCGGCACGTTGGCCAATTCTCCGTAGGTGCCCCACCGGGCTATATCGGTCGGGGGGATCAAGCTGACAATATCGCCCTTCTTGAAGCCGGTTACGGAGGTCCCAACGGTTCTGACGATACCCGCAGCCTCGTACCCGAGCCGGCTCGGAAGATTAGCCTCTTGCAGATACGCATGCGTGCGGAACATGACTTCCGCACGATTGAGGCCGATGCTCTTCACCTCGATCTGCACTTCGTCGGCAGCAGGTGGGCGGACATCCAGGTCTTCAATCTTCAGGACACTTGGATCACCGTATTGATGGAATCGAACGATCCGCGCCATGGATCTCTTTCCTCATGATGTGCTAATCAAAAGCGCCCATTTGGATCTCCCGCTCAGGTTCGTGCTCGATTCAGAAGCCTGTCCAGCGTGAATCGGTCAGGCTCCCAACACGCGAGCAAGAATGCTGCAGCGGCCGCCGAGAAGACCGAATAGTCGAGTGGCTTCTTGATGCCAAGACTTGTGACCATGCCCATCGCAAATGACAAAAGCAGAAGGCCGGAGAGGACGGATGTGATTCGTATTTTGAATCCGACGATCAGCAATATCCCAAAGAGCGTTTCCGCGACGGTGGATACCCAGGCAAACGACACTGCCCATGAACTGGGGAAGAGAGACGTCACCGCGCCCGTGTACTCCACGAAATGAGCGAAATTTCCCCAGGACACGTCTTTTGCTCCATACGGCCCCCACAAGCCAAAACGATCCGCCACAGCGGATAGAAAGGAAGCTCCCAGCGCAAACCGCGCGAACAGGCGGGCAATCTCCGTCCCATTCTCTCTGAGTCGCGCGGCTTTTGAATTCATGCGCGCCCCGCCGCACGGGATATTGCTTCATTTTTCGATCCGGTCTTGCTTACCGTGCGGTCGAGGAACTCATGCATCAACGACCCGATCCGGTCCACTTCTTCTTCCAACGCGAAATGGCCCGTGTCGAGAAAATGGAGCTCTGCGTTGGGGATATCTCTTTT
>Ga0306920_100002830_pt1 | contig 21913 bp, 27 predicted proteins | sample flu12Cox44000170_FD_204666 | JGI IMG/M metagenome (GOLD analysis project Ga0306920, IMG submission 204666) | Lab enrichment of tropical soil microbial communities from Luquillo Experimental Forest, Puerto Rico - flux4day.12C.oxic.44.000.170 (v2)... | ecosystem: Environmental > Terrestrial >...
TGAGGTGGGATTCCCATGCTGGAAGACGATCGTGTCACCAACTCCTTCATCGATGTAAGCCATGCGTCTTCCGTTAATCGTCGCAAACCGCGGCTCACGATAGGGCTTTGCCGAGATAGGCATGAAAGTGTCCTCCATCCGAATAAATTGCTCACGGGCACGTGTCGGGCTCCGTAGGCTGCGCTGAGTTGATCAGCCTTTTATTGTCTGCCTTGGATACGGGTAGTTCCCAGAGCGCGTCGGGCACCGGGTCCGGGCGCAGGTTGTGCTCCATATATTCGCGGAAGAGTTTGACCACTGGCCATGGTCGCATGAACGCGCGAATGCTTTCCGCCTTCCCCTGGGCGTCCTCGGTAACCAGCATAGCGATTTGGATTAGATTGCCGTCGATGGCACCATCGAATGTGAGGATGTACCTGCCGTCCGGGTGTTGGAATTCCTCCACATTCTGGGGCATCCCGAGACAGGTGGACGCGGTCTGAAGGATCTTAGCGAGGGTGGGCAGCCCACGGACCTCGTCTCCGACAGTCGCGAGGATAGGTGAATGGAAAACGATGTCCTGGCGAAAGGCTGCTACCGCGCTCTGAAGATCACCGGCCTCCAAAGCGGCCGTGAGGCTTCGCTTGCTTGTACTCATGGCGGGTGCTGAGCTGGACATGAAAGTGTCCTCCGTCTGAATAAATTTAGTTCTGTCCGAACGATTCTTTCCTTTCTTCAAATCGTTTCAGCCGTCATCTGTCCTTTGCCGCGATCCTTGCTTTGACCTCGCTCCATTCGATCCAGTCCGTGCGGTACCTATCGATTTCGACGATCACCATCGAACCGCTGCGATTCACGAGCTTAGCTCGCGCCCCGCTCTTGAGATCGAAGACGCTTTCGATCGTCGGGATCTCGTCACTGACAAATTGGGTTTTCTCTTCTTGTTTCATAGTTCGGTTCCAGTAATAGGCGGGCTTAGTCCAAGTCAAATCGTTTTCTCCTCAAAATGCCGGTCGCGCCGGTGGCACCCGTAATCAGGACGTTCGGCTATGTCATTTGTCACCTCCTTGTGCGGACCTTGCGAAAAAGGGTCGATTTAGATGTCGCTCGTCATCCATATAGATGTCAGCTATCATCTAACGAGTCAAGCACCTGTGTGCGACTCGACTCGAGAGGACTGAAACTACATGCGGAAATCGAAACAGGACAAGGCCGAAACGCGGCAACGCATCGTTAAAGCGGCGGCGGCGAAGTTCCGACAGAATGGAATCAGTGCAACGGGCCTTTCCGATCTGATGGCGGCGGCCGGTCTCACCCATGGGGGTTTCTACAGGCACTTCGACTCCAAGGATCAGATCGTCGCGGAGGCCTGTGCGGGCGCTACGGAATCCGCGATTGCAAGATTTTTCTCGAACGAAGCCCCCCAAAGCGGATTGAAGGCGCGAGTCGCAAAATACCTATCGCCGGCTCATAGGGACGATCCTTCCGCCGGTTGTCCGCTTGCCGCGCTTGGCAGTGAGATTGCCCGATGCGACGAAAAAACCCGCACAGCGGCGACGCAGGCTTTTATGGAACTGGTAAACATCATCGCTGGAGAGTCCGGTAAAACTCGGCCAGATGTTGCGAGGCGACGAGCATTGGTAGCAGCGGCGACAATGATCGGGGCGCTAACGATGTCGCGTATCGTGACGGATCCTGAGCTATCGGCGGACATTCTTCGGGAAGCCAGGAAGCAATTGGCTAATTCGTGGTGATCAATGGGTTCACCGCGCCGTCGGGAGGCGGTTCAGGCTTTAACAATCTCTTGCGGTCGGAAGAGGCGTGCCTGGATCGGTCAACATCCGCAATTCGCCGGTTGCGGAGTGCGCGTGTTGAGGATTTTCTTACTTCGACTTTGAGATGAAGTTGATTAGGCGTCATCGGACTTCTCCAAAACCAACACCCCGTTTGGCAAATCTTCAGCCGTATTGTGGTGCATGGATCAACACACCACGTGCCCATCGGCTGAAAGCTGCTTCGTTCATGACCAGGGGTTTGCGGTTCAAAGGGTTTCAGTAGTGGCTGTCTTCAGCCGGCGACTAGTACGACGCTTCACATTGGCAGGGGGCTGGGACCAACTGGGCGGCGGCTGGGCGAGTCAATCGCTCAAGAGTCAAAAGTGCGAGTGCGATGTCGATCCAAGCGATCCTAATTCGACTAGTTGATGAGCGTTGCAATTGGCGGTGTAAATCTGGGCGATCGCCCCATCATGGGAAGAAAGCCCATTGGCTGATTTCCTATCAGGGAGGACCCTATGTGTCCGGGATGTATTGCAACCGCAGCGCTAATCGCGACCAAGGCGAGTTCGGCTGGAGGATTGACAGCCCTCGTTGCGAAGAAGCTTCACAGCAAAGCTCTCGCGAAGAGGATTAGCCTAAAGCGAGTGCCGAGCGAGAGGAGGCCCCGATGAATCGTCCGCACGTCGTATCACAGGCTGAATGGCTGGCAGCGCGAAAAGAGCTGCTCGCGAGAGAGAAGGAGTTCACCCGTCAGCGCGACGAACTCAACGGCGAGCGCCGCAAGCTCCCCAGTTAAGGTCGAGAAGGAGTATGTTTTCGAGGGTCCGAAGGGTCCAACCAGCCTGCATGACTTATTTGATGACCGACGCCAGCTAATTATCTACCATTTCATGTTCGATCCCAATTGGGACGAAGGCTGCAAGGGGTGCTCGTTCTTTGCCGACAATTTCGTCGGCAGCCTCGTCCATCTCGGTGCGCGAGACACCTCGTTTGCGGTTATCTCCCGCGCACCGCTATCGAAGATCGAGGCGTTCAAGAGGCGCATGGGATGGGGCTTCCCGTGGCTATCGTCCTTCGGCAATGACTTCAACTACGACTTCCAGGTAACACTCGACCCGGAGAGGCCCGGCTACGAGTACAATTATACGAATGCCGAGGCTCTACTCAAAGCGGGCAAGATTTGGTTTCCAAAGGGTGAGCTGCCGGGCCTAAGTGTGTTTTTCCGTGACGGCGACAATATCTTTCACACTTACTCGAGTTACCAGCGCGGTACTGACCTTTTCCTCAATACATACAACTTCCTCGACCTAACGCCGCTCGGCCGTCAGGAGGAAAACGAGAAAATGTTTGACTGGCTCCGCCACCACGACCGCTATCCAGCCTGATAACAGAAACCCTGCGATAGCCGAGCACAGATTTCAGATTCTGTGCAGCCGGCGCCCTTTGAGCGGTGAGTCGCGTTCCAGCGTGGCTCGCTCAAAGCGGCATTTTCGAACAAAACTGCGCTAAAGGCGCAAATCAAGCTCCTCCCATGATTTTGAAGCATGGCGTCTTGTCAGCGTGCAAAATTCTTGAGGGACCTGTCGAAAGGGAGGCTCGGCGCGCGTCGTACTATTAGGGAAGCGCGACCGCCTGCTCGTACGAAGGAGACGCCATGCGATACGCCATCTTGATCTATGAGAGCGAGACCGACTTTGCATCCCGCACCGACCAGGATCGCCGCGAGCGCTACTGGGCGGCTTGGCGCACGTATACCGAAGCACTAAACGCGGCGGGGGTGACGCGCACCGGTGCCGCGCTGCAATCTGCAGTAACTGGGACGACTGTCCGCATGAAGGGCAACGTCCGCCAGGTTCAGGACGGACCGTATGCGGATACCAAGGAACAGCTTGGTGGCGTCGTCCTCATCGACGTGCCTGATCTGGACACTGCGCTCGATTGGGCGGCACGATGCCCAGCCGCCGCGTATGGGGCGGTCGAGGTGAGACCTGTGTTTCAGGGCGCCATGAGCTAAGCGGTGACGGCGAGCGAAACCGCTGAACAGGTCGCACGCCGCTGCTACGGCCGTCTCGTAGCTTACTTAGCTGCACATTGGCGTGACCTTGCGGCAGCAGAGGACGCAGTCGGCGACGCTTTGCAGGCTGCCCTTGAGACGTGGCCTCGGACGGGTATTCCGCGTAAGCCTGAGGCGTGGCTACTGACCGTCGCGCGGCACAAGTTGGTCGACGAAAGCCGGCGCGAGCATTCCCGCGAGCAGATCGCGGAAACGCTTAGCCTGATCACTGGGAAAGCCGGCGATGAAACTACTAACTTATTTCCCGATGAGCGGCTGAAGCTGCTGTTCGTTTGTGCACATCCGGCCATCGACGTAACGGTCCACACTCCCTTGATGCTTCAGACGGTGCTGGGGGTGGAAACGGCTCGCATTGCCTCTGCATTTCTGGTCGCTCCGTCGGCGATGAGTCAGCGCCTGGTGCGCGCCAAAGCCAAGATTCGAGATGCCGGCATCCCTTTTGAGGTACCGGAGCAACAGCAACTTGCTGCCCGTCTTGACTCTGTCCTGGCCGCGCTCTACGTGGCCTATGGCGCCGGATGGGAGGAGATCGCCGGAGCCGATCCTGGCGAGCCGGATCTCGTTGATGAGGTGCTGTGGCTCGCTCGGCTCATCGTCGAGTTGCTGCCCGACGAACCGGAAGCAAAGGGACTGCTCGCGTTAATGCTCTACTGCGAAGCGCGCCGCCCGGCACGCCGCGCCCCCGATGACACTTTTGTGCCTTTATCGGCCCAGGACACCAAACTTTGGTCGCGTACCATGCTGGCCGAGGCGGAAACGCTGCTGTTTGCAGCTTCACGGGTAAGGCGGCTCGGCCGGTTTCAGCTCGAGGCTGCGATTCAATCGGCACACGCTGAACGCGCATGGGGCGGCCAAGTGGACTGGGCCGCAATCGTGCGACTCTACGAAGGCTTGCTGACTGTTGCGCCCAGTGTTGGAGCGTCGCTTGGCCATGCCGCGGCCGTGGCTGAGTCCCAGGGAGCGGAGCGTGCGCTTGCTCTGTTGGAAGACATTCCGCAGCAGCGGGTAGCTAATCATCAGCCCTATTGGGCGCTGCGAGGGCACCTTCTGATGAGCGTTAATCGCCCTTTGGAGGCCTGGCAAGCCTATGAGCGCGCGATTGTTTTCACTGAAGATCGCGCGATCGGGTGTTTCCTCGCCGACAGACTCGTTGGCGCGATGGAACAGTTCTGGGATGAAGCTCTCGAAAGATTACGGCAGGAAATCGAACGGGCGAAGAGGCAGCGAGTCCGTCCGTGAAGATAGGCGAATAAGCACCACCTTACACAGCTTGGGCACGTATCTCACTCAAGGTTACCAATCAACTGAAGGAGTACGAATTATGGCGGAACTAACCAATCAGGTGGTTTCACGGCAGGAGTGGTTGGATGCGCGGAAGCGGTTGCTGATTAAGGAGAAGGAATACACGCGCCTGGGTGATCAGCTGAGCGAAGAGCGACGCCGGTTGCCGTGGGAGCGGGTCGAGAAGGAATATATATTCGATGGACCGACCGGAAAAGAGACTCTCGCTGAGCTGTTCGCGGGCAAGAGTCAATTGGCGGTCTATCATTTCATGTTCGGACCCGACTGGGATGCAGGGTGCCCCCATTGCTCATTTTGGGCCGATAACTTCAACGGTATTGACCCTCATCTAAAACATCGTGACGTCACGTTCGTCGCGGTTTCGCGTGCTCCGCTCGATAAGCTGGAAGCCTTTAAGCGGCGGATGGGATGGAGCTTTAAGTGGGTATCCGCAGGCGAGAATGGGTTCAACTATGACTATTGTGTATCCTTCACGCCTGAGCAGCTGGCGAAAGGGGAGATTTCTTATAATTACGCTGTTGCGAAGCTCATCAGGTCCGAGATGCCTGGAATCAGCGCCTTCTATAAGAAGGCGGAGGGCGAGATCTATCATACCTATTCTGCCTATGCGCGCGGAGTCGACACCGTCAATGGTGCGTATCGATGGCTGGATCTAATGCCCAAGGGACGGGACGAAGCCAATCTGGCTTTCAAGCAGTCCTGGGTGCGTTATCACGATCGGTACGGGAGTGACTATATGCCTCCAGGCGCTCAAACCAGTGAGCGTGCACGACCGGCGTGATCGGCCTGCCTTTATTTGATCTTCGCGGGAAGAGAAGGCTCGTCCGACGATTTCTAACGCTTGCGCCGCTGGCCCTGCAACTCGGCTCTGATGCAAGTCTCGAGCTAGCGGCGGCCTCTGTTGACAGACACGGAGAATGTCAGCTCCTACGTGTGTGGATTCTTCCGGATGACATCCGGCTAGGTTGAGGACGCTGGGCAGTCAGTGTATCGGGACCTACACCGTTTGTATCGAGGTTATGGGTTAAGGTTAGTTAGCCAAGCTGCCAGTGCCCCAACATACAGCTTAACTGCATCTTCGAATAATCGCCGCGGTCATCTTGATGGTTCAGTCATTCCTCTCCCTTCGATGTCGATTAGTGCGGCCTCTGTGCGACATATGAGTTAGATGTTGCGTAGTTACTAGCGCCAGTTGGGTCCAGTGTAGTGCGGTTGGCCTGCCTTCAATAGTTGGGTGTCACCAGGCGTCAGCGAGGCACTAATGTTGCATATACAACGCGACCTGGCCAAATACGTCGCAAATAATGAGCGGTCTCTTGTCAAAAGGCGAAAGCGTGGGCCAATTGCGAAAACACTGCGCTCGACCTAAGCCTGATCCTTTCGAAGACGAGGTGACTAAACAATGAGGCAGTGGACACATTGGTTACTACCAGTCGGGCTTGCGCTCATTCAACTCACCGGTTGTCAGAAAAGAGCGGCGTTCAATCCTGGGCTCGCCGGACGCTACTTCCCGCTCGCTTCAGGTCTGACCTGGACATATCAGGTGACCTACCCAAACGGCGCGCACGAAACGATCAGCGATCACGTCGTCAAACGCGATCGCACCCGCGTTGTGGGCGACGCTGTGTTGGTGGTATCGCATTATTCGGACCATTGGACGCGAGCCGTACGAGCAGATCTCCCGCAGAGTTACCCGGCCGAGATGAATGAGGTCGAGACCCATTACATTGTTGAAGGTGGCTACATCAGCCGAATCGCAAGTCTGGGCGGACGGGCTCCGATTCGATTAGAGGAGCATCACTTTCTTCCGCAATATCTGTGGCCCGATCGGAGCTGGTCCAATACCCTGTTGCCCTTCGCACATTCGCCCTACGACGTCCTGAATATCTCGCAGAATCACCGAAGTGTTCTCGAGTCTGATGTGGTGGTCGTTCCCGCAGGGCGCTTCTCACAATGTATTCGTGTTGAGACCGAGGCGTCGTACCGTAGCCGGTATGGAATCGGCGACAGACGGTTCTTCACGGACTGGTACGCTCCGGACGTGGGTGTGGTAAAGACGATAGTCTCAAGCGGCGGTGCGGACGGCCGTGAGATGGCGCGGATCGAGCTGCTACGTTTCGCGAAATCCGAAACGGCCACTCCGCCCCAGTCGCCCAGCCGCGTATCGATAATTCCTTTGTCATCAGCGATTGTGAAGCCGCTCGTGACGGTCGGCCCGTCGACGCGTAAGTAAGGGCTCGAGGCGCCAATAGACTGGGAACACGGCCTGAGGAGAGAAATGTGATGAGAAGCAGGGTGTATTTCATTATCACGAGTCTGCTCGTCGTCTTGCTACCGTCGGTGGGATGGTCGCAGGTCTCGACTGATCGCAGCGAGATCGACCAGTGGATAAAGGAATCAGCCAATCAGGGTGACATACCGATCGGAACTAAAATCACTATGGCCAACTGGCAGCGATACAAGCAGTTTATGCCGTTGGGCATGATCAAACTGTTTGAAGGACAATATTTCTGGAAGATGCCGCCCGACGTCGAAATCGAAGTCGGCCCCACTCACCTAGGTAGTCGGCTTAGGAGCTTTCAAGATGCGACGGAGAAGTACAGTTCACAGGTAACAGTCGGAATCCTGCCGAACGATCATTACGTCCTCAAGAACTACCACGGCGGTGTACCTTTCCCCAATCCACAAGAACCGCACAAAGGGTGGAAGATCCTGGCCAACGTCTATTTTTCTTACTTTCCCGCAATCTACGTTAACTCGCCCGACAATTACGGCACAGTGTGGGCAGTCGATAGATATGGCAATATCGCACCCACAACCTTCGATGTAGTTTACCGGTTGAGTGCGTACAATACCGACCGAGGCTTCGAAAACACACCTAACAACCCGCCGGGCACCTGGTTCACCGAGTGGTCGATGCAGGAGACGCCGGAGCAGTCCCGCTACACTGCTGCGTTGCAACTCTTCTTCAAGGATCAGGAGACGCACCCTTACCCCGACCTTTACGTCTTCGTACCCGCTCTGCGGCGGTCGCTCAGACTTTCGACCACGGCACGCTGCTCGCCCGCGCAAGGTACAGACTGGACTTACGAAGATGGCAAGACCAATGGCTTCAACGCGACCACGGCGATTTTCACTGGAGACTTCCTCGGTGACCGAAAGATTCTTACCCTCGCGGTATTCAATCAAGATGGGGCGATTTTCCCCGACGGTTATCTCATGCCGCTAGGCTTCCCAAAGCCCTCGTGGGGAAAATGGGAAGTGCGGCCAATGGCTATCGACGACGTCCACCGAATTCCAAGCGAATCGGAAGGGTACTGTTACTCCAGCCGCATCATGTATGTCGAGAAAGAGCTGTGGAACTCAGACTGGCTAGATCTCTTCGATTCCAATCACAAGCTGTGGAAGTCGATCGCTTGGTACAATGATATAGGGAACGTGCCGGGACTGGGCTGGACCTGGGACGGTGTCGCTTCGATGGCAATGGACTTTCAGAACTCGCATGAGACCATTTGGTGTGGCTTCGGCAATCCATGGAAGCGCAAGCCATACATAGACTCTAATTCTCCGAAAGAATATTTCAACGCTGTGAAGTACGGCACACCCGCAGGGTTGATGCAAATTTTGAGATAGGTGGTGAGATATGAGCAAGACCTTGCAGCTATTGAAGCCGCGCGGCACCTAGCGTCTGACTAATCAGGCGAGATCTCTGTAATGTGATGCTAGAAAGCCTGCCCTGGAGGCCGGGTAGAGAAGATTACGAGGGCAAGAACAATGAGACGCACAGTGTACATTGTCGCGGCGGTCTTGATGTTGACGTTGCTACCTTCCGCTGGACGATCGCAATCCACTGACCGCACCGAGATGGATCAGTGGCTGAGGGCAAGCGAGCACCAGGGCGATCTGCCAATCGGAACCAAAATCACCATGTCGAACTGGCAGCTGTACAAGCAGTTCATGCCTCTGGGCATGATCAAGCTGTTCGAGGGCCAGTACGGGTGGAAGATGCCGGCCGATGTCGAAATGAACGTTGGCCCGAGCCACGAGGGTGGAAACCTGCCCAACGGATGGATTGAAGCAACCGAGAAATATGGTCCGCAGACTGGTGTGGAGGTCCTTCCGAACGGGCACTATGTGCTGAAAAACTACCAGGGCGGCACTCCCTTTCCCAACCCGGCGGGGCCATATAAGGGCTGGAAGATTCTGGCCAACGTATTCTTCGCCTACACCCCGGTAGTGTTCAGCGGAACACCGACTAATTATGGCACGATTTGGTCGCAGGACCGGTTTGGCAACATCGCACCGTCCAGTATCGATTATGTGTATCGGATGAGCGACTACATCACGGAAGCGGGCTTCCCGCACGCGTACAATTACGCGCCAGGGACCTGGTACACTGAATGGATAATGCAGGAAACGCCGGAGCAAGCGCATTATACCGCCTCGCTGGTGCTCTACTTCACCGACCAGGAGGCGCATTCCTTCCCAGATAGCTACGTGTTTGTTCCCTCACTGCGTCGTTCACTTAGACTTTCAACCACAGCGCGGTGCGCGCCGTTGTTCGGCTGGGAATGGACCTACGATGATGCCAAATTCAACGGCTTCAACGGCAGTACTTCCATCTATACCGCCGACTATCTCGGCGACCGGAGGATGCTGAACCTGACGGTCTTCGACGATAGCCAGGGAGGCGATTTCCCGGGAGGCTGGGATATGCCGCTGGCTTTCCCGAAGCCATCGTGGGGCAAGTGGGAACTGCGGCATACCGCGATCGCCGACGCTCATCGTATTCCGACCGAAGCCGCCGGCTATTGTTATTCGAGCCGCCTCCTCTATGCTGACCGCGAATTTTGGTCTGCCAACTGGGTTGACCTGTTCGATGCCAACCGAAAGCTGTGGAAAGCAATCGTCTATTACAATGTGGTTGGCGACGTTCCCAACCTGGGCCATCGGTGGAAGGCCATCTCAGAGTCGGTAGCCTGGGATCTCCAGAATGTTCACGAGACGGTCTGGTCCGATCACGGCAACCCATGGAAGCGCGGAATGTATATCAACCAGAATGTGCCCGAAGAGTACATGAATGGCGTCAAATACGGCAGCCCTTCAGGCTTAATGCAGATCTTGCGGTAAGTAGCTGTGGTGCGTGAGTCGCTGGTACGTGAGTTGGATCATTTCGAGGCACAAAAGTTCTGATGGCGATAGGGTAGTTCGGAAAGCTTATACGGTCTATGAAAGGGTAGGGTGGGAATCAGAGAGTTCACATAAATACGTTAGATCTGCCTGGCGCCTTCAGTATCAGAATGGCGCCAAAGTCCTATCCCCTCGTGGCTGGTGCGTCAATTGATTCGACATCGAACTCCTCTGCCATACTTGTCCCTGCCGGTACTGTTTGCGGCTTAGCGACACGAGCGTGTGTCGCGAATGCTTGGAGGCACAGGCACACGTCCGGGCACTTTCCGCGTGAGGTCTATGGCCGCGAGTACCTGGTCAACCGCGAACGGTCAGCCGTGTTTGCGGCCGATGCGGAACGACGCTGCGGTTTTCGTCCAGAGATTAGAGAATCAGTATGCGGTCTGCTGCTAAATGCCGGGGTCGAGCCACCGCCGCCGGGATCACAACCGCGCGGAATCAAACGAAAAGAGAGGAATACGTCTGTCCGCGCTGGCCTGGTATCGCAAGCTCCTTCTGCGTGGAGTTGCAAAAGTCCTACGCAGCCCGCCTGAAAGCCGGAAGCGAAAGTCTCATCGATCTTCCAAAAGGACTCGCCGCAGTAAACGTTCAAACGCAATCTGCGGCAAAACTCGACGTAGCCCAAGGAGCCCGCGTGCCTGGACGCCGACCCGCACGCGCAATGGCTTCCGCCGCGAGGAGAGAACCTTGAGGATTGCCCGAGCGACTCGCTCGGGCTGGATCCCGTCGCGCATCGCTTGATTGAAACGACGGGTCAAAGCCTGCTGACACTCAGCATATTCGGCGAGTGGCGCACAAGCATAGCGGACGTTCTCGACTGCGGGCGTGCGGACTCCGGGTGGCTGAATTAAAGAGACCGATATTCCGAATGGTGCCACTTCAAGGCGCAGTGCTTCGGCGAATGCTTCTAAGGCAAACTTGCTAGCGCAGTAAAATCCGCGAAAGGGAACACCTACCTCGCCGCCAATCGAACTGATAAAGACCACGTGCCCCTGGCGCCGGTGCCGCATCAGTGGAACCACTGATTGCGCCAAGCGAACGGCACCCCAGAAATTGGCTTCAAACACGGGAATCGCTTCGCGAATTGAAATCTCTTCGACGGCGCCCGCGATACCGTCTCCGATGCTGTAGACGAGAACATCGAGCCGTTGAGTGCGAGCGTTAATCTCCTGTACACATCGCCTGACAGAATCCTCGTCTGCTGCCTCGAGTTGCAGCATCTCAATCCCGAGCGTCGAGGATGTCTGGCCTTTGCGGCTCGTACCATAGACTTGGTACCCTGAGCTCTGGAGAAGCCGAGCAGTGGCCAGTCCTATTCCCCAACGTGCGCCCGTGATGAGAGCTACTGGCTGCTCATGCGCCTTTCCGAGACCGGTCATTCCGTTTATCACCGCGACAGTGATATCAGGCCTGAAGAGATCGGGCACTTCCGACTAAATCTGAATCGCGGCCTAGATGTTTCGAATTTATAACGAGCGGCCCCAACCACGATCAGGATGAAAAATAAGCTGAGTGGAAATAATGCATGAGCTCGTTCCCCAATCCGCAAATGGGTTACAACAGCCCCAGCCATTTCGGCGGCGAGCAGGAAAGCCACGTATGCAGCCAGTCTCGGAACCCAAAGCCCGAGGGCACCGGCGGCTTCCAGAACGCCGACGGCGAGGCAGAACCATGGCGGATAACCATAGCGATCGAAATGGTGCAGATCGGAGAATTTGAAGATCGAGGAGCTGGCATAAGTAAGCGAGAGGAAGGCAGTAGTGCTATAGAGCAAAGCGGTTCGCGACCTGCTCATGCTAATCACTCCTTTTGTCCTTAGTTCCGCGCGCGGGGAACGAGTCGCTACGTGCTTGCGCGGCGTATGATGTTCTCCTGAGCCGCTGCTGAGGACCTGCGGTCAGCCCCCACGCGACGAGCAGCGATTCGATTCCCGCTAGCAGAAGTCGCCTGACGCGCGGACTGCCGCCCCTGATCCGATGGGCCATATCAAGCGAGATGAACCCGTGAAAGACCGCCCACAGCGTATCGACGCGATCGTCAACGTCATCGAGCGTGACTCCACGATCATGTGCAAGCGATTGCAGGGCACCTCGAGCAATATGGAAGGCTTCGCGTGCCTCGCGCGGTGTGTCGCCGGTGCCAAACGGAACGCCATCGAGCCCATGCATCACGCGATAGAGCTCCGGATGGTCGGCGGCGAAATCCATCACGGTTTCGGCAAGTCGTATGGTCCGGGTCTTAGAATCGGCAGCGGCTTCCGTCGCGATGAGCATGCGACGACATATTTCGCGGAAGCCGAGCAGCAGCAGCTCCTTGAGCAGAGCATCCTTGCTGGTGAAATGCTCGTAAACGATTGGCGGCGCGTACTCAACAAGATCAGCGATTTTTCTGATCGTCAGATCTCGCCAGCCGTCACGCCGCGCAATTTCCTTTGCCGCCGCCAATATTGCCTCGCGTTGCGCCGCGCGGCGGCGCGCGCGTCTGATTTCGGCTTGCATTCTAACTTAGTATGGAAATCTAGCTTAGCTAGATTTATCAGTCAAGGGGCCGATGCCTTGATTCGGCGCCCTGATTCGTCGGGCAGTGTCCTAAGCTCGATGGTCGAGTGTCCTAATTGTGGGTTACGCCAAATTTCAAAAATAGGTCGCTGAGCTGCGATGGCAGAAGTGATTCCAAACACGGATCGCACAGATGAAGAGTTCGGACCGTTTTGTTGCGCTTCTGAAACCGCAGCTTGCCGAAATTTACGCAGCCTAGCCGCTGACACGGCTTCGTTGTTCGAGCAAGCGTAGGGGCGGCGTGGCGGGCCTTCACAGCAATACATTTAGCAGCCCGCGCTTCCGTATGAAATGGTTGCGTGGCGAGGCCCGTGGGATTACAGCCGCACGCGCGGCGTGATCGGCGTACGGTCTTAAAGACAGTCCTGATCAGCGTCTCTACCACCTCACCGCGTCCTCCGCATTTGGTCTATGGTCGAGTATCGTGCGACCCGAGCGACTTCGATAATCCGCAGTCTCCTGAGACACAGCAGTATATTTCGCGGCGAATTCAGCTAAGCCGATTTGAACCTCGAATCGAGGCGATGCTCGGTTCAAGGTGGTGTCACATTTTAAAAACGCATAACTGCGGGGTGGGAAGGACCCACTCCGCAGTTACGTTAGCGGTTGCACAATCCGACCGGGGCCGCTACCCGTGGTACTTGGCGTCACCAGCTCAATGATCGTCAATCACCTTCGTTGTCGCCGCTGAAATCGAACAGATTCATCAGATCGCCGATAGCCGGAGCGTTGGTAGGTGCATAGGAACCGGACGCCTGCACCGGATTGGGCAGGTTATCGCGGCTACGTCCCGAGAGCGTCGGGAGACTCCAGTTCGCCTCGATCAACTTTGCGATCGAACCGTGGTCATAGTAGGTATGGTCGATGAATCCGCGCTTGGCGTACGGCGAGACCACGACCAAAGGAATGCGCGTTCCATCGCCGAAGAAGTCGAGGATCTGGATATAGCCTGAGTCGTAGTAGCCGCCGCCCTCGTCGGTCGTGATAAAGATCGCCGTATGTTTCCAGACGTCCTTAGCCTTCACTGCGCCGATTAACTCTTTGATGAAGTTCTCGTAGAAGGAAAGCGTTGCGTTGGCCGGATGGCCCGCATAGGTCTCGTAGGGGCGAACGAAAGAGACCGCCGGCAGCTTCTCAGCGTCAAGATCGGAAAAGAAGTTCGACACGTCCTGGATCTTATTCCGCAGCGAGGTCGTCATGATCGATTTGGTGAACTGCAACGGGTCGCAGATCGAGCACCACGCGTCGGTCGGATTGCCACCATTTTCGCCGCCAATGTAATACTTCCATGAAATCCCGTGCGCCTGCAGGGAATCTGCGATAGTGGGCAATACCTGGGGCGGCAAGTGATAAACCGTCGAAGAGGCGCTCGGCGGGGGAAATCCATTGGACGATCCGTCGGCCTTGTAGGCCGGACTATAGTTGTTGAGTATGTAATAATGTCCTGGGTCGCAGTTTGCGTTGGGCTTGTAGGACAGCGAGTTAAGATAGCTCAGGATCGGCGCGACACCGTGCTGCGAAGAGTCTGCGCAGTTAACATACGAGCCCGCGAAAGAGCCAAATCCGTATCCGTCGTTAGTGTACCAGTTGTTGGTCCCACTTACCGGATCGGGGTTTTCGATCTGGTTGGACGGTGCCGTGGCTGGATTCCCCGACGAGTCGGTGAAATAACCGACGTCGGCGGTGCCCAGGTAGATAAAGTTCGCGCCGGTACCGCCCATGATGCCCTGATGATAGTTATCGCTGGTGGCGTACCTATCGGCTAATTCCTTGAAGATCGGAGCATCGCCCAGGCTCATGTTGTAGAAGCCCATCGCCACGCCACCCTGGTGGGTGTCGAACGGAGGCGTGATGCCATTGCTGCCGATCCCGATCGTTTGTCCAACCCACTGAAAAAGGTCCAGCTTCCCGCCGTCATAGTCCTGCCACATTTGGAAGAAGCGGTGGACCGGATCGCCGGTAAAGCTGCCAAAATAGTCGGCGCCTGGGGTGCTCCCATGCTTGGTTAGCTGAAAAGGACCATTGGGCAGAGTCACGCCTGTCCAGCGCGGATCGGGAACATTTTGTGGCTCGCCGTACGCATAAGTCGTGTCCGGCGTCTGCAGAGTAGCCGGACCCGGACCGGTTGGCGGCGTGGGCGAGTATGTACCCGGTGTCACCGTGGTATCAGTGGCGATGTTTTGTGTCGCGGTCGAAAAATTCGGACCTGGCGAACCGTCGGAATTGATGATGCCTTCGGACAGCAAGTTCCGTACGGTCTCACCGTGTTGCGGCACGTAGCCGCCATAAACATTGTCGTAGGTGTGATTCTCACCGACGACCACGATTATGTGATTGATCGGCGTTGCCGTGCTGCCACCCCCGCTATCGTCCGCTTGCGCCAGGCCTGTCCCAAACGCTGCCATCGACGCGATCGCTGAAAATACCGCAATCCCGAGCCAATTCGTGGTCTTTTTTTCTTGCTGCATCTTACTCCTCCCCTCCTGGATTGCTGGAAGGAACTAGCAGCGGCAGTTTGCGCAAGAGTTAACGCTTGAGGCTGCGGGTGCGAAAATTTTGTTACGGCGTTGTTCCCCCGACTTCTCACGAAGCGGCCAAGGGGAGCGCCTGTCCTCGCTGAGATCTAGGGTTCGGTTGGGAAAGTCGTTTCCGGGAGAAAGTTCCTGACTGACTCGGTCGGTCAATACCCCGCTGGTGCCGCAATTCTGCGCATCGCTGTGTGAAGGCCGCGCTGGTGTAGCTCCAAGCGGGAATTTATAACTTCGCCTGAATAGGACTGATGTCGAAAAGAGCAAAAAATGTAGTCAGTAATTGAATTACTCGCTCCTTGCGTGAGGTACTTTAACCTGGGGAGGATTGTTGGCTCTTCAGTCCACGGCTTCGCTGCGTGACCGCGGGAGAACGGATGCGCGGCGCCGCTTTGGCGCGCTCGGGGCAACGAACTACCTGCGGAACTCCTTTAGACCTATCGAGACCGGGCCATCGCTCTCGCGATGTCCGTGGTGCGGACGATGCAGATGGCCTTTCACGACATAGTCAGTATGGGCTGCCGTGTGGAGTCGCCTCATGTCCGCAACCCGCTTCATGAAAGTGCTTCCTGTCGTGGCCACCGGGCGCATGATATGGGGTGCAAATCGACGGGTTGAGCTATTCTCCCCAGCACATGTTCATCCACGTGTCCTTCATGAAGACTGTAAAGGCGGCCGTTGTGCAGATAAGCGACGTGCAATTCGTGTTTCAACCGGGTGTGGCCGCAGCCCGAACCGTGCGTGTGAGCGTGCCGAGCATGGGTTTGTGGTCACTCATTTATTGACACCTGTGAACGCGACGTTTTGGGTTCAATATTTCCTCGCGCGGACCACCATCGAAGCGTTAACTCCAGCCGAGGTCTCCTCACCCTTTTTCAATTGCGGGCAGCGAGTCGCGACGCAAACTCCAATGGAGTAGTAAGGATGATGTCATCTACCTGCTAGACCCGTAAACAATTTCCTCGCATCCGGGTTGTGCCAGTGCGCACGCATCACATAGTCCTTCCTCGTGATCGCTGTGGTTCGGGCATTTGTAACCTTCGTCAACCGTGATAACGGCCCGGCATTGTGAACAAAGATGTAAATGCATGAACGCCTCCTTAACTGAGAGGATCTTCTTACCGCTGTTGCATGGCTGAATGTCTACATTCCCGGCGATCAGCGCACTGCCTATACCAGCACCCAATGAAGGCGAGACGCGGATTACGCGTCTAGGTGCTGTGCACTTGCCTGAATTGCGGGCACGGGAGCCCGACTGAACGGTGATACAGTTGTGAGTCACAAGCTGCACGAGCTTAAATTTCGCTTCTTCGTTCTCGGTCTCGTCGCGCACTGAGACGAATCATCGTTGTGCCTGCCAGCACTGTGCCATACCACTGTCTGAGAAGGCTTGTACGAATCGGATGTGACCTGGACATAGCGACATAGCTGGGCCCGACAAAAATTCCCCTGTCGTTCTTGGCTAGGAACCGCGCGCTCGAAACAATTGCTATCGCGGCTGAACGCATCGATGTCATCAATCGTGCGTGCCTGGGCTGTCTTGTCGAGTACCTGCCGCTCATAGAGAATGCTCTCCATACGAAAGAGTCGTTGAATGGACAGGCTTGCAATCTCATCAGACGGTCGTTAATGCAATTGGAACGCCGCGATAAGGAACAAAGAAAAGCTCGTTACGTCTCAACACCAGCGGAGTAACAGGCGAAACACCCTTCGCCGCTGAGCACCTGGCGAACCCGTCAATGCCTGAGGAAAAGCCGTCGTCTTGACGCAGTCGGATGGTGGTTCAACAGCAAGGAATTAGATCGTCGCCATAAACCTTTCGGGACGTCGTCTTGATAGGGGGCGCCCCTAATCATAAGCCCAGGGCGCCAGACAAACTCATTCGAATCGCTATCCCGCGTGCAAGAAGCAGTTTAGACCGAAGAGACGGGGATTATGCGTGAAGTGAGCTAAATCGCGGCGCGGGTCGAATCGGGGGAATCCGCACGTTCATGAACAATGCAGAACCAACGCTATAAGGTTTTGTTCATTTGTCCTGACAATGCGGTTCACAGCATTATCGCAGAGGCACTGCTCAAGCGGTGGGGCGGCAACGACTTTTGCGCGTCCGGCGCTGGGACCAAGCCGAGGGGTGCGATTGACCCACGCACGTTGGAGCTTCTAAAAGAACAGCGTCTTTGGCACCCGCGGCTGCGCAGCAAGGGCCATCAGGAATTCCTCGGGCCTGGACGCGCCTCGCCTGGATTTTGTCATAAGTCTCGGCGAGCGCGCTCCCGAAGGCGCGTCGAAGCAATGGCCGGGGAATCCGCAAGTCATTCATTGGCACATCACCAGTGCCGACACGTCAGGCAAACCGGCCGAAGTCGCTCATGCGTTTCGGAGAGCGTTCACCGAGCTAGAAACCCGGATCAAGCTATTCGTGCTTGTGTATGAGAAAGAGAAGATCAAACGTCTCGCTGCATGAGCAAGTGGCGTAGCGGAAATGCGATCAGCCCAAACGGCTAGATGCTTACTCAAGAATTCTCTCACTCGTAACAGGACACGCTTGAAGGACGCACTGGCTAATGAAAATCTCGAGTAAGACGGAGGTTAACCGGCGATGGCGGCAGAGGCTGCAGCGTTGGCTTTCGAAGCAATCGACTTCGAGTCGTGCACGGCTATCGTGCTCGAGTTCTTCCGCCAGCACTCCTCTGCCAGCATAATCAAGGTCACCCTCTCGACGCGCGATCGCAAACCTTTGGGGGCCCGGATATGGCAGGTCATAGATGGGAATGTTGAAGCCTCGGCCAATGTAATCGCCGGCTTCATTATGACTCAAGCTGGTGGTTCAGTGACAATTTTTGCGTCGCACTGACGAAACCATCCGGGAAGGGGGGGAGTGGTCAGTGAAAACCTGTTAGGCCTCGGCTGTTGGTGGTTCAGCGCTAAAAGTAAAGTCCGCTCTCCGCCGAAGGTATGCAGTTGCTTTTTCATATGAATCAGCGACAAGCGTAAATGATCCAAATTGCTACGCCATAAGAAGCCAGCAATACACCGCCTCGCAAGGTGGGCACCAAAACCAGATGTCGCCGCAACGCTACCACCGCAACGCCCAGGAGCATCAGGACCACTGCCAAACCACCCGACAGCGCGAGAACCGGGTCGAGTAATGAGAAGACCGGGCGCGTCGAGACCAAATCCATCACGAAGAACACCACCATATTAAAAGCGCAGGATCCATAGAGGCTGGCGACGGCCAGATCGAAGGCTCCTAACCGGCATGCGGTAACCGAACTGACCAGATCCGGCAGGGCGGTAGAAAATCCAACCAGCCAGGTGCCCACGAATGACTCGCCCCAGCCGCTGACCGCTGCGAACTGCTGTGCGCTACGAGCGAATATAGGAGCAACAAGCAAGATGATCCCGGCACCGGAGGCGAAAATCAGCATCAGCCAAAATGTGCGGCTCATCCGGCCGATCAAACTCCCTCGAGCCGAACTGGTCGCCGCGCCTGGTTCATCGCACTACAGCTTCTGACGTTTGTACAGGATACGTGTACCAACGATCCAAAGAACGAGCAGGCTCAATGATTCGGGGCGCAAGCCTGGAATGCCGATATTTGAATGAAACAACGATGTCGTGCCCAAAATCGTTAGCAGGATCGCCAGGCCGGCGTTGAGCAGTTCCGCCGAACCCCGCATTACCGCGTCTTGAGAATTTTCGCCGGTGCTGCCCTTTTCGCTCCCTGGGGCAAACGAAAGGGCGAGCATCGCAAGTATCGCCATATTGGTTAGGCTCGAGCCGAACAAATCACCGCCCCCTAGCCTTGTCGCGTGTATTCTGACTGCGGAGGTGTCGGTGACAAATTCCGACACGGAAGTGGCCCCCGGCCAGCAACACCCATCCGGTCCAGAGTTCGCCCAGATCGGTCACATTTGCGATCCGGTCGGCGGACCAGCCCAGAAGAATGCCGGCGATCACAACCGCGGTACCTGTCATCAGCATCGTTCCAAACGCGTGCGCCATGGCCTTTTCACGAAACTGTTCGAATGAAACGGCGGGCGCCCGAACCGCGGCACCTGCAACCTAGGAGAACTCATCCAATCGAATCACGGTGCAGGCGGACGAGTGCTACGCCAGAGGCTTCGGACTTATTAGGCAGTCGCAGTCGACCTCACTGTTCTTGTTCAGCGCCCCGGAATAATCGACGAACCGCGCGAACGCTCATAGCCGGCTCGGGCGTTAGCGACAATTCCTTGGACCTGGTCGCGTGCACCGGCCAACACCTCGCCAACCGAAGCGACGGCCGAGTATCCAAGCTGGACCGCGATCGTTGCAACTGGACGCAGAATTTGGCCGACTAACGGAAGTCCATACACGACGCCCGCGCCGATTAACGCACCGCCTAGCAATTCGGGCTCTAGCAGCATCCCTGTCCCGATCAGCGCAGCACTCGCAACGATTCTGCCGCCGGCCCGCTCCTGGCTGCCGGCAAGTTCGGTGGAACCATGCGAGGTACCTTTAATTGGGGAGTCCTCTTCTAGAGACATGACAAACTCCTCCGTCACGAGTCGCAGGATTCAGAGACCTTCAACTCGCCTGAAGATCAGAAGTGACCGTAATGTTACGGAAATATTACGAAGAAGTTAAGCAACGCGTCTTAGGACTCAAGGACTTTGGTTCAAGAACTGCGCACCGGCCCAAAAACTCGATCTCGTCAACAGGTGTCTCAGTACCTCCGGGTGCTCAGCCTGGCGGGCCTGGTGACGCACCGGCGCAGTGGACGCACGCACTCCTAACCAGCTCGACAAGCGCGGCTTTGCCGCGCCTGTCACATTTCTAGAGTCGCTTTGGCAGGCAGGGTTGGACGATTTCAAAGCGGCCGCGGACACGGCGTCGCGACCCCAAAGGAGAAGACGGAAATGACGATTCCAATAGCTGCGGACCCTCTTCATACGCGGTTCGCAAGACCGTAACGGTCAGCGCGCCTGTCGAGCACGCCTTCCGTGTCTTCACAGAAGAACACGGCAGGTGGTGGCCCGCTGGGTACTCACCACATCGGCAAGGTTGCAGCAGCCACTGGCGTGATCGAACCGTACGTCGGCGGTTGATGATACGAGCGTGGTGTCGACGGCACGGAATGCGTGTGGCGTAGGGTGCTACCGTGGGATGATTTTGATGCTGAAATGGCCCACTGTGGAGTGATGGGATGGACCCTCTCAACTTGCAGTTGCGGGCCGCATGCCTTGAGGATGACCGGCGCCAGGTCGGCGGTCACCACCAGACCGTCGGCGCGGCGATGCTCGAGGAGCGCGCGCAGCTGTTGCCGCTCGCCGAGCAGGGTTTCGACCTGGCCGAGATCGCGTTCCCGCGCGTCGACCGGCTCGGCTGTGTGCGGGTGCGGACAAATCTCTATTCGGCGCCGGCTCCGCTCGGCAAAACGGTCGAGGTGCGGCTCTATCCGAGTCACGTCGAGGTGCGGGATGAAGGCCGCTGCATCGCGCACCACGAGCGTTGTTATGAGCGCCACCAGCAGGTGCTCGATCTTGAACATTACCTCGACGTGCTGGAGCGCAAGCCAGGCGCGCTGATCGGTTCGAAGCCGTTGGCCGCGTGGCGGCAACGAGGACTGTGGTCGCAAAGGAATTTCACACAATCGTGAGGCTGATGTCGATTCCGCCGACCCTGAAACGACTAGATACGACAATTGGTCGCACTAAGCACTCGGCAGAACGGAGCAGCATCGGCGGTGGCGCAGACCGTTTCTTGCTAATCCCGGGAATATATGGAGGAAAGCCCAATTCGAGGTTGCACAAATGAGTCTACTGGACAACCCACAATTTCCGCTGGACTCAGCGGATCAGGAAATGCTGCTAACCGGACAACACGAATGTGCCCTAATCTGGAGCACCCGGGACGGATGGCCGGTCGGCACGATGATGACCTATTTGTGGAGGGACGGCAAAATCTGGATGACTTGTGGTGGCCGAAGGCCACGAGTTGCCGCAGTCAGACGCGAGAGCCGCGTTTGTGTCATTGTCAGTGGACAGGGTCCAGGTAACACGAGTCTCGCAGTCACGATAAAGGGCCGCTGCCGAATCCACGAGGATGCTCCGACCAAGCAGTGGTTTTTCGACCAGCTCGCGCATATGGCTTTTCCAGACAAACAAAACGCGCGGCAGAGCATGCTTAAGTTACTCTCTTAACCCGATCGCGTGGTGTTGTCTGTAGCGGTCGAGAAAAGATTCAGCTACGACGGTGCTAAGATGGCGCAGGCGCTGATGAACGCCATGGAGTCGGCTCAGTAGCACGGTAGCCAGCGGCGCTGCTTCCCAGCCCGCGCCGCCGCCCAGTTGCGCGTGTCATCGGGACCAAGACATTAGGAATAGAGAACCGTCTTCTTTGCGAGGTCTATCTATGAGTACCAGCATTGAACCCTTTCGGATCGCTGCGACCGACGACCAACTCGACGATTTGAAGCGCCGTCTGCGAGCGACCCGATGGCCCGAGCGCGAGTGCGTCGAC
>Ga0306920_100002831_pt1 | contig 21906 bp, 25 predicted proteins | sample flu12Cox44000170_FD_204666 | JGI IMG/M metagenome (GOLD analysis project Ga0306920, IMG submission 204666) | Lab enrichment of tropical soil microbial communities from Luquillo Experimental Forest, Puerto Rico - flux4day.12C.oxic.44.000.170 (v2)... | ecosystem: Environmental > Terrestrial >...
TCCGGCACTTGCGCTTCTACTTGGGTCGGCCATGGCCGCGGGCGGCGATTGGATTCGCCGTGGAACTCGTGCCCTCTCGGCGATCGCCGCACTCGCGGCTACCGCCACCGCGGTCATCTTTTACCTTGTGCGCAACGTTCCGGCGCCAGGTGATATCTCCTCAGCCCTGGGGCACCACCCGAGCGCTTACACTCTGTCGCTCGGACACGTGGAAGACCTCACTTTTGCTTCTTTTGCTTATCTGCGGTTGCCGCTTGTGCTTGCGTCCATCGCGTTCCTGGTAGGCGCCTTGGGAACATTTTTCTGGGATGGCAAGCGCGCGTTTCTTGCGGCATCGTTGATGATGGTGATCTTTTTCCATGCTGCCAGAGTCGCTATGGTGGCCTTCGACCCGTTTCTCTCTTCGCGACCTCTCGCTGCGGCCATCCGCCGCTCGCCTGAAGGCAGGCTCATCGTTGATCACCATTACTACACGTTTTCCTCGGTATTCTTTTATTTGAACCGCGACGCGCTGCTCCTCAATGGGAAGTTCCACAACCTGGAGTATGGAGCCGCCGCTCCCAACGCCCCCCCGGTGTTTATCACAGACTCAGACTTCGTAACGCTTTGGCAGGGACCGGAACGCTGCTACATTGTCGCGGACCATTCGGCTGCGCCACGATTGGAGAAACTCGTGGGGCCCGAGGCATTGAGCGCAGTCATCGCCAGTGGCGGAAAACTCGTGCTAACGAATCAAGCGTTCCCAGGAACTTTTCCGCTGTCTCAACTGAGCCCAAATAGCGCGCACCTCGAATCAGGTTCGGCGCATCCTTATCTTGCAAGTGAGGTTCACCCGTGAATCGGTGCGTCCGCGCCGCATGGGCAACCAGCGGAAGAACGTGCTTGCATTGCTTCGGCAGGGCAGGTAAAAACAAAAGAACCCCATAATTGAGTGGAGGAGGCTTCATGAAGATTGCCGTATTGGGCGGCGACGGTTACTGCGGTTGGGCAACTGCATTGTATCTGTCTCAAAAAGGTCATTCGGTTGCCATCATTGATAACTATGTGCGGCGGCTTTGGGACCATGAATTGGGCGCACAAACGCTGACACCGATCAGGCCGCTCGCGGATCGCCTGCGTGTTTGGCAGAACTTGACGGGCAAGACCATCGAGATGTTTACGGGGGACATCACAGAATACGATTTTCTTTCGTCGGCCCTCAAGTCGTTTGAGCCCGAAGCCATCGTCCATTTCGCCGAGCAGCGCTCCGCACCTTATTCCATGATCGACCGCAAGCACGCTGTGTTCACGCAGGTGAACAACGTCGTTGGTACGCTGAATGTTCTCTTTGCCATCCGCGAATTTTTCACGGATTGCCATCTGGTCAAGCTCGGCACGATGGGCGAGTACGGTACACCGAACATCGACATTGAAGAGGGTTACATCTCGATCGAGCACAATGGGCGAAAGGACGTGCTGCCGTTCCCGAAGCAGCCCGGTTCTTTCTATCACCTCTCGAAAGTGCACGACAGCCACAACATGATGTTCACGTGCCGAATTTGGGGACTCCGCGCCACTGACCTCAATCAGGGCGTTGTGTACGGCACGATGACCGACGAGACTGCTCTCGACGAAGCCTTGATCAACCGGTTTGACTACGACGACGTGTTTGGAACGGTGCTGAATCGTTTCTGCGTGCAAGCCGCGATCGGCCAGCCCCTTACTGTCTATGGGAAAGGCGGTCAAACGCGAGGTTTTCTCGACATCCGTGACACGGTCCGCTGCATCGAGCTGGCCTGCGAAAATCCCGCGGCCAAGGGCGAGTGCCGCGTCTACAACCAGTTTACCGAGCAGTTCTCGGTGCTCGACCTTGCGAAAATGGTGGAGACGGCAGGCAAGAAGCTGGGCCTGAGCGTAGAAATCGACCATATCCCCGACCCTCGCGTCGAGGCCGAGCGGCACTACTACAATGCCAAGCATTCGAAGCTGATCGACCTGGGGCTCAAGCCGCACTATCTTTCCGATTCCCTGCTCGATTCGCTCATGAACATCGCGATTCGTTATAAGGACAATATCGATCTCTCCTTGATGCTGCCCCAGGTCAACTGGCGCCAGCCCAGGAATGACCGGCACGTGCAGATCAGCATGCCCGCGAAGACCTCAGCACATTATGCCGGAGCAGTCCAAGGCGCCACGCCGCAACTTAAGGCGAAGAAGTAGGAGCAGCCGCCATCTTTGTGGTTCTTCACCCACGTCTTCTGCGGGTGAAGAATCGCAAGGCGGACATCTTTGAACGCTGCGCGGAGAAAAGCTCCTCGGTGTCTACCCGCGAGTTGCCTCGCCACAGGAGGTTCAGGTTCGCTCGGCTTCGGGTGTGGCGTGTGGCGGGGCTGCCGGAACAAAGCGGCCTTCACGAATCAGGTAGTCGATGCCACGCCAACGTATTGTGCTGCGAGTGAAGCTGGCCAACCAGATGAGGAACGCGAAAGCGTCCCAGAGCGGGATAAGGAGCATCTTCTTCCAAATGCCGCTCTGCTTCAGTCCCCAAATGCCAATTTCCCAGGCCGTGGCTGCGCGGCAAAAGGCATAGCCGCCGAGATACGCGATTGCGATCCACGCCTGAGGCGCGCGAACTGCGGCTAGAATCGCCCACGGCAAGCCAAACGTGAAAAGCAGTCCGATGTGCCCCCAGGGTCGCATGTGCCGCATTACGGTCATCCAGCGGAGACGCTTATGGAGAAGATCGACCGGCGACTGAAAATCCGCGACGGTTTCCACAGCGTAAGGTAGCAGTTGCATCTCATAACCCTGCTCCGACACCAACCTCCCCAGCAGCAGATCGTCTGCCGGCCGGTTCTCGATCGCTTGATAGCCGCCGAAGCCCGCGATGCGATCGCGTGTGGTGACCATCGTCTGCCCGAGAGCGAACTTCACACCGTCGAGCTGCCACGCGACCAAAAGCCCTGGATAAAAATCTGAGATCATCCCGATAGACTGAAGATGCTGCACAAAGTTGGTTTCTTCGATCGAGACATACAGGCAAGTCACACCACCAACCTTAGGATTGGCGAGCGGAGCGACGACCGTGCGGAGGTAGTCGGGCTGAACGCGCACATCCGCGTCGTTAATTACCAGAACTTCGTATTTTGCCTCCGCCACCAGTCGACCGAGCTTGGCCACCTTGTCATTGATGGCCTCCCGTTCGGAGCCATACAGGATGCGTATATCTACGTGAGGAAAATCGGCGGCCAGCTTTTCGAGGACGGCTACGGCGGGATCGTTCTGATCATGGACGCAGAACACCAGCTCATACTCCGGATAATCCTGGCGGCAATAGCTGGCAAAGTTTTCGTATGCATCGGGATCCAAACCTCGAACCGGCTTCAAGTTGCTTACCGGCGGCGTGAACGTGGTGTTGCGAGGAGTATTCTGCCTTGCCCTCCCGAAGAAACGCCAGGAGGAATAGAGGGCCAGCACATAATAGACAAACGGCGTTGCAGCCAGGACAAAAACGCCGTAGTAGGCAGCATTTTCTAGCATGGCGACTCAGGCATCTCAACACCACGATTTTCGGAGCGATAAAATGTTGAGGCCCGTGATTCTCTGGACTCCCTTCGTTGTCCACTTAAATCCAGGGACTGGGCTTTCCTACCCACGTATTCCTTCGGCCTGCCGCCGTAGTTCCCGATAGAGTATCAAAAAAAGCCGCAATCCGCAGGCTTTCGAAGGCTTCAAGCATTCCAGGACAGTTCTCGAACCGCACCGCAAGCGGCACTTCACCGGGAGACACGCTTGTTCGACTCGCAGCTATTCCTCGAGTTCACTTGCAATATGAGAGGATTGTTGGGATAAGCTACTGAGTCCTTCCGATGAGCGTGGTCCGGCTATGGCACGCGAGCACAGAGTAAAGGCGAATCATACACCGCATGAAAGAATCGCATGGGCTGCACCTCAAAACCTACGTCTTTATCTTGTTCATCGTTATTTTTGCTCCTCTTGGAAACACGTTGCTGGGAAAGGGAATGAAAGGCGTCGGCCAAATCAAGGATTGGTCTCCGGCGGCACTGTTCGAGAGCCTCATCCGTATTATTACTTCCGGGTACATCTGGCTGGGCATCGCTTCCCTTCTCGCGTTCTTCGTGGCCTATATGCTGGTTCTTACCTGGGCGGACTACAGTTACGTCCAGCCGGCCTCTTCCTTTTCCTATGCTGTGGTTGCGATCCTGAGTTATTGGCTGTTGGGAGAAATCGTTACACCTCTTCGCTGGCTGGGAATTCTGGTGATTTGCGTTGGAGTGCTCATCGTGGGACGAACACATCCGAGAACGACTCAGGATTCCACGCATGCGTGAGGCCGTCCTGCTTTTCCTCATCATCGTAGCCGGAACCGGCGGCGAGCTCTGCGTCACACGAGCAATGAAGACGATCGGCGAGGTAAAGGACTTTCGGCCGATGGCCCTGCTGAAATTTATCGTGCGGGCAGTCAGCGTAGCATGGATGTGGCTCGGGGTGGCCTTGATGACGCTGGCCTTTTTCTCGCTACTGGCGATGCTATCGATCGAGAATGTCAGCTTTGTGGTGCCAGTAACGGCGCTGCACTACGCGGCCGGCACCTTGGGTGCCGGCCTTTTTCTGAAGGAGCGAATCACCCGCGAACGCTGGATCGGAGTGCTGGTCGTCTGCCTTGGCGTGACCATTGTCTGGCTCAGCCGGCGTTGAGAACCCCCATGCGAACGAACGTGGCTTACGTTTCCGTCTGAAGCAGACTCAGAACCTGTTCGCGCGTCACCCCGGCAATTTCCACGCGTTTGATTCGCCCGCGCTCGCCGCTCAGGATTCTTAGGGACGATTTCGGAATTCTCAGGAGAGCCGCCAGAAACTCGACCAGGGCTTCATTCGCCTGATTCTCCACGGCCGGTGCGCACAAACGAATCTTCAAAGCGCCTTGCATTGCTCCGCTAACTTCATCGCGGCTGGCGCGGGGCTGCACGCGGACCGTGAGGACCACCGCTCTACGCGAACGGTTCTCAGAGACCTCGAGATAACTCATCGTCTACCAGGCCCTCTCATACTGCACGGGTGCCTTGATTTTCACGCCAAGTTCCTGCGCTGCGCGCCTTGGCCAGTACGGATCGCGCAGCAACTCCCTCGCCAGAAACACCAGGTCGGCCTGGCCGGTTCGCACGATCGTTTCGGCTTGCGCGGAATCGGAGATCATGCCCACGGTTCCCGTGGCAATTTCCGCTTCGCGGCGGACGGCAGCCGCGAATCCAACCTGAAAGCCGGGGCCGACCGGAATTTGAACACCAGGTACCGCACCCCCGCTCGAAACGTCAACCAGATCAACTCCCGCAGCCTTCAGCCTGCGGCTTAATTCGATGCTTTGCTCCAGGTCCCAACCACCTTCTTTCCAGTCGGTCGCCGAGATTCGAACAAACACGGGTTGCTTCTCCGGCCAGACCTCGCGCACTGCTTGGACCACGCGCAATCCGAACCGGATGCGGTTTTCGAAAGCGCCGCCATACTCGTCGGTGCGCTCGTTGCTAAGCGGCGAGGCGAATTCGTGCAGCAAATACCCGTGGGCGGCGTGGATCTCGACAACGTCGAATTCAACTTGCAAAGCCCGTTTGGCCGCGGCCTCAAAGTCGGCAACGATGTGATCAATCTCCTCCACGCTGAGCTCCCTGGGTACCGGATATCCCGTGGCAAAAGCGAGCGCACTTGGCGCGACCGGAGTCCAGCCGCCATCTTTCAATGGAAGCGGAGCACCACCGAGCCACGGCGCGGCGGTACTTCCCTTTCGCCCCGCGTGAGCCAGTTGAATTCCAGCCCGTGCGCCTTGCGCGTGGATGAACTCGACGATCGGACGCCATGCCTCGGCCTGTGAATCCAAATACAGGCCGGTGTCACCAGGCGAAATCCGGCCGCTCGCTTGTACCGCCGTCGCTTCACCCATGACCAGCGCAGCTCCCCCTACGGCGCGGCTGCCAAGGTGCACTAGGTGCCACGTTAGGGGATGCCCGTCCTCAGCGGAGTACTCGCACATTGGCGACACAGCGATTCGATTCTTGAATTGGGTACCTCGCAACCGCAGGGGCGTGAACAGTTTCATTTTGCTCCCTTTTCTTTAGCTTCGATTAGATTCAGCGCGCGGTCTCGCGGATACCGAACAGGGCGGTGCCCACACGAACTTCTGTGGCGCCTTCCAGAATGGCAGCTTCAAAGTCGTGGGACATGCCCATCGACAAAACCGGAAATTGCCTTCGCATGCGCTCTTCCAATTGACTCTTCAACTCGCGCAGGCGTGCGAAATACGGCCTGGCCTCGTCGGGATTCTCCAGAAACGGTGGAATGCACATGAGCCCTCGGAGATTCACGCCCGTCAGGGCAACCAGCTTTTCCGCGAGGTCCGGCAGTCCTTCAGGAGACACTCCGCTCTTCGTTTCTTCGCCGCCAAAATGAACTTCAATTAGAGCACGCATCGGCAGTCCTGAAGTCCGCTCGGCACACGCGCGGTCGATTCGCTGCGCCAGCGGAAAGTCGTCGATCGAGTCGATGCTGTGAAACAGCCGGGCAGCGCGGGCTGCCTTGTTGCTTTGTAAGTGGCCGATGAGGTGCCACTGTGCGTCGAGGTCTGCGACGGCAGATTGCTTCCCTTCCCACTCCTGCACGCGATTTTCCCCAAAATGCCGGAGACCCGCTTCAAACGCCGCGCGAATCAATTCCGCAGGATGAGTCTTTGAAACCCCAATCAATGTGATTTCTTCCGGCCGTCGGCCACCGCGGCTCGCGGCCCGGGCGATCCTTTCTTGCACGCGAAGGAAATTGTCCCGGATGTTGGTCTGCGCCATTGCACGGTACCGGAGGAAAATCGTAACACGCGCTTGCCGCGCACGACGATTCTGCTGCCTTGTTTCTGCGACCTCGTTGCAGGCCGTTCTTTCTCCGGTTACACTGACTTTCTCCGTGGTTTCTCCCCACCACCACGGACAAAAGACATGACCAAACCTGGACTATTGATCGCCATCGAAGGAATCGATGGAAGCGGAAAGGGCACGCAAGCAAAGCTCCTCGAGCATTCGCTGGCCGCAAGCGGCTATCCGGTTTACGCCACGGGGTTCCCGCAGTACGACTCCTGGTTCGGCGGCATGGTGGGAAGGTTTCTGAACGGCGACTTTGGTCCGCTTGAGTCGGTCGATCCCCGGTTCGCAGCCTTGCTTTACGCCGGCGACCGTTTCGAAGCCAAGCCGGCGATCCAAGCGGCGCTCGCCGAGGGCAAAATTGTTCTGATCGACCGCTATGTCGCCTCGAATTTGGCTCATCAGGTGGCGCGTGTCCCATCCGATAAGCGCGCGGAATTTCTCCGCTGGATCGAACACCTTGAATATTCCGTCTACTCGCTCCCGCGCGAGAATCTGATTCTGTACCTGCGAGTACCGCCTGGCCAGGCACAGAAACTGGTCGCCCGCAAAGCCGGGCGCAACTACACAAGAGCGACGCACGATATTCTTGAGGCAAGTCTCAAGCACCTCGAGGAAGCTGCGGATATGTACGACATGCTCTCGAGGAGCCGCCCGTGGGCGACGATCCAGTGCTACGATGCCGAAAGTAACGCTCTGCGGCACCCTGAAGATATCGCGGCGGAGACGCTGCAGGCGGTAAGACCTTATCTGCAAACGCTCGTAATGGGTTAACCGTGAGCTTTTCGGAATTCTTAGGCAACGAAAAAATTGTCGCCGCGCTGCGCGGAGCATTCCGCACTTCGAGAGTTCCTCATGCGCTGCTATTTACCGGCCCCCGGGGAGTCGGGAAGTTCACAATCGCCCGCATGTTTGCTCAAGCCGCCAATTGTGAGCGGCTGGCCGACGATTTTTGTGGCGAATGCGCGACGTGCCGGCAAATTGACCAACTCGCGGACCCGCAGAAGCTGATTGAGCAGGGGCTCGCCGAACGCGGCGAGGGCGCGGACGCAGCCACCGTCGAGCGCGTGCCGCTGATTTTGCAGGCCCATCCGGATGTCTGGGCGCTCGTGCCTGACCCCGTCCGGCTGAAAAATCCAGTCGCGCGGCCAACACTGCGAATCGGGCAACTGCGAGCGGTTCAGCGGGCGGCATACTTTCAACCGATGGGACGTCGGCGGGTATTTATTCTCGATCGCGCGGAAACGATGCGCTGGGACGTCGCCAACGTCTTCCTGAAAATTCTTGAGGAGCCGCCTGGATCCGCGACGCTCATCCTGACTGCCCCTTCGCCGTCTGCGCTGCTGCCCACAATCGTGTCACGATGCATGCAATTTCATTTCGCGCCCCTGCCGCTGCCGGAAGTCGAACAAATCCTGAAGTCACACACCGGGCACAAACCATCGGAGGTGAAACTCGCCGCCCAGCTTTCCGAAGGAAGCCCCGGCCTGGCGATGGAACTGAATCTGGAGGAAGCCGTCGAAAAGCGAAGAGCCGCGCTTCGCATCCTGGAGCGCGCAGCGAAGGGTCAGGGGTTTGCCCAGCTTTTCCTAGACACCTCGGCGCTCGCCAAGGACCGGGAATCCTCTTTCGAAGATCTGCTGGCGGTGTTTTATGGCCTGCTTTCCGACCTGCTGGAACTCAGTGCGGGAGTCCAAGCTCCACAGCTTCGCAACCCTCATCTGGCAAAAGAGTTGTCAGCGTTGGCGAGGTCAGTTGATTCGGCCTGGACAATGCGAGCCGTTCAGGAGCTAGATGGACTGGCCGCGGGCGCTCGACGCAACTTGAATCGGCAACTCGGGCTGGATGCTCTGGCGGCGTCGCTGGTGTCTCGGGAATCCTCGACGGACCGATGAAAAATAGTCCGCTACTCCCCTTTTTACAAATGCCCGGTATAATAGACGAAACCCCGCGCCCGCCCCGCGCATCTAAGACTATGAATCACGCCTTTACTTCCAAGGAGCAGTCATGGTGAATCGCCGCATGTTTCGTCCGAGTTTTGCGGACGCCAAGGAGCAACCCCCTCCGCGGCCCCAGCATAATGGGCCAGTTCCCAGCAAGAAGCCGGCGCCGCCCGAGGTCACGCACGCAGAAAACTTTTACTGGGTGAAGCAGATGCAGAGTCGGACGCCGATGATCATTACGATGGAATCGGGGGAAGAACTGAAAGGTACGGTTGAATGGTACGACCGCGACTGCATCAAGCTGACCCGCGAAGGCGCGCCCAATCTCATGATTTTCAAGCGCTATATCAGGTATGTCTACAAGGATGGCGAAGAATCGTCCCAGGAGGGCGAGGAGTAAGCCTTACCTTCGGATCGAGTGGCCCGCGGCAGCGGAAAAAGTCAACAAGGCCTTGGCCGCAAGCGACCCTGACTCGTTGAAGACCTCACATTCCGCGACGACAAAATTTCTGCCCACGCGCAGGACGCGCGCATCCGCCTTGACTCTTCCGCCGGGCACGGGCTCCAAATAATTGATCTTCAGTTCAAGCGTCGCAAGTTCCACGCCTCGAGGGACCGCCGTATAGGCAGCGATTGCAGCCGTTGTATCTGCCAGCGCCGCCAGGATTCCTCCATGAACCACGCCATGAATCTGTTTGTGAGCGGGCTTCACGTCCAGAAAGAAAACGGCCCGACCGTTGTGCACGCTTTCGACGTCAAACCCCAGCAATTCGGTTGATTTGCTTTCGCGCATACGGGCCCGCACCAATTCCGTGGCGCGCTTCTCTTCTGCAGTCATCCTCCGTGGCATTTCCAGTTCGCTCCTTCAATAGGCCGTCAGCCCGCCATCGACAGGAACCGCTGCGCCCGTTATCCAAGAGGATTCGTCCGAAGCCAGGAAAACAGCCAGGCCTGCAATGTCGGCAGGTTTCCCGAATCTCCCAAGAGGCAACGTGCTCATCCGGGCGTCTCGCGCTTTGCGGCCTTCCTCGGTCTTCGAGAACAAATCGCGAATCAGATCCGTTTCTACGATGGCGGGACAAATGCAGTTTACCCGAATGTTCTCGTGGGCGTGGTCGAGGGCCATGGCCTTGGTCAGCAAAGTCACGCCACCTTTCGAGGCACAGTAAGCCGCTCGGTCACGCATCGCGACCAGCCCAAGCACCGACCCAACATTGATGATCGAACCGCCGCCCGCCCGGCGCATTGCCGGCAGCACCGCCCGCGACATCAGAAATGGTCCCTTCAGGTTTGTGGCCATCACGCGATCCCATTCTTCTTCGCTGATACTGTCGACCGTCGAGACACTGAGCGCGCCTGCGTTGTTCACCAGGATGTCGATGCGACCAAAGGCGTTCTCGGTCTCGTTCACAGCCGAGCGCGTTTCGCCTTCCCGGGCTACATCGGCAGTGACGGCTCTAGCCTCACCGCCGGCCGCCGCAGCCTTCTTTACCACATCATCGAGGGGCTCGCGACGCCGCCCCAGGACCGCCACCTGGGCACCCTCGCCCGCCAGGGCCAAGGCGATTGCCCTCCCGATTCCGGACCCACCCCCGGTAACGATTGCTACTTTGCCCTTTAACCGTGTCACGATATCACTTACCCTTGCGTCTAAACGTTGTACGACTCCGGCAGGCCCGCTCCCGCCCGCGGTGCGCGACTCTAGCATCAGACCTTGGCCACCCGCAAGCAAGGCGCTGACCGGTTGTGTGAAATAACGCTAAATTGGGGCCCAATATGCGTATTGGCATTACCGGATACCCTACCTACGGTGGCTCAGGCGTCGTGGCTACCGAGCTTGGCCAGGAGCTAGCCGCCCGCGGGCACGACGTCTATTTCATCACCTACGCCCCACCCATCCGCATGAAAACCAACGACCCTCGAATCCACTTTCATCAGGCGGCGGTGGTCTCCTATCCGCTGTTTGACCACTCTCCCTATACGCTCTCTCTTGCGGTCAAGATGCTCGAAGTTTTCGAGTCGGAATCGCTCGATGTTCTCCACGTGCATTACGCGATTCCCCACTCCGTCAGCGCGCTGTTGGCCCGCCAGATGGCGTCGCCCCGCCGCTTGCCCTTTATCACCACTCTCCACGGCACAGATATCACCCTGGTCGGAAACAACCCTAATTTCTTGCCCATCACGCGCTACTCGATTGAGCAGAGCGACGGCGTGACCTCGATTTCTCGTTACCTGTATCGCCGGACCCTCGAAGAATTCGCCGTCAGGCACCCTATCGAGGTTATCCCCAACTTCGTGAATTGCGACCTCTACTGTCGCAAACCAAATCCCGCACTGCGCGCCGAGTGGGCGCCTGACGGCGAGGCTATTCTCATGCACCTCTCCAATTTTCGCCCGGTGAAACGCATCCTTGATGCCATTGAGATTTTCGCCATCGTTCGCGAAAAAATGCCCGCAAAGCTCGTGATGATTGGCGATGGTCCGGACCGCGCACCGGCCGAGGCCCTGGCGCGCACGCGCGGCGTCGAACGAGATGTGCTGTTTTTGGGAAAGCAGAACGAAATCAGGGAAAAGCTCGGACAGGCGGACCTGTTTCTTCTGCCTTCGCAACTCGAGTCGTTTGGTCTCGCCGCGCTCGAAGCTATGGCGTGCGAGGTTCCCGTGATTGCCACAAACGCGGGAGGCGTTCCCGAAGTGGTACAGCACGGAGTCGATGGCTACCTGGTCGAGCCTGGCGACGTAAAGTTGGCGGCAAAATACGCAATCGAAATTCTTTCCCGCGCCGATCGAGGACACGAAATGGGCAAGATTGCCCGGTTAGACGCCAAGAAGAAATTCTGCGCCAACGACGTGATTCCCATGTACGAGCGCTATTACGAGCGTGTCCTCGAAAGCTCACTGGTTGCCCGCGTCTGACGGATTTATCTGAACTTGCCATTGGCCGCCCTTTTCGCGAAGTGACGACCAACCTCAGAAGCGTACGCTTGACCGACTCGCTCGCGGTTTTCCAGGAGCCAGTTGCTCAAGCAGGTTTCTCCCGTTGAAGGGCCCTCCGGCGCCAACAGATCCGCCATTAGTCCTTGATATTCCTGCAACGTAAGAATTACGTCGCCCAAAAACCAACCGATGACGCGAGTCGAGGCGTACGCCAAAGGCATTGGCAGATGGAGGAGGCGCGGGTTCTTCGCCAAGTGACGCGAGACAACCTTAATGAGTTCCTCGAAAGAGAATGTTTCGGGGCCCGCTGCGTTGATAACGGAGTTTGATCGTCGTTCAACGGAATCAGCGAGCAGTCGCGCCATATCTTCTACGTAGATCGGGCGAATGCGATAGCGCCCGCTTCCGGGAATGGCCAAAACGGGGAAATTGCGGACAAACCATGCGATGTTATTGATCAGGATGTCTTCGAGCCCGAAGATAACTGTCGGCCGCAGGATGGTGTACAGCAAGCCGGAGCCGGCCACAGCCTGCTCCAATTGAGCTTTTCCTCGGTAGTACGGCAGGGGTGATTCGAGAGACGGGTTGGCGATGCTCACGTGCACAATTCGGCGAACGCCTGCTCTCACCGCAGCATCGATAAGCACTTTGGTGTTTCGCACAGCACCTTCAAACGTTGTATTCCCTCGAGAAAATCGCACCCAGTAGGTATTGATCAATGTCGAGGCCCCCCGAAGGGAGTGCACAAGTTCCTCAGGACGCGCAAAGTTGTAGGGGAAGACTTTAACTTGCGGGCCAAATTCGTTCTCTCGCATGGGATGAAACGTCAGGGTGAGAACCGTGTATCCGCGACTTAACAATAGGCGAGTCGCATATTTGCCCGTATAGCTGAACGCCCCTGTGACCACAACCGTTTGGCCTGAGTTGCGCATCAGCGAACCGCGCTTAGGGAAGCATCCGCTTCAGCAAGCCTTTTGATGTGGCGGAAGATGCGCAACTGAATCTGGCGGACGACTTCATCCGTCCACAAACGCCAATATTCTCCGGGCCACATTCGATTCTCGTAGCTCGACCAGCAATCGAGCTGTGTTCGTCCACCAGGTAGTTCTGTCAGATAGAAATCCACACGGCCGGGACGGAAATCGTGGTCCTCGAGATGCCGAACCTTAATCTGGCCGTAGGGTGACCACTCCTTCATGAGCCGTGGTTCCGCAGCAACCCAAAAAGCGAAATGCCGGTTCTCCTCCCACGCAAGAATGGACTCACGCGAGATGCCGGTTGAGAAGACCGACTCTCGGTTTGGGACTGAGCCGGCACCACTCGTCCTGGCTTCTAAGGGATAAGCCATTCCCAAGCGAAAAATCCAGTGGGGCTTCTCCCGGATGCGAGGGAAGGCCACGACCCGTTGCCAGACGAGGCCGGGTGAAGCGGCAATTTCCATCGAACTGTGCACTGTGCGCGTTGGGACCGGTGCGGGTTTCGAGAATTCAGCCCCTGCCAGCAGCGGAATCGCCAGAAACAAGCCGCAGAGCGCTCTTGGCTGAATTCTTAGATGCCGTGCCTTCAACGCCTGGTGGGCCAGACCCGCACCCGTGAGCGCAAGCGGAATCGCCAGTGGTGCCGCCATGGCGACGCAAATAATGCCCTCAAAGGCGATGCCAACAATCAGGGCCCCGGCCAGAAACACACTACCAATGGCCACCGCGAAGCATTCGCGCGAATTACGCGGCTCGCGATAACCATACAACCAGGCTGAGATAAATCCCATGAAAAATGGAAGCCCCAGGAAGAGCACGCTGCCGTATCCGCCGAGCACTCCGACGGAAAACCAACAGAGCGCCGTCCCTAGCGTAGTTCCTGCGAGGACACCAACAATCGCGCTGCCCCACTTGGTGCTCGGAAAAATGCTGGCGAGGAAGCCCTCGCCTCGCTTATCGGCCTCCCCCCGTTTATCGAGACCCGGCACAAAGCAGAGCAATAGGAAAAAGAGCACATTCACGGCGGGAACAAACAGCAGCGTGGCATAGGACCAGACCAGACCAAGGTCGCGCAGGCGCTTTACCGTCACGCAGACCGCAACCCACAAGCAAGGAATCGCGAACAAGAGCATGATCCACAGCAGCCGCTTTTCGTCGGTGGACACTGGCCGATGCTCAAGAAACATCCACAAAGGAAGCATGTAGTTGAGTCCGGAACGGTAGCGAGAAGCGGCGCTGGCTGACACCAGTCGAAAGAGGTTATGCATCACGAGCGATGCGAAGATAACGGTCAGACCAAAGGTTGAACGGTCAGAGTGACCACGAAAATCGAAAAGCTCTGCCAGGCGCATCACACGACCTCGTTGCTTGCAATTCCGGAGTTCTTCCTTCCCTGAGCAGGCGGTACTTGCTCGTAACGGGCACACGTCCAGCGTGCTCTGGGGAATTTGGTAATGTTTGCCTACCTGCGGGGAACTTCCGGCGCCGCGCAACTCGCCGCGGCACAGCTTCTCTGCTCCGCAATCCAGCGGTAACTGGCGTGGAGCACATCCATCATCCCGGGGATCAACGAGAGCCACACGAGCGGGCGAGCCCACCAGATCTCGCGCGCAACAGCAAGCACCGCGTCGGCGCCGCCGTGCTGTGTCCCATCCGAGAGGAGGAATTTCAATTCGAGCAGTAATTCCTGCCGCCGCAGGCCCAAAAGAGCGCCGACGCGAGGATCCTGCAGGGGAGCGACGGCAAGGCCTCGCCGCAGCAGTATTGGCTCCAGCCACCTCGCAATCCACGTACAAAAGCCGCATTGCGCATCGAAGAAGAGCCAACCGCGCGCGTGCCGTCCCTTTCCGTCCGTGTACTCGCTCGCCAGCGAAATCATGGTCCTGCCTCGTTTTCACCGCACCGCTCGTCCATGCGACTTCAGACCGCCTTCTTCTTTTCATTTCCGAGCAAGGTAATCACCTTGCCGCGGAGTTTGCCGACGCCTTTCAACGCGCCTACGGGCATTCGAAGAATTTCTTCGAATAAGCCGGTCATGGTGGTCAGAAATTCCAGCATGCTTTCCAGTCGCTCTCGCGTGTAGGGATCGCCTTGTGGACTGCTCTTCAGCTCCTGCACGCATTCATTGAGCACTCGCAGCGTCGGATCAATTTCACGGCGCTTGCGCTCTTCAGAGACGGTACGAAAGATCTCCCAGACGTCTTTGGTGGTCTCGAAATGGTCGCGACGGTCGCCGAGCACATGCACGACGCGGACAATGCCCCACCCCTGCAGGTCGCGCAGGCTGGTACTGACGTTCGAACGAGCCACGGCCAGCGTCGCGGCGATCTCGTCGGCCGGCACCGGCTTCGGAGAAAGAAAAAGCAGGGCGTGAACCTGGGCGACGGTGCGGTTGATGCCCCATTTGGTGCCCATCTCGCCCCAGTGAAGGATGAATTTCTGGGCTACAGGAGTAAGTGAAGTTTTTGTATTATCGCTCATTTCAGTACAAACAGAATATACTGAAAGCATGGTCGCCTTGTCAAGTCTTTTTTTGCGGCTGTTCTTTTCACTGCTTTTCGGGATTTTCGACTACGCGGTCTCGAGACGACACGTCAGAACACGCTGACTTCCGGAATGACCGGTACCAATTCCGGCACGTCGATCTTGATCCGGGTCCCCTGCCCTTCGTGGCTGTCGATATCCAGGTTGAAGTCCGCGCCATACAGCACGCGCAAGCGCTCGCGAACGTTGCTCAGGCCAATTCCTTCGACATACACGTGTGGCATCTTTTCCTCGGAGATTCCAACGCCGTTATCTTCAATTTCGATGCGCAACCGTCCATTGCTGTTGGAGGTCCGCAGATAAATCCGGCCACCCTCGAGTTTCGGCGCCAGTCCGTGCTTCAGGCTGTTCTCGACAATGGGCTGAAGCAGCATGCTCGGAATGAAGGTGTCCAGCGTCCGCTCGTCGATTTCCTTCACGATGTCGAGATTGTCCTCACCGAAGCGGGCGACCTCGATGTCGAGATAATCATCGATAAACGAAAGCTCCTCGCGCAAGGGCACAAACGTTTCGTGCTTTCGAAGGAGCCGCCTCAAAATGTTGCTCAGCTTCAGTACGACGCCTCGGGCCGTGTCGGGGTCTACGCGGATGAGCGCGGTGACTGTGTTCAGCGTGTTGAACAGGAAGTGAGGGTTAATCTGGCTTGCGAGCGCATCCATCCTGGCTCGTAGCAGCAGTTGCTGGTGCCGCTCGAGATTCATCTCGATGCGCGTGTTGTTCCAGATCTTCAGCGGCGCCGCCACCGACACGAGCGTCCCGATCACCACGAGGATGAGTTGCCAATTCCAGCGTGGATCAATCGCAAAAAGCCATTTGGGCTTCGTCGCCATGACCAGCGCCACGCGTCCGAGCTCCAGGCCAACACAGGCCATCAGCGGCAGCATTTCCCACATGATCTCGACCTTGATCACCATGCGCATGATGGCTTTCGGAATATTCAGAAACGTGAAGGGACCAAAATTCCAAAGGTCTTCCTTGTCGGGAATCACCTGGCGGATCAACCCGCCGAGCAAACCGGCCGTTGAAGCGGCTGGCATGGCGAGCCATTCGTGAGCCATCAGCGCAGGGATGGTAATGATCGCGCCGCCAATCGGACCCACTACGCGGCCGCCGAGCAAACCCATCAAGAAAGCTCCCTCAAGCGAAAGGTCGGCGAAGCGGTACGCGGGGCTCAGCAAACGCAGGATCACGCCAACAATCAAGGCGGGCACGAGAAACAACATCAGCTTGAACTTCTGGTCGGCATCGCGCTCCTCGGTGAACAATACCCGTCGGAACGTGTTCCACCTGGCCAGCAGCGCCGCAATCGACGAAGCCACACCCACCTTCAGCAGCAAGGTAAAAAGCAGTTCCTGAATTTTGAGTGTGGCATCCATGGTTTCTTGCCATCGTCCGCTACACGAGCAAAACCATGACCTATTGTAATGAACTCCCGGGCTCGCGACTGAGATTTCCAGTTTTCGACCTCACAATCCGCCATTCCCCTCCCTGCTATACTGGCTTGTTGCCATGGCGAAAAAGCGTTCAACAAAGAGAGCCAAATCACCAGGGGGTCCCCGAATGTTGGCGTGCGCGGACCTGCCGACTCGCTATGGCCGATTCACCATTTACGGCTTTCAGGGTCGCGACGCGAACGAAGAAGCGATTGCGTTGGTTCGCGGCAAGCTGAACGGACACGGCACACCGCTGGTGCGCGTCCATTCCCAATGCCTCACGGGAGATGTGCTCACTTCGCAGCGCTGCGATTGCCGGGCGCAACTCGAGCTTTCCATGAAAAAAATCGGCCGCGCTGCCTCGGGCGTGCTGGTCTACCTTCCCCAGGAAGGGCGGGGCATCGGTTTGATGAATAAGTTGCGCGCTTATGAACTGCAAGATGGCGGAATGGACACGGTGGAAGCCAATGTCTCGCTGGGCTTCGCTGCCGACGCCCGCGAGTATGACTTCCCTGCCCAGATTCTGAAGAGCCTCGGAGCCAAGAAAATTCGGCTGCTGTCAAATAACCCGGACAAGGTCAAGCAACTGGCATCGGCGGGCATTCGCGTCGTCCAGCGAGTGCCTTGCCAACCCCGCGTTTCGAAGATTTCGCGCGTCTACCTGCAAACGAAAAAGCGTAAGATGGGACACTTGCTTCGGGGACTGTGAGACTGTTTTCCCGCGAGTGAGAGGACCTATGACGCCCATCATTCAGCAAAGTGTGCGCTTCCGGACCACGCCCCAAGCGCTTTTCGATCTGTACACGGATTCGAAGAGGCATAGCCGCTCGACAGGAGCTCCGGCGAGGATCAGCCGGAAGGCCGGTAGCAAGTTCTCGGCGTTCGGCAAACAACTGGAGGGCAAGACTCTTCACGTGGTTCCCGGAAAGCAGATCGTGCAGTTCTGGAGGGCAACGCATTGGAAGAAGGACGATTGGTCGATTCTGGTGCTGAACTTCAGCCGCGTAGCCGGAGGCGCCCAGATTGATCTGGTGCACATTGGGGTGCCAAGCTACGACCAGAAAGGGGTGCGCAAAGGCTGGCCGAAATATTACTGGCGGCCGTGGAAGAAGTATCTCAGCCAAAAATAAAGGCCGCCATCACCGCCGGCCTGCTGCAGCCTGTTTCCGTTCCTACCGTTTATCCGCCACCGACAAACTGAACAATTTCGAGGCGGTCTCCCGCAACCAGAAGAGTAGCTTCCCAGTGCGTGCGAGGAAGGATCTGCAAATTGTACTCGATCGCAACGCGGCCCGAGTTCAGGCCGAGTTGCTCGAGCAGCCGCACGACGTTCGTACCTTCGGGGGCTTCCCTGGTTTCGCCATTCACCTGGATGAGGATGCCGTTCGTCATAGGCCTCTCACCCCGAGGGTACTCGACTCTTGGCCCGCAAGGCAAAGCGAAGCTGCCCGGTGGCCGCGCGATGTTCTGCGCGGATCGAAAGCGCAGCTTCCGGGCTGACAATGTGAGGCATTTCAAATTCAATCAGAGTCAGCCCCTGCGGGCTGGTTTCCGCGCGGTGAATCTGACCGTTCTCGCTTCCTTCGATTTCGACCAGGACTTGCGCGGCTGCAACGGGTGCGCCGTTTTCTCCCCGCACCAAAATCTGCAGCCTGGCGTATTTGCCGCTCATCCACGACTTCGAGTTGGTTAGTTCGAGAAGCAATCTTTGCGGATGACCCGAGGCAGGAGGCCTGGCCCCGTCGGCGCGCGGTGTTTTTTCCTGAGCATGCAAACTCGGACTCGCCGCCGCCGGAATATTCAATTCAAGAACACCTGAACGAATCTCCTCCATGACCACGCGGTGCTGTTCATCGAGGCGCAGCTTCAGAGTCTGCTCGCGATCGTCGTTCAGCGGCAGCAGGTCAAAGTAATTGTTTGTTCTGCGGTGAAGAACCCGCCCGTGGTAATAAACCGTCGTGTCAATCAGCCCGTGGGCCACTCCGCGGTCTTCCGTCTGCACGTGCAGTGTAACCGCGCCAATTTTCAGGTTCGAATTGTGGCCAAACACCATAATCCGCGCCGCTCTCGGTCTCGCCGCTCGTTCCTCCAAGGGAGTCCTCCGCTTGCCAGCCTGAAAAGCTCACCGAGGCATTTGACCGGTGGCGTCTCACTCGATATTATACCGCTTTACCATGAACCCCTCCGGCTTGCATGCGTACGTTCCTTTACTGATACACCTGCTTGTAGCCGCCATACTCGCCGGTTTGCTCATCGCTATTTCGACGTTCATTGGCTGGCGCCGCCCAAACAAAGCGAAACAACAGCCCTACGAATGCGGGATTACCCCGACAGGCGACGCCCGCGAGCCGTTTTCCGTTAAGTTCTACCTGGTGGCCATGGTGTTCATTCTCTTCGACGTCGAGGCCATCTTTCTCTACCCGTGGGCGTACATCTTCAAAGATTTGGCTCGCAACGTGCAAACGCGGTGGTTTGGCTTCATCGAAATGATGTTTTATGTCGCCATTCTCTTGGTCGGATACATCTATCTCTGGAAGAAGGGCGCGCTGGACTGGCATAAATCGCAGAAGTAAAATCGGCGCTCAGCCCCAAAAAAGGATCTCCGTAACGTGACGCAGCTCGCCAAGGTCAACGCTAGTGTTGTAGTCGAACAGCTTCGCGGCTGGAACGCGCAGGCCGTCTCCCAGGTGGTCGAGTATCGTGGAGAAACCACGATCGTTGTGCCGAAAGAACTGCTGCGAGCCACGGCCCAGCAGTGCCGCGACAACCCCGCGCTCAATTTCAACCTTCTGAGTGACGCCACATGCGTCGACCGATTCCCGGTCGAGCCGCGCTTTGAGCTCAACTATCACTTGCTGTCTATACCGCGACGCGAACGCGTGCGCCTGCGAACCAGCGTCAGCATTCAACATCCGGTAATCGACTCCCTCGTACCGCTGTGGCCCGCCGCGAACTGGCTCGAGCGCGAGATTTTCGACCTTTTCGGCATCCGGTTTGAAGGCCATCCGGATTTGCGGCGCATTTTATTGCCGGACGATTTTGAAGGAGCGCCTCTTCGCCGGGATTTTCCGGTCGAAGGAAAGCGATAGAATGCCTCGGGGCAGGAAGTAACCATGACAACGGTAGAAACAGCGGTTGGCACGACAAAGTCGATGGTTCTGAACATGGGCCCGCAGCACCCGTCGACGCACGGTGTGCTGCGCGTCTTGCTCGAACTGGACGGCGAGAACGTCCTCACCGCGGTTCCCGATCTCGGGTATCTCCACACCGGCATTGAAAAGAGCTGCGAAGATAAGACCTATTCCCAGGCCATCACGCTGACCGACCGGATGGATTACCTGAACCCACTCGGCAACAACCTTGTGTACTGCCTGGCAGTGGAAAAGTTGCTCGGGCTCGAGGTGCCGAAGCGCGCCCAGTACATTCGCGTGATGCTCGTGGAACTGCAACGCATCTCTTCGCATCTTGTGTGGCTGGGCACCCATGCCTTGGACATGGGCGCCATGTCCTTGATGCTCTACTGTTTCCGCGAACGCGAGGAAATCCTGAAAATCTTCGAGCGCTTCGCCGGCCAGCGCATGATGACGAGCTATATCCGCATCGGCGGCCTGGCTCTCGAGCCCCCGGCGGGATGGCGCGAGCAGGTAAAGCGCTTCCTGGACATGATGCCGCCGCGCATCGATGAATACGAGGCACTGTTAACCGAAAACCGCATCTGGCAAGGCCGTCTGAAAGGGGTTGGCTACCTTTCCGCCGAGGACCTCGTTGCCCTCGGCACCACCGGTCCGGGCCTGCGTGCCGCCGGCGTCGCCTATGACAATCGCAAGGCGTTTCCTTATTCCTCCTACGAGGAGTTCGAGTTCAACGTTCCTACACGCACGGAATCCGATTGCTACGCCCGCTACCTCGTTCGGGTTGCTGAAATGCGCGAGAGCGTGAAGATCGTTCGCCAGGCGATGCAGAAGATCAGCGAGGAAGGCCCGGTCAAGACGGAGGCGCCGGGCATCGTTCCGCCTGAACGGGAAAAAATGAAGACAGAAATGGAAGCGCTGATTTACCATTTCAAGATTTTCACCGAGGGATTTTCCCCACCGCCCGGTGAAGCATTCGTGACGGTGGAATCTCCGCGGGGCGAACTGGGTTGCTTCATCGCAAGCGACGGCTCACCAAAGCCGTTGCGCGTGCATTTCCGCTCGCCATCCTTTATCAATCTTCAGGCTCTGCCGAAGATGGTGCAAGGCCAGCTTATCGCCGATACGGTAGCTTGTATCGGCACGATCGATATCGTTCTTGGAGAAGTGGACAGGTAAGCCTTTATGGAGCTATCGCCAAAACTAGCGGCAAAGTTCGAGCAACTCCAGAATCGCTACCCTGTGAAGCGAAGCGCGCTGATTCCGATGATGATGTACGCGCAGGACGAATACGGTTTTGTCTCCGATGAACTCATCGAAGAGATCGCCCGCCGCCTGGACCTCCACACCGTTCAGGTCGAGGAAACGCTGGGTTTTTACTCCATGCTCCACCGTAAGCGTTGGGGCAAGCACCACGTGCAGATTTGCACGAACGTGGCCTGCATGTTGCGCGGGGGATACGAACTTCTGGAGCACGCGAAGAAGAAGCTGGAAATCGGGCACAGGGAAACCACGCCGGACGGGGTCTTTTCGCTCGAAGAGGTGGAGTGCATCGGCGCCTGCACGGGCGCGCCCGCAATGCAAGTAAATTACGATTTCTATGAAAACCTGACCATGCGCGGCTTCGATCGCCTGATCGAAGAGCTCGACAAGGGGCGCCGCCCGGAGCCCGTTCCCGTCATTACCGGCGCGCTTCACGAGCGGCATCCGCTCGAAACTCCGCTGATCAGCAAGCGCTGGGGCATCGAGAATTCTCACAAGATCGATGTAGCGCTAAAGCTCGGAGCTTACCAGGCTCTCGAAAAAGCGCTGAAGCAGATGACACCCGACCACATCATCGACGAGGTCAAGAAGTCCAATCTGCGCGGACGCGGCGGCGCGGGCTTCCCCACCGGGATGAAGTGGTCCTTCGTACCCAAGGATTCTCCGAAGCCCAAGTATGTGATCTGCAACGCCGATGAGTCTGAACCCGCCACCTGCAAGGACCGCCCGCTGATGGAGATGGACCCCCACCAGCTCATCGAAGGCATTATTATCGCCGG
>Ga0306920_100002832_pt1 | contig 21906 bp, 19 predicted proteins | sample flu12Cox44000170_FD_204666 | JGI IMG/M metagenome (GOLD analysis project Ga0306920, IMG submission 204666) | Lab enrichment of tropical soil microbial communities from Luquillo Experimental Forest, Puerto Rico - flux4day.12C.oxic.44.000.170 (v2)... | ecosystem: Environmental > Terrestrial >...
GTGACAAGATCTCCTGCACCACCATGCCCGCGGTCCGCCTTCTTATTGGCACCATGGTGACCGCAAAGCCACAGTGGCGGACTGTCATGTTGGCTGACATGGCGCGCGCATCTCCTGCGGCCTAGAGTGCCGTTGTATTGCTCCGGCCCCCGAGCATCCGACGAGTAACGGCAGAGTAGTTGCCTTGAAAATTCTGGGCGTCGTCACTGAGACGCATCACAGCGGCGTCGCCTTGCTGGATGACGGTGTACTCGTCCTCGTACTGGAAGAAGAGCGCTTCAACCGAGAGAAGCATACCCAGGAGTTCCCGCGCCATTCGCTCGAGGCGGCCTGCGCCGCGCTGCGGCTTCGCATCGACGACATCGATGTGATCACGACGCCCTGGGACGTAGCGCAGCTCAGGCGAACGTTTGCCAAGGCGGTCTTCGGTGGCTTGCCTGGGAGCCTCACGCTGCTTTGGCCGGGCGCGCACGCCGCACAGGACAGTGGCATCGTCCTTCTTCCATTCTGGCTAAGGTTCAATCTGCGTTGCATGGTCGGGCTCGCAAAATTGCCCGAGATGGTCAAGGTCGGCCATCATGACGCACATGCAGCCATCTTCTTCACGTCGCTGTTCGAGGAGGCGGCGGTGTTGGTCATGACGGCTACGGTGACATGTCGGCGACCAGCGCCTACGTCGGCCGCGGCAACAGGCTCGAGTGCCTCTCGCGGGGGGGATTCTTCGATTCGATCGGCATGCTCTACACGTTGGTCACACATCACCTTGGCTTTAAGACCTTCGAGGAAGGCACCGTCATGGCCTTGGCCGCGTGCGGCGGCGATACGTACGTGGAGAAGTTCAGGGAGCTCATACAGCTCGAGGAGGGTGGCCTTTTCTCGCTGAACCGAGACTACCTGCGCCACGACCGCTATGGCCAGGTCTGGCCTTTCACACAGAAGTTCCTTGACGCCTTTGGGCCAGCGCGCCGACGCGATGAGCCGATCGGTGATCATCATCGCGACCTGGCCTATGCCTTACAAGTTTGCACCGAGGAAACGGTTCTCCATGTCGTGCGCGCGCTGGCGGCTGTTCATCCTTCGCAGCAACCTGTGCCTGACTGGTGGCGTTGCGCTGAACTGCGTGGCCAACGCGCGCATTCTGCGTGACACCGACTACCAGCGCGTCTGGGTTCCACCCTGTGCTTCTGACAGCGGTGCCCCCTTGGGCAGCGCGCTCTGGCACTACCACCAGACCCTCGGTTATCCCCGCCAGTTCGAAATGACGCATCCCTTCTACGGCCTTGCCTACAGCGATGGCGAGATCATGAGTGCACTTGACGAGGCAGGCCTCAGCTACCAGCGTTTAGACGAAAGGGGATCATTGCGCAGGTGGCAGAGGAGCTCGCTCAAGGGAGGATCGTCGGCTGGTTTCAGGGCCGCTTCGAGGTGGGCCCACGCGCGCTCGGCAACCGATCCATCCTGGCGGATCCTCGAAAAGTCGCGATGAAGGACAAGCTCAACGCGCGTATCAAGCGGCGTGAGCCGTTCCGCCCCTTCGCCCCGGCTGTGCTGGTAGAACGTGCCGCTGAGTTTTTCGAGATTGACCAGCCCGATCCGTTCATGACGACGGCGCCGAGGGTGCGTGCGGATAAAACACATCTGATCCCCGCGGCCGTCCACGTCGATGGCACCGTCCGCATCCAGACGGTCAACCGCTCAGACAATCCACGCTATTACGATCTCATCCAGGAATTCGCACGACGGACCGGGGTCCCTGTGATCCTCAACACCAGCTTCAATGCCAAGGAGCCGATCGTGGCGAGCCCAGCTGATGCCGTATCATGCTATTTGCGCAGCGGCATCGACGTGTTGGCGATCGGCGATTTCTTGTCGGTAACCACCCCATCGGGTCTGGCTGCTCGCCAGGCCCTGCATGTCCTTGCGCAGGCCTGATAGTCGCAGCCCGTCGGCGTCCTCGAAGCTCAAGAAGAGCGGATCGCGGCTCGCGGCAACGAGCGTGACCACACGAACCTGCAGCGATCACCGCCTTTCACACCACAATCGCCGGTGTGCAATCGATTTCATTGATTGATCCCTCACCAAGCCTTAAACTTCTTGGCTCGGGAGGCGTAGCGGGGGCGCGCGTGGGGTTTCGGCAGATGACCTCGCGGAGGACCTCTGCGATCTCGGACGATGACGAGTTGGCGCCGGACGCTGCTTCAGCGCGGGCGATGGCCGTGCGATCCTCCACGTGAGTGCGCCCCGGACTACACGCGATAAGCAATAGGAAAGGCTGGAACGCAAAGCGCAGTAGGGGACAAGCGGCCCACGCGGCCAGCAGTCGACGAAAATGTACCTCTGCCCGCGGCGCCCGCAATCCTTATCAAAACTTAACTTTCTCCTTAACTTCAGCTTAAGCGCCGGTCGGTTCTACAGGCTTGCAGACAGAGCGAATGGCGAACCTCGTTTTGCATGGCCATCCAGTTGCAAGGAGAGCGACGAAAGATCAGGGGAGTTCCCCCTAGGGTTGTACCTCCTGTTGGAATCGTGCGTTTTTGGCTTAGGCTACCCTGCCCATGGGGCACGCAACGGGCCGCTACTCCTTGGATCGCTCTCGCCAAGCAGGGCACTGCCAGCAGCAGACGTCATCAAAAACAACTGCAACTCTCAAGGTCCAGGGAGGGTGACGGATTTTTCGGCCCAGTTAAAGTTTCCTCAGATATTCGTCAGATATCGTGAACGTAACATTTGCGGAGTAGCCGCCATGCCTCACAAAATAGTCATGGGCCTCCTGGTGGCCTGCATCGTCCTGCTGGTTCCGGCAATGTTCGCCGCGCACTTTGATGTGGCGTTGCTGCGGCTTTTTGAAAAAGGGCCTACCGTTCCAAGCACTAAGCAGACGAGGGCAGCTTCGCGCTCTCGCTCTGCTCCGTCCGAGAGCGCGCCGACTGCACCTGCCAGCTCGAAGTTCGATGTCGCACGTATCGACCCTGAGGGCGCCTCGGTATTCGCGGGGCGCGCGCCGGCAAATGCGGAGGTGACCGTGCTTGCCAATGGGGAAACGGTCGCCACGACTAAGGCCGATGAAAATGGCCAGTGGGCGGCCGTTGTCGAGTACCTATTTGCGCCCGGCGAGTACCAGCTTTCATTGCGGACGAGGTCGAACGGGTCCGTCACCGAGACGATTGGCGGGAGCGTCCGCATTACGATTGCGGCGAACGGACGCCCTCCACCGGCGCCTTCTCCATCGACGAAGTCGGCCGCTCCACTGCGGAAGGAAACGCCGCCGGCGCCAATCACCTTTGCCTATAATGAATCGAACTTCACGCCGGCCGGGCGACGGCAGGCGGCGGCATTGAGCGAGTTCCTAAACCAGCAGAAGCTCGCGTCCGTGACGTTGAGCGGGCACGCTGACGAGCGCGGCTCCGATGAGTTCAACATGGAGCTGTCACGCCAAAGACTCGAGACGGTGGCTCACTACCTGCACGAGTCCGGCTACGTGGGCGCGCTGAAGCTGGTACCGATGGGGAAGAGAGAACCGTACCTGACCCCCGACCGTGATCGACTGCCGAAGGAGGACGCATTCCAACTCGACCGACGCGTCGAGTTGCATCTGAGGCAGTAGTAAACCAACCAAGATGCATTCGACGCCAGATGTCCATTTCGTGAACATGGGGCTCATTTTCGTGGTCACTATCGAGCTTGCGGCCGGTTGAGCGTTCAGACTCGGACCCGATCTCCCACAGGATCGGCACTGCATGGTCCGGCTACCGAGGGCACTTACACCTGCCGGCACAGATGCGAGCGCATTGCCTGCCATGAGGACTTGCCGTAGCGTTCCGGGAGAGCAGCGCCACGAACCTGAGAGATCAATATGGCACCCGATCACGCGTTCATCGTCACGGGCGCCGCGTCGGGCATCGGGCACGCCACTACGGTGCGGCTGACCGAGCGCGGCCACAGGGTGATCTCGCTGGACGTCAAGACGCCCACGGCCAAGGTTGCTGAACACCTGTCCTGCGATCTTTCCGACCCGGCATCCATCGATATGGTGCTGTCGCGCATCGATCAACCGGTTATGGCGCTGCTCAACATCGCTGGGGTGCCTGGTACGGTTGGCGCCGAGAAGACCTTGCGCGTCAACCTGCTGGGCTTGCGGCACCTTACCGAGGGCCTATGGGATCGGATCGCGCCCAATGGTCGGATCGTCAATGTCTCGAGCATCGCCGGCAACAATTGGAGGAAGCGCCGCGCTGCGATAGCCGAGCTGTTGGCCACAGCAGATTTCGCAGCCGGCCTCGCTTGGTGGCAGGTCAACGGTGCAGGCGTCGGCACCGACCCTTATACGTTCTCTAAGGAGGCCGTGGTCCTCTACACCATGCAGCTCGCCGGCCGCGGGCTTTCCCGCGGCATTCGCGTTAACGACGTTGGGCCCGGTCCGGTCGATACCCCGATCTTTCCCGATTTTCGCGAGATGACTGGCCGCGAAATGATGCAGAGCTACATCTCGATGGTGGGGCGTTTGGGCAAGCCGGACGACATCGCCGAGGCGCTCGTAATGCTGGCGGAAGGCGAAATCGGCTGGCTCAACGGCCAGCACATTGTGGTCGATGGCGGGCTGACGGCCGGCTTCTCGGCCGGTTGGAGGGCCGCGCGTTAATTTCTAGACTGGCCGAAAGCGCACCGGCACGCTGCGCGGTCCGCGCACCAGTCCCCGCGACCAGTTGAGCTTCGCCTGATGCTCGAGCTCGAAGTCGGGAATGCGCAACAACCATTCCTCGACCGCTACCCTGAGTTCCATGCGCGCCAGGTTCGAGCCAATGCAGCGATGGATACCGAGCCCGAACGTGGAGTGTCGGTTCGCCTGGCGGTCGAGCACGACCTCATCGGCCCGCTCGAATTTCACGGGGTCGCGATTGGCCGCCGGATAGGGCAGCAGCACCATCTCGCCCGCAGCAAATCTGCAGCCGCCAACCTCCTGGTCCTTCACAACTAGCCGGGCGACCGAAACCGGTGCGAACACGCGCAAGAACTCCTCGATGGCCGTTGGCAACAGGGCGGGCTCTTCGGCCAACCGCCGGCGATGCTCCGGCGTGCGCGCAAGGTGCAGGAGGGTGTGGCTGATCGAGCTCCAGGTCGTATCGATGCCGGCAAGCAGGAGAAGCCGCAGCGTGCCAAGTAAGTGTTCCTCCGACAGCGGCTCGCCATCGATCGTCTGGCCCATCAGAAAGCCAATGAGATCTGACCGCGGATCCGACCGGCGCGTTGCGACCTCGGCCCGGAAAAAAGCATCGATCTCTCGGATCACGCGGGTAAACACGACGCCGTCTTCAACGCCGTCGCCGGCAAGATCGTGGATCCAAGTGCGGAAGCGGTCGCCGTCGCGCTCGTTGACCCCCAGCATCCGCGATATCACGCGCGTCGGCACGTGGCTTGCGTAATCCGCCGCAGCATCGCATCGGCCGGCTGCGATGAAGGTGTCGATCAGCTCGTTGCACATTTGCCGCGTGAGGGGCTCAAGATCGGCGATTGCCGCCGGCGTAAATGCCGGCAGCAGCATCGTGCGCTGGGCCCTGTGCTTGGGTGGGTCGGAGGTTACCGGAGGGATCGGTGCTGAGATCGGCGGCTTCTCCAGAATCGAGATGCGGCGTGAGGAGAAATGCTCCGTGTCGTAGGCGATCGCGCGGATGTCGTCGTGGCGCACTGGAAGATAGACGCCGCGATAGCGATCGGTGTGAGCCACCGGGCAGCGCCTTCTCAGATCATCCCAGATGGCATGCGGATCATTGCTCCAGTCTGGGTGGTTGTGATCGAAGTCTCGCGTCCAATCGACCACCGGAGGGCGCTCCCCCATGGCTGTCTCCTTCGCGGACATGCGGTCGGCACCCGGCTCGGTGCGCACGCTCCGATCGTTATGAGGCGCGGGCCCGTCCCGTGTTGTTGCCCTGTCAGGCTCGAGGTTAGCATCGTGGCGCGAGAGCAGGCAATCCGGCTTGCGACGCACCCGGTGGCGACATCGTAGGGTATCGGCTGATCGAGCACCGCTCATCGTTTATGCCTGCCATTGTCGTTGCTGCCAGCGCGAAACGGGAGCGAAACCGGGAGATCGCCCGGTCAAGCAGCCAGCCAAGTTTAAGCCGGTGATCAGCAATCGATCCTAACGGAGCTAACGGGGTGATCGAGTAGTCCTGCCCTCTGTGTGCGTACGTTATTGCAGGCAGCTGGCCGCTCGGATGCTTAAAATTTTGAGACGCGTGACGGTCAACGCACAATCACGGCGCCTGACGATGGGTTGCATACCGCGCGCGCCGCACTCACCCGACCACCCACGTCGCCCGTGCGCCAGCCGAATCGACCGAGGTATTGCAAGAGCTGCACCCTGATCGTGATCGGACCGCCGACCATGCGCGCGCGGCTACTCCGGCGGCTGCCCTTGGGCCTCAAGCGTTCACCCTTCTCACGGCGCGCAGTTGCCAGCCGACCAGGGTGGCGGGAGCATGGTTGTTCCAATGCTCCGCTGCCGGGCATGCGAGCGTAGCCCCCATGTCAGCTTGTCGCCAACGCCCGTGTGGAAAAAAGTGCATGAAGATCGTCATCCGGGGCGTGGTGTCGCTCGTGCTTGCAGCGAGCCTAGCAGGCCAAGTGACCGCTGCCCCATTGAGGAACAAAAAGCAAGCCCATCGACAGCACACAATGACGAAGCCTCCCCGTCAACCCCAGCAAGGAGGTGGCGACTACTATGAACATCTTCTTGATAAAGTGCCATTCGGCTCTCAGCGATGGTGGGACATCTACCAGGATCAGCACAGCCGCGGATAAGTCGATATCATCGCGGGATCTAAGCCGGTCTTCATCTTCCAAATCAATCCGTGGGCCGTCTCGAGGTCGGGCAACGCGCGCCTTGAAGCCAGGCCCACGCCACCATCCCCGTCCAGCGTTTGGGGCGCGGGACCTTGGCACCATTCGCCGGCTGGTCGGGATTGGCGCCCGTCCTGGCGAAAACGACCAGAGCTCGCCACAACCGCGGGCGCGGCTGCATTCTAGTCGCAACCAATTTGCTCGTACCTGTATTCACTTACAAGTGGAACAATTGACACGATTGAAAGCCGCTTCATGATGCGCCGATGCGCGCCAACATCAACACCCATGACGGCAAGCAGCTCGCCGCTGCCCGTGCGCTCGCCGGCCTCGGCATTCGTGAGCTCGCCGCCGCGGCCGAAATCGCACCCCGCACTCTGCACCGGCTCGAGACGAGCGGGGTGATCCACGTGTCGGAGAAGAGGCGCCACGGCCACGTGCAGCGCGCCGTGTGGCAACGGATCATGGCCGCTCTTGCAACGGCGGGTGTCGAGCTCCTGGCGGAAGGAGGATCATTCGGTGCTGGGGTGCGCTGGACAGCACCGCGGGACCGGCGGCAGAGCCGTTAGCACGCGCGGCCCCTGCGCGACCACAAAGTGGGCATGACTTTCACGTTTCCACACTCACGCCATCCGGGCCTGATTGCTTGCCCCCCGCCGCCATCGTCGCGGCGGCGATCCGCATAGAGCCGTGAGCAAGTCTTCAACGATGGGATACAGAGTGCGCAACTTTCTCCTCATGATCGGTACAGTCGCAGTCGCACTGATCGTGTTGCTGTGGGCTACTGTCACCATTCTCAATCCCGGACCCAAGGGCAAGATCATCATCGCTACGGGCGGTTCAGAGGGCGCCTTTCACGAGATGGCCGAGCGATATAAGAAGGACCTGGTCCGCTACGGCGTTGAGTTGGAGTTGCGTCCCAAGGTCGAGGGCACTGACACCCTCAAGGCCCTCTTTCCGCAATACAAATCCGAGTTCTCGACGTTCGACGAGAGCACTGCCGACATCGAGGCTGGATTCGCCAAAGGCGGCTTCTCGGGCAGCTTGTACGGGCGGTTCGCAACTGAACGCGAACAGGTTTGGCACCAACGGCAAGTTGACAGCCTCCGATCTCTCGGCCGCCTATTCTACGAACCGCTCTGGGTGTTTACCCGTGCCGGTGAGCCTATCAAGAGCCTGCGAGAGCTCAAGGGAAAGAGGATCTACGTCGGTGCCCCGGTCTCCGGCACCCGCCGCATTACGACCCACTTGCTCAAGGCCAACGGCGTCGACAAGACGAACACGACCATCATTGAGAAGGAATTCCCGGTCGATGCTGAGCTTCTGAGTGCGCATCAGGCTGACGCAGCCATGCTCATCCTGCCGGCCGACTCAAGCAAGGTGCAGCACCTCCTGCGGAATCAGAAGCTTAGACTTATGGACTTCGCGTCAGAAGCTGATGCGTACACCACCCGGTTTCCATCCCTCAGTAGGGTCGCATTACGTCAGGGTGCAATTGAGTTCGATCCGGACACCCCATCGACGGATATCACGTTGCTGGCAAGCTCTGTGGCCCTCGTCGTGCGCACCAACCTCAACCCGTCGCTCCAGACACTTCTCGCGAGCGCTGTGATCAGAAATCCCAAGCCCGGCTTCGACAAGACCGGTGAGCCGATCCTGTTTCATAAGGTTGGCGAGTTCCCACACATCGATGATCCGGAATTTGAAGTCACACCCGCGGTTCGCCAGCTCTACAAGACTGGCTCACTTCCAGTGCTGTTGCGAGCAACCGCCCAAATGAACGCCCTGCTCGGCCTTCCGTTTTGGCCGGCAGCATTTCTCAATGAGCACGGTACCCACACGGTACTCTTGCTGATCCCACTCATTAGTATCATTGTGCCACTCTTCCACTACCTGCCTATTCTATACAAGTGGAGCGTCAGACGAAGACTACTGGCGTGGTATCGCCAGTTAAGGGCGCTCGAGATCTCGATCGAGACCGAACCACTAGATGGGCACCTGGCCGAGAAACAAGCAGCGTTAGACCGAATCGACGCCGCGGTCAGCCGCATTCGCGTGCCGGTACCATTCTTGGATCAGAGTTACGATTTGCGCAGCCATATCGACCTCGTACGTCGCCGACTCGCTCTGAAGGCATCAACGATAGTGCAATCTGCGGCCGAATAGCCTGCGCATCGGCGGGCTCGCACTGGCGCCTCAAGGGTGGCACCGGTTATCGCAACCTACGTGTCTTTCTTGGGTGTCCTAATTGTTATGCGCGCGTTGGGTCTAGCGGACCCGCTCGAATGAGCATTGCGTGCGCGAAAAATTGCGTTCCACCCGCGTGCGGGCTAAGCATGCCATCACCGATCCGGGAACTTGGGACATAAAGATGCGGGCGGACGATCGGGGTGCGGGGATGGACCAGCCGATAGCCCGGCGCGACTTCCTCAATGGCGTTGCGATTGCGGCCGGCTCAATCGCCGGCGTTTTGCTGCCGGACATGGCGACGGAAGTCTTGGCGGGCAAAGCGGCATCGCCGGCGGGTCGGGGCTACTATCCGCCGAGTTTGACCGGCCTCCGGGGCAGCCATCCGGGGTCGTTCGAGCTGGCGCACAAGCTCCGGTACGGCGATCTCCCGCTCCAGGCGCCTCGCCCAGCTGAGATCTATGACCTCGTGATCGTCGGCGGCGGCATCAGTGGTCTCGCAGCCGCCTATTTCTATCGAGAGCGCAAGCCGTCGGCGCGCATTCTTGTCCTCGACAATCACGACGATTTTGGTGGGCACGCAAAACGCAACGAGTTCGAGCTTGGCGGTCGGATAGAGCTGATAAACGGTGGGACGCTGGGGATCGACAGCCCACGACCCTACAGCGTTATTGCGGCCGGGCTCCTGCGCAAGCTCGGCGTCGATCCAGTCAAGCTCGACGCTACCTGCACCAAGAAGAGTTTCTACGGCTCGATCGGGCTCAGCCGTGGCATCTTCTTCGACCGTGAGACCTTCGGCTCCGACAAGCTGGTCGTTGGTGTCGGCACGTTGGCGTGGGCCGATCTACTGGCCGAGGCGCCGCTCACGCCGAGAGTGCGCACGGACATCGCACGGTTATACGAGGCCAAAATCGACTACATGGCCGGCCTCTCACGGGAGCAGAAGAAGGAACGCCTCGCCCGGATGAGTTATCGCGATTTCCTCGTGAACGTCGCCCACGCCGATCCGGGCGTGTTGCCGGTCTTCCAGGCCAGGACGCACGGTGAATGGGGTGTCGGGATCGATGCAGTGGGAGCGCTCGAAGTATGGCCGTTGCGGTTCCCGGGATTCCAAGGGCTTGACCTCGCCGAGCCGGGCGCGACGCCGCAAATGGGGTTCACCGCCTCCGGCTATGCCGCCACCGGCGGGTCTTACACGTTCCACTTTCCCGATGGCAACGCCTCGATTGCGCGTTTGTTGGTGCGCAGCCTCGTGCCGTCGTCGATCCCGGGACGGTCGGCGGAGGACATCGTCACCGCCACAGCCGACTATCGCCAGCTCGATCGCCCCGGGGCGCCAGTACGCATCCGTCTTAGCAGCACCGCAGTATCCGTACGCAATCTCGGGGAACCCGCTTCGGCGCGCGAGGCCGAGGTCATCTACTCGAGGGGCGGCACGCTCGCCGCGGTGCGTTGTAAGGCAGTGATCCTCGCCTGCTGGAATATGATGATTCCTTACCTCTGCCCCGAGCTGCCCGAGCGGCAGAAGGAAGCGCTCAGATACCCGGTCAAGACGCCGCTGGTCTATACTAGCGTGGCGATCCGCAATTGGCGCGCCTTTAGGGAGTTGGGTGTACATGACATCTATGCACCCGGCTCCTACCATTCGAGCGTCCGGCTCAACCAGACGGTCGATATCGGCGGCTACCTGAGCGTGCGTTCGCCGGACGATCCGATCCTCGTCCACATGGTACGCACGCCCTGCAAGCCCGGCCTCGACCAGAGGCAGCAGCATCGCGTCGGCCGTGCCGAGCTACTGGACACAAGCTTCGAGGTCTTTGAGCGGAACATCCGCGACCAACTCGCGCGCATGTTGGGCCCAGGGAACTTCGATCCGGCCGCCGACATCATCGCCATCACCGTCAATCGGTGGCCGCATGGCTACGCCTACGAGTACAATCCCCTATTCGATCCCTATTGGAATGAGCACGAGCAGCCGCACGTCATCGGACGGGCGCCTTTCGGGCGGATCACCATTGCCAACTCCGATGCGGGGGCTGGGGCCTACACTGATTGCGCGATCGACCAAGCACACCGCGCGATCGAGGAACTGGTGGCAACCGAGAAGTGAGAACCTCGCTCGCCAGACAGGTCAACGGAGGCCCACCAGCTTCACCGACGCGCGCGCATGAGGCGCGGCGGCCGAGCTGGTGGGATCGGGCGCCCTCGTGGCGCCGCCACATAAAATCTGCAGCAATGCACAAGAGATGCTCGGGCTATGGCTGGCGGCCACTGACTTTCGGCGAGTGTGTGGGTGAATAACCACGGGTCGGGTTACCTTGCGGTCGGGTCGGTTCCCATGATCTCGGGGGGCGCGGGTAGCCATGGATATCCTGCGCGTGCTTGCACGAACCCGACATCAAAGAGCGCGCGCATGTACTGGCGGTCGAAGGGCTCGTGACTGGTTGCTCGGAAGTTCGACGGAATCAACGCCAGATTGAATTCGGCGCCGTCACGCTTGGCGAGGAGGTACAGACGGATCAAATCCCCCGCCCCCTGGCTCTTGCTGAGAGTCCTCAGGGAACGTTCGGCGATGGCGCGTGAGTCGTCTTTGGGCGCCTCCCATTCGGGCGTCATCCTTGTGTTGTTGATGACGAAGATTCGAAACTGAGGCGGCGCGCTATAGAGCGGGTCAAGCATGTGCAATCGCAGTTGGAGCGGGGCGATGAAAACCTTCTGGGTCGTACCGCCGTCGACATGCATCTCTTCATGTGGCTCGCCACCGGCCTCAACCCGAATGTGAACGGGTGGGAAAATGCCTGGGATCGACGCGGAGGCGAGGATGACCTGTCGAAAGAGCGTTACTGCCTGCGGGTGCCGGCTGGCCGCAATCTGCGTCATGTTCCAAACCACCGGCCGCTGCGCATCGAGGTTGGTTGTGCCGATTAGAAGAATTCGGCCCTTTCGGTACTCCGCGGCGGTGTTGTCGAGGAACGGCCGATCGACGTAGTGAGCTATGAGATCGGCAAGGGGACCCGTATCTGCCAAGGCGCTGCCGCCGAACATGGCCGTTAACGGCTTCTTGATGATGAGATCGCGCGTGCTGTACCGCGTCCACATAGCGACAAGCTGGCGGTCGTAGGTGGGACCAAGGAAAGCAAATGGCGCGATCAGAGCGCCGGCGCTGACGCCGGTCACAACCTCGAAGCGTGGCCGGCGCCCCGTTTGCGTCCAGCCAACGAGCAAGCCCGCTGCAAATGCGCCTTCGTCGCCGCCGCTGGAGATAGCCAATAAGTTGACGATGGGCTTGCCGTTTTCTGGCGGGGACTCGGCGAGCTTGGGCTATAGGGCAATGTGCGCCTGAACTCAGCCACCACATCTCTTGGGATTTCATCGCCCCAATAGCGGATGGGGCCCATGCCCGGCACACTCGCCTCAGGCATAAGGTGAAACGGCACCGGGTTGCGCCCTGGAACTGTCGCGCATCCAGAATTCACAACGAGAAGGACGGGCAGGAGTAGCCAAGCAAGGTTCACTTTCATGGGGACGACATTCATCTGCAGGAGAGGAGAAGGAAGGGTTTTCGTGCTCCTCACCGAGGAAGGACTTGGACGGACAGCGGTATCTCATGGGCGAACGCGTTTTGGCGGACGTGGACCAGGCGACCTGGCAAGCAGCTTCGCCATCCACACGAAGAAATCGTGCGCAGCCTGAACGCGAGCGGCACCGGGGTTGTCCTTTCCGAGTAGGTTAATGGCGTCCGCAGCGATTTCGCCGAACGACATCATGCTGGTGACCCTGCGGCGGATGACCTGTTCCCACATGTCGTCATCGATGCGGTAATAGGCGGTGCGCCCGCCAGGCCGGGTGAGCCGATGCACGAGGCCCGAGGCGATCAACAGGCGCATGTTGGTAGTCAGCGAGGCGCGGCTGGCGCCAATGGCTTCGGCGATCTCCGCGGGAGACTGCTCCGGCGGATCGCAAATCATCAACCAACCCAGAATGCGCCCCGTGATGGGTGGCAGGCCATAGTGATCAACAAAGAACGTGGCAACCCGCTCGACCCAACCGAGGAGGCGCGTGCGGTCGACCGATGGCCTGAGCGTTCTTTGCTTCATAAATTTCAGTATATGCTGAAATTAGTAGTCAGGCAATCCGAGTGAGCGGATCGCGCAAGGCGGCCGTGTTGCGGAGCCAATTGCCAGCACCATGGGCGCCCAGCCGCTGGCGAAATCGCGGGGGTTGCATGGGTGGCAGCTGGTGGATCCGTCTCAATGAGGGCTTGCGTTGATCTTGTCGACCACAGGTCTGGTCAATAATGGCGCGCTGGCCGACGCGCATCCGGCAACGTGGGCCGTTCACCGTGGTCGGCGATGCGCTGGCGGTCAATTTGCGACGCAGGCTATCGACCCGCAGCCGGCGGCGCCGTGGCAGCGCGCAACTCCCCCGGCGAATGAAACTGGAAAAGCGGCCCATCAATCCCCAACGCGTGGCGCCGGTGGGCCGGAATTCAACCTCCGCACGCCCCATCACCCTTAGGCAGGTTCCTATCTCAAGAGGGGCAGGCGAGGGCTTGGACGTCGCCAGTAGCGAGTACCTGTGCGTCTTTTTCGATTGCCCAGCATACCCCTCAGAGAGCAGCATTGCACAAGTTCTCAAGCGAGACGAACCTTCTGTCCATTTGGTGAAGGGAGGTGACCAATGCCGCCGGGAAGGAGACTGGTAGGTAAAGTTGCGATTGTGACGGGTGCAGCCTCTGGTATCGGAGCGGAGACGGCCCGTTTGTTTGCAGAGCACGGCGCGGCAGTACTGCTCACCGATGTTGCCGCCGCAGCGGGTGATGTCGTAGCCAGGCAAATCTCTGATGCTGGCGGCACCGCCATGTTCACAGAGCAAGACGTGCGTGATGAGGGGCGGTGGACGGAAGTTGTTGCGCAGGCGGAAAGGATCTATGGCCAGCTCGACGTGCTGTGCAACATTGCTGGCATCTCCGGTCGAGACCCGAAATTGAACATCCAAACGGGCCTCACCGCCGGACCACGACTAGCCGAGCAGACGCTAGAACAGTGGAACCGCGTTATCGAGATCAATGCGACCGGCGTCTTTTTAGGAACGAAGGCCGCGATACCGGCCATGCAGCGTGCCGGTGGCGGCTCTATCATCAATATATCGTCAATCTGCGGGATCATTGGGTCACACGCCAACGCGGCTTACCATGCTTCGAAAGGCGCAGTGCGCATCTTTTCGAAAGCGGCCGCGATCCAATATGCGCCTGACAAGATCCGCGTGAACTCTGTGCATCCTGGGTTCGTCGACACGCCGATGACCAAACCCGGCCATGCCAATCCCGAAGTTGCCAAGATGCGTTTGCAAGCTACCCCACTCGGCCGTTTCGGAACCCCTGCCGACATCGCCGCGGGCTGCCTCTATCTGGCTTCTGACGAGGCGTCCTGGGTTACAGGCAGCGAGCTAGTCATCGACGGGGGCATGACGGCGAACTAGCCCAATCAAAGAGTCGCGGCGATGATGCGGGGATAGCTGGCTCCTCCGAGCTTGGTGTGACGTGCCTCCGGCCTGGGTGATGGTCCTGCGAAACGTGACCACGGATCGGGCAGGAATGACGCGCAGAGCGTCCACCAGGATCGCCAAGCTGAGCTTGGCTCGTGCATCCGGCCCAAGTCCTGCCGGCGCGCCAGACCTCAAGAGTGCCGATCTCCACCTCATTGCGCGCAGCAGCGTCGCATTCGGGTAGGCGCGGCCCATGACGCTCGGTGGCGCAACAACACCCGTGGTTGCCAAGCGGCCAATTGGGGGATGATGGGTAAGCTCGTTGACATCCTCAGCGCGCGACGCATTATCTTTGTGAACTTGCTGGTCGATCATGCGCAACCCGTCGATCTCCTGCGGTCGCATCATCATCTTGGCCGCCGCTTCTCTTACCGGCTGTGGGCAGAGCAATACATACGTGCCACCGCCGCCGCCCAAGGTGACCGTTGCGAACCCGCTCCAGCAGGAGATCAAGCGTTATCTGGAGGCGACCGGAAACGCGGCCGCGGTGAATTCCACCAACCTCGTCGCCCGCGTGCAGGGCTACCTGCAGGAGATCAAGTATGAGGATGGCGCCGAGCCGCCGAGGCGGGCGCGCAGGCGACGCTGACGCAGACGGAGGCAGAATTCCAACGCCAGCAGGACCTGGCCGCGCGTCAAGTTGCGTCCAAGGCGACGCTCGACAGCGCGCGGGCCGCGCGCGATTTGGCCAAGGCCAATGTCGATCAGGCGCGAGCCAATATCGAACAGGCGGCGATCAATCTCGGCTACACACATGTGGTGGCGCCGTTTGATGGTGTCGTAACGGCCCGCCAAGTGTCGCTTGACGAATTGGTCGGCGCCGGGACCGCGCCTACCTTGCTTGCCACCATCGTTCAGCTCGATCCGATCCACGTGAACTTCAGCATTAGCGAGCAGGACGTCCTTCGTATTCGTGCGGACCTGGCGCGCCGCGGCATCAGCCCTGCCGACCTCAAGGGTAAGTTGCCCATTGAGGTTGCCCTGCAAACGGATCAAGGATTTCCGCATCAGGGTGTGCTCGACTACGCGGCGCCTACCGTCAATGCCTCAACCGGAACGCTCGCCGTGCGCGCGCGCCTTGAGAACGCAGACCGAAAGCTCCTGCCTGGCTATTTCACGCGGGTGCGCGTCCCACTCCCACAGGACGACACGCGCGCGTTGCTTGTGCCCGCCACTGCGCTCGGCAGCGACCAGGGCGGCCGCTACGTGTTGGTCGTCAACGCCGAGAACGTGGTCGAACAGCGCAAGGTAACGACAGGCCCACTCGCCCATGGTCTGCGCGTGATCGAGACGGGGCTTAACCCAGATGATCGCGTCGTCGTTGGCGGGCTGGCGCGCGCCATTCCAGGCCAAAAGGTGGAGGCACAGACGCGGCAGCTATCCACCGGACCCACGTCCCCTGCCGTCAAATAGGGCGATTAGACCATGATCGCCAAGTTCTTCATCGAGCGTCCCGTCCTTGCCAACGTCATCGCCATCCTGATGATCGTGATCGGCGCGGTGGCGCTCGCCGCACTACCGGTTGCGCAATACCCCGACGTGGTGCCGCCCACCGTGCAGGTGACGACGCGCTATCCCGGGGCAAACGCCCAGGTCGTCATTGACACAGTGGCGCTGCCCATCGAGCAGCAGGTCAACGGCGTTGAGGATATGCTCTACATGCAATCCTTCGCTGGCGCGGACGGCACCTACACGCTCACCGTTACCTTCAAAATCGGGACCGACCTCAACTTCGCGCAAGTGCTGGTGCAGAACCGCGTTTCGGCGGCGCTCGCACTTCTGCCACAATCGGTGCAAAATCAAGGCGTTACGGTTCAGAAGAAATCGACGGCGATCCTGCTGTTCGTCACGCTCACCTCGCCAGACGCGCGCTACGACAGCCTCTATCTCGCCAACTACGCCACCATCAACCTCAAGGACGAGCTCGCACGTCTGCCCGGCGTCGGCAACGTTAGCGTCTTCGGCGCCGGCCAATATTCGATGCGGGTGTGGCTCGATCCCGACAAACTGAAGGCGCGCGGTCTGACGCCGCAGGACGCCATTACGGCGCTGCAACAACAAAGCCAAGATGTCACGGCCGGTCAGCTCGGCGCGCCGCCGGCGCCCGCCAATGAGACATTCCAATACACGCTCAACCTCGCCGGCCGGCTCTCGGACCCTCTCGCGTTCGCAGATGTAATCGTCAAAGCCGGCGCGTCGGGCGAGATCACGCGTGTGCGCGATATCGGCCGCGTCGAGCTTGGCGCGCAAACCTACGGCCAGGTTTTCACCCTCAACGGCAGGCCGGCCGCCGGCGTCGGCGTCTTCCAGCTACCCGGCGCCAACGCGCTCGGTGTGGAGCAGGCAGTCAAAAAGCGGATGAATGAGCTGGCCGCCGCACTTCCGCAGGGCATTGTGTACGACGTTCCATTCGACACCACCGTATTCGTCAACGAGTCGATCCGTGAGGTCTACAAGACACTTTACGAGGCCGCGATTCTCGTCCTCATCGTGATCGTGATGTTCCTGCAGGACTGGCGCGCAATGCTGGTGCCAGCGACCACGGTACCGGTCACGATCATCGGTGCGTTCGCAGCGATGGCGGCGCTCGGCTTCTCGGTCAATCTCTCGACCCTGTTCGCCATCGTGCTCGCGATTGGCATCGTGGTCGACGACGCAATCGTAGTGGTCGAAGGGGCCGCGCATCACATCGATCGGGGCGCAACACCTCATGACGCCGCGATCCAGGCCATGAACGAGTTGTTCGGACCGATCATCGGCATCACCCTGGTGCTGATGGCCGTGTTCGTTCCGGCAGCGTTTCTGCCCGGATTGACGGGTCGAATGTACGCACAGTTTGCGTTGGTGATCGCCGCGACTGCACTCTTGTCCGCCATCAACGCCGCCACTCTCAAGCCAACCCAGTGCGCGCTGTGGCTGCGTGCGTCAACGCCGCTGGAGCGGCGCAATGCTTTCTTCCAGGCCTTTAACGCGGTGTACAACAGGCTCGCGCACGGCTATGCCGGGCTGATCGACCGAATGGTGAGAAGAAGCGGCACGACTGTTGTCGTGGGATTCCTCATCATCGCGATCGCCGGCTTCGGCCTGACCCGTGTGCCGACCGGATTCTTGCCGATCGAGGACCAGGGGTATCTGATCGTCAGCGCGCAGCTTCCGGATGGCGCTTCGCTTGCGCGCACGCAGAAGGCGCTCGATCACGTATCCGACATCGCCCGCGAGGTACCGGGTGTCGAGCAAGTAATCACAATTGCGGGCATCTCCGTCCTCGACAACAGCGTGTCGCTTGCAAACGCCGGCGTCGGATATCTTATCCTCAAGGAGTGGAGCAAGCGAAGGCAGGGCGAGGATTTGCGCGCACTGATTGTGCGTCTGACCGCGGCGTTCGACGCCGTCGAGGACGCTCGCGTCCTCGTTCTGCCGCCGCCGCCGATTCAGGGCATAGGCAACGCGGGCGGCTTTACCCTCCAGGTCGAGCTGCGCGATGGCAGCTCGGATTTCGCCAAACTGCAAAGCCTCACTCAGACGATCGTCAGCAATGCGCAATCGCAGAGCGCCCTGCAGCGCGTGAACTCCTCCTTCCGGGCCACGGCGCCGCAGTACCGCATTGAGGTCGACCGCGTGAAAGCCCAAACGGTGCGCCTATCCGTCGACCAGGTGTTCTCCGCGCTCTCAAGCTACATAGGCGCCAGCTTTGTGTCGCAGATCACCAAATTCGGCCGCACCTTCCAGGTCTATGTGCAGGCCGATGCCGAGTTCCGCGAGCGTCTGCAAAACATCGAACTCCTGACCGTGCGCAATCAGAACGGCGACATGGTTCCGCTCGGGACGCTCATCGAGATCACGCCGGACGTGGGGCCGTCGCTCATCAGCCTCTATAATCTCTATCCGTCCTCCTCGATCATCGGCCTGCCAGCGTCCGGCTTTTCGTCCGGTCAGGCCATCAAGCTGATGGAGCAGATCGCTGCGCAGACGCAGCCGCGAGGTACAGGCTACGACTGGACCGCAATGTCCTATCAGGAGAAGGCGGTCGGCAATCAGCTCTATATCGCCCTTGGGCTTGCGCTGCTTCTTGTCTATCTGCTACTCGCCGGTCAGTACGAAAGCTGGTACGCGCCAGTCTCGATCATCCTCTCCGTGCCGCTCGCGCTCGTCGGGCCGGTTTCGGTACTTAATGGCCTCGGCATCGACAACAACCTTTATGTTCAGATCGGCCTGATCCTCTTGATCGCACTCTCTGCCAAGAATGCGATCCTCATTGTCGAGGTAGCGCGCGAGCGGCGGGTGCGCAGTGGTACGCCGATCGTTGAGGCGGCGGTCGAAGCAGCGCGCACCCGCTTTCGCCCTATCCTGATGACCTCGTTTGCCTTCATCCTAGGGGTGGCGCCCCTCGTTGTTGCGACCGGAGCCGGTGCAAGTGCGAGAAAGTCGATCGGCATCACCGTGTTTTCAGGAATGCTCGCCTCGACCTGTCTCGCGGTTTTGTTCGTGCCATCCTTGTTCGTGGTGGCGCAGCGCGTTGAGGAATGGATCAAGGCGAGATCGCCAGCCAAGGTTGAAAAGATTAGGGCCTAGCAGCCATCCCGAGGCGTTGGCCCTGGGACATGCGGGCTCCAACCTGCTGCCCGTGCGGTCTTCCCTTAATCTCACTTTCAAGCCGTTGGCCGGCTTCCAGGCTGTAGCCGGCATTTGGGGTAACAAAAGTCTCCACGCCGCAACGGAGCTGACGCACGAGGCGTACTGCGGAGGGTATGACAGGTCGAGGGTGATAGTACACAAACGGTGATCTCCGAGAGGGCAAAGCCCGCACTGCCTCGCGCCTTACCGGCAGCAACAGGATTGAAGGGGGTTGTGCCCGACTGGTCTCGACCCGGCAGCTCGGCTAAGCCACCGCGTGCTGATTGTCGATTTCGACAACCAGCCTGCGAACTAGCGGTATCAATTCCTTTCCATATTGCTCGGCGTCCTCAAGCGGCTCGTAACCGCGGATGAGGAGGCTGGTGGTCCCGAGCTTGTAATAGGCGAGGAGTGCCTTCGCGACCGTCTCCGGAGCGCCAACAAGCGCGGTCGAATTGCCACGCGCACCTGTCGCCTCGGCGAGCTTCATCCACAAGCAGGTATCGTGCACTTCGGCCGCTGCGGCAGCCGCAAGCAGGCGCTGCGATCCGAAATTTTCGGGTTTCGGTGGGGTCATTCCGCCACGCCGTGCCTTCACGCGCTCTAGGATGGTGCGCGCCCGATCCCAAGCTTTGTCGTCTGTCTCTGCCAGGATCGGGCGCGTCGACAGGCTGAAGCGTGGTGGAGATTTCCCAGCAGCCGCTGCCGCTTGACGGACCTGTCGCATAAACTCGGACGTTTCGCGCAACGGTTCGCCCCACAGCATGTAATGGTCGACATGTGGCGCGAGCGCTTGGATCGCATTACTCGATCCGCCGCCCCCGTATATTGGGATGTGCGGGGTCTGCTTGCAGCGGATGTCGGAATAGGCTCCCGAGACTCGGTAGAACTCGCCGGCATGGTCAAAGGGAGCCGTTGACGACCAGGTGCGTCGCAGAAGGCCTATGTACTCGCTCACACGGCGATAGCGGCCCGCATGGTCGACAAAGTCGCCGTCCTTTGCCTGGTCCGCATCACTACCTCCTGCAATGATGTGGACAGCGAGGCGGCCGCCACTCAACTGGTCGAGTGTCGCAAGCTTCCGCGCAGCAAGCGTCGGCGAGACAAAGCCCGGTCGATGCGCCAGCAGCAACCCCAGCCGCGTCGTTGTTGCAGCGGCATGGGCGCCAATGAGAAAGCCATCCGGTGCATCGGTAAAGTAACCGATCAGAACTCGATCGAAATCTGCTTTCTCGTGGACGCGGGCCGTCGCCGCAATGATATCAGGATTGAACGATGGTCCCTGGGGTGCCAACACCTCAGACGATATACGCGGCGCGATCCAGCCGATCATTTCGACAGGCATAAAGCACCCATCTCTGCGGTTTATTGGTCGCCGACTAGATAACAGAACCAACGTAGAAGCGAATACAGGTAAAGGCGCTACGGGCACCTTGTTCGTTGATGGAAACCAGATCTCCGAGGGCCGACTGCCAAGGACGGTAGCTGTTCGTTTCTCCCTCGGTGAGACCCTTCGATGTCGGTGAAGATGCCGGAACTCCGGTGGTGGAGGACTATGCGGAAAAGATCCCCTATGGGTTCAAGCGATCGCTGAAGAAGTTTGTGAGGTTCTCGAACCGGAGAAGTTGTCCGGGGAAGAGAAAAAACATCTGCGCGAGCGGGAATCAAGCAGCGCTTGACCACAGCTGCGGTAGTGCCCTTGGCCCTTCGGCGCGTTTACCGCACCCCTACTCGTGCGGTTGTGTTTTGGCCCCATTACAATCGCCCCTTAGCCTTATGTCAGATGTGCAAAACCGTTGAAGGCGCCTCTTCGTCGCGCGAATGAGGGCCCGAGGCTGTGCAGCGGTATCCAGCCGGGAGGAAGTCCCCGTGGTACACGCTCCCAATGCGCTAGCAGCCCCTCGCCATCTTATTGAGGAACCGCACGAAATTTCCCGATCAAGGGGAATTTCCTTCGTGTGGAGCTTCAGCAAGATCCGTATCATCAGCTTTGTCCTTCTCGGCACCGCAGCGCCGGCAATAGCGGGCTTCCTTGTCTCCGGTTCTTTCGTGAGATGGATTTGCGTGACGTGGCTGGCGGGCGTTGCACTTCTTATGCGCGGTCTTGGCCGCCGCGCTGTTGCCGATACGGTCGTGCTTTCAGTTGACCAGCGCGGCATAGTTGATCAGCGATTGGCGTGCCAGCCGTCACCATGAGTATGTTGTTGCTCGACGGCAATGTCTGCGATCTGCTCAATGCCGTTGCTCAGTATCGACCGGATCTTTTGCACTGCAAAAACCGAACAGCGCCGCTCCCTCTCCACGCGCTCGCGATTTGCGCAAACAGAGCGCGACTTCATTGTAAAACGCGCTCGTAGAACTTTAGTCTAATTGCGGGCGCGCACTCCAATCCCAGACTACTGTAAGTTGCCAACAGCGCGAGGCCGCGATTGAGTCTCGGGGAGTGCCCGCCATTACGTCTGCTTGACAGGCGTTCTGGACGGTTCAGGAGCTCGAGCCGATCGAGGAAGGGGGAATTCAAGTTCGGGAAGGAAGACGCTCTCTTCGAAGTCGCGGCTCCATCGCGCGCCAGCCGCGCGGCCGAAGGCGTCAGATTTGGGAGGAGACAACAATGGCCGGCCCACAGGTTCCAAAGGACTTCCGACGCGTAATCGTGGCGGCAGCGGTTGGAAACGTGATCGAGTGGTACGACTTTTACATTTTCGGCAGCTTGGCCGCCAT
>Ga0306920_100002833_pt1 | contig 21904 bp, 24 predicted proteins | sample flu12Cox44000170_FD_204666 | JGI IMG/M metagenome (GOLD analysis project Ga0306920, IMG submission 204666) | Lab enrichment of tropical soil microbial communities from Luquillo Experimental Forest, Puerto Rico - flux4day.12C.oxic.44.000.170 (v2)... | ecosystem: Environmental > Terrestrial >...
GATCGGATCAAACCAATCGTCGAGAAGATGGACCGCCGTCTCGGCTTGCGAACCCTGAACCGGTGACTTCGTGCTATTGTTCATGGCGTGGTCTCCACCGGCGCTCAACGCCGGGATCGTTTGGGTTTCAGCACCCGGAGACTACGCCACCTTCAATTCCAACCACACCCCGGACGGCACCCTCGACGGCATCACGCAGTCACGGGCATGGGCGGGCGAGGCCGGTTAGCGAGGACATCATGCGGACAATATTTCTCGTATTTTCCGTAAGCCACTAATTTATTAATTAAATTTTCTGTTGTGCGGCAATCGATGGGACTGCGGCCGCCTAAACCGATGGAATGATGTGCTCCTCGACGCGCCACACGCCAGCGGTGTTCTCGGCGGCGACGCGTAACGCCCGTCTTTCCTCTTCCGTCTGGTTGGCGGCGAGCCAGAAATGCACCACTCGATCCCTGACGATTACATCCGCTGCCCAGATCTTGAACCAATCCTGAGTCTTGAACCATTCCTGTCCCATCAGTTCCGCAAGGAGCTTGGCACGGATGGTGCGATCGTCGTCAGCAGCGTCGGCCGCGGGGTCGCTCTTCGTCGCCGCCAGGGCGCGCACGAGGTTCGCCCGGCTGACGATGCCCACGAGCTTGCCGTCACGAAGGACCGGTACGCGTTTGATTCTTTTCGTCTCAAGCAGCGTTGCGACATCGGCAAGTTCCATCGTGTCGGCGACGGAGATAACGTTCGTCGTCATGACGTCCTTCACCTTGCGGCCATGCGACTTGACGTACTCCCGGGCAAGGTCCTTGTCCGACGCAACTGAATCGAGCCATCGGGCGCGCCGATGCTCGATCCGACGCTCGGTCGCTGTCTCGGCACGATGCAGGAGGTCGCCCTCACTGACGATCCCGACCAACTGCTCATCTGGACCGACGACGGGGACTCCGCTTATTCCTCGCTCGCAAAGGAGCCTAGCCAACGACTGCACGGATGTCTCCGGGTCGACGGTAATCACGTCCGGCGTCATAACATCCATCGCGCGCATCCCAGCACCTCCATGCGTATCTATAAAAAATAGATGGCCGAGGGCTCGATGCGTTGACCTGGATCAATTTTGGGTCGATCGTGCGGCCTGCGGTGCACCGACAATCGCAACCCCTCCCCACCCGAGCAGCAACGCGATTGCCACAATTAACAGTGCTGTTCCGAGTGCCGCCTGCTGATCGAAGAGGTAGCTGGTACACAGCCGGTTGGGCGCAACGGAGTAGACCCAGCCCAGGACGGCGGCGTGGGAGATCAGGTTCGCCCATACGAACCCGCGGGCGACGGGAGGCAGCAGCGGCCAGCTCACGGCCAATGGCGCTCCGACCAGGAGCGGGACGGTGGTCAATTTTGCTGCCTCCACCAGCGCGCCGCGTAAGGCCGCATCGAGCATCCGGGGCAACATCCAGGCGATAACAGCAAACACCGCAACGAGCAGGCCGGGGATACCGCCGGCGTTAAAGCCGGCGAGCACCGATCCCCGTCCACCGGAGACGGCGCGCGCGACCAGACCCCCGGCGAGCGCAAGCAAAGGAATCTGGACGAGCATATGGCCGACCATGCTCCCTTCGAGCCACGCCGCAACCGGCGGTGCGACAAGCATCATGTAGAGCAGCAACCCGGGAATCACTCGGTGGCCTCGGCGATCGCTCGCTCGGCTGCATCCGGGTCGTAGACGCCCGCTAGCCGACCCTCCGCATCGATGAGGTAGATGGCGGCGTTATGCACGAACCCGCCGACGCCGTCCGGCAGCACGACGACGCCGAAAGCGTCGAGAAGACCCCGGAGCTCGCCCGGATTGTTGACGCGGGCGATGCGCCAGATCCGCCCGTCGTCACCGAGCCGCGCGGCATAATCGGCAAGCTCAGTGACAGTATCGCGATCCGGATCGAAGCTGACGCTGAGCAGCAGGACTTCTCGGCCGCGCGGCCGCTCGACGAGGGCATCGAGCACCGCCTGGAATTGGGAGACGAGAAGACCGCAGATCGCCGGACAACTCGTGTAGAAGAACTCCACCAGAACCGGCCGACCACGCAGCGCCGAGAGCCGGAAAGCGCGGTCGGACTGGTCGAGGAGGGTCGCATCGGGCAGCGGCCGCGGGCGTTCGGCAACGGCGAGGCGCCACGCCCCCTCGGTCGTCGCTACACGAAAGCCGTCCGTGACGGCGGCAAGCACCGCCGAGCCCGCCGCAACGGCGGCGATTGCGGCGAATATCGCCCGCAACCTCATCGCATCGCGATCAGGCGCGGCACCCGGACGAGAAAGCGCAGGACAAAGACCAGCACCGCCGCCGTCACCCCGCACCCAAACAGTGAAGCGAGGCGGTCGTACCCCACCCATTCGGGGAGGTGGACCGCCCAGCGGCGCGGCACACCCTCTTTGCCGCTGTAGAGGAAGACGAGCGCGAAACCCAGGCCACCCGCCGCGAAGAGCCAAACGGCGAGTCGGTCGAGCATATCCGTCCTTGCCTGCCGATCATGCCCCAGATGGTACATGAAGCCGAAGACCATCGCGGCCATGCCGAGCAGCAGGTAGAAGTGGAAATGGCCGGGCACCCACATCGTGTTGTGCATGACCAGGTTGACCCGGATTGTGGCGTCGATGATCGCCGGCACGATGCCGGCCGCCCAACCGAACATCGAGAGGAACAGCAGCGACGATGCCGCGTCCCAGCGGATGCCGCTGCGGTATACCAGGGTCAGCGCCCCGTAGGCGGTCACGACCAGCACCGGCAGCCCGGCGGCGTAGGAGGCAATCTGGCCCACGACCAGCGCCCATCTGGGCATGACAAAGTCCATCAGCAGGTGATGCGGGAAGGCGGTCAGCACCAGGATAGTCGAGGCAGTCCAGGCCCAGAGAAATGGCTTACTGGCCCTCCACTCGCGACCGGCGTGGCCCGGTAGGATCTCGTATACCGCAATAACCGTCATGTAGATCGTGGCGTTGATAAATACGTGACCAAAAAAATAGGTCATGTTCTTGGCCAGCAACGGGTCGGCGGCGAAGCTCGGGGCGGCGAGGTTGATCAGACTGACCGCTAGCACCGCGGCGCCGCTCACCAACCCCAGCATGTTGACGATGACGACCATCGTACTGGCGACGACCGCCGGCTCGGGCAGCCGCGCCCGCCGACTGCCGATCAGGACGGGCCAGCCGAGCGCAGCGCCAAGCCCGCCGTACTCCGCGATGATCGCTCGCCCGGCGTCGAGGTAGAACAGTAAAAACCCGACGCCGACCACCAGCAGCCCGCCCAGATAGAGCGCAGCCGCCTCTGGCTCCCAGACCCCGCCCGACGTCGCAGGCAACGGATAAAGAAACGTCCACGCGCCGCCAAAGCCGCCAAGGAAGACGGCGGCAAGGATCATCACCACCCCTGCAAGGAACACGACGAGATTGGTGATCAGGATGCCCCGATTCAGGCGAACATGCTGGCTAAGGAAATGCCACATGATCCCCGCCCCGGCTAGACCGGCGATCCCGACCATGCCGACCCCGTGCGCCGTCATCATCTCGTAGAAGAGGTCCGGCGGCATCGCCAACCATTCGGCCTGAGCCAGGCGCAGGGCGAGACCGAGCAGCATCATCAGCAGCAGCACAACCCCCGAGACCGCGATGTATGCGACGACACAGGGGTTGACCCCTGGACTGACATCGCGCGCGGCACCGGCAACGGCGGCGGATGAAGTCGGCACAGCGGATGCCTCGCAATCAGTTCGGCTTTACGATCAGGTCGCTGATCATTTGATGATGCACGAGCCCGCAATATTCCAGGCACAAGATGTGGTAAGTGCCCGGCGATGTGAACGTGTGTTGCAAGCGGTTGACGTAGCCCGGCATCGCCTGGGTCTGAGCCACCATCTCCATCGATGGGTTGTAGATCCCAAAGCCGTGGTTGACGTCGGTGCTGGTAACCTGAAACTCGACCGGCCGGCCGACGACGATGTCGGGTCCCTCGATCGTCCAGCTCCACTGCGCACCCGTCGCATGCACGATTACCCGGGAAGCTGCCTGCGGTGCGGGGGCAGGATAGGGCAACGCCGTCAGGGTGGTCGCGGTCGCGACAGCGATGACCACAACAAGCAGCCAGAACCAGCCGGTGCGCAGCCGATAGGCGCGCCGCTGCACCGCCTCCGCGTCGGCTCTCCGTCCGGCGCCGGCGGCAACCCAAAGGAATACAGCGGCCATTCCCGCGATCAGCGCTACGCTGATCGACCAAACCGTGTCTTGCAGCATTGCGGTCCCCAGCCCCTCACGAGTTCCCTGGGACGAGAATTGTCGACGAGCGGTCGCAGATCCGCTCAGAATCCCTCGGCGATTTCTCGCAATGCGGACAGCCTGGAAAGTCGAATCTGCTTGTCGTCGAGCAGCTCGATCAATCCCTGTTTCTTGAGCAGAGTCACGGTCCGACTTACGGTTTCTGTGGTAAGGCCGAGATAATCGGCGATATCGCTGCGGCTCATTGCCAGGAACACCGGGTCGCCCGGTCGTCCGTGCCGCGTCGCCGAGTTGGACAACATCAAAATGAAGGAGACGACGCGTTCGCGGGCCGACTTGCGCCCGAGAAGCACCATTTGGTCCTGAGCCGCCGCCAGCTCATGCGACGCCATGGCGAGAAGCCGTTGTTCGAGGTGGGGAATTTCGACGAGGAGAGCCTCGAGCCTCCCGCGGGGGAAGCGGCAGAGCCTAGTGGGCACCAATGCTTCGGCACTGTAAGCATAAGCCTCTTTATGGATCAATCCAAGAAAGTCCCCGGCAAAAAGAAATCCCGTGATCTGCCGCCGACCATCACCCAGGAGCTTATAAACCTTCACTGTGCCCGCGGTGATCGTATAAACGTATTCCGCCGGATCAGCCTCATCGAATATCGGGCAATGCGGCTCGATATTGACGGTGCGCATGATTGCTGCGAGGCGCTTTTGTTCCTCGGCGGTCAGTGGAGCACACGCCGAAAACTCGCGTGCTTGGCAGGTGTCGCAAGGAGAGGCGAGATGCAGGGGATGGGCACCGGCTCGAGCAGCCACGCTGAATCTCGACATGGCGTCTTTCGTGTCATCTCTGCAGGCAAAGCTATGCATCGTATAACCCTCGCGCTGAGCGCATTACCCCGTCGCCGGCATCGTCGGCGCGGCCGGAATTCGCCTCCAGCCTTTTGAAAGCTCGCACACCTGCTGGGGCATACCCTGACCTCTCGAGCGATGTCAGAAGGTCCTTGTCCGAGTGTTCGGCACTGCCTCGGAATTCGGCCCAAATCGCGCGGCAACCGTTCATCTCCGCCAGTCGTTCGGCGGCGCCGATCGTAGAGGCCCAGAGCGTCCCGCGGCCGGGCAAGTTGGGGACCATGATGTGATCCATGTAGAAGATGCGGCTTTCGTGAAGGTCGGCTCGAACCTCGAACGCGAATAAGGAGAGAATATAACCGGCCGCATTCTGGATGGTCATCACGCCGCGTGGCCAGTCCGGCGAGCGAGGCATTAGGTGAGGACGAACAAACTGCGTCCAGCGAGCGGCGGTCATCCCTGGCACGATATTGCGTACGAGAGGATAGGCTTTGTCGATTGTCCTCCGGTCTAGAAAGCGGGGTGTCAAGGTGTCGGCCATAGCAATGAGCTCTTGATGTTTCGAACTAATTCTCCCCCGAGCTCATCACGGCCGCGTTGATCCAGATCAACGGAAATCACTAAGGTATGAGAAGAGCGTAAACATCGCCCCGGTAGGCCGCGGCGAAGATCGAGCAGTCCCGAGAGCCACGAACGTCTGAAAATAAGCCGGCCGTTGCGGTCGTCCGCGGGCGTGCTTATCCGATGATCAGCATCCCGTGGCTGCCGAGAACGGCGCCTAGGAGCGTGACGAGGCTCAATGCCAAAAGTATCTGATGCAGCCGCTCGACGAGCCTGAAAGTCGATTCGGGCCGGGTGTTGGCGCGTGTGAGGAGCCATCGATGAAGGAACAGCGGCTCGGCCACGAACAGCATCAGCGTAAACAGCAGCCACACTGCCACCATCGCATGCATCCACCAATATGAGGCCGAGAGAAAACGGTCCCATAAATCGAGCCGAACGAGCATGTAGAAGCCTGTGAGACCGGCAAGCGCTGTCGTGACACGCGCTTGCCCGCCGAACCGCCGCTCGACAGTCTCGAAAATAACGAGCCGTTCCGCCGGGGCTTTGAGATCTCGCACCGCAGGCAATAATACGGTCGTCACGAAGGCCACCCCGCCGATCCACAGAACGACGGCGAGGACGTGGAGAGCTCGGGCGAGCGTTACGTCATCCACCAGGCTGGATCGCGCTCGCCCAGGCCCGGCTGATTTCCGCCAAGCGATCGGGCGGGTTGGCGAGCAGCGCTCGTGCGACGCGGACGTTGCGCTCGACCGGAGCATGGCAATCCGCTGTAACCCGAAGCTGCGATAGGGCGGCCCCCGCTTGACCCAGAACGAGGCGCTGCCGGCGCGCACCAGCCGGATGTCAGAGGAAACGCTGCCGGGCAGGCGCTCGAGCGCGCGGCAGCGCCGGCCGCCATGAGCCCCGAACAGGCAAGGAAGGCGGCGATCACCGGATGCGGGCTGGCCTCGGCCGGCGCGTACCGACCCACCCGCGCATTCATCCTGGTCCGGCCCGTCAGGTCTTGCGACTTTGCGTGCAGACGTAGAGGACGACTAGGCGCCCGCCGGGGCGACTGGTCGGACCGCTTACTCCGTCTTCACCGGAAACAAGGTCCGGCGGACTGCGAGCGGGAGCCCGGGCTTGTTGCCGGCGGACGGCGGCCGGGGCCTGTCCGAGCCGTCGTCGCGCGGCACTTGGACGTTCTCGCGGCGCAGCTCCTCCATACGGGCGCGGATCGCGGCAAAATCATCGGCAGCGCGAGGTCGTGTCACGTTCCCTCCGTTTTCGTTTTTGGGCTTGGCTCTTTGGTCGGAGCCACTATACAGGCGCCGGGCAAAGTTGGGCACCGGAAACAGCCGATCCCTTCTTTCTATCGCCGGGGGATTTCGGATACCTTGAACACCTCGACACGAGGGAGGGTCGTCATGAAGGTAGTCTCGCTTAAAGACATACCGAATGTCCCGGTGGAAGGCGCCGAGCGGATCGAAGGGTGGACAGGGCCCGTTTCCCGGTCACGTCAGACGATCATTCGGCCCGGGGATTCCGCGAACTACAACTGCAGCGTGGTAAACTTCAGCCAAGGCTGCACCACGGGATGGCATACGCATAACTGCGACCAGATCCTAGTCGTGACTTCGGGCTCCGGCATGGTCGCGACGGAGCATGAAAAGCGTGAGATCAATGTCGGTGACGTCGTGCATATCAAGGCCGGTGAGCGCCATTGGCATGGCGCCAAGGCGAACACGACGATGGGGCATATCACGATCACGGCCGTCGGCAGTCAAGCCACACACGGTTAATCTTCAGGTCGTAGTGCACCGACATCGTAGCTGCGGGCGATCCCGGAGCGTCTCACGCCGCCGTCCCGGCGCCGGATCGCCTCTTTCCGCTGGTGCGATGTCAACTTCGGCTTGCGGCCGAGCTTGACGTCGCGCGCCTTGGTCCGCTCGCCTCTTTCGCCGGTGCGGGCGGATTAGGTTGCGCTCGAACCCGGCGAGGCGGTCGAGTTGGGTCATCATCGGCATACCGCCACCGGTGGCGAGCATGGGCCGCAACCGCCGACGCTCGCCGCGCGGTATGGGAAGGTGCGGCCGTCCTTCTACCTGCTCAGGCCGGCGGCTGTGTGATGCTGCGGCACGCCGGCCGACGCCGACAACGCGGCAGATTTCTGCCGGCAATTATTTTACGCACCCCTGTTTGAAAAAGTTTGACCTCAGCCGATGGGATCGAGACTGCAACGGTAACCCATGAAGCTCACTCCGACAAAGGAGAGACTCGGTCGCCCGCGACCAAGGCGGCGAGAGTTCGAGGATCCGAGCAAAGATCGGGCAATCCGGCTCGTGCGCCCCGGGCAGATAGCCGACACTCATCAGGAATTCGCCGACGATCTGCCCGCCGGTGAAGCGAAATGTTCGGCGAAAAAGCTGCGTCCATGCCTCCGGCGAGCGTGGGTGATGCGCGTCCAACCAGCCGGCGAACGAGCCGTGCGATTGCCGTAGCACCTGCACGCGTCGGGCATTTTCGGTGGCGGCTTCGATCTTGAGCCGGTTGCGGATGATCCCCGCATCGGCGAGCAGGCGGTCGATTTCGGCCGGGCCGAAGGCGGCGACTCGATCGACCGCGAAATCCGCAAACGCGGCGCGGAACCCCGTGCGTTTCTTGAGGATTGTCGCCCAGGAGAGGCCTGCCTGATTAATTTCGAGCATCAGCCGCTCGAACAGCGCGCTCTCCTCGTGAGTCGGAAAGCCGTACTCGGTGTCATGGTAGAGCCCATGGATCGGATCCCCGGGTGCAAACCGGCAATAGGCCGCACTCACCTCAGGGCTCGCGAAAGCTGAGCCATGGAGACCTCACCAGCGCAAAGATCGCCAGCCAGATCACGGCGGAAACCACGGTCGTGATCGCCACTTTCAGCAGCAGCCTCGGCCGCGCCGGCGCACCGGCCGCATAACCTGGATCGCCCGGATCGGCGGGGGTCACCCACAATGGCAGCACGGCGAACAGGGTGACCCACCAGACGAGGAAATAGACGACGATCCCCGTGACCCAACCCATTACAAGACGATCCGCAGCGCCGCCGGCTCATACCTGTTCGAGCTCGATCAGGGTCCCGCAGAAATCCTTGGGGTGCAAGAACAGCACGGGCTTGTCATGGGCACCGAGCCGCGGCTCGCCGTCACCGAGGACCTGTGCACCCTCGGCGCGCAGCCGATCTCTCGCAGCGATGATGTCGTCGACCTCGTAGCAAACGTGGTGCATGCCGCCCGCGGGATTGCGTTCGAGAAAACCGCGCACCGGCGAGGGGTCGCCGAGCGGCTCGAGCAGCTCGATCCTAATGTTTGGCAGCTCGACAAAGACCACTGTGACACCGTGCGCCGGCAGCACGCGCGGCTCCGAGACGCGGGCGCCGAGCACGTGCCCGTAGAGCCCGCTCGCGGCCGCGAGATCGGGCACAACAATCGCCACGTGATTGAGCCTTCCGATCATCGCCATTCGCCGCAGATCGAGGGTTTGTTTTCGTGAGAGGTGAGGGTCGATAGCAGCCGGCGCCAGGGAGCGTAAAGCTCGATGTCGAACCGGGTCAGAATTGCCGGTAACCGGGGCTGGTCCGCCCGAGGCGTTCGGCGACGAACCGGTCGATCGCCACGAACCAGGGGTCGCGGACCGCGTCCCGCTCGAGGAAGGGCTCGTGCTTGGAATCCGGAAACTCGACGAGGGTGCAGTCGGGCAGCAGCCGGGCGGCTCGGCGATGCGCCTCGGGGCGCAAAAAGGTCTCGAGCCCGGCGCTGGCGAGCAGGATCGGGGTGTTGATCCCCGCGAGAAACTCCTTCTTGGCCATCCGAGCGGCGAGGCGGAGTGCGCTATCGAGCCAGCCCCAAGTCGGTGCGTCGACGCGCAGCGCGGTATGGGCCGAGAACCAGGCGTATTGCAAGCGGCAGCGTTCCGGGTCGTTCGAGACCCGGCTGCGCTCGGGTGACGGGATGCGATTTTGACTCCACCGGCTCGCTCCCGGGACGAAGCAGATGCCGAGGCCGGTTGCTCGGGCGAGGCCGGTTATGCACTGCATCAGCGCCGGGGGCAGGCCGCCGGTGCGGATCCCGAGCATCGGCGCCGACAGGATCGCGGCGTCGAAGAGACCCGGGTATCGGCGCAGGCAGAGGAGTGCCACGGCACCACCCATCGAGTGGCCGATCAAGAGGCGCGGCCGGCGCGCCGTCGTCAGCTTCTCCGTGAACGAGGCAAGCTCGCTCGCGTCGCGATCGAAACGCCTGGGACGCGGGCGGCTCGGCAAATGCCTCGGGCGTTCGGAGCCGCCTTGCCCGCGCCAGTCAAGACACCACACCGAGAAGCCGCGGGCAGCCAGGTCACCGATCGTCTCGAAGTATTTTTCGATACACTCGGCAAAACCGCCGACCATCACGCACTCGGCGCGCGGCTCTTTCGCCGGCAGATGTCCCCAGCGCAGCTGCGCCCCGTCTTTTGTTGGGAGGCTGCCCCAGACGAAGCCGCTCGGCTCCAGAAACCGCGCCGGCAAAGCCGGGGCGCTCGCCGCTACCGCCACCGTTGTTTTTCGCTCCCTGCTGGCCGTGCGTATTCGGTTGATAGGTGTGGCCGAATTCGCTGTTCCGCAGCGTCGCAAATTGCGCTCTAACCGACTGATCTAACGGGCTATTCTAGCCGGAGGATCGGGTGTTTTCGAGGGTGCTATCGCGATTTTCGTTGTTTTTATCCATCGCCGCTCCGCTTGCGTAGCAGAAACTCGCGGCCGGCTTTGACCATCGGCACGCCGTCATAAGCGATGATATCGGCCGTCGCATAAGTCTCGCTCCACAGCTCGGGCAGGTAGGAGCCGGTGCCGATCACGTCGATCGGGGCGTTGGCGGCGGCCATCATGCGGCACTTCGCCGGCCCGAACCCCGAGCTTGCGACGATCTTGACGCCGGCAAACCCGGCTTCGTCGAGGGTCCGACGCAATAGCCAGACCGCCGCCGCGGAAACCCCGGTCCCGACGAGATGTCGCAGCTCCTCCTCGCTGCGATAGCCGCGGATCGATTGCGGTGCGTGACGCTCGAGCACCTCGTAGGAGCGGGCCGGATCGAGTCCTTCGCAGTAACGCCCGCCGGGCGTATCGATGCGGACCGCGAGTTGGCCCGCGGCGGCGAGCTCCGGAAAACGCCGCGCGACCGCCACGGCATCCGACGTCTCTTGCCCGAAATAATCGATCAGCACGGTCATCGGTTCTTCGGGGAAGACTTCGCGGAACATCTCCGCAGCGCGCACGGTCGATCCGGCATAGCCGATCAGCGCGTGCGGCATCGTGCCGGCACCCTTGTCCTGCCCGAATAAGGCAGCGGTGGCGTCGGCGGCGCAGCCGACAAAGCCGAGCGCACCCGCCTCGCGCTGCGCATGCCCCGAGCCGACCGAGGCGGCGTACGCCATCATCTCAGCCATCTCGGCACCGGCGCAGTGCCGCGCATCCATCGCCAAGAAGGCGACCTTGGGGAGCTCTGCGCACATCGCATAGGCGTTGTATGCGGCGACGCAAGGCGGACCGAGCCTTTGCAATAGCACGGTCTCCAGGTCGACGAGATGAAAGAGCGACCCAGTGACGTGGAGGATCGGCTCACCGGCGCCGACCCAAGCGCCCTCGGGGTGGTTCAGCTCGATCGAGAAGCGGGTGCCGCGCGCGACAGCCTGGATTTCGAGAAAATCGAGCGCAAGGCGCGGCGTGCAGATCACCGGCCGGCGCATGAATACCGCGTAGGTCGCTGGGCAGTCGCCAAAGCGGCCGACGATCGCCTTGGTTTTCAAAAAATAGCTGTCGGTTTGCGCCGCGAGCGGCCGGTCCGCCACCGGTTTACCCTACGAGACCGCGGCGAGACGGCTCATCCCATTGCCGCCATTGCGCTGGCGTCGCTGCTTTAGCGCCTCGGCGATCTCGAAGGCGAGCTCGAGCGCCTGGCTCGCATTGAGCCGCGGGTCGCAATGCGTCAGGTAGCGCTCGGCGAGCGAGGCTTCGCTGACCCCCTGAGCGCCGCCGATGCATTCGGTAACATTTTGCCCGGTCAGCTCGAAATGCACGCCGCCAGCATAGCTTCCCTCGGCGTCATGGATCGCAAAAGCGCCGTGCAGCTCGTCGAGGATGCGACCGAAAACTCGGGTCTTGTAGCCGTTCGACGAGGTGATCGTGTTGCCGTGCATCGGATCGCAGCACCACACGACCTCGCGCGCCTCACGCCGCACGGCGCGGATCAGGTAGGGTAGCCGTGCCTCGACCTTGTCGGCGCCCATGCGGGTGATCAGGGTGAGCCGACCAGGCTCATTCTCTGGGTTCAGCCGGTCGATCAGGCGTAAAAGATCGTCGGGTTCCAGCGTCGGCCCGCATTTCATGCCGATCGGGTTCTTGATGCCGCGCAGAAATTCGGCATGAGCGCCTTCGGCCTGCCGGGTACGGTCGCCGAGCCACACGAGATGCGCCGAACAGTCGTACCAGTCTCCGGTCGTCGAATCGATCCTCGTCAACGCCTCTTCGTAAGAGAGGAACAGCGCCTCGTGCGAGGTATAGAACTCGGTCTCGCGGATCTGCGGTGTGGTATCCGAGTCGAGCCCGCAGGCCGCCATGAAATCGAGCGTCTCGGTCAGCCGGTCGGCCAGCGCGCGGTAGCGCTCGCCCTGAGGCGAATCCGCGACAAAATCCTGATTCCAGGAATGGACGCGATGCAGATCGGCATAGCCGCCCTGGGCAAAGGCGCGCAACAGGTTCAACGTCGCCGCCGATTGGCTGTAGGCCTGGACCATGCGTTGCGGATCTGGCTCGCGCGCCGAGGCGTCGAACTCGAGACCGTTGATGATGTCGCCGCGATAGGACGGCAAGGTTTGCCCGTTCTGGGTTTCGGTCTCCGACGAACGCGGCTTGGCGAACTGGCCGGCGAGCCGGCCGAGCTTGACCACCGGGCAGCCCGCGCCATAGGTCAGCACCACCGCCATCTGCAACAGCACCTTGAACATGTCGCGGATGTTGTTCGGGTGAAACTCGGCAAAGCTCTCGGCGCAGTCGCCGCCCTGCAGCAAAAAGGCCTTGCCCGCCGCGACCGCAGCCAAGCGGTCCTTGAGCCGCCGAGCCTCGCCGGCAAAGACAAGCGGCGGAAAGCGGTGCAACGTCTCCTCGACGCGAGCAAGCGCAGCTTCGTCGGGATAACCCGGGACCTGACGGATCGGCAGGCCGCGCCAGCTGTCGGGAGACCAATTTTCTATCATGTCACAACATCCCGTGGTTGGAGGCCGCTCCACCATCGGCGACATTCGGATCACGGGGGCATGAAACGCGAAAGCCGCCTCAGTGGGGCGGCTTTGGAAAAACGCGTGAACGCAATCCTAGGCCGCCGTCATGTACCGGCAGTACCAAAATCGCGCGATCTGGCAGGGGCCGCAGAGGGCCCTGACGTTTGCCATGCCCGCACGCTAGCGGCAGGGCCCATCGGACGCAAGCGCTTTGTGCGAGCCGCCGCGCGCAAACCGCCCTACTCCGCCGCCAGCTTCGGCCGGACAGTCTTCTCGCGCATCGTGACGAACTCCTCGGCCGCACTCGGATGGATCCCGACGGTCTGGTCGAACATCTTCTTCGTCGCGCCGCTTTTGATCGCGATCGCGAGCCCTTGCACGATCTCAGGGGCGTCGGGGCCGAGCATGTGGCAGCCGACGACGCGGTCGGTCCCGGCATCGACCACGAGCTTTAGAAACGTCCGCTCGGCGCGGCCCGACAGCGTGTTCTTCATCGGCCGGAAGCGCGTCTGGTAGATGTCGACCTCGCGATATTGGCCGCGCGCCTCGTCTTCGCTGAGCCCGACCGTGCCGATCGGCGGGTTCGAAAACACGGCCGAGGGCACGTCGGCGTGGTCCATCCGGATCGGGTTGTCGTTGTAGAGAGTCTCGGCGATGGCACGGCCCTCGGCGATCGCCACCGGAGTCAAATTGATCCGGTCGGTCACATCGCCGATCGCATAGATGTTCTTGACCGCCGAGCGCTGCCATTCGTCGACGACGATGGCGCCGTTTTCCTTCATCTCGACCCCGATCTCGGCGAGACCGAGCCGTTTCGTGTTGGGCTTGCGGCCGGTCGCGTACATGACGCAATCGGTCTCGATCTTGCCGCCCGCTGTGGTGGTGACCCGATAGCCGCCGGCGGTCTTGTCGATGCGGGCGACCTGGGTGTTGCTGCGGATGTCGATTCCGCGCCCGCGCATCTCCTCGCCGAGATAGACACGAAGATCCTCGTCGAAGCCGCGCAACACCTGCTCGCGCCTTATGATCTCGACGACATCGCTGCCGAACCCGTTGAAGATGCCGGCGAACTCGACCGCGATGTAACCGCCGCCGACGATCACGATGCGGCGCGGCAACGCCTCGAGATCGAGCGCCTCGTTCGACGAGATCACGTGCTCGATGCCGGGAATGTTCGGCACCTCGGGCCACGATCCGGTGGCGATCAGGATCTTCTCGGCGGTGTATGTGCGGCCGGCGACCTCGACGGTATGCGGATCCACGAGCGCGGCGTGGCCGTTGATAATCTCGACGCCGCTGTTGTTCAGCATGTTGATGTAAATCTGCGACAGCCGCCCGATCTCCTTGTCCTTCGCGGCGATCAGCTTGGGCCAGTCGAAATCGGTCGCCGGCACGGTCCAGCCGAACCCCTCGGCGTCGGCGAAGGCGTCGGCGAATTGGGCGCCGTAGACCAAGAGCTTCTTCGGCACGCAGCCGCGCAGCACGCAAGTGCCGCCGACGCGAAGTTCCTCGCAGATCGCAACGCGCGCGCCATAGCTGCCGGCGCGGCGCGAGCTCGCCACACCGCCTGAGCCGGCCCCAATCGTCAATAAGTCGAAATCGTAGCGCGGCATCGCGGGTAAAACTCCGTCGTCAGGGGTTGGCGGATCTTCTGGTTGTCACAACCCGCGCCGCATCGCAAGCCAGCAGTCGATCGGCACGAGGCGGCCGGGGGGTATCCGAGGATCCGGTTTCACCCTGTGGCGCGTGATTTGCGCGCCTTCGCAGCCGTCTTTGGCGCAGCGTTCTCCTCCGCCACCGCGGTGACCTCGACTTCGACCGTCATGCCGAGATTATCGGAGGGAAAGCCGGTCCAGGTGCCGGAGATCGGCACCGCTTGGCGCGGATCGCGCGCGACGGCGACACGGATCAGATCGTGATTGCCGACGATGCCGTTGGTCGGATCAAACTCGATCCAGCCGGCGCCCGGCAGGTACACTTCGAGCCAAGCATGCATCGCTCCGCCGCCGATTCGCTCGCTGCGTCTACCCTCGGGGACATAAAGATAGCCGCTTACAAAGCGCGCCGCGAGCCCGAGCGAGCGCACCGCCTCCATCATCAGCACCGCGAAATCGCGGCAGCTGCCGCTTTTCACGCGCAGTGTCTTGACCGGATCTTGAACGCCGCTCTCCTCGCGCGCGACATACGTCAGGTCCTGCCGAATCGCATGGGTCATTGCCGCGAGAAACTCGGAGGTGTCGGTGCGGCCGTCATGGCGCAGGAACTGCCGGGCCCAGCGGTCGACCTCGCGTTCCGGATCGAGATACTGCCGCTCGATCGAGCGCAACAGATCGGGCATTTCGTCAGCGCCGTAGGTGAACGGGTATCTCTTCGCGTACTCCTCGATCTCGAAGTCGAGGGCATTGGTCGGCGAGTGGTCGAGGCGAATGACACTCTCGATGTCCAGCTCCTGCGCCCGTCCGGCAAATCGGGCGATCGCAACGCAATTGCCAAACACATCATGTACCCAGCGGATATCGGCCGGTTCCGGCGTGATCGCGAGCTTGGCGTCGAGTAGCTTCTGGTCGTAGCTGTCGCGCGGCCGCAACATCATGCGGTGCTCGCCGAACGCGACCGGCTGCTTGTAGCGATAGGTGGTGGCGTGGCGCACGGTGATGACGAGCATCGCCCTAGCCTATTGCGGATTTGACGTCTGCGCCTGAGCGGCCCCAGGCGAGTAGCCGAAGAAGGCGATCGAGAGGTCGCGAGTGACGGCGTTCAATTGTTGCTGCATCAGGTCAAGGAACTCGTGCAGACCCTCACTCAGGATTGTCGAGATGTCGAGAGTTCCGAGGACGGCGCGCAAACGGTCGAGTTCTTCGGCCGCGTCGTTGCCGTGGCGTAGCGCATAGCGCGATTTGACTTCGCTGAGCAACTGGCTGACCTCGCGTACGCAATGATGGACCGAACGCGGAAAGGCCTGATTGAGCAGCAGGAAACCCGCTACCCGCGCCGGGGTCGTACTGGCCGTGTGCAAGCGCCTATAGGCGTGGTACCCGGCCGCCGAACGTAAGAGCGCGTTCCACTGACCGACATCGGTCGGCGAGCCGACCTCGGAGACGCTCGGCAGCAGCAAGTGATACTTGATGTCGAGCAGCCGCGTCGTCTGATCGGCGCGCTCGATATAGCGGCCGAGCTGATAGAAATACCAACCCTGGTCGCGAAAAAAGGTGCCCTCGGTGATACCGGAATGGGTCTGGCAGGCCTCTTTGATGATCCCGAACAATGCCGCGAGCCTGCCGGGCACCAGATCATCTTCGCCAAGCGCGACGAGGCGGTTGTAGAACACGTTGAGCTGCACCCACATCTCGGTCGAGATCAGTGGTCGAAGCGTCCGCGCATTCTCCCGGGCAAAGCGGATCGCGCTGACGATCGAAGTCGGATTGGCGCCGTCGATGACGTAGAATTTCACCACGCTTTGTGCGGTGGCCGCCGGGTGGGTGGCAAAAAAGCGCTCCTCGTCCGAATTCAGCTGAACGATCGAACGCCAGTTCTGGCCGCCCCGGCTGTCGCGCGAGAAGGTCTCGTTGACGTCGAGGATGCGCGCGAGGTTCTCGGCGCGCTCGACATAGCGTGCGAGCCAAAAGATGCAGTCCGCAAAGCGGGCGAGCAGAACGTCACTCAACGACCCAGGTGTCCTTTGAGCCGCCGCCCTGAGATGAATTGACGACCAGCGAGCCGCGCTTCAGCGCCACACGCGTCAGGCCGCCGGGCAACACCCAGGTGCTCGAGCCGGTGACCGCAAACGGCCGCAGATCGACATGGCGGGGCTCGATGTGGCCGTCCACCAATGTCGGCGCCACCGACAGGTTGACGCAGGGCTGACTGATGTAATTGGCCGGATCGGCGACGAGCTTGGCCCGGCATTCGTCGAGCTCCTGCAGGCTCGCCCTCGGGCCGACCGTGATCCCGTAACCGCCGGCCTCGCCGACCGGCTTGACGACGAGCGCGTCGAGGCGGTCGAGAGTGTAGCGCAAGGCCTTTGGCTCGCGGCAGATATGAGTTTCGACATTGGGTAGGATCGGATCCTCGCCGAGGTAATAGCGGATGATCCGCGGCATGTAGGCGTAGACCGCCTTGTCGTCAGCGACACCGGTGCCGACTGCGTTGGCGAGCGCCAGATTGCCCGCGCGATAGGCCCGCATCAGCCCTGGCACACCCAACATGCTTTCGGGGACGAACGCTTCGGGATCGAGATAATCGTCGTTGATCCGGCGATAGATCACGTCGACCCGCGACAACCCGCTGGTGGTCCGCATAAAGACGCGGTCGTCCTCGACGAGAAGATCGGACCCTTCCACCAATGGGACACCCATCTCGCGCGCCAGAAAGACATGCTCGAAATAGGCCGAGTTATAGGTGCCCGGCGACAGCAGGACGACCTGCGGATCGACAACCCCAGCCGGCGCCACCTCCTGCAATGCGGCGATCAGCTTGGCACCGTAATTGTCGATCGCGCGCAGCGAGATGTCGTCGAGCAGATCGGGAAAAGCGCGCAGCATCATGTGCCGGTTCTCGACGACATAGCTGACGCCGGAAGGCGTGCGCGCGTTGTCCTCGAGGACGAGGAACGTGCCACGCTCGTCGCGCACGATGTCGGTGCCGCAGATGTTGACGTACGCCTTGTGCGGCAAGTCGATGCCGCGCATCAGCGGACGATAATTGCGGTTGCCAAGGATCAGCTCGGCCGGGACCACGCCGTCGCGCAACACGTGCTGGTCGTGGTAGACATCGTCGAGCAGCAGGTTGATCGCGGTGATCCGCTGGATGATCCCGCGCTCGATGTGCCGCCATTCCTCGGCCGAGAGGATGCGCGGCAGCACGTCGAACGGCAGAATCCGGTCGATCGTCCGAGCATCGGAATAGATCGTGAAGGTGATCCCCAGGTTGTAGAGCTCGGCGTTGGCGGCGGCGGCGCGCTCTTTGAGCGCATCGATCGACAAGCCAGAGAGGCGCTCGCGGATGACATGGCTCGCCGAGCCGCGCAGCATCTCGCAGTAAAAGCTCTGCGGATCGTAACCGTCGAGGATCGAGCGATCCATCTTCCCACCCGAGACATCGGCCGCTGCCTTTCGCAAGCATTTTCTGCGCCAATACGCCGGAAGTCGACCGCGGCGAGCCGGCGGCAGCGCGCCGATCTGAAATCGCCGTCGATGCGCTCTACCTAGAGCGCGTGGAAGTTGCATCGTTGATCACCCGTCGTGGAGTCTGCAGCAAGTCTGCAGCAAAAACTCGCGCGTAGGTTGCTCGGCCGGGCTGGCTGCCGGGATGGCTCCGTTTCGATCGGCGGTCCCGCCCTCAGCTAGTCCATCAGCCATCTGCACCTCCGTTCGTCCAACCGTGGTAAGTTCTCGGAGCCACCATCAACCAAACTCTGTAATGTGAATTAGGCAACTAGCTGGCCGGTTTTAGCCACCTTCCGTCGCAAAAATAGGGTGAGCTCGCCAGCGCTTATGTGTCAACGCGGCGGCTCTCGCCTCCGAGTAGTAGCCCCGGCGCCGTGGGTTGATCGGTTGCGCGACCGGCCGCGGCATTACCGCAACAGCCCTTTCGCGAACCCGCGCTCTCGCTGTTTTTTGCTGTTTTTACAGGAAATTATCAGCTATCGACATCGTCTCCACCGCAGAAATCCTGGAATTCGAGCCGCGCGGCGCACAAAATAACAGCGGGTAATCGTCTAGGTTGCCGCTCCAATCCGCTGTCGATCAGCAACGCGCAGATGTTACAGGGGTGAGTGTTTGTGTGTGCGATGAGCTCATGTCTTTTGTCATCTTGAATCAGAAATATTGCTACTATAGAATGTAATCCACAAATTGTCAATAACCCAACGAGATTTGCCCGGCTAGGGTGTCGGATGCCCGATCAAGTGGCGAGCCAGAGGAGCTCAGAGGCTCGCCGATGGGTGGCCCATCCGAAGGTTCGACCGCGCCTGAGGAGCCGTGTCGAGCCCTCGCGGCTCCCGTCCACCGCGGCGGCATCGACGCGACTTACAGAAAAGGGCTTTTGCGCCGCAAAGTAGCTAGAACGCTGTACCTCGTCAGCCGACGGTGAGTGCGAATTTCAAACTGAAGGTCTACAGGACAGTCAGCCGGCTGCGTGCTCAAACATTAGGCTTTCGCTCGGCGGTGGCGACCGGCTCACGCGCGGGCGATTGAATTAAACCGCGGTGGGCCGCCGCTATGGGGATCTTGGTAGTGACTTAATCTGACACTGACGCTGTTCCATTCACGATGAGGAGAGTTGTTCCATGGCCATATTCAGCTCCAGCGGCGTATGGCGCCGCCGGTCATGCCGCCGTCGATCACGAGCTCGGCGCCCGTCATATAGCTCGACGCGTCTGAGGCCAGAAATAAGACGCCGTTCGCGATGTCCTGCGCCTGCCCGACTCGGCCGAGCGGCACCCCTCTGGCCGCCTCGTTGGGATCGATCGGGACGTTGCGTCCGGCAGACACCGCGATCTTCGTCCAGATCGGCGTCTCGATGACCCCGGGATGCGCCGTGTTGATCCGAATCCCGTCGCCCTCTGACGCGCACTCCATCGCGACCGCTTTGGCGAAGAGGCGCACGCCTCCCTTGGTGGCGCAATAGCCGGCCAACCCTGCCGATCCTCGCAGCCCGGCCACCGAGGACGTGATGATGATGGAGCCCCCGCCGGCCCGCCGCATGGCTGGAACCGCGTACTTCACCGACAGAAATATTCCGTCGAGGTTGACCGCGGTTTGTCGCCGCCAGTCGGCAAGCGACATTTCGATAGCCTTGCACAAGATGCCGATCCCGGCGTTGGCCACCATCACGTCCAATCGTCCGAAGCGCTGCGCGGTGGCTTCGATCACCCCGGGCCAGCTTTCCTCCAGGCTCACATCCTGATGGAGGCAGATGGCCTCGCCGCCGGCGCCGGCGATCCTGTCCACGACACTGCGGCTGCCCGCATCGTCGAGGTCGGTTATCACGACTTTGGCGCCTTCGCGCGCCAATGTCGCCGCACACGCAGCGCCTATTCCCGACGCGCCACCGGTTACGATGGCAACCTTGCCCTCTACCTGGCCCATAGCGTCCTCCCTCTCCGTTCAAATCGCAATGTCACGGATACACGATTTTTAGTAGACGACCGAAATCTTCCGGCACGTTTTCCACCAACCTCGCGGCCGCAACGTAGGGCAGCCAGTCGAGGATCTCCTGGCGCGTCACTTTATTGAACGGACGCCCGCTCTCCGGCGCGTCATTGATACGGCAGTAAGTTTCCAAGTAAGGCTCGGCGATCTCCTCGGCATGGAGCCTCAGTAGCAGATAGGACCGGCAGACGTCTGCAGCCGGATCACCGCGGCATGCGTCGGGCCAATCGATCACGACGGGCTGTGAGAGTTCGCCCAAGACGTTGATCGGGTGAAAATCACCGTGGCATAGGCGGTCACCTTCCGGCATGGCCGCGAGACCGCCGAGCAAGACCTGCTTTCGCGGCTCGTCGAGAAGCTCCGTCCGGGCGATCCTCGTTGCCAGTCTTATCTTCAAGCTGCTGAGCTCGGGCGCGGGGCGGGCGTGAATGAATGTGTGCAGCTGCGCGAGGTTCTCGAGGTAGCGCGGCATGGCGATCGGATCTGCCCGCATTTGTTCGGCGAAAGATGCTTGGCGAACCCGCTCGAATACGATACCCCATCGGCCACCGATCTGCCGAACTCCCCAGACCGCGGGAACGGGGATTCCTATTTCTTCTACTGCCGCATGGATCGCCGCTTCGCGGAACGCGGCAGGCTTTGCCGTTGGCGACCGATAGAGTTTCACGACGCGGAAGTCCCACTCGAATACCTCGGCAACGTTTCCAGCCGCGAGTAATCGACCGACGGTATCACTCATCGTCCAGCACCGGCTGCTTTCCATGAAGAGAGCATAGCCTACTCGTGTGGCGGCTGGCAGCCTGAAAGCAATCGCGGCCTAGCTACCCACTGTTGCGCAGACCGGCGGCAAGGCCGTTGACCGTCAGGTGGATCCCGGTGACGACGTTCTCATCCGTGTCGCCGGCGCGATACCGTTTGAGCACAGCTCGATCTGCATGTGATTGAGCGGATCGAGATAGGGGAAGCGGTTGCGGATCGAGCGCGCCAATAAGCGGGTTGCTTTCGAGCAACTCTCTTGGCCCATGATCCTCAGCAGTGCGTCGACCACCGTCTGCCATTCCACCCGCAATCGGGAAAAGACGCGGTCGCGCAGTTCGCTGTCGGAAATCAGCTCGGCATAGCGCGGGGCAATCGCGATGTCGCTCTCGGCCAGCACCATCTCCATGTTCGACAAGAGCATCTGGAAGAACGGCCACTCGCGGTAAATCCTCTGCAACATTCTCACCCCGCTGTTTGGCTGGGCCGCGGGCCAAACTTTGACCGCACTGCCGAAACCGTACCAGCCCGGCAGCATCAGGCGGCATTGCGCCCAGCTGAAGACCCAAGGGATCGCGCGCAGATCCTCGATCCGCGCCGAAGCTCGCCGCGACGACGGACGACTGCCCATGTTGAGATTGGCGATCTCGCCGATCACCGTCGACTCGCGGAAGAAGCGGTCGTAACCGTCGGTTTCGTAGACGAGGCTGCGATAGCGGGACCGGCGCGGCGCTCGGCCAGCTCGGTCGGACCGCGGAGGTGAAGGAGGCGCTGGAGAAGGCCATCACGATTGCGCCGGCGCAATTTGACGGCTTTGTCCGTGGGTATGTCCTCGAGCGCCATCCGGGGCTGCGCCGGGAAGACCACGCGCACATGATCGAAGGGCTGCGCAAGGCCGGATGGGTGGGCTGACGAGCCGGTCAGTGCGGCTTCGGGTCATCGAGCCACTCCCCTAAGCCGGCCAAGCCGGAACCAAACAGGATAAGATAGCCGCAGCAGACGTGGGGAGCCGGAGGGAAGGTTGAGGCAGCTGTTGACGGATCGTTACCGTGAGCGCCTCGCCGGGGTGCTCTCCTG
>Ga0306920_100002834_pt1 | contig 21903 bp, 22 predicted proteins | sample flu12Cox44000170_FD_204666 | JGI IMG/M metagenome (GOLD analysis project Ga0306920, IMG submission 204666) | Lab enrichment of tropical soil microbial communities from Luquillo Experimental Forest, Puerto Rico - flux4day.12C.oxic.44.000.170 (v2)... | ecosystem: Environmental > Terrestrial >...
AGCGCGCGCTCGACGGCATCGCGCTCCGGGTCGTCTCGTTCGAGCAGTGCGCTCACGAACCCGGCCATGAACGCGTCGCCCGCGCCGGTCGTGTCCTGGACAACGCCCGCGCGCGCCGGCCACGTGTGCACGCGTTTCGCGCGCGCGTCGTAGAGCGTGCCGCCCGCGGCGCCTCGCTTCCACGCCACGAACCGGAGCCGGCCCGCGCACAGCGATGCGAGCGTGCCCTCGGAATCGCGCGCGGCGTCGGGCAGGAGCAGCTCGTCGTCGCTCGGAAGGAACGTGTCCACGAGTGCCAGGAGCGAACGGTGGCGCTCGAGCGTCTCCGGTGTCACCGGGAGGTGCGGGTCCACCGACACGAGCGCGGGCCGCTCCGGCGACTCCCAGGCTCGGATCGCGCGCACCAGCGCCGCCTGCGTCTCGAACGGCATCGGCGCCAGGTGGAACGCGCGCGCGGTGCGCCAGGCCGCCGGCACGTGCTCGGGACCCGGCGACACCGCCTCGTGCGACGGACAGCCCAACCGGTGGACGACGCGCCGCACGCGGCCCTCGTAGAGGAGCCACGTGCGCACGCCGTTCGCGTGTAGCGGGTGGATGCCGTCCAGGTCGATGCCGCGCACGCGCAGCCCGTCCAGCGCGGCGCTCGGATAGTCGTCGCCGAGCAGGCTCACGCAGCCCGCGCGCACGCCCCAGAGCGACGCGGCGAGCGAGGCATAGAGCATCGCGCCACCCGCCTGCCCCATGCGCGTGCGGCCGTCATCGTGGACGACGTCGTCCACGAGCAGGTTGCCGAGCAGCACCAGGTCGGGGCTCATGGGCGCCTCATGCCCTGGGGAGCGCGGCGAACGCCGCGGCCATCGCGCGCAGCGCGCTCGGGTCGAGCGGGTTGGACCACACGCCGCCTTCCTTCAGCGACGAGCCGACGATGAAGCCGTGCGCGTGCGCGTAGTGATCGAGGTTCGCGGGGGTCACGCCCGAGCCCACGAGCACGGGGAGCCGGCTGGCGTTCACGGCCTCGCTCACGTCGCCGCGCGTCGCCGGCTCGCCGGTGGCGCTCCCGGTCACGATGACGGCGTCCGCGAGAAAGAACTCCGCCGCGCGCGCCGTCTCGGCGAGCGAGACGTCGTCGGTGAGCGCGTGCGCGGCGTGCTTCTTCTTGATGTCGGCGAACACGCGCACGCCCTCAGCGCCGATCGCGCGCCGGTAGCGGAGCAGTTCGCCCGCCGAGGCCTCGATCAGCCCCTCGTCAGCGACGTGCGCGAACACGAAGCCCTCGACGCGCACGAACGCGGCGCCCGTGGCGTGCGCCACCGCCAGCGCCTCGCGATTCGCCCCCGCCAGCACCTGGACGCCCAGGATCAGACTCGTCTCGCGACGGATCTCGCGGCCGATCACCGCCATGGCCGCCGTGACCTCGGGGCCGACGCCGCCTCTGAGATAGGGGCGGTCGTGCATGTTCTCGATCGCGACCGCCGTGAAGCCGGCGTCGCGGAAGGCGCGGGCCTCGGCCACCGCGTGCTCGACGAGCCGCGCGATCGAGTGGCTCGCCGCTGGCGAGCCGGGGAGCGCCCCCACGTGCACCATGCCGATCAACGTGCGTGGAGCGCCGAAAGCTTCAGCGAAGGCGGAGCGTGGGTCCATGGCCGGCGCAGACTAGCCGCTGTGCTCGCCCCGTGCCATCACACGCCGCAGCGCTTGCCCGCACCCGCACCGCGCCGCTAGCGTGCGCGCGTTCGCCGTCGAACCATGGAGGCATCCATGTCGAAGGTCCCTGGCCGCCTGCACGCCGCGGGAGCCGTTCTCTTCATCCTCTGCGGGATCGCGCACTCGATCGGGCAGTACTCGCCGGACGCCCACAGCGCTGAGATCGCGAAGCGCATCCGGACGTTCACCGTCCCCGGCACACCTTTCAATTACTGGAACGTGATGCAGGTCTGGGGCGCCCTTTACGGCGCGATGACGGTGCTCTTTGGCGCTCTGCTCCTGGCCGTCCAGCGTGCGTCCGGTGGCGAGCCCCGGGTCGTCCGCGCCACGTCGCTCATCGCCGCGGTCGCCGCGTTCGTCCAGTTCGCGTGTTGCATCATCTATCAGACCCCGCCGCCCGTCTTTTTCATGATCCCCGCCGGCATCCTGTTCTTCCTCGCTGCACGCTGGCCAGTCGAGCGGCGGGCATGAGGCTCGGCCTCCTCAGCGATATCCACGAGGAGGTGGATGCACTCGATTGGGCGTTGGACCGGCTCCAGCGGGAGGGCGTCGACCGCATCCTCTGCCTCGGCGACATCTGCGAGGCCGGCGAGCACATCACAGAGACGTGCGAGCGACTCTTGGCGGCGAACGTGGAGTGTGTCTGGGGGAACCACGACTACGGGCTGTGCACGTCGCCTCCGGAGCGTCTGACGTCCTATTTCAAACCCGCGGTCGTCGGCTACATGCAATCGTCGGTCGCGGAGAGGATCGTCGAGGATTGTGCGTTCCGCCACATCGAGCCGTGCCTGGACGCGGCCCTCTACATCGACCTCTGGGAACTGCCCAACGACTTCGGGACGCCCGAGCGGCTGGCGAGGAACTGGGCGGCCGCAAGGGCGCGCAGAACCTTCATGGGACATCTCCACCGGTGGTTCGCGGCCTCCGAGCGGGGGCCGATCGCGTGGTCCGGCGATCGCCCGCTCCAGACCGGCGGGACCTCGCGCTACCTGGTCGTGATCGCCGCGGTTCGCGATGGGTATTGTGCGTGGTTCGACACGGAAAGCGGCGAACTCCGGCCCTTCTCGAGATGAGTCATACTTCTGAAACCCCCCGCGCGGAACGGACGGCATGAGTCCTTCGTCTGACAGTCGACGGGACGGCCCCGGGGCCGCTGACCATCCAGTCACAACCTCCGCGTCACTTCGACGTAGTCCTCCAGTGGAGCCTGGGGGGCGCCGGTCAAGGGGCGCCGTGGGGCGAAAGGAGGGCGTCGTGAGCAAGCAGCGTCCGAAGTACACCTCGGTCAGGGTGAGCGAGAGCTTCGCCGTGGTCCGGCCTGAGTCGCGGTTGGTGGGGGACAACGAGACCGACGAGTTCATGGCGATCACGAAGCAGCTGAACGAGGACGAGCTGGACTTCATCGTCATCGACCTCGGTGCGATCGACTGGGTGAGCTCGCCCGGGATCGGGGCCCTGGTCGATGCGCACCAGCGGTTCGCCAAGCGGGGCGCGTATGCGCTGATCGCTCGCGTCGACAAGCGGATCCACAACATCCTCATCATCGTGAAGCTTGCGATGGTGTTCGAGATCTTCGATTCGGTAGAGGATGCCATCGCCGCCGGCCTCGCGAAGCCGAAGCCTGTGAAGGCTCCGCAGGCGCCGACCGCGTGAATCGGAAGCGGCCACGATGACGTGGCCGCGGTCGCCCGCACGACATCAGTCGAGTCGTGCGATCCGTGGCGTACGCATGACACCGGTGCTGTGTGGCGCGATCGCGCTCCATCTCGTCGTATTCGGTGGACCAGCCTTTGCCTCGGGGGGCGCGCCGGCACGTCCGTACACGGTCGTCCTCGGCATCGCGCAGGACGGCGGCATCCCGCAGGCGGGGTGTCGGAAGAGCTGCTGTACGACCGGACGGCACGAGCGCGTGGCGAGCCTGGGGCTGGTGGACCCGGCGTCGCACCGCTGGTGGCTGATCGACGCCACGCCTGATTTCCCGTCGCAGCTCGGGACCATGGCGGCGGAAGCGCCGGCGTGCTCGCTCGCCGGCATCTTCCTCACGCACGCCCACATCGGCCACTACACCGGGCTCATGCACCTGGGCCGCGAGGCGATGGGCGCGCACGCCGTGCCCGTGTGGGCCATGCCCCGCATGCGCGGGTTCCTCGCCGCGAACGGCCCGTGGGGCCAGCTCGTGAAGCTCGACAACATCGAGCTCCAGCCACTGGCCGCGGATTCCGCGATCGCGCTCGGCGACTCGCTGAGCGTGACACCGTTCCGCGTGCCGCACCGCGACGAGTATTCCGAGACGGTGGGCTTCAGGATCACGGGGCCCCGCGGCTCGGTCGTCTACATCCCTGACATCGACAAGTGGGAGCGCTGGGACCGCCGCGTCGAGGACCAGATCGCCGGCGCCGCCACCGCCTACCTGGACGGCACGTTCTTCGACGCCAGCGAGCTCCCGGGACGCGACATGAGCGAGATCCCGCACCCGTTCATCGTCGAATCGCTGGCGCGGTTCGCTTCACTGCCTGCGGCCACGCGGGCACGCATCCGGTTCATCCACGTGAACCACACGAACCGCGCCGCGATCGCCGGCACGGCCGAGCGGAAGCGTGTCGAGGCGAGCGGGTGCCGCGTGGCGGCGGGCGGCGAGCGCGTGACGCTCTGACGCCGCGCACCTACCGCGTGCTGTCGCGACGCGCGGACGACAGGCTGTCGAGGATGCGCGGAACGTTCGCTTCGAGGAACTGGAGCCGCTCCGGGGTCGCTCGAGCGAGCCCGTTCCAGAGCGTGTGCGGTGTCTGCGAGACGAAGCTCCGGTTCTTCTCGCGATAAGTGAAGACGATCACGGTGTCGCGCGGTCCAGGCTCCCAGTCGCCCGTGCTCATGAACCCGAACGGCGAATGGGGTTGGGAGTAGAGCCGCAGCTTCGCGTTCGCGCACGTGCCGGAGAACCAGCGGATCGGCTTCACGTCCAGGTACTCGCTGTACTCGCCACCCGGACCCGAGTCCACGGTCCGCTTGAGCACCTGCACGACGCCGGCGCAGCCCTGGATCCTGAGGCTGAACGCCAGCAACTCCTCGTCGGTCCGGGGCACGGGCGTGGGCTCCGCGCCGCTCACCGCGCCGGGGACCGCCAGCGCGAGGCCGAGCAGGCCGGCGAAGGTCCTAAGCCTCATCGCGACCACCAACCATCGACGCCCGCGATCACCTCGGGCAGGTTCGCCACCGGCTCGGGGTAGCCGCGCTTCCACGTCGCGTCGATCCCGAGCGGGCCGCGGCACACCGTCCATGCGCCGCGCGTCTCGGTGGCGGCGGGGATCACGTCGCGCGCGCAGTCGAAGCGCGTGAAGATGCCCCACAGCACCATCTCGTCGTCGTCGAGCGGGACATCGTCGCTCACCGAGACGACCAGCTTCACGTCCGCGTATTCCGGCCGGCGGACGAGCGAGTCCACGACGGCGCGCCCCTCGCCGGCGACCTGCGCGACGAGCGTGCCGCCCCAGAGCAGCCGCCACGCTTTCACGCGCGCGTCGGCAGCACGCGGGTCGGGCACGTTGGCGAGCAGCGCCGACGGCGGGCGCGACGCGACCGCGCTGCCGCCCGAGGAGCCCACGGCCTGCGCGTGCGACTGCGCGTCGATCACCATCTTGCTCCCGAGGTTCATGCGGCCGCTCGTGAAGTCGAGCGTATCGAGCGGCACGCCGGGCACCAGGAGGAAATCCTCGGCGGGATCGAAGTGCCGCGCGATCGCTTCGAACACCTGGCGGCGGTCGCGCGGGTTCACGTCGCCGTCCACGAGCACGACGACCTTGGTGAGCGAGAGCTGGCCCGTGCCCATCAGACCGAGCGCGGTCTTCATTCCCTCTTTCGCATAGCGGTTGCCCACCGCGACCACGAGCAGATTGTGGAACCCGGCCTCGAAGTACGCCCACAGGTCGGTGATCTCGGGATGGATGACTTTGAGGACGCCGGTGAACATTTCCTGCACCGCCTCGCCCATCACCTTGTCCTCCTGCGGCGGCTTGCCGACGACGCTCGCCAGGAAGACGGGCGAGTGCCGGCAGGTGATGGCGCTCACGTGGAACACCGGGAACGGCGCGGCGTGCGAGTAGTGCCCGAAGTGGTCGCCGAACGGCCCCTCCTGCCGGCGCTCGGCCGGCGGCACCGTGCCCTCGATCACGAACTCGGCGTCGGCAGGCACCCCGAGGTCGATCGTGCGCGCGCGCGCGAGCCGCGTCGGCCGGCCGCGGAGGAACCCGGCGAAGGCCACCTCGTCGATGCCCTCCGGGAGCGGCGCCACGGCGGAGAGCAGCGTCGCGGGATCCGCGCCCACGGCAACCGCAACCGGCAGCACGGCGCCGCGCTGCTCGGCGCGGTGATAGTGGAAGCCGCCGCCCTTCGCGATCTGCCAGTGCATGCCGGTGGTCTTCTCGTCGAACACCTGCATGCGGTAGATGCCGAGGTTGCGCTTGCGCGTGAGCGGATCCTCGGTGAACACGAGCGGGAACGTGACGAACCGCCCACCGTCGCCGGGCCAGAGCTGGAGGATCGGGAGCGACGAGAGATCGGCGCCGAGCGACATCTCCTGCGCCGGGCCCGCCGTGAGCTTCGAGGGCCGGGACGCGAGCATGCGGCCGGCGACGCCACGCAGGCCCCAGAGGTCGGCCAGCTCGCGCGGCGGCAGCGCGTGGAAAATCTCCTCGACCTCGGCGCCCACGGCGCGCGGCGTGCGGCCGAGCGCCCACTCCGCGCGCCGCGTCGCCGCGAGCACGTTCACCGCGAGCGGGAAGCGCGCGCCGCGCACGTTTTCGAAAAGCAACAGCGGACCTTCGCGCTTCGCCTCGCGGCAGGCGATCTCGGTGACCTCGTAGCGCCAGTCCACCTCGCGCGAGACGCGCTTCACGTCCCCTTTGGCATCGCAGGCGGTGATGAACTCCTGGAGCGTGCGAAAGCTCACTCGAGGTCGCTCTCGCGCCAGCCTTCGCCCGCGGGCTCGCCGATCAGGTGGAGGACCTTGTCCGTGAACCCGGAGACGAGTGCGGCGAGATCCTTCGGGTTCTGGTACCAGGGCGGCGACATCGGCGTGATCACGGCGCCCTCGCGCGAGAGCTTGAGCATGTTCTCGATCGCGATGCCGGAGAGTGGCGTCTCGCGCAGGCAGACGATCAGCCGGATGCGCTCCTTGAGCGCCACCGCCGCCGCGCGCGTGATGAGCGTGTCCGAGATGCCGGCGGCGATCTTCGCCATCGTCGAGCTGCTGCACGGCAGGATGACCATGGCGTCGTAGCGATTCGATCCGGAGCTGAACGGCGCCGCGAGGTCGTCGTCGCGGAACACGCGCTTCACGAGCGGCTCCAGCTCCGAGGGCTTCATGCCCTGCTCGCTCTGGAGCACCTGCCGCGCCCAGTCGCTCATCACCAGGTACTTGTCGCCCGGGCAACGCTTCAGGAAGTCCACCGCGTAGGCGTGGCCCGAAGCGCCCGTCATCGCGACGAGGTAGCGCGCCATCAGAACCCACCGCTCGCCATGCGGCCGGCGAGCACCGTGGCCAGCACGACGAAGCCCACCGCGACGTTGATCTTGAAGAACGCCAGGTTGACGTTCTCCGCCCAGCGCTGCTCGAGCCAGAGCAGGACAACGGTGGCCGAGAACCCTAGGAGCGCGATCGCCGCCCAGACCGGATGCGGCCTGCCCGCCGCGCTCACGAGCTGCCAGGCGGCGAACGCAAGCGCGGCCATCGCCCCGACGTGCAGCGTCCACGACACCCGGAGCGCGCGCGTGCGCCCGAGCCACGCGACGGCGCTGTGCACGCCGTGCTCGCGGTCGAACGCCTCGTCGAGCGTGGCGTAGATGACGTCGAACCCCGTCACCCAGAAGAGTGCGAACGTCGCGAGCCCGAACGCCGGCCTGCTCGAACCGAGATCGGGGTGCGCCGCCGCGAACCCGGCGAGCGGCGCCAGCGCCAGCGCCGCACCCACGCCGAGGTGGCAGAGCGGTGTGAAGCGCTTCAAGTACGGATAGAGCGCGAACACGGCGAACGGCACCACCGCCACCTCGAGATACCAGCGCCCGAGCGCCGCGCACGCGGCCAGGTAGGCGAGCGTGCTCACCACGAGCAGCGCGATCGCTTCGGCGAGCTTCATCCGCCCCGCCGGCAGCTCGCGCGACCGCGTGCGCGGGTTCTCGGCGTCGAGCCCACGGTCGATCACGCGGTTCAACGTCATCGCTGCCGTGCGCGCGCCCACCGCGGCCACCGCGATCAACGCCCAGCGCGCGGCGGAGAGCGGCGGTCCGGGCGCGCAGAACACGCCGGCGAGGATCAGCGGCAGCGAGAACAGCGTGTGCTCGAACCGCACGAACGAGGCGTACGTCCGCAGGCGGCCGGGCGCGGCGAGGGCGGGTTGGGAGGTGGTCATCGGATGGTGGGCGTGGTCGCGGAGCGCTCGAGCGAATCGCCCGAGCCGAGCGCGGCGCGCGAGTCTAGCCGCGGCACCAGCGGCCCACCAGCGAGTACCGCCGCCAGCCGGAGCCCCGTGACCTCAACGCCGCGCCGGGTGGCCGCGGCGCGCTGGCGCCCGAGCGGGTCGTGTGATGGTATCCCGAGTCCAATGCGACCACCCTTGGCTCCCGCGCTCGCGCTGCTCGTGGCAGCCGCTCCCGCGTCGGCCTCGCCCCACCTGCACGGCATCCCGGCTCATGTCCGCGCCGGGCAGGAGCTCCGGCTCACATGGAGCGGGCTCGGCCGTGAAGCGCAGGAGGCCGAGCTCGAACTCTCGCTCGCCGGCGGCCGCTGGGTGCGGATCTCGCCCGAGCTCGAGGCACGCGAGGGCGGCTTCGCCTGGCGCGTGCCCGCCGCGCTCGCGGGCCCCGCGCGACTGCGCCTCAAGTATGGTGGCGAGCGGTTCGAGGCGGAGGGCGAGGTCTCGACGCCGTTCGTGATCGAGGCGGATCCCGCCGCGGTCGTGTCGCGCGCGCCGGGCGCCGCGCTCGCCGAATGGTGGAGCGGGCCGCATTCCGGCGCGCGGCCGAGCCCGAGCGTCTCCGGCGCCGCCTCGCTGCACGCGACGGGTCCCGCGGTCGCGCTGTCGCCCGAGCCCGACCGCGTGGCGCGCGCGGCGGACACGCCCGTTGCGCGTTCACGGTTTCGCGCGTCACCCCGCACTCGCGCCGACGCCGTAGTGCGCGGCAGTCCGCCGAGGTCGTTCCCGCTCCGGATCTGAGACGCCGCTCGCTGCGCCAGCCCCGACCGGTCCCGTGATCGCCGCGACGCGCGGAAACGCGCTCGCGCCCGCGTGGACCAAGTCCCACGCGCACGACGGAGTCCATCATGCACCGAACTTCACACCGAATCCCCCGCTGGCGCGCGCTTGCGGGCGCACTCGCGGCGCTCGCGCTCGTCGGTACCGCGCACGCCGCGGGCGACGCGGACACCCTGTCGATCCACGATGCCGCCCGTTACGGCATCGTGGTCTCGGCCACCAAGACCACGCGCAACCCGGTCGAGATCCCGAACGGCACCGCCGTCGTGAGCGGCAAGGACCTGCGCCGCACCGGCGCCCGCACGCTCGCCGACGCGTTGATCGACGTCGCCGGCATCGAGGCCGGCGGCGGCTCCGACAACGGCACGCGGCTCACGAACATCGGCATGTGGGGCTTGACCGAGTTCGACGCGCTGCTCGTGACCGTGGACGGAGTGCCGGTGGGCGGACCGTTCAACCCGTCGCTCGCACAGATCGCCGTGGACGACGTCGAGCGCATCGAGATCGTGAAGGGACCGCAGGGCACGCTGCACGGCATGTCGGCGTTTGCCGGCACCGTGAACGTGTTCACCGACCGCTCCACCCCCGGTCGCGGCGAGGTGACGCTCGGCGGCGGCGACTTCTCGAACTTCCACGGCACCGCGCGCGGCCACCACGTCGCGAACGGCTGGACGATGGACGGATCGCTCTCGGCGCTCAAGGACGACGGCTGGCAGGAGCGCACGAACAGCGACAACTATCGTGCGCGCGCGTCGCTCACGCACGCGCTCTGGGGCGGCACGGCGGGAGTGGACATCAGCGGGCTTCACGACCGCGGCGACTGGGGCTCGCCTCTGCCGCTGGACGCGGCCGGTGTGCCGCTGCCGGGATTCGACCCCGATCGCAACTACGCGATAAGCGGCGCCGAGGTGAAGCACGACGTGTTCGGCTTGAACACGCACGGCACCTGGCCGCTGAGCGAGCAATCGCGACTCGACAACACGCTCGGTTACGCGTACGACGCCCAGAACGTGCTCCGCAGCTTCTTCCGGGATCCGGACGCGATCGTGGGCCAGGACACGGTCGACGCCGAGGGCGCCGGCATCAAACCCAAGGAGTCGACGCTGTTCGAGGACCTCCGCGCCGTGACGAACCTCGAGATGGGCGGCCGGCACGAGCTCGTCACCGGAGCCTCGCTCACGTGGGGACACACGAAGGGCGATGGACACGGGTTCGATTTCGCGCAAGACATCAGGAACTCGGCGACGATCCCCAGCTCGAGCGAGATCCCGCCCGGCGACAACCGCTCGTTCAACGACACGCGCACTTACTTCGGCTTCTACGCGCACGACGAGTGGACGCCGATCAAACACCTCACCGTCTCCGGCGGCGGCCGCTTCGACCAGGCGAACGAGGACCTCAAGACGTCGTTCCAGGAGCTGAGCGTGCCGAGCCCGGTCGTGAACACGCACGACTCGCAGAACGTGAGCGACTGGTCGGGCGACATCGGTGCCTTGATCCGGCTGCTGCCGGATGGCGCGAAGGGCATCGAGGCACTGAACCTCTACGGAAACTGGAAGAGCTCGTTCAAGCCCGCGGCCCCGAACCTGACCGAGGGCGAGTCCGCGAGGATCCTCGACCCCGAGCACACGCACTCGATCGAGGGCGGCCTCAAGGCTCGCGCACTCGACGGGCAGCTCGCGCTCGACGTGAGCGGCTTCCAAATGGACTTCACGAACATGGTCGTGACCATCCTCGATCCGTCCAACCAGCCGGAGCTCGTGAACTCCGGGCGCGAGCGATTCAAGGGCTGGGAGGTGGCGCTCACCGCGCACCCGCACCGGGTTCAAGGACTGTCGCTGACCGGCTCGTACGCATGGCACGACCCGCGCTTCGTCCAGTTCTCGTTCCTCGAGCCCGACGGCAGCGTCGTGGACGCGAGCGGGAACTTCGTCGAGATGGCGCCGCGACTGATGTGGAGCCTGCGCGCGGCGTACGCGCGCGAGCGCGGGCCCGGTGCGTGGGTGGCCGTCCGGCACCAGGGCGAGCGAGCACTGAGCGAGAGCAACGCGGCATTCAGCCCGCCGTTCAGCGAGTGGGATGCGGGGCTCACGTACGAGGTGACGCGGCTGCGCGTGTCGCTCGTGGGTCGCAACCTGGGCGACGACCGGCACTACGTCGCGGTCAGCGAGCTCGGGGAATCGCAGCTCTACGTGGCGCCCAAGCGGCGTTTCACGGCGGAGGTCACGCTGCCGTTCTGATCGCGGCGCTGTCCTCGTGCAATGGGGAGCCCGGCGCGATGCGGCCGGCCTCCCTTCCGTTTTCGGGCCGGGCACTCGCCGGCTGGGCCACTCGGTGCCGCACTTCGCCGCGGGGGAGGCGGCAAGCGCGCGCGGCGCATCGGGCGATCGGCCCCCGATGAACGACCCCCTCCGCTGCCCGCGGCCGCCGCCTGCCCCCACGGTCATCACGTCCCGTCGCGGTCTTGCTGGATGCCGAATCACCACGCGCCAGGACTCGATGGACATCTCTGACTCGATCCGCCTCCCGGCGCGGTCGGGTCGCGTTCCCTCGGATCGGCCCCCGATTGCGACCCGCGGGCACGGTCCCCGAACCAAGCCAGGCGGCGGTCGGAGCGTCGCCGCTCCTGTCGCCTCGGAGAGCAACCGCCGCGCCATCGTCGGCCGCCACGGAATCGATACGCCGGCAACGAGTTGGATCGCATCACCAAGCGCCGCTCCGTCGGCGCGCCGACGTCGGCGTGGCCGAGCCGACACCAGGCCCATCATCTGACCCGTCGGCGTCGTTCCTGCATTACGAGGTTGACGCGCTGCACGCCTGTGCAGTAGAGTGCGCGACGTGCCAGGTCCGCGACGCGGACCCATTCGAGAAGGACCTTGAAATGCTCAACGAACGCGCCCGCGAGATCCATTCGTTCATCCAGCGGTACCGCCGCGAGAACGGTTCGGCGCCGACGATCCGCGAGATCGGCAGGCAGTTCGAGATCTCGTCCACGAACGGCGTGCGCTACTACCTGAACCTGCTCGAGAAGGCGGGCTACATCCGCCGCACGGGCGGCATCTCCCGCGGCATCGGGGCGGTCGCGGCCCCGAGCAACGGCATCCCTGTCCTCGGCCGCGTCGCAGCCGGCCAGCCGATCCTCGCCGAGGAGAACTGGAACGGCACCTTGGACCTGAGCCAGGTCTTCGGCGAGGGCGGCAACTTGTTCGCGCTCCAGGTGCGCGGCGACAGCATGATCGACGCCGGCATCCTTCAAGGTGACCACGTCATCGTCCAGAAACAGGATACGGCGCGCCCCGGAGAGATCGTCGTGGCGCTCCTCGATGACGAGGCCACGGTCAAGTACTACCGGCCCCATCGGGACCGGGTCGAGCTCGTGCCAGCCAACTCGAAGTACTCGCCGATCGTCGCCGACGAGCAATCCAGCTTGCGCATCCTCGGCGTGGTACGCGGCGTCATCCGCACAGTCGGTCGCAGTTAGAAGCACTTTTCCCCGGCGGGAGCGCTACTCGGCGCTCCCGTCTTTTTCAGCAGTCGTGGTGCACATCTGTTCAACCGGAGCTGCATCCAAGCATCACAACCCCGGAAGTCGATCGTCCCCGCAGGAGGTCTCACTGTGGACACGAACCTCACCCCGCCTGTGCAGCAGGCACTCATGCAGCGATGGGAGCCGCTCTATCGCAGCCAGCTCCATTACCTGGTCACGTGGAGCACGCGCGGGCGCCGGCCGGTGCTCAAGGAGCGGCACATCGCCGCCATCCACGAGCTGATCCGCTCCACCTGCGAGGACCGCGACTACAACCTGGTCGGCGTCGTGGCCGGTCACGATCACGTGCACGTGCTGTTCGGGTTGAAGCCCACGCAGAGCGTGGCGAGCGCGGTGCGCGAGCTGAAAGGTCGCACCACGATGACGCTGCTGCAGCGCTTCCCGGAGCTGCGCGTGTGGCTGCGCGGGAACCTGGTCTGGGACGAGCGCTACGCGGTCGAGACGGTGAGCCCGCTGCGCGTCGACAAGCTGCGCGAGCGGCTCACGCACGCGCACCGGCCGCTCGATCCGCCGGAGCTCTCCGAGGACTGGGCCGCGGCGAGCTAGGAAGGGCCTACCCGCCGGTCGCGTGCCCGCACCTCGCGTGACATCAGAGTCGATGCGGCCGGCGGGAACTATTCGAACGAGAGCCGCGGAGCGTTTCGGCGTTCCGCGGCTCGTTCACTCGCCATCGACGGTCACGCGCTCCGTTGTTCGGCGCCGGCGCCGGCGTGCGCGACGAGCGCCTCGCCCGCGGCCAGCAGGTGCCCGGATCGGCGCTGCTTCGTGAGCAGGTAGGCCGCGTTGTGCCGGTTGGCCGGCGTCACGAGCGGGATGCGTCCGCTCACGGTGACGCCGTGCGCGCGCAGCCCCTCCACCTTGCGCGGATTGTTCGTCATCAACCGCACGCTGGCGATGCCGAGCGCACGCACCATGTCGCTCGCCACGCGGTAGTCGCGCTCGTCGTCGCCGAAGCCAAGCAGGTGGTTCGCTTCCACCGTGTCGTGGCCGCGGTCCTGCAGCGCGTACGCGCGGATCTTGTTCGAGAGCCCGATGCCACGGCCCTCCTGGCGCAGGTAGAGGAGCGCGCCGGCGCGCAGGCTCCCGAGTTGCTCGAGCGAAGCGGTGATCTGGTCGCGGCAGTCGCAGCGCAGCGAGCCCAGCACGTCGCCCGTCAGGCACTCGGAGTGGATGCGCGTGGGCACGTCGCGGGCACCGCGAACGGCGCCGCGAACGATGGCGACGTGCTCGTCGCCGTGCGTATCGGGCGTGAACGCCACGACGCGGAAATCGCCGAAGCGTGTCGGCAGCTCGGCAACGGCCACGATGTGGAGCGGACGCTCGGTCAGGCTGGGCGTGCGGGGAGCGGGATCGGCGTGCCTTGGGCGTCGGGCCTTCATGGGATTCTCCGGGGGCTCACTGGGATCGTCACGGGACGGCGCTAAGACAAGTCCTTCGACAGCGTCAACCGCTGACATTGGATGCGCGGCCTGCGCGGAACGACTCACGGGTCGGGCGGATTCGACGGACGGGTACAGGGTTACAGTGCCGCGATGGAGGTGTTTCCCCGGCGCCCGCCTTGCTGAAACACGAGGCGCACGGACCCTGCGTCGTGCACCCGCGCGCTCACCCGCGCTCGACGCCGGCCTCGGCCGCCTCGGGATGGCCGTGCGATGCCAGCACCGCGGCCACGATCACGAGCACGCCGCCGAGCATCTGGCCCGGCCTCAATCCCTCGCCGAGGAACAGGAACGCCGACACGATCGCGACGACCGGTTCCGCAGTGGCGATCACGCCCGCCTCGGCCGCCGGCAGTCGCTTGAGCCCGGCATAGAAGCAGCGGAACGGCACGAGCGTCGAGAACACGCCGAGCACGGCGAAGCGCAGCCACATCGAAGCCGGATAGTGCGCCGCGAGGATGCGCCACGGCGGCGTGATGCACATCCAGAACAGCGCCGCGATCGCGAACGTGTAGACGAGCACTGTCTCCGGCGGGTAGCGCGCCACGAGTCGTTTGGACGCGAGCACGTAGAACGCGAAGATCACCGACGACGACGCGCCCACGCACCAGTCGATCGCGCTCGCGTGCACGTGGCTCCGGTCGGCACCACCGCCGCGATCATCGCCGGCGAAGGCTTCCGCCCGCGTGCCATCTCCCAGAGCACGATGAGCGACGGCGCCACGTACTGGAGCAGGATCGCAAGGCCCACGCCGAGCTTGGCGATCGAGTAGTAGTAGGTGCCCTGCACGGCGGCGACGCCGAAGAGCCCGAGCACTACGAGGCGGCTGCGGTCGGCGCGGTCGATCCGCAGCGCGGCGCGGTTCCGCGCCAGGAGCCAGCCGAGGAGCAGGCTCACGGCGATCACGAGCCTCAGCTCGACCGCGGTCTGCGCCGGGACGCCGCCGTCTCGGAACACCGAACGTGCAAGCGTCGCCGTACCGCCCCAGAACACGGTGGCGAGGAACACCAGCCACCGCCCGAGCGCGCGCTGATCCCGGTCGCCGGGGCTCAATCGCGGCTCGCCGCTGACCTGCTAATCACATTGTGGTACTTATTATTACGACGATTCGCAGCGGCGGCTCGACGTCACCGGCGCATCCCTGAGCCGATCTCGATCGCGGGCTCGCTCCCGGCCTCGAGCATCGTGCAGCGGCCGGTGAAGCGGACACCCTGCTCCATGGCCACGGTGAGCGCCGCCACGTCGCCTTCGACACGGGCGCCGGACTTCATCTCGATCGAGCCCAGGGCGCGGATGTTGCCGTAGACGCGGCCGCAGATAAGGGCGTCCTTCACCTCGACGTCGGCGCGCATGATGCCGTGCTCGCCGATCTCGAGGCGCTCGCAGTTCAGGATGTCGCCCTCGAACTCGCCCTCGATGCGCAGCGTGCCGCTCACCATGATCGTGCCGCGGAAGTTCGAGTTCACGCCGATGACGGTGTTCGCGGTCGCCTGGGGTTCTTCTTGTGGCTGCTGGGGTCGAAACTTGAGCACATGCACCTCCGTGTGGCCCGCTCGAGCGGGCTATAGAACGCCCCACGCCTCGAGGAGTCGCTCGAGGTCGCTCTGGCTATAGAACTGGAACTCGACCTTGCCGCCCTTGTGGCCGGCATGGATCGCCACCTGCGTCGCGAAGCGCTGCTGGAGCTTGGTCTCCCACTCGGGAAGACCAGCCAGGCGCGCCGGCCGCGATCGCGAATGCGCCGAGCGCTGCTTCCGCCGTACGAATGACTCGGTCCGGCGGACCGAGAAACCCTTCGTCGCAACATAACGCGCCGCGGCCAGCAGGTCGCCACGATTCTCGAGCGCGAGCAGTGCACGGGCATGGCCCGCGGACAAGGTTCCACGTGAAACCATGTCCATCACTTCGCTCGGAAGCGACAGCAGGCGAAGCGAGTTCGTGATCGTGACACGCTGCTTCCCGACGCGCTCCGAGAGCTTCTCGTGCGTGAGGCCGACCTTCTCGACGAGCGTCTGGTAGGCCTTCGCCTCCTCGATCGGGTCCAGGGCCTCGCGCTGGATGTTCTCGACGAGCGCGAGCTCCATCATCGCGCGGTCGTCGACCTCCTTCACCACGACCGGGACGCGCGTGAGACCCGCGATCTGCGCGGCGCGCAGCCGGCGCTCGCCGGCCACGAGCTGGTAGTCGCCCGGCCCCATGCGCCGCACGAGCAGCGGCTGCAGCACGCCCGAAGCCTTGATCGAGTCGGCGAGTTCGTGGAGCGTCGTGTCATCGAACCGCTTGCGTGGCTGGAACGGGTTCGGGGAGATGGCCTCGATGGCCAGCTCCGTCGTGCTCGCCTGCGCCGGCAGGCCTTCGGTGGCCACCGCCGCGGTATCGCTCGAGATCAGCGCGTCCAGCCCGCGCCCAAGCACCTTCCTAGTCATGGCCGAGGACCTCCTTCGCCAGCTGCCGGTAGCTCTCTGCACCCGAGCTGTGCGGATCGTAAAGGACGATCGGTTTCCCGAATGACGGCGCCTCGCTGAGGCGCACGTTGCGCGGGATGACCGTCTTGTAAACCCTGTCGGAGAAGAACTTGCGGGCTTCGTCCGCCACCTGTTTGGACAGGCTCACGCGGGCGTCGAACATCGTGAGCAGCACCCCCTCGATGCGCAGCCCCGGATTGAGGTGGTCCTGGACGAGCCGGATGGCGGTGATGAGCTGCGTGAGCCCCTCGAGCGCCAGGTACTCGCACTGCAACGGGATGATCACCGAGTCCGACGCGGTGAGCGAATTGACCGTGAGCAGGCCCAGCGACGGCGGGCTGTCGATGAGCACGAACTCGTAGTCATCGCGGACCTTGGCAAGACACGACCGGAGCCTGGTCTCGCGCGCCAGCATGCCCACCAGCTCGACCTCGGCGCCCGAGAGCCGCTGCCCGGTGGGGAGGACGTCCAATGAAGGCACGCCTGTCGGCTGGATGGCCTCCTTCGCCTCCGCCTGGCCGAGGAGCACCTCGTATGTCCCGAGCTTCAGGTCGTTGCCGTTCACACCGACGCCGCTAGTGGCGTTCCCCTGCGGGTCGATGTCCACGAGCAGCACCCTGCGGCCCTCCTGCGCCAGGCAGGCGCCGAGGTTGATCGCGGTCGTGGTCTTGCCGACGCCACCCTTCTGGCTGGCGATGGATATGACGCGTCCCATTCCCTTAGGTCACTCGGCGGGGTGCGGTTGCTGGCCCGTCGGCCGCGTGTCTCGCGACCGTCCATGTCGTCGTGGGGCTCGCGTTCAAGCAGGAGGGAGGTGTTCGAGCAAGCGCCCGGCGGAACCTAGCAATACCGCGGGCGCGTAACAAGGCGAATGTTCCACGTGGAACTGGCGCCAATGTTGTCAAGTAATGCTATGAACGTCTTTTGAATATAGAGATTGAATTCGGTCCGTGGCCGATCGCGTGCGTTGCGGGCGGCAGCCAGTCGCGCTCCCAATGCGCGCCGCGAGCGCCGAGCTCGCTTTCGAGCCCGCTGCCCTTCCACAGCGCGGCGTGCCCGCCCCGCTGGACGATGCGCAGCGCCAGTTCGAGCGTGGGCTCGGCTTTCATCGTGGCGCGCGAAGTGAAGCCATCGCACTGCAGCGCTTCGAGTTCAGCGCCATCAAGCATCTCGAGCCGACCCGTGACCACGGCGATGTCGCGCAACTCCAGTCGCTCCACGACCCTGCGCAGGAACAGCGTCTTGTTGCGGCGGGACTCGACCAACGTCCAGCGCGCGCCGATCCCCGCCAGCGCGAGCGGGAGCGCGGGGAAGCCGCCCCCCGAGCCCAGGTCCACGATGTGCTCGCACGCGAGGCTGGAGAGGAGCGGTACACCAGCCAGCGACTCCGCGAAGTGCCGCTCGACCAGCCTTGGCTCGTCGGCGTGCGAGATCAGGTTCGAGACGCCCCGGTTCCATTGCAGCAGCTCGAGCGCGAACGCGCGGAGCCGTGCGAGCATCCGGTCCTGCTCAGGCGCATCCCCCGGAAGGAACGCCCGGAGCGAGTCCCACGGCTGGCGCGCCAGGGTGCGAGCGGGATCGGCCGGCGGCGCGCTCGCGCGCCTGGGAGCGCCACCGGGTGGGCGCTTCGCGCCGCGGTCCGGAGCTCGTGCCGTGCCGCGCGTCGCCGGGCCGCGCGCGGGCACGGGCTTCGACTGCCACTTGGAGCGGGTCCGGCTGGGCTTCGAACGATCCATGGGCCGCGCACCATACTCGACTTCGCGCGGCGGACCGAGTTAGTCCATGGTCGCGGCCTCCGGCCGCGCGGACCCGGCCTCCGGCCGCCTAGCCGCGTTCGCCGCCCCGAACCGCCGCGCGTGCACCATGAGCACGGCCACGTCCGACGGCGACACGCCCGCGATGCGCGACGCCATGCCGAGCGTGCCCGGCCGCCAGCGCCTGAGCTTCTCCAGCGCCTCGCGCGAGATGCCGTGGAGCTCGGACGTCCAGAACGCGTCGGGCAACGTCACGCCGTCCAGCGCCGCCGCCGCGGCCGCCGTCCGCCGCTGGCGCTCGATGTAGCCGCGATAGCGCGCGCGCACCTCGAGCGCGGGCCACAGCGCAGGCGGAAGCATCGCCTCGACGCCGAGCGACGCGAGCGACTCGTAGCTTCCCTCGGGGCGCGCGAGCCAATCGATCGCGCGCACGGCGCGCGTCTCGCCCGCCACCGCGGCGACGGTCACGCTCACGCGCGCGAGCCGCCGCTCCTCCTCGTCCACCGAGCGCCAGCGTGCGCGCACACGCTCCAGCTGCTCGTCGCTCAGGAGCCCGAGCGCGTGTCCCAGCTCCGAGAGCCGCTCGTCCGCGTTGTCGGCGCGCAGCAGCAGCCGGTGCTCGGCGGCGGACGTGAACATGCGATAGGGCTCGCGGTGCTCGCGCGTGACGAGATCGTCCACGAGCACGCCCACGTACGCCTGGTCGCGCCGCAGCACGAACGCCGGCTCGCCGCGCACGGCGCGCGCCGCGTTGACGCCCGCCACGAAACCCTGGGCCGCCGCCTCCTCGTAGCCCGACGTGCCGCAGATCTGCCCGGCGAGCCAGAGCCCGCGCGTCGCCCGGCTCTGAAGCGTCGCGTCCAGCTGGTGTGGCATCACGAAGTCGTACTCCACGGCATAGCCGGGCCGCAGCATCTCCGCGCGCTCCAGGCCACGGATCGTGCGCACGAACTCGAGCTGCACCTCCTCGGGCATGCTCGTCGAGACGCCGTTCACGTAGATCTCGTCCACGTCGCGGCCCTCGGGCTCGAGGAACAGGTGGTGCTGCTCGCGCTCCGGGAACTTGACCACCTTGTCTTCAAGCGACGGGCAGTAACGCGGTCCGGTGCCCGTGATCGCACCCGAGTAGAGCGGTGAGCGGTGCAGGTGATCCCGGATCACGGCGTGCGTGCGCGCGTTTGTGTGCGTGACCCAGCAGTTCACCTGCTCCAACTCCAGCCGCTCCGTCCAGTGCGAGAACGGCTCCGGCGGATCGTCACCGGGCGCGACGTCCAGGGACGCCAAGTCGAGCGAGCTCCGGAGCAGCCGCGGCGGCGTGCCCGTCTTCAGCCGGCCGCGCTCGAACCCCAGCTCGGCGAGGCAGTCGGAGAGCGCACGCGCGGCGTGCTCGCCCAGCCGCCCGCCCGCGAGTTGGCGCTCCCCGATGTGCAGCACGCCGTTCAGGAACGTGCCGGGCGTGATCACCACCGCGCGCGCCCCGAGGAAGCGGCCGTCCGTCAGCTCGACGCCGGTCACGCTTCCGTCGCGCACGCGGACGCGGTGCGCCAAGCCCTCCACGAACTCGAGCCCCGCGACGCCGTCCAGGAGTCGGAGCATCTCGGCCGAGTAGCGCGCCTTGTCGCACTGCGCGCGCGGCGACCACACCGCGGGACCACGGCCGCGGTTGAGCATCTTGAACTGGATGCCGGCGCGGTCGGTGACGATGCCCATGATGCCGCCCAGCGCATCCAGCTCGCGCACCATGTGGCCCTTGGCGATGCCGCCCACGGCCGGGTTGCACGACATCTTCGCGGTGTCGCTCACCTGGGCGGTCAGGAGCGCGGTGGAGAGTCCCTTGCGCGCGCACACGTGCGCCGCCTCGCAGCCCGCGTGTCCCGCGCCGACCACGACCACGTCGAAGCGGCCCTCGCGAGCGGCGGCGGCACGCGCGCGCTCGGGCAGCGCCGAGACGGGCGCGCCGGGTGACGGCGCGAAGTGGGCGGAGGATGGCTCTGGCATCGGACCGGTGCTGCGCACCGGTCCCTCGTCGGGGTTGCTCATTTGCCGATGCAGAAGCGCGAGAAGATGCGCTCCAGCAGTTCCTCGCTTGCGTGGCGGCCCGTCACCTCGCCGATGGCGGCGAGTGCTTCGCGCAGCTCGAGCGCCACGATCTCGCCCGACCTGCCTCCGGCTGCGACGTCGCCGGCACGTCCGAGCGCGCCGCGGGCGCGCGCGAGCGCGTCCGTGTGCCGCGGGTTCGCGACCGCGCTCGCCAGCCCGCCGGGCGTGCCCGCGCCGAGCTGCACGGAGATCGCGGACTTGAGCTCGATCAGGCCCTGGCCCGTCACCACCGAGACATTGAACGCCCACCACTCGCCCAGTTCCGCGGCGCGGATCGGGTCCATCGGGTCGAGCACGACCCCCAGGTCCGCCTTCGTCATCGCGATGACCGCGTTGCGGCCCTCGAGCTGGGCCAGCAGCGGATCACCGGCGGGATCGAACGGCACCGAGCCGTCCACGACCCACAGCACGAGCGCGGCGCCGTCGAGCGCCGCGAGCGAGCGCTCGACCCCCATAGCCTCGACCGGGTCGCGCGCATCGCGCACGCCGGCGGTGTCGGAGAGCGTGATCGGGACGCCCGAGATCTCGATCTTCTCGCTCACCCGGTCGCGCGTCGTTCCCGGCTCGTCGGAGACGATCGCGCGGTCCTCGCCGAGGAGCGCGTTGAACAGCGATGACTTGCCGGCGTTCGGCTTGCCGACGATCGGGATGCGCACGCCCTCGCGCACGGCGCGCGCCCACGGCGCGCTCTCGAGCAGTGAGTCGAGCACCTCGAGCATGGTGGCGATGGCGTTACACACCTCCTCCGGGATCTCGATGCCGCCCACGTCCTCGGCGAAGTCCACGCGCGCCTCGACCTCGGCGGCGGCTTCCAGCACGAGCTCCTCGAGCTTCGCGAGCCGGCGGCCGAGCTCGCCCGAGAGCTGCGCAAGCGCCAGGTCGCTCGCGCTCTCCGTCTCGGCGTGCACGAGGTCTGCGACGGCTTCCGCCTGGGCCAGGTCCATGCGGCCGTGAAGAAACGCGCGCAGCGAGAACTCGCCCGGGCCGGCGAGCCGGGCGCCCGCGGCGAGGAGTGCTGCCTGCACGCGACGCGCGGGCACGGCGCCGCCGTGACACGACCACTCCACCGTGTCCTCGCCCGTGAACGAGCGCGGCGCGCGGAACACCGCGACCACCACCTCGTCGAGCCGGGCGTCGTCGCGCGCCTCATCCACCGCCCAGCCATGATGCAGCGTGTTCCCGAGCGCGTCGGCGAGCTTCACGCCGCCGCGGAACACGCGATCGCTCAGCGTGAGAGCGCCCTCGCCGCTCACGCGCACCACCGCGAGCCCGGCGATGCCGGGCGCGGTGGCGAGTGCGGCGATGGTGTCGTCGAGCGGCTGCATGCGATCAGCTTCCTTTGAAAGACGTCGCCCGGCTCGGGACGAGCCGAGCCGGGCGATCGGGTGTCAGGATGGCCGTGGCTTCAGCTCGCCGTGTCGTCTTCCGATCTGTCCGGGAACCCGGCCGGCGCGACCGCGACACGTTTTACCGCTCCGGCTCCTAGCGAGTAGGTCTTCACGCGGCCGTCCTCGCGTAACGTCATGTGCACGATGCGGCGCTCCTGCGAGTTCATGTAGTCGCTCACCACCTCGGCCTGGCGGCTGGCCGCCTCCTCGGCGAGCCGGTGCGCCAGCTCGGCCAGCTCGGTCTCGCGCTGCTGCCAGT